>OOBT01000747.1_pt1 | contig 19374 bp, 16 predicted proteins | sample 1671551 | NCBI WGS metagenome assembly OOBT01 (sample SAMN06348168, study PRJEB24527) | human gut metagenome | reverse complement strand
AATATCTGAGGGCATGGCCTTCACACAAATTCATTAATTTTTAGAACTACCCTAATACGATATAAGCGTTCATTTTCTTTTTACGCCCCTCACAGCCTCTGCTTCCAGTGGATTTTCGGGCCAGTAGTGCTTCGGGTATCTGCGTCTTAGCTCCTTGCGCACTTCGAAGTAAGTGCCCTGCCAGAAGCTGGCGAGGTCTTGCGTGAGCTGCACGGGCTTGAAGCCCGGCGACAGAAGTTCCATAAGCACCGGTCGTTTGCCATCGTCAACACATGGCGTGCGCTCCATTCCGAAGCATTCTTGTAGGCGCACGCTCAGCACAGGCGCTTCGGCTCCAGTACGATAGTCGATGCGTATGCGCGACCCCGTAGGCACTTCGATGTGTGTCGGTGCCAGTCGGTCTACCTCCTGCTGTGCTTCGTATGGCAGGAGGTTCCATATTATCTCAGCAAGGTTAAGCTTTCTCAGTTCCTGAACGCTCGACTTCACGCGTCCTCCTTCTTCAAGATAGAACGGCAGCCAGTCGGCAGCTGTGCTCAGCAAGTGCTCGGTCGACACGTCGGGCAACGCCAGTTCGGGGTGCCACGCAGCCACTTGCGCCACACGTCGCTGCACCTGCTCCACGGCTTTCTCGCTCCATGCCATCATCGTCAGTCCGTCCTTTTTCATCGCCTCGCACACTATGCTCTTCACTTGTTCTTTGTCGGCATCGTGTATCGGTTTCTCGCTGAGCATGAGTTTGCCTATGCGCTGTTCGCGCTGCATCACCACGCAGCCCTGCTTGGTGTCCCACGAAATGTTGTCAACCTCCTTTACGAACTCTGTGTTTAGATCCTCAGGGTCTAACGGCGCAGCGAGGAACACTCTGCCCGTAGCTCCTGGTGCACTATGGAGCGATGCTATGGCAAGCCACGAGTGAGCCGACTGCTGGTCGGTGGCATCCAACTGCACATTGGCACCACTTGCAAGGCGGTAGCTACCTATGCTGTTCGTGCTGTGTGCGATGCGCTCCGGATAGGCATGAGCCACGAGCAGTCCCACCTCCATAGGTGCAGGGTCGCGGTTTTCCTCGTCGGTGTGTGCCATGCGACGATATTCGGCTGCAATCTTCGCTATGCGCTGCCATCTGCCCATCTGACCCTTACGGCGTGCGGCGCGCAGGGCGGAGAGGCGCAGAGTAAGATCGGTGCCACCGGTCTCGGATAGTGGGTCTTTTTCTTCGAGCAGAGCGGCTATGTCGCAAGCTAAAGAGGTGGTGTTGTGGTGAGATGTTGAGGTGGTGAGGTGTTGTTGGTGCACTTGAGACAAGTGCACCCCCTGAGATGTTGAGGTGGTGAGATTGGTTGTTGCGAGAATCATTCTTGCGATACGTGGGTGGCAGGGTAGTGCTGCTATGCGCTTGCCGATAGGCGTTATATTGCCGTTCTTGTCGATAGCACCGAGCGACATGAGCAGTTCTTTCGCCTTGAACACACCGGCACGTGGCGGCATGGTGAGCCACGGAAGGGCTTCTGCGTCGCTCTCGCCGAAGGCAGCCGTGTCGAGCACCATCGGTGCGAGGTCGGCTTCCTCAATCTCCGGTTTGCGCTGCTCAGCCATCAGATGCTCCGACGCTTTCGTCCAAAGGCGGTAGCACACGCCCTCTGCCACACGTCCGGCGCGACCCATGCGCTGTGTAGCCATGTCCATGCTGATGCGCACGGTCTGAAGATGACTCAGTCCGGTGCGTGCGTCGAACACTACTTGACGGCACAGACCGGAGTCAATCACTACGCGCACGCCTTCAATCGTGATGGATGTCTCGGCGATAGGCGTTGCTATCACAATCTTGCGCTCGCCAGGTGCAGACGGGGCGATGGCGCGACGCTGGTCTTCGGGCGAGAGGTTGCCGTAGAGGGAATGTATGGTGAGATGGTGAGGTGTTGTGGTGGTGATGGGTTGAGGTGGTGTGGTGTTGAGGTGTTGAGATGGTGATGGGTTGAGGTGTTGAGAGTTGCTGAGAAGCTCAAAGCAACGTTCTATCTCTGCTTGCCCTGGCAGAAACACGAGTATGTCGCCTTCGTGTTTCTTCAATGCTTCAATAGTAGTTGAGGCTGCTACGGCGGCTATATCGCGTGGATCGGTGTCCTCGTCGGCGTAGTGAAGCTCTACGGGGAACATGCGTCCCTCGCTCTCTATTAGCGGAGCCTTCAACGCTGCGCAGATACCGCAGGCATCAATAGTTGCCGACATGATAACAACCTTCAGGTCGGGGCGTATAATCTCTTGTGCCTGGCGTGTTAGTGCGAGTGCAAGGTCGGAGTTGATGCTACGCTCGTGAAACTCGTCGAAGATGACGATGCTCACACCGTCGAGCGTTGCATCGTCTACGAGCATACGTGTGAGGATGCCCTCCGTCAGCACTTCGATACGTGTGCGCTTCGACACCTTGCTCTCGAACCTCACTCTGTAGCCCACCGTCTCGCCCACCGTTTCGCCTAATATCTGCGCCATGCGCTCCGCAATCTGTCGTGCTGCCAGTCGGCGCGGCTCGAGCATGAGTATCTTCTCGCCCTCGCCGAGCGAGGAGAGGATGGTCAGGGGCAGCAATGTCGACTTGCCGGCACCAGGCGGAGCCGTGATGACAAGTGAATGGTGCGTTTGCAGTGTGCTGTTCACGTCGTCTGCAATCAGCGAGGCAGGCAGCGAGGCGCACTTTTTTATTATATCTTGTGTTGAAAATGTCATTCTTACTTTTGATTGGTATGCTATGAAAAAAAACGTTCTTTCCGTTCAAAACGCATGATTATCAGGTTGCAAAATTAACTCTTCATTTTGACAACCACAAACTAATGCCGTTTTTTTAGTCCATTCGCTTCCTGTTTACAATTGTTTTCTGTACTTTTGTACTTTAATAATGAAACTAAGAAAGCGAAACAACGATGATATTTGAATTTAAGAATGCTACGGCGGTGAAGGGTGGGGAGACACTTTTCAGTGATGTCTCGTTCGTGGCTCAGCCAGGTGATGCGGTTGCCGTAACGGGCAATGCAGAGTCGCGCAAGGCTCTGCTGCTCGCTATGCTTGGTATGCGACCGCTTAAATCGGGGTGGGTGAGCATCGATGGAGAGCCCGTCACAGCCACTACGGGCACCTACTTCCGCCAGTTCATCGCCTATCAGCCCGACTCGCTCGACTTTGAGGGGCTCACCGTGCAGGAGGTGGCGAAGAGTCAGTTCGCCCTAAAAGTCAATGCCGACTATGCCTATTCGGCAAAGGCGGTGGCAGCTGAATTGATGCGCCTCGGCGTTGCTGACGACTGTATGCAGAAGGGCTTCGACGAGATGGAGGAGGCGGTGGCTCAGCGAGCGTCGCTTACGCTCGTTGGTATGTTCGAACGTCAACTGTTGTTGCTCGACAATCCCACATCGCGACAGGACGAAGCAGGACGCCGACTCGTGGCTAACTATATCATGCAGAAGCGGTCGGAAGGCGTTGCGCTGATTGTAGCAACCGGCGATCAGACTCTGCTCGCTGTGTGCAATAAAAGGGTTAACTTATAAACCAAACAATTTAAGCTATGGTAAATCTCTGGATAGCATTGACACTCGGTGTCATTTTCATAATAATACCCATCGTAGTGATGGGAATGGCAGGCGTGAACATGGTTGGCAAGATGATGAAAGGTCTGTTCTCTATGGCACTGCGAGTGGGCATCATAGGCTCCATTGTCTATTGGCTCGTGCAGTGGGACAGCATCGCACTCGACATTGTGTTCGTCATCATCATGCTATTCTACTCGGCAATAGAGGTGAAAGTGAAGGCGCGTCTGCGCTCTACGTCGTATGTGCTTCCTGCTATAGCCGGACTCTTCGTTGGCACCATGCTTACGGGCGTGGGTATGTCGCTCGTCAACATTACATCGCTGGCGGCTCTCAGTGCGCGCTTCATGCTGCCCGTATTCGCTATATTGCTCACAGGCACGGCTGATGTGTTGGCTCGCGCGTTATCTATGTACTACGCCGGATTGCGTCATCACAACCAATTCTACTATTATATGCTTGGCAACGGCGCTACGCATCACGAGGCGTTGGGCTATCTCACACGCCGTGCTGTGCAACAGGCAGCCACGCGTGGCATAAGTGTTATGGTAGGTGGCACGTCCGTAGGCGCAGGTGCGGTTATGATGTGGGCTATGATTATGGGCGGAATGACGGTAGTCGATGCGGTAGTGCTCTTCGTGCTACTGTTGTTCGGCGTGTTCTGCTCGTCGATTGTGGCTACGGTGGTGGCTGTAAAGGTGGCGCGTCGCTATTCGCTCGATGCTTATGGACGAATGAAAAACACGAAGTAAACGCTGAACGATAATTAGTAAATGATGAACAATACTGATTGCGCAACCCTGCACGAGAAACTGCAGGGCATACGCGCTATTGCTTTCGATGCCGACGACACGCTTTGGGAGTTGCAGAACCACTTCGAGGCGGTGGAACATGAGTACTGCCGTCTGCTTGCCCCGTGGGGAAGCAAGGAGGAGGTGTCTGCGGCTCTCTTCGCTACCGAGACAGCGAACATGGCTGACATGGGCTACGGCTGCAAGGCTTTCACTATCTCGCTTGTAGAGAATGCGGTGAGGGTGAGTCGTGGAACAGTAACTGGCGATATCATTGGCAGAATAGTGGAGTTGGGAAAGAGCCTGCTTCACATTGATGCCACACCGCTTGAGGGGGTAGAACGGACTCTGCGCTATCTGCACGACCAGACTGATGAGCATGGCGCACGCCGATACCGTTTGGCTGTCTTCACCAAGGGCGAACTGCTCGACCAGGAGAACAAGCTGCGCCGTTCGGGACTGGCACCGTTCTTCGATGTGGTCAGCATCGTGAGCGACAAGACGGAGGAGGCTTATCATAATCTTTGCACCGAACTGCAGGTGTCGCCTGCCGAACTGCTTATGGTTGGCAACAGCTTCCGAAGCGACATCGCTCCTGCATTGCAGATTGGTGCCTACGCCGTTCATGTGCCTTTTCATACTATATGGGCGCACGAAAAAACAGAGGAGTATGAGCATGAACGGTTGTGGCGCGTGGAGAGTCTGAAGGAAATGTTGGGTTCATAATTCAAAACTCTAAAATGAACAAAATAAGAACAATACTTGTTGCGTGCTGCCTTATGCCGCTCTTCTGCTCTTGCAGCGAAGTGGCAAAGCGCATGGACGCAAAGCTTGCCGAGAGTAAAGCGGCTATAGGCATATTTGAGAACACGAAGGCTGACGGAGTGGGCGAGAGTAGCCTTTCTTCCGGCAGCAAGAAGTCGTCGGCAACCGCTGCTGCGACTGCAGAGTACAAGGACCTGGAGATTCCGGCGCGCCTAACATCGGTATCCGAACAGATACTGCACCGCACGGGCTACACCGTGTCGTATAACAGCAATCGCCGTGTGCCCAACTGGGTGGCGTGGTGCCTCACCGCGGAGCGTCTTACGGGCAATAACAAGCGCAGCGATGCGAAGTTTCATGAGGACACCGATGTGCCAGAGCCGCGCGCTGTCGACTTCGACTATGTGCGTTCGGGCTACGACCGCGGTCATATGTGTCCGGCTGGCGACAACAAATGGAGCGCGCAGGCTATGGACGAGTCGTTCCTCTTCACAAACATCTGTCCGCAGGCGCCGCAACTCAACCGTGGCTACTGGAACGAGATGGAGCAAGCGTGCCGCAAGTGGGCTAAGCAGGACGGTGCGCTCTACATCGTGTGCGGTCCGATATTCTACAAGAATAGCAAGAAAACCATCGGCAAGAACCGTGTCTCGGTGCCCGATGCCTTCTTCAAGGTTGTGCTCTGCATGACGGGCGAACCGAAGGCAATCGGCTTTATATATAAGAATGGTGACGGCAACCGACCGAAGGGCGACTATGCCAACTCGGTTGACGAGGTGGAGCGCATCACGGGCATCGACTTCTTCCCTGCGTTGCCCGATAATATTGAAAACAAAGTGGAGGCAACGTGCAATCCCGACGACTGGAATATTTGATAAAACTCAAAACTCATAATGGAATATATGTCACAAGAGGGCTACGACAAGCTGGTAGCCGAACTACGCGAACTTGAACTCGTTGAACTGCCGCGCGTGCGCGACGCCATTGCTGAGGCGCGCGACAAGGGCGACCTTAGCGAGAACTTTGAATACCATGCTGCCAAGCGCGAGCAGGGCAGACTGTTAGGACAGATACGCTTCAAGCAGAAGGTGCTTGAAAACGCACGTGTCATCGACCGCTCACGCCTGCAGGCTGACCGCGTCGGACTGCTCAGCCGCATCGAGCTTACGAACATCGCCAACAACCGCACCATGAAGTATATGGTGGTCAATCCGCATGAGGCGAACCTCACCGAGGGCAAGATATCAATCAAATCGCCTATAGCCCAGGCACTGCTCAACAAGCAGGCTGGCGACGTTGTGGAGGTGCGCGTGCCTGCCGGACTCGTCAAGCTGCGCATCGAGAGCGTACAGTTGTAACGGTAGGAGGCTACGGCATCCTTGCCGTAGTCACGCTGTTTTTTAAGTATAGCGGTTATGAAGGGTGCGTGGGTATGGCAGGATGCTGTGAAGGGTGCGTGGGTATGGCAGGATGCCATACCCTCCTATGTATGTCGTTAAAATATTCTAATTAAGAGGGTGCAGAGCTGTTGCTTTGCCAAAAAAGTCGTAACTTTGTACCTCTAAATAGATATTCTATCGACATATATAAGGCTGAATAGCGTGAAAATAAAGGAAGTAATTGAAGCCCTTGAACGTTTCGCGCCTCTGCCCTTGCAGGAAAGCTGGGATAATGCTGGCTTGCAAGTTGGATTGACAGAGGCGGAAGTATCAGGGGCATTATTGTGTCTGGACGTTACTGAACGTATCGTCGACGAGGCTGCCCAGAAGGGCTGCAACCTCATAGTGTCGCATCATCCGCTCATCTTCCGCAAGCTCTCTCGCCTCACTGGTGAGGACTATGTGCAGCGTTGCGTGATGAAGGCCCTTGCGCAGGGCATTGTCATCCTCTCGCTCCATACCAACATGGACAATGTGAAGGGCGGTGTCAACTACAAGATTGCCGAGAAGATGGGGCTTACGGACGTGCGCTTCATGAGTGCGAAGGAGATGAACGGTGTTGAGTATGGTTCGGGCGTTGTAGGCTGTTTTGCCGAACCGCTTGCTGCCGACGACTTCATCATCCAGCTTAAGCGTGTGTTCGGCGTAGAGTGTGTGCAGGCAAATGAGCTGTTGCGCCGCCCGATACGCACCGTGGCAATCTGCGGTGGCTCTGGTTCGTTCCTTCTCGACGACGCAGCGAATGCCGGCATCGATGCCTTCGTAACGGGCGAGATGCACTACCACGAGTATTTCGGACGCGAGCAGCAGATACAGATAGCGGTGATAGGCCACTATCAGAGCGAGCAGTTCACGAGCGAGATATTCCGCGAGATAATAGAAAACAGTTGTGAGGGCGTGAAGTGTTTCATCGCCGACACATGTACAAATCCGATAATGTATTTTTAAAATATCAAAGACTATGGCAAAAAAGGAATCAGAAATTTCAGTAGAGGAAAGACTGAAGACCCTCTACCAGCTTCAGACCACTCTCTCATCTATCGACGAGAAGCGCGCATTGCGCGGCGAGTTGCCTCTTGAGGTGCAGGATCTTGAAGACGAGATTGCAGGCTTGAAGACACGTGTGGAGCACATCGAGGGCGACATCGTTAGCTTCCAGCAGGCTGTCGCTCAGAAGCAGGGCGAGATAGCAGAGGCTGAGGAGAGCGTAGAGCGCTACAAGAAGCAGCTCGACGAGGTACGCAACAACCGCGAGTACGACACACTGACCAAGGAGATAGAGTTCCAGAGCCTTGAGATAGAGCTTTGCAACAAGAAGATTAAGGAGGCTAACGTAAAGGTTGAGGACAAGAAGCGCGAGCTTGCTCACACCAACGACCTCATCGCCGACCGCCAGCAGGCACTCGTTGAGAAGAAGAATGAGCTTGACGAGATCATGCAGGAGACTCGTGAGGAGGAGGAAGTGTTGAAGGCTAAGGCTGCCGAGTTGGAAACAAAGATTGAGCCGCGTCTGCTCTCAAGCTTCCTGCGCATCCGCAAGAATGCACGCAACGGTCTCGGCATCGTCTACGTACAGCGCGACGCTTGCGGTGGTTGCTTCAATAAGATTCCGCCACAGCGCCAGCTCGACATCAAGATGCACAAGAAGATTATCGTGTGTGAGTACTGCGGTCGTATCATGATCGACCCAGAATTGGCAGGCGTTAAGACTGCCTCTGAAACTACAGAGGAGAAGCCGAAGCGCAAGCGCGCTACTACTCGCAAGACTGCTTCTAAGAAGTCGGAAGAGTCTGACGAGAAGCTCAGCTAACTATTATATAAGAGGGTGTGTCAAAATTTCACGCATCCGATTGTCCTCCCACAGAATTCGCAGAATCCACAGAACTGATTGCTGAGTATATTCTCCCACAGACGTCACAGATCCACACAGATTGGCTAACCATAGCATCCTTATTTTCTGTGGATTCCGTGAATTTCGTGGGTACTTCCGCAACCTAACCATCTGTGTAGATTCGTGAAATCTGTGGGAGGATATTTTGATACATCCTCTTTTTTTATTTTACCCAAATCGTATAATCGTCCTTTCTTGGTTTCGCTTCTGCGGGTTCTTTCAGCGCATAGCCCAACGCTACGTGTCCGATGCCCTCGTAGTCGCCCTCGATGCCCCATGAGGCGAGCAGCAGCTTGCCCTCTATGGAGTCGAACACTTCGTGAGCGCGGTGAATCCAGCAGCTACCCAGTCCTACGGCGTGGGCTGCATTCATCAGATTGCCCATCACGAGTGAACCATCATAGATATATGTAGGGCGTGAGCGGTCGGCGAGCACGAGAATTATCACCGGCGCACCATAGAACGGGTCCGATTCTACGCCCATCACTTCGGCGTTGAGCTGCGAGAGTTTGTCGCGCACCGCCTTGTTTGTCACTACCACCATTCGTGGCGACTGCATACCTCTGCCCGTAGGGGCATATTCTCCGGCACGCACCACCTGCTCGATGAGCTCGTCGGACGGCATACGTTCGGGGTCGAAACCGCGCACGCTGCGGCGGGTTTCGAGTACATTTAGTGTTTCGTTCATACTGTTTTTAGTTGAGAGTTGAAAGTCGATTAATCCATTCCGTTATTATTTCCAGCACCTCCGGTGCCATCGTTTCCTCTATCTGCTGATACTCCATTACGATGCCCGTCTTGCAATGCTGAAAGAGATGGTTCACGCCCTCCACCTTCTTGATGTCGTGGCGGCAGTTGCTTAGCCCCTTCTCAAGTGTTGTGAGGTTCTGCGCGCAGTCTACCTGCGTGTCCTTCGTGCCATTGAGTGCAAGCACGGGGCACTTTATCTTCGGCAGTAGGGCAGAGGGGCAGAGTGTTATAAAATGGCGCAGGTAGGGTGAGTTGCCCTGCTGCAGCGTCTTCTTGAACACCGGCTTCATCTCGTTGGGTACATCGGCATCGCTAATCTCCTCTACAGCCTTTCCCGCAGCCAGAGCGTCGAGCGCCTTGGCGATAGGTTTGCAGTAGTTCTCTATCATGTTGGGTGCCACGCCAGCCGCCTGCAGCACGAGTCGGTTCTGCTGCAGGAGGGTCTCTCTGCCCGATGCCGCCATACCGGCAAGCGACACGATGAAGTCAGCCTTGCCCTCGGCTGCGAGCATCAGAGCGATCGTGCCACCCTCGCTGTGTCCGACGATGCCCACACGGCGGAAGCGTTGGCGCAGCAGTTGCAGTGCAGCAGCCGCGTCCTGCTTGAAGTCGTCGGTGGTGAAACGGCTGAAGTCGGTGCTCTCGTCGCCCCATCCGCGGTCGTCGTAGCGCAGCGAGGCGATGCCGTTGCGCGCTAAAGCGTCGGCAATCACGGCGAACGGTCGGTGCTGGAACAGCTCCTCGTCGCGGTTTTGCTGTCCGCTACCCGTCACGAGTAGCACTACGGGCGTATCGCTGGTGCAGTTGGCAGGCGTGCAGAGCGTACCGCCGAAGCGGAAGCCGGCGTTCTCGAAGCTCACCTCCTCCTGCTTGTACGGGAATGGTGCCACCGGCGTCTGCGGTCTGCGCACCTCTTGCGCGCCCCGTTTCAGCGTGAGTGGCAGTTGCAGTGCGCCCTGCGCGAACGTGCCGTTGATGCAGTCGCCCTCCATTCGGCCCTCGAACGTAGCGCCAATCATCGCCACCGTCACCTTTATCGTGCCGTCCTCCGCAACGCTCTTCTGTGCCGGAATATCCTTTGCGCCCTGTGCCGGCGAGTCGAGCGTGCAGCCGTCAGCCGAGAAGTTGAACACCAGTGGCAGCTTCGTGCCCATCACGTTGAGGTCGCCGCTCCATGCGCCCTGCTGTGCGCAGGCTGTGGAGCAACAGATAGAGAGCAGCGCAGCTGCCAAGGTCTTTGTTATTCTCATAAGTAGGTATGTTTTTTAGTATATATATATTGTTACTTGTAATTATATTTTACGTCTACATCTCCCAAAAGCTCTTCTTTAGCAGGTCTTTTGTCTCCGCAGCCACGTCGTATGGTATAGCCGGCAGACAGTCGGGCAGGGCGAACTGGTCGGTTTCGCTGTGGTTCTTCATCTCCGCCTTCGCCTCCTCCTTGGTCATGGTCTTTACGTCGGTTGTCACGAAGTCGTTGATTTCCTCCGTAGCAATGGGCGCCTTTGTTGGTAGTGGGCGGTAGTCGTAATTGTACACGCGTCGGTAGGAGAGCAGAGAACTCCACGAGTGCTTGAGACTTGAGAACGTCCAGTCGAACAGCTGCGTCTTCACGCTCAACAGCAGACTTAACGGTCGGTTGTATTTCGTGCCGTCGATGATGAAGCGGTAAACCCCATCACGGTGAGAGTTGAGGTATATGATTGCGCTGTCGGCAGATGCTCCCCTATAGTGCGACTTGTAGAAGGTTGAGTCGCCACTTGTGCCGCTCGCCGAGTCGCATTCTATGAAGCGGATGCGCGAGATGTCGAACGAGCGCGCCTCTCCCAGTATGGCGATGTTGAAGTTGAAGAGTCGGCGCAGCGTAGGCAGTTCGTACTGTCGGCAAGCACGCACGCGTCGCTTAGCCTTGCCCGTCTTTATGTTTATGTAGAAGTCGGCGAGCCCCTCGCGGTATAGAATCGTCTTGCCGTTGTTGCGGCAGATGTCCCTGAAGGCACCGCTCAGCTTCACATATTCTGCTTTGCCCACCGCCACTTCCGGCAGTGTGTATGCCTTCGGCTTCATGCAGATCGTGCCCTTCTCTTTCGCAGCGTCAACCGTCAGCGGTTCGTAGGCGAGGTTGCTGATCGTCACCATACCTTCCTGCAGCTTCACATTTCCGTCGGCATCGCTTATACATAGCAGCGTGCCCTTGCTGCTGAAGACGTACGCTCCGCTTACCGGCTTGCCGTCCTGCTCGTCTACGATTCTGAACTGCGCCTTCAGTTGGCTTGCTCCGGCGAACAACTGTATGAGGATGAACGCCATCATCGCGATTCTGTTGTGTTTCATAGCTCGTATATTATTGATGCAAAGATACAGATTCTCCCTAAAACCCCTGCATTTCTGTTTGTAAAAGTTTTGTGAAAAGAGTCTAAAAGTGCTGCTTAAGTCGTGCCAAACATTATGTTCAGACACCGGACGGCGTACGCCACCCGATCAGATTCCGTTCGCTGCCCGATGACTTCTGCCATCACTATTTCGCCACCAACACCTGCCTCACCCGCCGCGACCTGCAGCGCATGGCAAGCTTGCGCGATAGTGCCGCAAAGAAATGGTTGCAGCATCTCACCGCCACCGGCGTGCTGCAGAAAGACGGCGCAAACAATGCGCCGGTGTATTTGTGGAGAGGGTAGTAGAAAGACAGGTTAGAACAACAATCTAAGGCTTTTTTTATTCTTTTGAAATAGAAGAATGTGGTTTGTCGGTTTTAATTAGTATCTTTGTAACATGTTCCTATAATATATACTTATCGGAAGTTGCTTATGATTGATATACTACAATTGTCTGAAGAAGATATAAAACTGCGTTATATCACTCCGTCCATTGTTGATAAGGGATGGTCTGTTGATAATATAACTATGGAAACTAAGGTTAAACTTACTGATGGCAAGATTAACCTTAGGGGTAATTTGGTGTCACGTGGAAAAGCAAAATATGCTGACTATGTGCTCTACTACAATCGTGCAACACCGATTGCCATAGTGGAGGCTAAAGACGCAAGCCATGCAGTAGCTCATGGACTGCAGCAGGCAAAAGAATATGCACAGATGATGGATGTTCCTTTTGCTTTCAGTTCGAACGGTATGGGTTATCAGGAATACGACTTCCTTACGGGCAAAGAACGTTATTTCTCAATGGACCAATTTCCTACGAAGGAGGATTTATATGCACGTTTCATCTCTGAAAGCAACGGCGGTGCCGGCTTGTCTGATAACCAAATGAAGGTTATCGACCAGCCTTTCTGTACGGGTCAGGACATATTTCCGCCACGTTACTATCAGCGCAATGCCGTAAATAGAACGGTCAACTCTGTGGCGCAGGGCAAGAAGCGTCTCTTGCTTGTAATGGCAACGGGTACGGGCAAGACATACACGGCTTTCCAGATTGTATATCGTCTTCTCAAAGCTGGTTTGGTAAAGAAAGTTCTTTACTTGGCAGATAGAAATATTCTTGTAGACCAGTCTATTCAGCAGGACTTCAAGCCTCTGGACAAGACTATTCACAAGGTAAGCTATCAGAAAGATAAGGGACCGGGAAACACAGCTTACGAAGTTTACTTTGCGCTTTATCAGCAACTTATAGGTCAAGGCGGCAAGCAGCAATACAAAGAGCTCTTTAAACCAGAGTTCTTTGATATGGTTATTGTGGACGAGTGTCATAGAGGCAGCGCCAAGGACGATAGCAACTGGCGAGAAATACTCGATTACTTTGATGGTGCTATCCAGCTCGGTATGACAGCAACGCCTAAGGAGACTAAATACCAGTCGAGCATTACTTATTTTGACGAACCAATATACACCTATAGTTTAAAGGAAGGTATCGAAGACGGTTACCTTGCTCCGTTCAAAGTAGTAAACATAACAACGAACATTGGTGACGAGTGGAGACCTACGAAAGGGCAGAAAGACATCAATGGCAATCTTATAGAAGACCGCATCTATAACAATACGGACTACGATTATAACATCGTTATAGAAGACCGTATAAGAGAAGTGGCACACGAAATAACCTGCTATCTGAAGAATACGGATCGCATGGCAAAGACCATTGTTTTCTGTGCAGACGAGGAGCATGCAGACAGAATGCGTACTGCTCTTGTAAACGAAAACTCTGATATGTGCAGAAAGAATCCTGACTACGTGGTGCGTATCACAGGAAGTGATCCGTACGGACAGTCAAAGCTTGATTATTTCATCTCTGTTGCATCCAAATACCCCGTCATCGCAACAACCAGCAAACTTCTGTCTACAGGAGTAGACTGCAAGATGGTGAAGCTCATAGTGCTTGACCAGCGAATCAACTCGATGACCGAGTTCAAGCAGATTGTCGGTCGTGGTACAAGAATCAGAGAGAAGGACGGAAAGACCCATTTCACCATAATGGACTTCCGTAACATCACACGACTTTTTGCCGATCCTGATTGGGATGGTCCTATAGAGGTTGATGAAAGCTATAGCAAACAGAAGCCAAAGCCTTATCCTGAATACAAAGACGACCCGACAATAATTCATGAGCCGGACCCCAAACCGCGTCCAAATCCAAAGCCTATAGTTGATAAAGATGGTTGTAGGGTGGAGGTAATAAACAAGGTAGTGTCAGTGTATGACGCTAACGGAAAACTTCTGCGAACAGAAAGCATAACAGACTATACTCGGAAGAATATCAACGATACTTACGTAAATCTTGATGACTTCATAAACCATTGGAATGCGGCAGAAAAGAAAGCGGAAATAACCGACCTGATGCGTGAAAGCGGAATCGATCTTCAGGCTCTGAAGATAGAAAGAAACATGGAGAATGTTGACGACTTTGACTTTATCTGCCACATTGCTTATGGCAAGAAACCTTTAACAAGAAAGGAACGAGCAGAAAACGTGAAAAAGCGTGACGTGTTCAACAGATATGGAGCAGAAGCAAGAAAGGTGCTCGAAGCACTGCTTGACAAGTATGCCAATGATGGCATATCACAGTTGGAGAACAGAATGGTATTAAAACTCGACCCATTCCGCCAAATGGGATCTCCTGCAAACATAGCCAAACTGTTTGGCGGTAACAAGCAGTATTTCTCTGCGGTAAAGGAACTTGAAAACTTAATATATAACAATAGCATAGCATAAAATAAAATATGGCACTTAACAACTTTGTAAAGAGCATACGCAACATCATGCGCAACGATGCTGGTATCAATGGAGATGCACAGCGCATTGAGCAGATAGCATGGATGTTGTTTCTTAAAGTATATGACGAGAAGGAAAACGATTGGGAGTTCGATGAGGACAATTACGTTTCGTTCATTCCTGAAGAGTGTCGTTGGCGCAACTGGGCTAAAGACAATGGCGATGGCGAAGCGCTGACAGGCGACAACCTCTTGAAATATGTGAATGATACGATATTCCCAACTCTCAAAGCACTGGAGGTTACACCTTCAACACCGATGCGTAGTGCCATAGTTCGCACCACATTCCAGGATGCCAACCAGTATATGAAGGATGGCGTACTTCTGCGTCAAGTCATTAACGTTATCGACCAGCTTGACCTCGGAGATTATGAAGAGAGCCATGCTTTCGGAGATATCTACGAATCAATATTGAAGGAAATGCAGTCGGCGGGTTCAGCAGGCGAGTTCTATACACCGCGAGCTTTGACAGACTTCATGGCAGAAATCGTCAGTCCGAAAGTCGGTGAAAAGATGGCTGACTTTGCCTGCGGTACGGGTGGCTTCCTTGCAAGTTGGTTGAAAGCCCTTGATAAGAAGGTGCAGACAGCAGAAGACAAAGAGGAATATGCTGATTCTATCTATGGAATAGAGAAGAAACAGTTCCCTTATATGCTGTGCGTTACCAATATGCTCTTGCACGACATCGATTCTCCTAAAGTCATGCACGACAACTCTTTGACATGCGACGTGCTCAACTATACGGACGAAGATAAATTTGATGTTGTTCTTATGAATCCTCCTTATGGCGGAAGCGAGAAGAACGATATCAAACAGCACTTCCCGTCTGATTTGAGTTCAAGCGAAACGGCAGATCTCTTCATGGTTCTTATCATGTATCGTCTTGCAGCGAATGGTCGTGCAGCCGTTATCCTGCCAGACGGTTTCCTTTTTGGCGCTGATAATGCAAAGCTTGCCATCAAAGAGAAACTGCTTCGCGAGTTCAATCTTCATACTATCATTCGTTTGCCTGGTAGCATCTTTGCTCCATATACCAGCATTGCCACCAATATTCTCTTCTTTAACAACGAGAAGGCAGACGGAGCAGAAGAAGGATTCTGCACCAAGGACACCTGGTTCTATCGTCTTGATATGCCGGATGGTTACAAGCACTTCTCAAAGACCAAGCCAATGAGAGCTGAGCACTGTCAGCCTATTGTTGAATGGTGGAACAATCGCCAGGAAATAATAGACGCGGAAAACAACGACGAGAAGTCTCGTTGCTTTACCGCCCAGCAACTTCTTGATATGGATTGCAATCTTGATCAGTGCAAGTTCCCAAAGGAAGAGGAAGAAATTCTGCCTCCTGCCGAACTGCTTGCCGACTATTTCAAGAAGCGCAAGGCTCTTGACCATGAGATAGACAAGACATTGGCTGAGATACAGCGTATCTTGGGAATAGAAATAAATATTGAAGAGTAATACAATGAAGGATTTAACCATATCAAAGATAGAAAGGCTAAACGTGTTGAACAACCGTTTCGCAATAGAAAAGATACAAAAGACATTGGACATTACTGGTATGATGTTCGATGGAGAATACCGTTTTACGAAAAAAATGGTAGCCGATTTCTATGAAGTTGAAGAAAGAACAATTGAAAGATATCTTGAGAATTTTGGTTCTGAATTATCTGGTAATGGATATGTTTTATGTAAAGGTAAACGCTTGAAAGACTTGAAGTTACAATTTGCTCCCGTTATCAATGTCGGGAGCAAAACTACCCAACTCGGCTTGTTTAATTTCCGTTCGTTCCTAAATATTGGTATGTTGCTTACGGAGAGTGAAAAAGCGAAGGCTTTGCGTAGTGCCATTTTGGATCTTGTGATAGCTACGATAAATGAGAAAACAGGTGGCGGAACAAAATATATCAATCGCCGTGATGTGAACTATATTCCATCAGCTATCACTGAAGAGAACTATCGGAAGAATCTTACATCCGCAATGAGCCAATGTGTGGGTGGACACAAAACCTACAAGTATGCACAAGTAACTGATTGGATATACGAAGCTGTGTTCAAGGAAAATGCCAAAGAATACAGAAAGGTTCTTTCTCTTGACTCCAAGGACAATGTGCGCCATACACTCTATGCCGAAGTGTTGCTTGTCATATCTTCATTTGAGAACGGTATTGGTGCTGTTATACAGCAGCAATACAAGGAAAATGGAGGTAGATTATTATCAATGGACGAGGTAAAACAAATTGTTGATGATTTGGCAGAGCATCCGATGCAAAAGCCTTATCTTAATGATGCTCGTACCAAGATGGCTTCACGTGATTATAGCTTCCGTGATGCCTATCATGGCAATATAGCCGAATACCTTAGAGCGGTGACACCGGAAGAATTTGAACGTTTTATAGGAGACCAGTCAATAGATTTTGACACAATTCTTGAAGATAACAAGGATGTCTTGAAACGATTAAAGCAAGCAGACAATGAGTAATGAAGTAAAATATATCAGTTACGAAGAAGCTATAAATGTCTATAATAAGATGATAGACGCAAGTGAAGGCGGCTTTGATGGAGTAAGAGACGAGGGTGGTATCCTTGCTACTCTCGACTTTGTACAAAATGATATGTACTATCCCGATTTTTCCGACAAGCTATCTTATTTGGTATTTAAATTCTGTTCTGGTCATTACTTCAATGACGGTAACAAACGTATTGCTTTGACACTTGGAGCATATTTTCTTTACAAGAATTCATATGTTTGGCAAGCAACAATATTTATGCGTCAGATGGAGTCAATCGTATATCATGTCGCAGCCTCAAACATTGATCAAGATTTGCTACTTCGCATAATGTCTTTCTTTATGAAAGGGGAGGACTATGACGAAGAGTTGAAGATTGATATCGCAAACGCTATGAGTAATGGAGATTTAGGAATAAAAGGTGAAGATTACGAAATTACGGATGAGGATGATAAATTCTAAACGGCATTTAAGATGAACGGAAAACAACTAAAGAACAGCATATTACAATGGGCGATACAGGGCAAACTTGTACCGCAAGACCCTAATGACGAACCTGCAAGCGTATTGCTTGAAAAGATTCGTCAAGAGAAGGAACGCTTGATAAAAGAGAAGAAAATCAAGCGCGATAAGAACGCTTCTATCATTTACCGTGGTGAGGACAATTCCTATTATGAGAAGATACTCGCCACGGGGGAGGTGAAGTGCATTGATGATGAGATTCCGTTTGAGATTCCAAAGGGATGGGAATGGACGAGAATTGGTAACATTTTTAATCATACAAGTGGAAAACAACAAAGTAGTAGTAACAAAATTGGTGGAACACCACAGAATTTTATCACTACATCAAATCTTTATTGGGGGTATTTTGTACTTGACAATGTGAAGGTGATGAATTTCACAGATGAAGAGATAGAAAACTGTTCTGCCACAAAAGGTGATTTACTTGTTTGTGAAGGAGGTGCAGGTTATGGTCGTTCTGCAATTTGGAATGAAGACTATGATATTTGTCTTCAAAATCATGTTCATAGATTGCGCCCTTGCATAAATGGTATATGCGAATACGTTTATCACTTTATTTACCTATTAAAAGAAAGTAACAACTTAGCTTCAGTAGGAACTGCAATGCCTGGACTTTCAGCGAATCGCCTAAAAGGGTTACTCTTACCGTTTCCTCCCCTTTCGCATATTGTATTTATAACCATAGAACAACCAAAACTAATCAGAAATATCCGAGTGTAAATCTTTAATTACCAGCATATTCTAAAATTTAACACTTTTCGGTTGCCATTTGTCGCTTCCCAAATTTCCACATATTTTTGAGACGTATTTCTGACGTGGAGAATTTGCGGGGCTTGTTTTTTGTCACACCGTGCAGACAGTTGACAAGGGTTTACAACCGTTTACGACAAGCGACAATATCCGCCCCGACATTCAGTGACGGTCACATCGTGTATAAAGGCGACAACCGTTGACTGCCGTTTACATCCGTTCACCACTTCAGGAATACAGGATTGAAGAAATGAACCAGTAAACGATAAAGCAGTATGAAAGCAACCCGAAAATGCAGTTTTTGCGGCAAGTCCTTTGTAACCCGCAGCGGAATGCAAAGGTATTGCAGCGAGGCTTGTCAGGCGGAAGCCCGGCGAGCCAGAATGACACAGAAGAACAACCTCTTCAAAGCCGTCCGGCCAATCATGGAGATACAGCATCAGGAGTATCTCACCTTTTCCAAAGCAGCCATACTCATGGGCTGTTCCCGACAGTACATCTATAAACTTGTAGCCATGGGCAAGCTGAAGGCCTCACGCATCAGCAACCGCATGGCATTCATCCGCAGAGCTGACATCGAGCGGATGCTGGAGAGCAATCCCTACCACCGCATCTTGCCCGGCAGCACTTCCACACCGAAAAAATCCGCTTCATCTTCCTTCCCGGCGAAAAAAGAAAAAAGGGAAAAGGTAACCGATGAAGTGCCGGACTTCTATTCCGGTGAAGAGGTGATGTCCCTTTATAAGGTCAAGCAGTCATGGCTCTATACCACCGCCAAACGCAACCGCATCCCCATCTGCCGTATCGCTGGAAAGAACTATTACAGCAAGAAGCATGTTGACGAGTTCTTTGGCGTTGCAGTTGATATGGAAAGTATCACCGACTGGCTCCTGACCGAAGAAGCGGAGGAGCTATTCGGCATGAAGCCTGCCGCACTCCGGGCATATGCCTACCGGCACAGGATACCGACCAAAAGAGAATACGGTCGCACCTATTACTCCAAGTCCCATCTGGACGAACTCCGCAGGACCGACCTTGTGAACGACGAACGTTATTACACCGTGGAACAGGTCCGGCAGATTTACGGGCTTTCCTCCGCCAACATCTGCCATATCGTCAAGGTTAAGCACATCGAAAAGATAAAGGTCGGCGTG
>OOBT01000727.1_pt1 | contig 19710 bp, 9 predicted proteins | sample 1671551 | NCBI WGS metagenome assembly OOBT01 (sample SAMN06348168, study PRJEB24527) | human gut metagenome | reverse complement strand
CTGCCGCACCTCGCTCGCCGTATCGGCACTTAGAATTATGCGGTATTGCCCTATATATAACACACTAACCAGTATACCCTGCAAAGGCTGTATTTGCAAGAAATTTCACGAAAAAATCCCACATTATTGTTGGAATGTAACACAAAATCTGTCAAAATAGTATGTGCCGCCCGTATAGAACACTATATTTGGTGTAAATTTGTCGAAATCTCACCACACTTATTGCGAAAAGATCACAAACCGAGTATAATACCATCATATATAGTCTTATTATGCCTTACTGTACAAATTTGCAGGGCGCTGCCGCAAATTCCAACGGCCGCTACGGCGTCTGCCGGGCGGGAATATGAGGCAATGCCGTGATATAAACGGGAGCATCTATGGTGCATTGCAACAAGAAAACGCGCAGAAGCAGCGGCTTCACGATGGTGGAGCTTATGGTTGTGCTGGCGATCATGGCAATTTTGGCGGCCCTTGTGGGGGGCGGCCTGATTGCCTATACCCGTCTGGCCCGGTTTGAGAAGAACGAGGCAAACGCCCGCACCCTTTTCCAGACCGCGCAGATCGCCCTGACCCGCAGGGACACAGCGGGCGAACTGGACGATTTCCGCCAGAAGGTGCTGTTGAACGGTCAGGCAGGCGCGCATTTTGGCCCCGCCGCGCAGAAGGCCGATGAGCTGAACAAAAATATCTATGCCCTGTATTATGATAAAGTAACAGATGATGACAGCGACAATGAACTGCTGCGTGAGCTGCTGGGCGATTACATCTACGATGATTCGCTGCTGAATGCGGCCATCTGCGTTGAGATCGACGCCGCCAGCGGGCAGGTGTACTCGGTGTTTTATGACACGAACGCCGATAAGCTGCGCTTTGGGGAAAAAACGGACGGCGCAACGAACATTTATGACCGGAGCTATGACTACCGCCGCCATGACAGCCTTGTGGGCTACTACTCGGCCGAGGACCGTGTGAATGTGGTCGAGCTGCAGCAGACCAAGCTGAAGGTCAAGAACCCGCGCCTCTCCAACACCGAAACACTGACCCTGAGCTGGGGCGGCGATGTGACCCGCGACACGCAGGTGCAGTATGTGGCAACAGCCTACAAATCGACCGATACGGGCAAGAAAAATCCGCTGTTTGAGATCGAGGTGGAACTGCCGGCAGTCAAGACCAATGAGCCGGTGCCGCTGAAAACAAGAATCTACGCTGCCGACAACGAAACACCGGTTGAAAAGACCCTCTACTACCCTCTGAGCTACAACAAGGGCAACTTTGTCCTGACGCTGGACGCAATGGCCAGCGCTGATTTGCTGCGCTCCTGCGAGAATGACAGCGGCGAGAAGGCAAACAGCATAAGTGTGACCGACAGCAGCCTGTACAGCATCACCCGCCTGATGTCGGGCGGGCCGCAGGATTTCTATGTCACGCTGCAGGCCAAGGCGCGGGACGACTATTCCGGCAGCTATACCCCCAGCACCCCGGCCGACACCAATGTGGAAAACAGCCTGTTTGCAAAAGAGGCAACAGCCACTAAGGGCAACCTTACCTATTTCCGCCATCTGTACAACCTGCGCTGGGCGGACAGATGGGCGTCCGGCCAGACTGCCGACTACACCCTCGCCGCGCAGAGCCTTGGCGCCACCGGCCTGAACTGGACCGGCGGCAGCGTTACGGTCTACTGCCCGGCGCAGGGCAAAAACTTCCCGCCGGAGGCCAAGGTCCCCTCGGCAGAGGAGGCCGTGGCGTGGCCGACCATTCTGACATTGCCCAAAAATGTAACGCTGGACGGCAAAAATATCACCATCATGAACCTGCAGCTGCGCGGCAGCTCTGTCTCCCGGACCGGCAGACAGAAAAACGAAAATTTGCTTGACCGCTACATCGGCCTTGTGGGCGAAAATAACGGCACGATCAAAAACATGACCCTGCGCGATGCCGATGTACAGGTCAATGTTGAAATTGTGACCCGCGCAAAAGGCACCCTGCCGCTGACCGGGACCACGGCCCTGAAGCCGCTGGACACAAAAGACAGCGCGTACCGCGACATCCGCGCGGTCGGTGCTTTGTGCGGCGTCAACACCGGCACGCTGGAAAAATGCACCCTGACCCACGGCAAAAACAATGCGGTTTCCGCGCAGGTGCTGGCAATGCTGCCCTTTGACGATACCGCCACCGCGACAGCCCGCACAAACGCAACAGTAAATAGCACTACTTATTATGCAAACGAGCCGCGCGGCATTGGCGGCCTCGTGGGCGTTGCCATACCCAAAAACGGCCAGACGCAAACAATTTCCGCGCTGACGGTGGACGCCAATGTGACGGTAGCCGGTCTGCTGCAGGACAAGAGCCTGAAAGATGCGGACGAAACCCTTACAGAACAGGCTCGCTACGCCGCAGCCGCCAGCGGAGAAAACTCGATCTGGCGCAGCATCGGCGTGGGCGGTGTGGTCGGCACAATGGACGCCGCCAACCTGATGCTTGAGACAGACCCCAACAAGAATAACATGACCAACAAGGCCGCCGTCATCGGCAGCGCCTTTACGGGCGGCGTTGTGGGCGACCTCTACAACAGCAGCGGTGCGGATGTCACCCTGACCGGCCTTCAGAACGAGGGTACGGTCAGCGTGGGCGTCAACTACCTTGGCAGCGCCGAGGGTGAAAACAGCCGTGTGCTGGGCCAGTTCTTCGGCGGCATTGCGGGCTACTGCAAAAATGTCACGCTGCGCGGCAGCACCAGCACCACCCGCCGCGATATGACCGAAACACAGCTGAAAACCGCCGTCAAGGGCGGGTATGCTAACGATGGCGCACTCACCGATACCAGCCCGCTCAAGGGTGATTTTGTCGGCGGTCTGGTGGGCTTTGCCAGCGGTAGTAAGCTGGAAAATTGCACCACGCAAAAGGGTTATGTGCTGGGCCGCTGCTTTGTCGGCGGCGTGGCGGGCGGCTTCAGCGGCAGCCAGCTTAAAATAACCGGCGGCAGCAACAGCAGCACCGTGCTCGGCAACCGCTATGTGGGCGGTGTCGTGTCGGTAAACGGCAGCCAAAGCACGGTCAGCGGTGTTACCAACAGCGGCCTTGTGGCGGGCCTTGGCAAAAATGCGGCCTATGTGGGCGGCATTGCGGGCCTGAACGATGCCGAATGGGGCAGCACCAATGCAGCAAATACAGCAGCCACCATTCAAAACTGCGTCAGCAGCATGGCCTCGGACACCGCCACCAACAGCAGCCGCAGCGCCCTGCTGCAGGCGCTGAGCACCTATAAAAATGTAAACAATCAAGAAACGACCACCCGCGCGGACTATGTGGGCGGTCTGATCGGCCGCAACGGCAAAAATGCCGTGCTTACATGGGACAATGAGGCAACCACGGTGCAGATCGGCGCGGTCATCTGCGGCAATGATTTTGTCGGCGGGCTGGTCGGCTGCAACGATGCAACGGCGAAAATCACAAATGACAGCACCTCGCTGCTGACCGTCAGCGGCGAGGTCGTGGGCGGCAAGGCGGTCGGCGGTATGATCGGCCTGAACCTTGCCCCGGCCCTGCCCGCGGCCGATATAAAGGTGACGGAAATCAGCGGCACGCTTTGCGTGGGCGGTGTCATCGGCGCTAACATGCCGGTGGCCGGCACGGACGGAACGGCGTTTACCATCAAAGAAACCACCACATCCGGCAGCACGGTCAGCACATTTAAAACCACCGCAAAGGCGGGCCGCATCAAGGCCGACGGTCTGGCGGGCGGCATCATCGGCTATAACTGCCTGCTGGAATCGGCCCCGAACGATTTGACAACGATTCTGCCCACCGTGGCGCCGGATACCGGCCTTGTGACGGTCAACAAAACATTGGCGCGCAGTGGCAAAGAGATGACCCTCAACGGCGCGGCCAACCAGTTTAATCTGGAGGTCAACGCCTATGCGGGCGGCATTGTCGGCTATAACGATGCAGCAACCCGCCTGACCATCAGCAACGCAACGAACGGCAGCGACAGCAACGCGGCATCGGTCGGCAGCCTGAAAATGCGGGGCGAGACCGGCACCCTCGGCAGCGGTGTCAGCCTGCCGGGGTATAACGACAGCTTTAACTATAACGATTATGTTAGCGATAAAAACGCCCGCGGTTCTATGGCGGGCGGCATCATCGGCTGTGTGACCCAAAACACAACGCTGGAGGGCTGCACCAACTACGGCATTGTCTCCCACAAGAGCGCGGCGGGCGGCATCGCCGGCTGGAATGGCGGCAGCATCAAAAACTGCTCTACCTACGCCACACTGGGCACCCAGCAGGACGGCTATGCCTACCTTGGCGGCATCGTCGGCATCAACAACGGGACGGTCACGGACTCGGCCCCGGCAGCAAGCATCACCGTGCGCGGCCGGTACATCATCGGCGGCGTGGCGGGCCTGAACCTGACGGATGCGAGCATAACTTATAACACTTCCGATAGTATCCCCGTTACGGTGCAGGCAAACGAGTGCGCGGGCGGCGTTGCAGGCGTAAACTGCGGCAGCATCGCATTGGGTAGCACAACCCTGCGGGTCAACATTACGGCAGAAAGCTATGCGGGCGGCATTGCGGGCAGCAACAACAAGCACAACGATAAAGCAGCCCGCATTGAGGGCGGCAATGTGACAGGCACCGTCACGGCCACCAAGAACTACGCAGGCGGCGCAGCCGGTGCAAACTATGCCAATATTACCAATGTGACGCTGATTGGTGGGGCGTGTGTGCGCGCCAATGACCAGTTTGCAGGCGGTATTGCGGGCAGCAATAGGGCTGGCAATGGGCAGAACGGTACGATTACGGGCTGCACCAACACTGCGGGGCAGACCGGAAACAACTACACGGTATATGCCACCAACGGCAATGCGGGCGGTATTGCAGGCAGCAATGAAAGCGGTGCCCAAATTATAAACGCCAGCGTGAATAATGGCGTCAAAATCGGCGTGGCCAAGTGCGATGCGGCGGCCATTGCGGCCAACAACTTCGGCACCATTCAGGGCGGCACTGTCGGCAGCTGTGATATAACCTTTGCTGGGGAAAGCATCGGCGCGGTCACGGCCATCAACAATGCGGGGACGATCAGCGGTGTTACGCTTACTGGCGGTGCAACCATTGCTTTCCATGGCCCGGCCACCAATGTGGGCGGCATTGCGGGCAAAAACGCCGGTACGATTGGTAATTGCAATGTCAACAGCCCTGCGCTGGCGCTCAATGGCCTTACGGCCCGGGCAGACAGCATCAGCCTTGGCGGTGCGGCGGGCGTCAATATGCAGGGCGCAACAATCAGCGAAACAACTGTTACACTGAACATTACAGACAATCTGAATAAATACAAGAATCTGGGCGGCGTAGCCGGCGAAAATGCCGGCGGCGGCACTCTGTTAAAGTGTACCTATCAGGGCGCGCTGGGGCAGGCTAATACTGCGGCAAACGATAACATCACCACGGGCGCAGCCAATGTGCTGGACACTGTGGGCGGCATCGTCGGCCTGAACAATGGTAAGGTTGATGGGTGCAGTGTGCCCAAAATCACGCTGCAGGTGATGGGTGCCTCGGGCCTGAGCGACAGCCAGACCTATGCGGAAAAGCTGAAAAGCGCCAGCAGCGTGGGCGGCATTGCGGGCCGTAACAACAGCACCATTACATCCTGCTATGTTGCCACAGGGGAAGGCGGCGGCAGTATCATCACCGCGCGCTACGGCTTTGTGGGCGGCGTGGCAGGCGCAAACAACGGCAGTATTAGCAGCAGCGGCAGTGGTGCGGCATTTACGAATAAATTTACCTATCAGGTCGATGGCATAGATTGTGAAAGAACAATGTTTGACCGGGTCAGCATGTTGCTGGACGGCAAAGTGGAAAGAAAAAATGGAGAAACTGAAAAAATTGAAGAAGTAGCCGATGAAAATGATGCTGTCAATACCATGATCAGCACCTTGAAAGGCGATACTTATAAAGACCTTAAAGGCGTTGATACGGTGTCCACGAATAATTACAACAATGTCTACACCACCGGCCTTTCCCAAAATGACCTGCTGGTCGGCCTGCGCGGCACAACTGATACAAACGGCAAATCCAGCGGCTATCTGGGCGGCGTGGCAGGCTTCAACACCGTCAACGGCACGATCACACGCGCGGCAACCGGTAAGTGGTTTGTCTACGGCGACAACACGACCGATGAATCCAAAATCGGCGGTATGATCGGCATGAACGAGGCAACCGGCGAGGTCAAGCTGCTGGTCAACTGCGCCGCCGTGCGCCGCTTTACCCGCACAGGCGGCACAAATGACGATGACACGACCCATAGAAACATAGAAAAAATTGCCTATGTGGGCGGTGTGATCGGCGTGCAGCAGAACACGGCCGATGACAAGTGGGTCATCAGCGAGTGTGTGAACCTTGGTACTGTGTTTGACAGCGGCTCCAACTATATCGGCGGCATCATTGCCTCTTGGCTGAAAAACGGCGGCACGATTGAAAAATCCTTCAACTTCGGCAGCCTTAGCACCAATACCAACTTTGGCAACGGTTCGGGCACGGTCGGCGGCATTGTGGGCTTTTTTGACCAGCCTACCCCCGGCGGCACGGCAAATATCCTCTCCTGCCAGAACCACGGCGATATTCTGTCCTGCGGAAATTGGGAGGGTGACAAAAAGCACGGCGCCAACGATGTTGCCGGTATCCTCGGCAAGGTGGTCATGGCGGACGGTGCAAATGACTATCTGCGCATCAACATTGTCGATTGCGTGAACGGCGATGTTTCGATGTGGTGCGAGTCGCTGGCAGCCGGCATCATGGGCTGGCTGGGACCGTATGGTGACGGCGGGACAAAAATACCGGATAAGGTAGAGGTTTATATTGACCGCTGCCGTAACTACGCTACGGATGTTACAATTTATCATAAATCAAACGATACCAACTTGTTTGCAGGTATCTGCGGCAACCGTGGCAACGGCAGTGCAACGAGTGCATCCACCACAGTGACGAATTGTTTTGCTCTGTATAAAAATACGGTTAGTACCAATAACGCACCCATTGCGATGAACCGTGGAAGAGAAAACATCGTGGCCTACGGCAACTACTTTATGGACGAAAACAGCTTTGAAGAAAAGAAGATAGCGGCATTGCTGAAGCTTACGGAAGGTACACCAAGCGGAGAGGCGACTGCTAACGAAGGGAGAACATACGGTACAAGTTGTAAGAACCATTATAACTACGGTACACGGCTGTATGCGGGTATTGACAACACCATGACGAGCGAAAACCGTTTCTTTGCGGCAGGCATGATGACAAACACGCGGGATTTGAATACGGTTGATACTACAAAATGTTACATAATACCTGCAGCCAATGAAAAACTGGCTACGATTTACTATACAGGCAATCCCGGTGCATCGGATATCAACAACAAGGATCTTGCCACCATCCTGCTGTGGTACGGCGAAAAAGACAAGGTTGAAGGCCCGAGTATGAAGGACATCACGGACGACTTGATCCAGAACTACTATACGCAAGTTCTGGACAAGCGCGGCCCCGGGCAGGTCTCCAATTTGACAGTTACGCATAAAAACGATAGCAGCGCTGTCTATGGCCGCTATGAGGTAACATGGACGGCCGCGGCCACAGAGGGCATTTTCCCAGATAACAACATACAGAATGTAAGCCATTATCTGGTAACGCTGTATAAGGTTGACGGTGCGAACACTGTTGCTTTGGAAAACTACAAAGACATAAAGGTCTACGGCATGCGTTATCTGTTTGACGCGGATGATGCGCTGGCAAAGGCTATTGGCAACAGCCAATTCTGTGTCGGTGTAAAGGCCGTGAACGGAACCACCCCGGGGGCAGAGGTAAAGTCTGACCCGCAGTACTTCGTGCGCCCCCTGCCCACCCCGAAGCTGGAGATCCGCCTGAAAAAACAGTACAGCGATGGGCGACCCTACGGCCAGTATCTTGTGCTGACAAACGCAAGCGATTATCAAAACGCGGGTGACTGGAAAGTAACCGCCTACCTGATGAACCAACCCAATACGGAAATTACGCTGAGTGCAGACAACACCGAGGCACCGATAGCAAACGGCCTTGGCTCTGCCACCCGCCTGCGCGCCACGGCAACCCCGGGTACAGGTGCAACAGGTGCATGGATGGAGTCTGCCCGCTATGATGAGGAGATCGGTATTCCTAAGGCAGGGACAAATATCAACAGCGGCCTTGTCCACGGTACGGCGTTTGAAACAAATAAGCCAACCATGGGTCAGCCGGTCATAACCGGCAGCACGGCGGATAACCTGTCGATTACCGTGAACCTGCAATTTACCGCTGATACGATCCCTAACACCGTGCCGAACTACCGCGTTATGCTGGTGGGTAAATACAACGGTAATGAAACAATCAGCAATGCGGCAGAGGATACAACAGCCAAAACGCAGCCGCTGAAAGGCCAGTATGTGACGCTTGCTGCGGTGGAAAAGCCGGTCTACAGCAGCGGCACGGAATTTGTGCTGAGCAACCTGCCCGCAGTGGTCTTTGACGGCAGCTACACCGACCTGAAGGTCATCTCTGTGCCTATTGATGCCGGTTATCCGCAGGTCGTGACCCGCTGGGAAATCACCGCAGATGAGGCTCTGAATGCTATTGAAAAGAGTAACAATAACCCCGTCAGCTGGAACAACGGCATCGAGATCGTGCGCGGGGCGGACGGAAAATTCAGCTATTACCACCTGACCCCGCTGCAGTTCTTTGCAACCGGTGACCAGTGGTATAACATGGCTGAAAAGCAGACCCGCACGGACAACCTCAACCTCACGCTTCTGAAAGCCCCCAAGGTAAGCAGCGAAACCACGAGCAATGTGGACGGAAACAACAAGCTGAACTATACCTTTACATGGACGCAGTACAATGCGGACGGCAACACGCCAGATACAACAGAACATGCCTACGATGTCACCCTGTACGGTCTGCTGACCCAAAAGACGGGCGAAACCACCACAATCGCGGGCAAGGAAAAAATCGAGCTGAAGGACGGCGTGTCGCTGGCGGATAAAACCACATTTGACACCAAAACCGGCACCTATACCCTGACCCTCTGCGTGGACGATGACCTTGCAAGCGGCAGCTGGCGCTATGATACGGTGCGGCTGCATGTCACCCGCAAGCCGGACACTGGGGACACCAATGCAATCGGTCTGGCGGGCGAGGCAGATTGTACTGTTAAGCAGCGTCTGTCTGCGGTAGGTCAGGTCAACAACATCATGCGCACCAACGACAACAGCGCCAATGCACTGAACTACGACATCACCTGGCCCGCAAGCGCGGACGCCAAAGGCGAGAACACGGTGACATATACCCTGTACGCGGAAAAGCTTGACGGCAATACTTGGACGGCGCTTGCCAGCTGGCCGGGCATCACGAAAAACAGCTGCACCGTTGACCTTGAGAAGTATCAGGGCGAAACCCTGCGGTTCTATGTCGTAGCAAATGCGGTTGACAAATCGAAGTATTGCAGCCCGAACGGCGAGTACAGCAACTCGCTGGTTGTCGAAAAGCGCCTTGCTGCGCCCAAAGTGACCACAGCCGCGCTAAGCTACACAGCGCCGAGCCAGACCCAGTTCCTGACCGAGGAGAAGCTGACGCTGACGGTTCAAGACGCCAGCAGCGGCAGCTACTACTACATGGGCTATCTCTTTAAAAATGCCGCGGATTACAAGGAAATTGCTAAGCTGGCATCTGCTTGGCAAGCTGCAACGAATGGGACGGATGACAAGGCCCAAAAGCTGGCAGCCCTGACAAATGCGCTGAATGAAATGCTGGCCGACACGACCGACCCCGGCCGCGTGCTGCGCCTGCTGCCGGAAGGCCGGATGGACGGCGGCGCGCAGGCAGAAACGACAACGGGCGGCGCAGCGTTTGCGCTTGGCGATGAAAGCTTTACCATGAAGCCGGAGTATGCCGGTTACTGGCTGCTGCCCGCCCTGCGCAGCATGTCCACCGACGGCACAACCGCCAGCTCCAACTGGTACTACTATGTCGCAGACAGCGCGCAGGCAACCCCCACCCAGATGCAGCTGCCCAAGATCAAGCTGGATGCACCGCAGACGAACCAGAACGCCTTTACAACTGTAGATTCCAAGGCAACCCTGCAGCTGTTCGGCGCTGACGGTGAGACGGCATGGACGCCCGCAAGCACAGAGGCAGATATTTCCCGCTTTGCAGTGGAATGGAACGCCGTAAACTACAGCAAGGAAACAGGGGAAAGTCTGGCAGACAAGTATCAACTGGAGATCACTTCTGCCGATGACATCACAACCGACAAGATCACCTTTACTGTGGCCGAGCGGAATGTAATGGACAAGGACGGTACGATCACAACCAAGTGCGGGAAAATCCTGTCTGTGACAAAGGAAGTTACAATAAAGGATACTGCCTATACGATCACGATCCCGCAGAGCGAAGAAAACGGGCGCACATTCTATGATCTGACCACTACGGTCAAGACGAACGAGGATGGCGCGGCAGTCCTTGACGAGAACGGAAAGCCTGTGCTTACAACGAACCATGTGACGCTGGAGGGCCATTATGAGCTGAAGGACGCCAGCGGTACGCCGCGCTATAAGCTCGAAACCTTTGCAACGCTGGAATACCTTGACCGTGACGGTGAGCCGGGCTACCGCGTAACGCTGCCTGACCTTGTCGATCTGCTTCACAAGGACGATACACGCCAGCGCATTACCGGTAAGGTTACTGTGCTGGCCGAGGGCGATGCGGAAAAGACCACCCAGTCTGAAAAGCTGGAATTGACTGTGCCGAATGACGGTACAGCTGCCGCCCTGACCCTGACAGCAGAGGAGCAGCCCGCGCAGGACGCTGCAGCAGAGCAAAGCCCTGCCGCAGCACCACCGGTTTTGCGGGCGGCGCGTATCCTGCGGGCAACGCCCGAAACGGCTGCAGCTGAGAAAGAGGAACTGCCTGCAGTGGGATAACACAATGAAGGAGGGTATACCTATGGGCAGAAAAGCCCGCGGTATCATGCAAAATCAACAGGGACTGTCAATGATCCTTGTGCTGTGTATCGGCGCGGTTTTTGCGGCACTGTCTGCGGCGCTGGTCTATGCGGCGTCTGTGTTGACGGCGAACGCGAACCGCCAGCTGATAGAGCAGGAGGTGTATACCCTTGCAACGAGCTTTTCCGATGTGCTGGATGACCAGCTGACCGGCTACGGCACGGCAGCGGGCGGTGCGCAGGCGGACAGCCTGGCAGCGTTCATCGACAAAACCTACCTTTTGCAGACTACCTACAGCGATGCCACGGAGCATACCTTTGCGGACGAAAGCAGCGGGCTGGAGATCACGCTCAAAAAAACGCCGGCTGACGAGGTGGATAAAAGCGAGTATGTTGCAGCGCTGGCAACAAAGGGCTATGACATTACTGCACTTAACGGTCAGCTTGACAGCTTTAAAGAGAAGGAACTGTCGGATTATGTTGTGGAGGTGACGGTGACTGCAAAGCAGGGGAGCGAGAAGTTCTCCTACACAAGGAGCTACCAGCACACCAGCACATGTAAAGTGGCGTACTATACGATTGGCACGGATACGGCCCGGTATAGCAGTTATCAGTTGACCAAGGTTGGCGAAAATGAAACGAATCAACAACTCGTTTTTAAACGCACGGATGTTGATAGCACATATACACTGCGCAAGGATGATGATACCGAAATCAAGATCCACTATGAGCTGAACCAGACAAATAAGAGCAGCAAATTTGTGCGCCAATGACCCGGAAAGGAGCGGCTATGTCGAGATACCTTAAAAATCAAAGCGGAGAAACGATTGTGGAAGTGATCGTCTCCTTTGTGCTGCTGCTTATGTTTACGGCGCTGTTCGTGGTGTCCCTGCGTTATGCGCGCACCATGTCATTGAAGGCGGAAACGATCCGCCAGACGGCCTATGCGCAGTGCGAAAAGCTGTACCCCGCCGGAGACGGAAAGCCCCAATGGGTGAATGACGGCGGCACTGCAAGCTATACCTTTACCGGTACGGGCGCACAGTTTGTTGTTGAGAATGTCCAAAAGCAAAAGCTTGAGGCAAAGGCCTCGGAGGATGGCACGGATGAGACCTACACCTTCCACCGTTACAGCAAGGGCCAGTCGAATACCAGCGGGGGACAGGGAACACCATGATGCGAGTGCTGAAAAACAAAAGGGGGACAACGCTGGTCGAGCTGGTTGTCTGCATGGTGCTGCTGTCGCTGTTTACGCTTGCGGCTGTCACGCTGATACAGCCCAGCGCGCAGGCGTATATGCAGGTGCAGCAGCAGACCCGCGCCCAGAATCTGGCCGATGCGCTGATCGAGACCATCCGCGGCGAGCTGCTGAACGCTAACGGGTATATCCGCTTTGCGGACGGCGCAACAGATAATAATTTTGACACGGTGTTTGACAAAAAAAGTGGTGTCAGCAGCGGTACGGCGTTGGAGTTCAGCGTCTACCCCAATCATATCGAGCTGATCGACAAGGATAAGGTCCCGGCGCTGACAAAGGCGGACGGAACGCAGCTGCTGAGCCAAGAGACCGCGAACGAGCTGGACGGTTACCTGCACATGCGGTTCTATCTGCAGGAAAAAAACACCTATAAGCCCCAGCATGAGGTGACATTAGAGAGCGGAACGAAACTGCCTTATGTTGCCTACGCCTACACGACAGCCTACCCCAAGGATGCCTACATGGGGATGTTTATCAGTGACCTGCAGTTTTACGCCCGCAGCTATACCAAGGCTGAGGGGGAAAAATACGCCCATGTCACGGCGCTGACCGTTGTGCTGACCGTGGCCCAAAAGGATGCGCAGGGCAATGCCGTGCCCCTGTGTACCCAAAAGGCGATCGTGCCGCTGCCGGGCGCACCGGTGTATATCGAGGAACCCGGCAGCTGGGACGGCAGCAACCCGGCGGTGTCGTGAAGCACCGCCCAAGCAAAAACATCCCGTGTTATGCTGGACAAACCGCTTGATTTTTGTTATACTATGGAACAATATGGGGAAGGTGGGGCGCTGCGCCCCGTTGTATAGAGCAGAGAGGAATACCACATGGCAACAGTCGAAATCAGAATGTTGGGCGATTTTGAGATCCGCGTAAACGGCAGGCCGGTGCTGGCCCAGCTGGCACAGTCCCGCAAGGCAACGGCGCTGGTGCAGTACCTTGTGCTGCAGCGCGGGGAGCGGGTGTCCCACAAGACCATCACCGATACGCTGTGGGCGGGCGAGCGCTCGACCAACCCGGATATGGCGCTGCGCGCGATTTTGCACCGCTTCCGCAATATGATCGAGGCCGAGGGCCTGACCGAGCTGCAGGGCTGCATCCAGACCAGCCGCGGCAGCTACCAGTGGAACCCCGCGCTGGATTGCAGCGTGGATGTGTTTGAGGTCAGCGACCTGTCCGAGAAGGCCCGCTGCGAGGCCGACCCCGAGAGCCGCGGCCGCCTGTATGAGGAGATCGTCAACCTGTACAAGGGCCGTCTGCTGCCCCAGTTTGCCACCGAGCCATGGGTCGAGAGCGTCAGCGTCCGGCTGCACGGGCAGTACCGCACGGCCATTCTGGGCCTGTTGGAGCTTTGCAAAAAGTGGGGCGAAAGCGGCCGCATTATATCGCTGTGTGCCCACGCGCTTGAGCTGGACCCCTACGAGGAGCGCCTCTATCTGGAAGAGATCGTGGCGCTGGAATCGCTGGGCCGCCACACCGAGGCACAGGACCTTGCCCGCCGCGGCAACGCAATGGGCTGCCTGCACCATGCCATTGACCCGGGACGCGCCGGCTCTGCCTACCGCCAGATGCGTCAGGCGGACCGCAACATGGAGAGCGAGCTTTCCCGCCTGACCGCCGCCCTGCCCGACACCGAAAACACCGGCGCCTGCATCTGCGACTTTGAAACCTTTAAGGAGACCTACCGCGTGCTGCGCGGTGTGCAGGCCCGCTACGGTCTGCCGGTGTTTCTGGCCATCGTGACGGTGGCCCCCGGCCAGAATGCCGAGCCTGCCGAGACCGCCACCATGGTGGAGCAGCTTGGCGAGCTGATCCACACCACGCTGCGCCAGTGTGATGTGGCCGCCCGCTACAGCGATATGCAGTATGTCATCATGCTCAGCGGCAGCGCGGCCGAGACAGGCTCCAGCCCGCTGGAGCGCATCAAGGCGGCCTTCTACCGCGTGCCCGCCCACGGCCGGTATCTGCTGAGCTACAATGTCTATGTGCCGGAGATCAAGGCTGACAGCGGACGCGCCCGCCGCCGCAAAAAAACAACGAAGAAATAAGCAATTTTCCCAGCCGCGCCGGTGCGCGGCTCTTTTTTTACACTTTACACAATCTTTTGACTAAAATTTTTTACAAAAAATCTAAAAAAACTGTTTAAATTTCCACAACAATGTGGTAAAGTAGTATCAAACAGGCGGGAGTGTTCAAAAATCACTGCGCCGCAATGAAATTCTACGCCGCAGGGCTGCCGGAAGCAGCCCCGGCGCGAAAAGAGGTTTGACGATCCATGGGCTACGCAAGCAAAGACATCCGCAACATTCTGGTGGCCGGCCACGCCGGCTGCGGCAAAACGACGCTGACCGAGGCACTGCTGTACATGAGCGGCGCTTCCGAGCGTATGGGCCGTGTCGAGGACGGCACCACCGCCAGCGACTTTGACCCCGAGGAGATCCGCCGCAAGGCATCGCTCAACTCGAGCGTTGTCCCCGTCGAGTACGAGGGCATCAAGTACAACCTGATCGACGCACCGGGTCTGTTTGATTTTGAGACCGGCGCTGCCGAGGGCATCATGGCCGCCGAGAGCGTGCTGATCTGTGTGTCCGGGCGTTCCGGCGTGACCGTCGGTGCCGAGAAGGCGTACCAGCTGGCGCTGAAAAACAACAAGGCGCGGATGATCTTTGTCACCAAGACCGACCTTGAGAACGCCGATTACTTTAAGATCCTTGAGCAGATGAAGATCAAGTTCGGCCCGAGTGTCTGCCCCTGTGTCGTGCCGGTCCGCCTTGATGACGGCACGGTCGCGTACATCAACCTGTTCAGCCAGAAGGCCTTCAAATATGAGGGCGGCAAGCAGGTGCAGATCGAGGTGCCCGACATCGGCCACCGCTTTGAGGGCCTGATTCAGGCCATGAGCGAGGCCATCGCCGAGACGGACGAGGCCCTGATGGAGAAGTTCTTCGAGGGTGAGGCCTTCACCACCGAGGAGATCGTGCAGGGCATGGCCGCCGGCGTGCGCAGCGGCCAGATCACCCCCGTGTTCTGCGGCAGCGCCGTCAACATGCAGGCGCTGGATATGCTGCTCTACAACATGAATGTGCTGCTGCCCGGCGCGGACACTGCGTCCGCCGTGGGCGAGTCTGGCGGCGAGCCGGTGGAGATCACCGCCGACCCCGCCGCCCCGCTGTGCGCCTACGTCTTTAAGACTGTGGCCGACCCGTTTGTCGGCAAGCTGAGCTTTATTAAGGTGCTGTCCGGCAGGCTGACCGCGACGAGCAACGCCGTCAACGCCCGCACCGGCCAGCCGGAGCGCCTGGGCAAGACGCTGACCGTCTGCGGCAAAAAGCAGACCGATACCGCCGAGATCGCGGCGGGCGACATCGGTGCCGTTGCCAAGCTGGCCACCGCCAAGACCGGCGATACCCTGTGCGACCCCGCCCGCGTTGTGGCGCTGCCCGCACCCGTCTACCCCGTCAGCTGCTACCGCATGGCTGTCAAGGTCGCCAAGAAGGGCGATGAGGGCAAGGTCAGCGGCGCGCTGGCCCGCCTGATCGAGGAAGATCCCGCCATCAGCTTTGTGGTCGATCCCGAGACGAAGCAGCAGATCATCAGCGGTCTGGGCACCCAGCATCTGGAGGTCGCGCTTGCCAAGCTGAAGAATAAGTTCGGCGTTGAGATCACGCTGGAGGCACCGCGCGTGCCCTACCGCGAGTCCATCCGCAAGAGCTGCAAGGCGCAGGGCCGCCACAAGAAGCAGACCGGCGGCCACGGCCAGTTCGGCGACGTCTGGATCCAGTTCGAGCCCATCGAGGGCGAGGGCATCGAGTTTGCCGAGAACGTGTTCGGCGGCAGCGTGCCGAAGAACTTCTTCCCCGCAGTTGAGAAGGGCGTCCGTCAGGCGGCCGAGCACGGCGTGCTGGCCGGCTACCCGATGGTCGGCATGAAGGCCACCCTGCTGGACGGCAGCTATCACCCCGTTGATTCGAGCGAGATGGCGTTCATCATGGCCGCCAAGATCGCCTACAAGGCCGCGATCCCCGAGGCCGGCCCCGTCCTGCTGGAGCCCATCGGCGCGCTGCAGGCCCATGTCCCGGCGGACAACACCGGCGACATCATGGGCGAGGTAACAAAGCGCCGCGGCCGCGTGCTGGGCATGAACCCCGATGAGGACGGTCTGCAGGTCGTGGAGGCTGAGGTCCCCGTGGCGGAGATGCAGGATTTCACCACCTTCCTGCGTCAGCTGACGCAGGGCCGCGGTTACTTCACCTTTGATTTTGTCCGCTATGAGACCCTGCCCCAGATGCTGGAGAGCAAGGTTATCGAGCAGGCAAAGGCCCTTGGCAACTTTGCAGATGAGGATTAAAGCGTAAAAAATAAGCACCTGCTGACCGGTATGCGTGTGACCGGCCAGCAGGTGCTTTTTGGTTGAGACATTTAAAGCTTCTTTGCTTACTTTTTTCTCGAAGAAAGTAAGAGATAAGGGAGCCTGCGGAAAGGTCCAAAGCCCCTCAGGCCTCGCAGGCTCGGCCAGTCCTTCGGACCCGAACCCCTCTGTCGCTTCGCGACATCTCCCCGCGCAGCGGGGAGTCACCCCGCAATGCGAGGAGCCTTTTTTGCGGGCTCCGCCCGAGAAAAGCCTCCCCTCACAGGGGAGGTGGCCGAGCGCAGCGATGGCCGGAGGGGCTTCTTGCCGTTACCCGTCAGCACCAGCCTCCCGGGAGGCGGCGGGCCGGGCATGCCCGGCCCCTACAGTGCATCAAAATTTGTAAATGCGCACACCCGTTTAGGTGATCTTCAGCGCACGCTGCACCCGATATACAATATACCGGAACAGCCCGACGATCAAACTGCCCTCCACCCAGATATAGTTGGGCAGGTTCTTCCAACGGAATTTGGGCTTGTCGATCTTCGGCAGGGCGGCCCATGCCTCGTGGAAGCCCTTTGCGTAGTCGTTGCCGAAGCCGCGCAGCCGGAACATAACGACTTTTAACAGGTACCCCAGCAGCATCGGGATGAAATTCAGGACCAGCATCAGCAGCGGCTGGTTTTTGTAGGGCAGCAAAATGCTGTTGCGGCCGCTCTGGATGCTCTTGAACGGGTTGTACCGCACCGCGCCGGTGGTCGCACCGCAGATGTGGCGGCATTTGGCCGTGGGGCAGTAGACATTTTTGTAGCCGTAGCTGTTGGCGCGCCAGCTCAGGTCCACATCCTCATAATAGGCAAAGAACAGCTCGTCAAAAACGCCGATCTCGTCCAGAATGGATTTGCGGTAGAGCGCTGCGCCGCCGCAGGCGCTGAAAATGCGGCAGGGCTTTGTGTAGCGGCTGGCCCGCAGACCATCGCCGCGCTTGCAGGCAAAGCCCAAAATCGTCACATAATCGCCTGCGTCATCGGCCAGCTCCGGCTCATAGTAGCGCAGCATCAGGCTGCTGACCGCAAAAATCTTCGGGTCGGCATCGGCGGTCCTGATAAGCTCGGCCAGCCAGTCCGGCTCGGCAAAGGCGTCGTTGTTGAACAGGACTGCGTACTCGCCCTTGGCGATCGCAATGCCCTGGTTTACCGCGTGGGAAAAGCCGGTGTTGTCGGCGTTTTCAATCAGGGTGTAGCGGTCGCGGCCACAGTAGCTGCGCGCAATCGCAAGGCTTTCATCGGTGGAGCCGTTGTCGATGACGATCAGCTCAAAATCCTGCTCGGTCTGTGCCCAGATCGACTCGATGGAATCCCGCAGCCAGCCTGCGCCGTTCAGGTTCGGGATGATGACAGATGCTTTCATGGCGTCTCCTTACCAGAAATAGGGGTTGGCGTAGTAGTAGGTGAGACCGGCGTGCAGCACAGCGCCCAGCACCAGCGCACCGACCAGCAGGAACACCGCAAAGGCGACTGCCACCACGGCGGTGCGGATCAGATAGGCGCGCGCCAGCCGCCGGCGGGCGGGGTTGCGGGTGCCGCCGAAGCTCCACACCAGCGACAGAACCAGCCCGACCAGCGGGATGGCAAAGAGGATCAGCGCGGCTGCCGTGGCGCTCTGGCTCATGGCAGTGACGGCAGCGTCCTCGTCCCGGTCAGGCGTGTCATACAGCGGCTGGGCAGGGCCCTGCTGCGGCGCTGTGCAGGCGGCCGGGGGCACCGGTGCGCCGCACTGGGGGCAGCTGTGGGCGTCATGCGGCACCAGCAGGCCGCAGTTTTTGCAGAAGCGTAGCATAACTTTGTTATTCCTCCAATGTCAGGTTGCGGTCCAGCTGGGTGTTCAGAATGATCTGGGTGTTGGTGGAGCCCATCTTTTGCATCTTGGTCAGTAAATGCTCCAGCGCATCAATGTCGGTGCAGCTCACCTTGATTATAAAATTGTAGCTGCCCGTCACCCGGAAGCACTGCAGCACCTGAGACTCCTGCTCGATCATCGAGAGGAAGCTTGCGCGGGTGGCAGCGTCCACCAGCACCGAGATCAGCGCCTCGACCCGGGCAGGGGCATCGGGGTGGCGCAGCACAACGGTGTAGCCGCCGATGATGCCCTCCTGCTCCAGCCGGTGGATGCGGCTGGAAACGGCGGGGCTGGTCAGGCTGACCCGCTGGGCAATGTCTTTGACGGGCATACGAGCATTTTCTGCCAACAGCTGTATGATTTTGTGGTCCAGTTCGTCCATGAAATGACTCCTTGCTTTTGTTTTGTATAATGCGCACAAAAAAATAATGTGAAGTATACAGACATTGTTGTCTTTAACAAAGTTGAAAAAGTATGCTTTTTTGTGCCGCCGCTAAATAAAATTAAGCGTCAATGGTTTTATTATAATCTTTTGAAAACCAAAATGCAAGTATGACATTTGACATTTTAAGAAATCCTGCTATAATAATACTCGTAATCAATCAAGACATTCACTGACCTTTATATACTTTCCCACCCCTCTATGCACAAAGCCCCGCAGGTAGCCCCTGCGGGGCTTTGTGTTTGCATCTGCTACAAAGTAGGTAAAAATGTTCAAAATATCTCTGCGGGCAAGTGCGCTATAAGAAAGGCGGACTGTCGAAAAGGGCGGTGCTTGCGTCTTGGCTGCTTCTTGGCTCCCTCACAGTTGGGATTTTTCGGTATCGTGAATAAAGTAAGTAAATGCGCGCGGCAGGAGCCGCAAAGCCCTCGATTTCGTTAATATTATTAACTGATTCCGGGTTTGACGGCAGGCCGGCTGTTGTGTTATAATAAAAATTCCGACATCAATCGTCATTTTTTATGGGAGGAATCACTATGCTTATCCCTGTACTGCTGTTTATTGTCGGTTTGCTCTTTTTGATCAAGGGCGGCGACTGGTTTGTGGATGGGGCGTCCGCACTGGCCCGCCGCTTTCACCTGCCGGAGCTTCTCATCGGTGCAACGGTCGTTTCAATCGGTACGACCCTGCCGGAGGTCATGGTCTCCACGATGTCCGCGCTCTCCGGCCATGGCGAGATCGCCTACGGCAACGCCATCGGCTCGGTC
>OOBT01000725.1_pt1 | contig 19791 bp, 18 predicted proteins | sample 1671551 | NCBI WGS metagenome assembly OOBT01 (sample SAMN06348168, study PRJEB24527) | human gut metagenome | reverse complement strand
CTTCTTTCCCGATCCTTTCGCCATCCTCAATTGCTTCGGCGCGCTGCATTTCCAGCCGTCGTTCAAATGTATAGTCTAATGTCATCACGTGCATTACCTCCTCCCTGTGTTGAGCCAGAAAATCCCTAAGCACATTTTCTTCCATACACTGGTTGATAGCTTTCTCAATGGCATCTTCCAGATTTCCACTGATTTCATTATTTTTCCGCACCATATCCACAAAATACATATATTCACGCAATGTCTGGCATTTTGACAGCAATGGAACATTTTTCCCATTGTTAATATTGTAAACATGGCAGACCAATTCTATCTCAGGATTCTTGGTTTCTTTTTCAAATGCATCAGAAAGACGGAGATCATACTGATCCGGCGCATCTTCTTTTCCATTATAAAACACGACAAAATGGGGCACTGGAATCTTTAAGATTCTTCCACCATAAATATCACGTTTCTGAGCTTTGATTTGTTTTTGTATAATGCTTGCAAAATAAAGCAGATCCCTCAGTGGCATATTCGGGCAATAGGTCGACTGATGCTCATACAGGCTCAGATTCGCATCAAGAATGAATGATGCATCATTCCGTACGGTAAGCGAAAAGCTTTTGTCATCCAAAGTTGTCATTTCAACCAGTTCTGGATCATCATAGTCCGTTCCATTAATCGCGTTATAAATTTCCATTGCACGTTTCTTGTCCTGAAGAAGCATGCTGAACACATCACTTTTGTATTCTTTGTTTGCCATACAGTTTCCTCCTTGTGTAAGCCACAGAATCTGTATGACAACACATCCCATATCAATACAAATCCTGCTTATAACAAAATTAAGTTAAAATAAAGTTGAATTTTAAAAGCAAGACTTTCCGGGATAATTTGAAATGAAAAAATAAAATATATGATATAGACGGCTCGCCAGGTACTGTCCGCCCAAGCTATGGAAAAATATGTATTTGCTTTGTGACAAGTATAGCATTTAAATGCCTGAGATGCAACAAAAACCTTCCACATTTATGCAAACAGTAACGTCCAGAAAAGTGTAGCACTATCACATAAATACGTCCAGAAAAGTGTAGCACCATAACACAAATACGTCCTTAAAAATGTTGACGGCTCTGCCATAAAGAAATATGATATAAAGTAATAAGGAATGCTACATATAAATTTCACTGACAGGGAGGACGCACAATGAAACGTTTTATAAGGGAACTTCTTTTCCGGTAGGGAAAGTTGATTTCATGGATCTGTATGCGTTCAAAATTTATATGCTTGATGTCGGGCTTCTGCTTGCCATGACAGATCTGGATGCAAGCGTTATCATTGATGGAAACAGGATTTTTACAGAGTTTAAAGGGGCGTTGACGGAGCAGTATGTGCTGCAGCAGATGATAGCGGAACTGGGTGTGGAACCATATTATTACACAACGGCAAATTCTACGGGCGAAATTGATTTTATGCTGCAGGCACCCGGATCGGTCATTCCGGTAGAGGTGAAAGCAGAGGAAAATCTGCGGGCAAAAAGTCTGCGGGCTTTTTGTGAGAAGTATCATCCCAAGCATGCGGTGCGGACTTCCATGTCGGATTTCCGTGAGCAGGACTGGATGACAAACATCCCGCTTTATAATATTGACCGGATTGGAGAATACCTCAAATGAGCACCATAACTCGGCTGGAATTTAAAAACGGGGCAAAAAAAGAAAATAAATATATCAAAAATGGGGCAAAATATGAAATGTTCGATTGAAAAAACGGGGCAAATTTTGTTATCATGGAGCATATGGAACAAATATGAGAAAAAACGTGGAAAATCCCATGAAAATGACAACCCTGTGTTACATAGAAAAAGACGGAAAATACCTAATGCTCCACCGCACCAAAAAGCAGCACGACATCAACAAAGACAAGTGGATTGGTGTAGGTGGACATGCAGAAGGCACGGAAGGACCGGAGGACTGCCTGTTACGTGAAGTAAAAGAAGAAACCGGCCTGACACTGACTTCCTACCAGTTCCGCGGGCTGATCACATTCATCAGTGATGAAGCGCCGGAGCCGGAAGAAATGTGCCTGTTTACCGCGGATGGTTTTACCGGGGAGCTGATCGAGTGTAACGAGGGAGATCTGCAGTGGATGGATAAAAAAGAAGTCCTTACACTTCCGACCTGGGAGGGCGATGCAATCTTTTTGAAACTGCTGATCGAGGAGGACGAGCGCCGCTTTTTTACGCTTCGGCTCGTCTATGAAGGAAATAAATTGGTAGAAAAACAATTGTACCGGTATTCATAGAAAACAGATTAAATTTGAAATCATTAGTGCTCAGAGATTACTCTGCAAACAATACCTTCGCAACCTCATATAAAGTTTTGCCCTGCAAATGGTAAGAGGAGCTGTACCTGGACAGGAGAGGAAAGGAATAAAAAATGGAAAACGAAAACCAGACCCCGCACAAGCGCCGTGTGCATTATAAAGGAAAATACCCAAAGAAATTTGAAGAAAAATATAAAGAACTACAGCCGGAAAAATACAAAGACACCATCGCGCATGTCATCCAGAAAGGCAACACCCCGGCAGGTATGCATATCTCCATTATGGTAAAAGAAATTCTTGATTTCCTGCAGATCAAACCGGGACAGACCGGTTTTGATGCCACACTCGGCTACGGAGGTCACACGAAAGCCATGCTCGAGCAGCTGCAGGGGCAGGGACACATCCATGCGACCGATGTCGACCCGGTAGAATCGGCAAAGACAAAAAAACGTCTGGCAGAGCAGGGATTTGGCGAGGACATGCTGACCATCCATCTGCAGAATTTCTGCACGATCGATGAGATTGCAAAAGAAGTGGGTGGATTTGATTTTATTCTGGCAGATCTTGGCGTTTCGTCCATGCAGATCGACAATCCGGAGCGCGGATTTTCCTTTAAAGTGGACGGACCGCTTGATCTGCGGCTGAATCAGGAGGCAGGAATCAGTGCGGCGGAGCGTCTGGATACGATCAGCCGTGACGAGCTTGCCGGAATGCTTTATGAAAATTCGGATGAGCCGTACTGTGAGGAACTTGCAAAAGCGATCACCGATGAGATCCGCAAAGGACACCGCGTGGATACCACCACAAAACTGCGCAGGATTATTGAAGACACTCTCGATTTTCTGCCGGAAAAGGATAAAAAAGAAACCATCAAAAAGACCTGTCAGCGGACGTTTCAGGCACTTCGCATTGATGTCAACCGAGAGTTTGAGGTGCTTTATGAATTTATGGAAAAGCTGCCGGGTGCTTTAAAACCGGGCGGCCGCGTGGCGATTCTGACATTCCATTCCGGGGAGGACAAGCTGGTAAAGCGTGCTTTAAAAGAAGGCTGTCGCGCAGGCATTTATTCGGAGTATGCAAAGGATGTGGTGCGTCCGTCCGCGCAGGAGTGTGCGCAGAACGGACGGGCACGATCCACGAAGATGCGTTGGGCGGTACGCAGCCTGTGATCCTGATACACAATCATAATTGCCATTATTTGAGCCGTTGATAGGTGATGGGAATTTCTTTTGCACCTTTACGGTAGGAATCCACCCACTTTTTCAGGTCAGCAGCATCTATGGCGGTTTCTTTTCCTTTGGCATTTGTCAGGAGATATACGATACCGTCGTGATCCTTATCAGCGGAATCCGGGAATGAGGAAAATCCGTCAATGCTGTCTGCCCATTCTTTTTTATTCCAGTCGGTCACAAAACCTATTCGGGTGTAGGAGGCATCATCGGCCTGATAGGACCATACCTGATAAGGCCAGAAAGTGGTGGGGTCGGCTGCACCAGCAGTGGAATAAGGGCCACCGTAAGGACTTCCGTGGGAAATATCCTCTTCCACAATTCCATTGTCGTAAAAACGGGAAAAAGTATAGAACCCTCCAATTTCATGAACCAGAGTAGGTGCATTGGGATCATAGGTGTACACTGTAATGCCGCCATCCGGACCACTATCATAATCAAAATCAAGCAGAAGCTCTTTTATGCCGTCCTGGTTGACATCGACAATTGCGTAGTAGATCGACAGTGATTCTTCCCAGGCAAACTCGGTGCCGGTACCCGGAAAAATATGGTTTTGTCTGATTTCCCGTAATACGTTCTGGTAAGCAGAGACCGCGCTGTCTGTCTCTGTCTCGGAAGTTTCTGTTTCCTCTTTGGAACGAGAAGTACATGCGGTACAGGTGCACAGGACAAGACAAAGAATGACGGGAAGAAAAGTTTTTTTTATATGTTTCAGCATAGTGTTACCTCCAAAATTGTATGGATGATGTTTTGTCTGTTATTATATATTTTTATCCGATTTTGTAAAGGGACAAAAGATAGTATGTGTTTCTTTACGCAGATGTAGAGAAAATGCAAAAATTGTGCTATAATGCAAGCGCGTGTTTCGCACAAAACACGCGCTTATTCACGTAGGAAGGAAAAGAAAACTATGTTATCCACAATTGAAGCAATCAATAATGCGGTCAACAATTTCATCTGGGGTGTCCCAGCCATGATCTGTATCATCGGTGTTGGTCTGGTATTGAGTTTCCGGACCCGGTTCTTACAGATCCGCAAGTTCCCATACGCGATGAAAGTGACCTTCGGCCGTATGTTTAAGAAGCGTGAAGCATCGGACGGAGCCATGACACCGTTTCAGGCGGTGTGTACGGCACTTGCGGCAACGGTCGGCACGGGAAATATTGCCGGAGTGGCAGGAGCCATTGCCATCGGCGGGCCGGGAGCCGTGTTCTGGATGTGGATTTCCGCAATTCTCGGTATGTGTACGAAGTTTTCAGAAGTGACGCTTGCGGTGCATTTCCGTGAAAAGAATGTGCATGGGGATCTGGTCGGCGGTCCGATGTATTATATTAAGAACGGACTCAAAAAGCACTGGCACTGGCTGGCGTATCTGTTTTCCGCGTTTGGCGTGCTGACCGTATTCGGAACAGGGAATGCCACACAGGTAAATACGATTACCACAGCCATCAATACGGCATTAATGAATTATCATGTCATTTCAAAAGATGCGGTACCGACTGTTAATCTTGTGGTTGGGATCATTCTGGCGGTTCTGATCGCACTCATTCTGCTTGGAGGTATCAGGCGGATTGGACGGGTGACAGAAAAGCTGGTACCGTTTATGGCATTGATCTATATTGTTCTGGCAGTGGGAGTGATCTTATTTAATATCGGTCATGTTCCGGCAGTATTTGCTTCCATTATAGAAGGGGCATTTCATCCGGCAGCAGTGACCGGCGGCGCGGTCGGCAGCTTTTTCATGAGTATGAAAAAGGGCGTATCCCGTGGAATTTTTTCCAACGAGGCAGGACTTGGCACGGGATCAATTGCACATGCCTGTGCAGACACGAGAAAACCGGTCAAGCAGGGATTTTTTGGAATTTTCGAGGTGTTTGTAGATACGATTGTGATCTGTACGCTGACAGCACTGGTTATTTTGTGCAGCCAGGTTCCGGTCAGTTACGGTCAGGCGGCAGGTGCTGAGCTTACAATCAGTGGATTTACCGCAACATACGGAAACTGGGTATCTGTTTTTACTGCGGTTGCGATGTGTTGTTTTGCATTTTCCACCATTATCGGATGGGGATTATACGGGACGCGCTGCATCGAGTTTTTGTTCGGCTCCCGTGTCAATAAGCCGTTCATGCTGGTGTATGCACTGGTTGCCATTGTGGGTGCGACCATGGATCTGGGCCTGATGTGGAGTATTGCGGAAACGTTTAACGGACTCATGGCAATTCCGAACCTGACCGCAGTATTTTTGCTTTCCGGTGTCGTTGTTAAACTGGTGAAGGAATACTTTGTCGGAGAAGGTGCAAAAAGTTAGGGGAAGCTGGAAAGAAAAAGGGCGAAAAACTTGACATTTGTGCGTTTATCATAAATAATAAGGTACTGAAAAAACAAAGGAGGAACTTGTTATGAAAAAATTTGGAATCAAAGAAGTTGTAGCAACCGGTATCGGAACCGCATTGTTCATTGTTTTGACAGAAGTGCAGATTCCGCTGGGAATTATCCCGAATACATCCATGCAGCCGCGTGCCGCAGTGATGGCATTTCTTGCCGCAGTGTTTGGACCAGTTGTTGGAGGAATCATTGGTCTTTTGGGACATGCGCTCGGAGATGCACTGTTTTATGGCGGTGTATGGTGGAGCTGGGTATTCCCGGATGCAATTTTTGGGATTTTAGTTGGCTTATTTGCAAAGAGTTTTGAGATTAAGGCTGGTGGATTTAATAAGAAGAAAGTCATTCTTTTTAATGTGGTTCAGGTTGTTGCGAATGCAGTCGCATGGATCGTTGTTGCACCGGTGCTTGATATTCTCATTTATGCAGAGCCTGCAAAGAAAGTATTCTCACAGGGCGTATTTGCGTTTGTAGCCAATATCATCATTGTGGGTGTACTTGGTTCATTACTCGGACTGGGATATACAAAGATTGGAGCAAAATCATCAAGTCTTACAAAGGAAGACTAAAAACGTATGGAACCGATTATTGAATTTGAAAATTTTACATTTAAATATCGGTCACAGATGGAGCCGACACTCCGGGATATCAATTTGAAAATTTATCCCGGAGAGAAGGTGCTCATCATTGGACCATCGGGATCAGGGAAGTCGACATTATCAAATTGTATCAACGGACTGATCCCTTTTTCGTATGAAGGAGACAGTACCGGAACTTTAAAAATCGAGGGAAAAGATCCGAAAAAACTTGGAATTTTCGGACTTTCCAAGATGGTCGGAACCGTGTTGCAGGATACGGACGGACAGTTTATCGGTCTGACGGTTGCGGAAGATATTGCTTTTGTGCTGGAAAATGACTGCATGGCACAGGAAGAAATGTTTCGCAAAGTGGACGGTGTGGCAGAGACGGTAGAAGTAAAAGAGCTGCTTTCCCATGCACCATCGGAGATGTCCGGTGGACAGAAACAGAGAGTTTCCATGGCGGGCGTTATGATTGATGATGTGGATATTCTTTTGTTTGACGAGCCACTCGCCAATCTTGACCCGGCGACCGGAAAGAAAGCGATCGCGTTAATTGACAGAATCCAAAAGGAACAGAAAAAAACGATCGTAATCATTGAGCATCGTCTGGAGGATGTGCTGTACAAAGATGTAGACCGTATTGTTGTGGTCGGAGACGGAACCATTGTTGCGGACATGAAACCGGATGATCTGCTGGTTGGAAATATCTTAGAGGAACAGGGAATCCGGGAACCGCTCTATGTCACGGCACTCAAACATGCCGGATGTACCATCACTGCACAGGATCATCCGCAGCATGTGGAAACCATGAATTTTGAACCATACAAAACACAGGTGCGGGAATGGTTTGAGACTACGCAGATTCCGCAGAAACAGGAAACACAGGAGAAGGTACTTAAAGTAGACCATCTGCATTTTTCTTATCAGCCGGGAAAAGCAATTCTTTCGGATATCAGTTTTGATGTAAAGAAAGGCGAAATGATCAGTATTGTCGGGAAAAACGGTGCCGGAAAGACGACACTGTCCAATCTGATCTGTGGATTTTTAGAACCGAGCAAAGGAAAAATTGAGCTGAACGGAAACGATATCTCACCACTTTCGGTCAAAGAGCGTGGGGAGCATATTGGAATTGTCATGCAGAATCCGAATCAAATGATTTCTAAGCCTATGATTTATGAGGAAGTGGCACTTGGGCTTACTGTGCGCGGAGTTCCAGAGGAAGAAATCCGTGAGCGTGTGCATGAGACACTGAAAATCTGTGGATTGTACCAGTTCCGGAACTGGCCGGTTTCTGCATTGAGTTTCGGTCAGAAGAAGCGGGTGACCATTGCGTCCATTCTTGTTATGAAGCCGGAGATTCTGATTTTAGATGAGCCAACTGCTGGTCAGGATTATCGTCATTATACGGAAATTATGGAGTTTTTAAAGGAAATCAACGAGACACAGGGGACGACCATTATCATGATTACACATGATATGCACCTGATGCTGGAATATACCAACCGTGCGATTGTTGTGGCAGATGGAAAACTTCTGACCATTGATACGCCGGCAAAAGTATTGACCAATGAAACGATCACAGCTCCGGCATATTTAAAGCAGACGTCACTCTATGAGATGGCAGTCAAATGTGGAATCGAAGAGCCGTCTCAGTTCGTACAGAGGTTTATCAATTACGAAAGGGCGGTGCGGTAATGGCAAAGTTATTGACCTATGAGAAAAAAGACACCTGGATGGACCGGCTGTGTGGTGTCACAAAGCTGATCTATTTTCTGGCATGGTCCATCACAAGCATGCTTACTTATGATACCCGTGTACTCGCCGTGATGCTGGTTCTTAGTCTGATCCTGTTTAAGATTTCAAAAACAGAGTGGAAACAGGTCGGTTCTATTTTTAAGTTCATTATGTTCTTTCTGGTCATCAATGTGCTTGCCATTTTTATTTTTGCACCGGATCAGGGAACAAAAATTTATGGTACAAAGCATGTACTCTGGCAGCTTTCGGCGCATTATCCGATTACCGCTGAGCAGTTGTTTTATGAGCTGAACATTATTTTGAAATATTTTACAATTATCCCGGCGGTATTTATTTTTGTCGTGACCACCAATCCATCGGAGTTTGCAGCATCGTTAAATCGTATTGGAATCAGTTACAACATCGGCTATGCGGTGGCAATTGCACTGCGTTATATTCCGGATGTGCAGGATGATTTCCACAAAATTAAAAATGCGCAGGAGGCCCGTGGAATAGAAATGTCCGGGAAGGCAAAGCTGATGAGCCGTATAAAGAGTACGGCATCTATCATCTTTCCGCTCATTTTTACAAGTATCGGCCGCATTGATACAATCAGTAATGCGATGGAGCTGCGTGGGTATGGGAAGTACAAAAAGCGTACCTGGTATATGGGAAGAAAGTTACAGCGCAATGATTATCTGTGTATTGCACTGGTGCTTGGATTTGCCGTGGTTGCACTTGTGATTACATATCATGATGGCAGCCGGTTTTATAACCCGTTTATATAAATAGTAGAGATTGCGCAACTCGTTTTAATAAAATTAGAAAAGGAGCTATCGCACCAGCGAATATCGGCGGCACGACAGCTCCTTTTGTTTTCCATGTCTGTTTTTAAGCTTCGGTTGAAGCATCTGGTGCAGAGGCTTTAGTCGGGGTTTCGGAAGCATTTTCCGACACGGTCTCAGAAGCTGGTTCCTCAGACGGCTGTTCCGGAGGAATCACCTCGACATCCTCTTCCTTAACCGGTTCCGGTTTTGGCTTTTCCGGCATTTTCTGTCCACAGGCACTGCAGAATGCAGCATCGGCATCCACGCTTGCACCGCAGGATGGGCAGATCGCTACACCTTTCATCTGGTGAATGCTTTCACGGCATTCCTTAATTCTGGCTTCGGAAGCGGCAATCGCATCCAGCCAGGTTTTTACATCTTCTTCGGCATCTTCGCGATGTTTTTCCACATACCATTTTCCAATCTGTTCGTATGCAGTATCAATCTTGCGTTCTTCCTCGGAGATATTTAAGTTTAATTTTGCAGTATCTGCCAGATCTTTTGTTTTTTTTATGGTAGTCTGGCTCACATCACTGATCTTTTGTCCTAAGTTGTTTAAAAAAGACATATATTTCACTCCTTTCCTATATCAAAAACCTTATGTTATGAATTATCATAACATGCTGTCTGAAAAACACAAGGAAGTTTACAGATTATTTATGTCTTTTTCTGTTTTTCTTCCGGGACATGCGTGGTGCTTTAACGGATGGTTTTGCAGCCGGAGTATTTTCGCCAGCTGGAGTTTCCACAGTAGCAGATTCAGCCGGTGCCGGAGCTTCCACAGGAGCAGATTCCGCTGATGCCGAAGTTTCCACAGGAGCAGATTCCGCTGGTGACGGAGCTGCGGATGAACCGGTGACAATTTCATTTAACAGCAATGCTTTTGCAAGATTTCCTTCCGCAGAAATTTTCCCACTCTGGTAAGCTTCGAGAATGTCAAGGCTGCCCTGCGCGAGTGCAAGCAGATCAGCAGCTGAAGTTGTGACTAAAATGTCACGGTCGTAATATTCATATGGTTCAACATGAAGCTGTCCGTTTGCAATTTCCAGATACAGGGCACCTTCGGCTTCTCCCTGTATGTTAAACTGGATGGCAAGATGTTCACTGATTTTGGAAGCATCTTTCTCCTGATAAGTATCTTTTAATTTTGAAACTAATTCCTGATATGTCATAGTCAGTCATTTCTCCCTTCTCCATCTGCTAATTAGAGTATAGCTTTTCTGTTATGCTTGTCAAGCAAACTTTATGAAATTATCATTGCGGGAAGCCGCTAAAAAGCGTACAATAGGGATAACAAAATTTTAAAATAAAGGAAGGGATCAAGATTATGAGAAAAACCAAAACGCACAATGTACTCAGGCGTCTGCTTGCGTTTGTCCTGATTGTTTCACTGCTTCCACTGGGGTATGCGGGCAATGTGATGGCTGCAACAACCGGTACACGGAACGTAAGTATTCAGGTTACATACGGACAGACGGATGCCAGAAATGTCTATGGCATGATCAACAGTATGCGCAGAAATTTATCCGATGCATGGTACTGGGATGCAAACAATTACACGAAGACATATTGTAATAATCTGCAGCCGCTTACTTACGACTATGCACTGGAGCAGGTAGCCATGAAACGTGCAGCAGAGATTGCACTTTCGTATTCACACACCAGACCAAATGGCACAAATTATTATACTGCTTACAGTGAAAACGGTGTCTATGCGGGAGTTTATGCAGAGAATATCGGTGTGAATTATTCTTCAGCATCTGCACTTCACAACGCAATGCGGGAAGACAATGCAAATTATTCCGGACAGGAACAGCGTAGAAATATGTTAAACAGCCAGTTTACAGCTGTCGGAATCGGACATGTATATTACAATGGATATCACTACTGGGTAGAGGAATTCGCCAACACAGTAACCAGAACTGCCTATACGGCACCAAACAACCAGACAACAACCGTAACTAATCTTCAGGTTGCAGAGAGCAATATTACTTCTGACCAGATTGTTGTTCCGTCATCTATTGGAACCTATATCCAGATGTCTGTCGGACAGACGAAAGATTTATCCGGATGCTATGAAAACATTAAGGTATCGAATCACTGGCCAGGCAATGCAAACTGCCCGATTGTACAGGGGCTGAATATGTATGTATCCAATACTGCGGTTGCCTATATCAGCGGAACAAAACTGATCGCAAATTCGACAGGGTCTACAACACTGACACTGAACCGTCCGGATGGTAAAATTCCCCTGCAGATTCCGGTTCAGGTAACAGGAACCAATAACAGCAGCAATACCTATTCGTACTATATTCCAAATGCTTCCGTTGGTACAATCGTTGACCAGATATACACCGGATATGATATCCGTCCGTCTGTATCGGTATGGCTGAATGGCGGATATCTGTATGAGGGAAGAGATTATACCCTTACTTACAGCAACAACCGCAATATCGGTACTGCATCCGTTACAATTAACGGAATCGGAAATTATTATGGAAGCCGGACGGTTTATTTCCGTATCGTAAATCATGGGAACGGAAATACAACGGTTTCATCCAATAACCTTGCAAATGCGGTGATCAGTAAGATTGCAGCACAAAGATATACGGGATCTTCCGTAAAACCGGAAGTTACCGTTACATTAAATAACATTGTTTTAAAAGAAGGTTCGGATTACTATCTGAATTACAGTGACAATGGTGCACCGGGAAAAGCTGCTGTTATGGTAGTGGGAACCGGTAATTATACGGGATCTGCAAAGACAAGCTTTATTATTAAGCCGGAGAAGCCGGTTATCACAAGATTGCGTGCACACGGATCAAAAGTCCGTATCACATGGCTGCCAGGTACTTCCGTTACCGGCTATGAAATCTACCGCTCCAAGGGAGCATATGATTATGGATACAAGAAGATTGCGGCTACAAAAGATGGTGAGATGCAGTCTTATACAAGGGCAAAACTCACCAAAGGAACTTATTATTACAAGATCCGCAGCTATGTTACGGTAGATGGAACAAAGTATTACAGTCCATACAGCAGTGTGAAGTCTGTAAAGATCCGCCGCTAGGATCAAAGCATAATTGAAAATAAGAATTAAAAATGTCGGTAGATATCTGTCAGATATCTACCGACATTTTTGGTATACAAAGTTAAAAGATTTATTTCATCTGTGCGACCCGGTCAAATTCCTCTTCGATTTCTTTGGAAGGTTTTGGTGTCAGCAGACTGACGATTACGATCGCAGCGCAGGCAATCAGGAATGCAGGAAGCAGTTCATAGATGTTCCAGATACCACCGAGCGGGCGGATCAGGTATTTCCAGATAAATACCATGGAACCCCCGCAGACCATACCGGCAAGTGCGCCCCATTTGTTGGTACGTTTCCAGAACAGGGAAAACAGAACAACCGGTCCGAATGCGGCACCGAATCCAGCCCAGGCGAAAGAAACGATGGCAAATACGGAACTGTCCGGATTTCTGGCAATGAATGCGGCAACGACAGAAATTACAAGGAGTGTAATTCTTGCGGCTGCCATGCTTCCGTTTTTGTTGGAAGAATCTTTGCGGAAAGCACCGAGAATGTCGGAAGAAACCGCAGAAGATGCAGCCAGCAGCTGCGAGTCCGAAGTGGACATGGTGGAAGCTAAAATGCCGGCGAGAATCACACCCGCAAGCAGGGCAAATATCACACCGTGCTGGGAGAGCAGGGCGGAAATTTTTACGATAATGGTTTCGGAATTCGATCCGGTCAGCATCTCCAGTGCGCCGACTTTGCTCATGGTATAACCGATCACACCGATAAAGACGGCAACGAACAGGGAGATTACGACCCAGATGGTTGCAACGCGGCGGGACAGTTTCAGTTTTTTCTCATCCTCGATTGCCATAAAACGGAGCAGGATATGCGGCATACCGAAATATCCAAGTCCCCATGCGGCAGTGGAAACAATGGTCAGGGCACTGTAAGGAGCGGCCTTTCCGGTGTTTACATCATAGGAAAGTGTCATGGAGAGATATCCCGGAAGCTCGGAGGCGTTGTGGATAACAGCACCGATACCGCCAGCAGTTTCTACACCAAAGATCAGAACTACAATCAGAGCAACCGACATGATGATACTCTGGATAAAGTCCGTTGTGGAAGCAGCAAGAAATCCGCCAAGTGTCGTGTATGCCACAATTACGATAGCACTGATGATCATGGCGGTCAGATACTTTACCCCGAATAAGCTGGAAAAAAGTTTTCCGCATGCGGCAAATCCAGAGGCCGTATAAGGAATAAAAAAGATAACAATAAAAATAGCAGCAATGACCTGCAGCATCTTTTTTTCATCGCGATAGCGGTTGCTGAAGAACGATGGGATGGTAATGGAATTGTTGCAGGTGTGCGTATAGCGGCGGATACGTTTGGCAACGATCAGCCAGTTAATGTATGTACCAACAGCCAGTCCGATTGCGGTCCATCCGGCATCTGAAATTCCGGTGAGGTAAGCAACGCCCGGAAGTCCCATCAGAAGCCAGCTGCTCATGTCGGAAGCTTCGGCACTCATCGCGGTTACGAAAGGACCGAGTTTTCTGCCACCCAGATAGAAATCGTCAGTACTGTTGTTTTTCTTGGAACATCGGAAACCAATATAGATCATACCAATAAGGTATACGATAATGGCAATCATGATGCATATTTGTGCAGATGTCATAAATAAATCCTCCTCTTTTGTACGCTTTCACACGCTAATTGTTCATAGTATAGCACAGATGATAATTATACCGCAACCGGGAAATCCTGTTTGACACTATGGGCAATAAGATGATAAACTGTCTTTGTCTATACATGAGAAAAGCAATTCCGTTTGGCCTTCAACATGTGCTTGCCATGTTTGTAGCAAATCTGGCACCCGTACTGATCGTCTGCAGTGCAGCTCTGGTTCGGGGCATGGTATCATCTGCTGGTAGGTGCTCTGACACTTATCGTGTGTCTGGTGGCAAGATATGTGTTAAAGGGCGTTTATAAGAATCTGAACATTCTGGTAGGACTTATTTTCGGATATATTCTTTCTATTATATTTACGGTTGCAGGGATTGCACCTATGGTGGATTTCTCCGGAATTCAGGAGACCATTGATCAGGTAGGATTTTTCAGCATTCCAAAACTTGTGTTTTTTACCAGTCACAAGCCGGTATTTAATCTTGGAGCCTTTTTAACCATTGCGATTGTTTTTCTGGTTTCTGCAGCAGAGACAACTGGCGCGACAACTGCTGTGTGTACCGGAGCACTTGGACGTGACCTTAAAATGGAGGAACTTCAGGGCTCACTTGCCGTGGATGGATTTTCCAGTGCAATTTCCGGATGCTTTGGATGCCTGCCACTGACATCGTTCAGCCAGAATGTCGGACTGGTTACGCAGGAGTGTTTGTTGTTTCCCTTCTGCTGAGCCTTCTTTTGCCGAAGAAGAAACAGGCAAATTAAATACACGTTGTTAAGGTAACGTTAAGGTGCAGCGATTTTTAAGATAAGGATTTGGTGTTATGATGATATCATCAAAAAGGAAATGGAGGAATTTGATATGTGGAGTCGCGCACAATTAAAGGGAAGGGCGAAAGCAACATTTAAACGAAATTATTGGAAATGTATTCTGATCAGCCTGTTGCTGACACTGATTGCAGGGGGAAGCGGAGCTGCTTCGGGCAACCTCAGCAGTGCAACTGGTTCCTTACATGGATCGGAGAATCAGGCAGGCAGTTCCTATGATTATGACAGCGGTTATGACAGTGATGATGGTTCACTGCGTGATTTTGAGGCTGGGCTTGAAGAAGGCTTTAAGGACGGACTGAAAGCAGGAAACAGGGGAGTGATGGGCGGTATGGTCGCAGCAGCGATCGCCATCGGCATACTCATAGTTGTTTTTCTGGTGATTTTTGTCCTTATACTTCTGGTTGATGTATTTATCATAAATCCGTTTGAGGTTGGATGCAGGAGATTCTTTATCCGCAACTTAAATGAGCCGGCACAGATTGGGAACATTGGATATGGATTTGACAATAATTACAGGAATGTTGCAAAGACAATGTTTTTCCGTGATTTGTTTACGGTTTTATGGTCATTGCTTTTTATCATTCCGGGTATTGTAAAGGCATATGAATATATGATGATTCCGTACCTTCTGGCAGATAACCCACAGATGACCAAAGAGCAGGCATTCGCGGAAAGCAAGCGTATGATGCAGGGACAGAAATGGAAAGCATTTGTTTTGGATCTGTCCTTTATCGGATGGTACATTTTATCCGGACTGACACTTGGAATTCTTGCAATCTTTTATGTGTCACCATATGTGAATGCAACACATGCCGCACTGTATGAGGCACTGTGCTATGCAAACCCGGCTGGTTCAAACGGATTTACACAGCAGGCGGATCCGGTGAATTCACCTTTCCGGCAGGAGAATGTATGAATTATACGATTTTAATTGCAGATGATGAGCCGGAGATACGAACGCTTCTCCGGCTGTATCTGGAAAATGAAAATTATCAGATTATTGAGGCAGAAAACGGGAAGCAGGCACTGGAACTGCTAAAGAAAGAACATGTGGATCTGTGTCTGCTGGATATTATGATGCCGGAGATGGACGGATACCATGTGTTGCAGGAATTACGTAAAACAAGCAATATTCCCGTTATGATACTTTCGGCAAAGGATGCGGATTCCGAGAAGATTCTGGGGTTAAATCTCGGGGCAGATGATTATCTGGCAAAACCGTTCAATCCTTTGGAGGCAGTAGCACGTGTCAATTCAAATATCCGTCGGTTTTATGCGCTGGGGACGGCGGAACTGTCATCCGGTATACTGACCGTCCGGGATCTGGAACTGGATCCGGAAGGCTGCGTACTCAAAAAAAATGGAGAACCGATTGAACTGACTTCGGTAGAGTACCGGATCATGGAGTTATTTATGAAGCATCCGGGGAAAGTGTTTACCAAACAACAGATCTATGAACAGGGATGGGGTGACACTTATGTGGTTGCAGACAATAATATTATGGTCTGCATCAGCAAGCTGAGGGCAAAACTTGATGAAGACCCGGCAGCTTATATTCGAACCATCCGCGGATTGGGCTATCGGCTGGAGAAATAGCAATGCGTGATTTACAGGCATTTTTGATCAAACGGTTTATTTATATCCTTGTACTGGTGACAGTTGCACAGTCGCTGATCAGTTTTTTGATCAGTCAGGCGGTTATGCCTGTGGTGATGAAAGTTTTTTTCCCGGATTACCAGAGGCAGTCATCCGTTGGAAAGACGGATCTGTTTATTTTTATCATATGTGTTCTGTTATTGCTGATAGTAAATGCCGTCCGGATGCTTTTGCCATCACCGCTGCAGGGAATGATGCAGTGGACAGGGGAAAGGTTACAGGACTGGCTGGGCAATGCACTTCCGGCGACAAGGAGTTCCGTCGTCGTACAGGAGATGGAAGGATGGAAAGCCATCCTGCTGTTTGTGGTTCTTCTGCTGTTAATGGTGTGTATGCTGCTTCCTTATATTTTGGGTGCGATAACGTTCGCGCGGATTGTGATGGCGGAGTTTCATCAGATCCAGGAGGAGCGCGAACAACAGCAGAGAGAGTTTGACCGTAAGCGGAATCTGATGCTTTCCGATATCGCACATGATCTTCGGACACCGGTCACGACCGTATCCGGTTACGCAAAAGCATTGGCGGATCATATGGTACAGGAACCGGAAAAACAGCAGGAATATCTGAACGCCATCCAGAATAAATCGGTTCGGATCGGAAATCTGATCAATTTGTTGTTTGAATATGTAAAACTGGATAGTGAAGGGTTTGCATTAAATGGAAAAACGCTTGATTTGTGTGAACTTCTCAGAGAAAATGCGGCAATGCTGTATGCAGAGATGGAAGAAAACGGAATGACACTGACAGCAGATATTCCGGAGAAAACGATACCGGTCTGGGCGGATGAACTTCAGTTATCCCGTGTAGTGACAAATCTTCTGACAAATGCCATGCAGCACAATCCAAAGGGAACAAGAATCGGACTGTTTGCTTATAGGGAGCTGGAGCGGATTTATGTATTGGTGGCAGACAGCGGAATTCTAATTCCAGAGGAACAGGCGCAGCATTTGTTTGATCCTTTTACGCGTGGGGACAAAGCGCGGGTAAGCGATGGGAGAAACGGACTTGGACTTTCCATCGTGTCAAAAATCGTGCAGATGCACGGATGGGACTTAAAACTGGTGCAACAGCCACAGATTCAGCATTATGCAAAAGCAGCCGGGTTTGCAAAAGCATTTGTGATCCGGATGGAAAATGCCGGTATGTATTCTGTGCATTCGCCAAAATAAAAAAGTGGCAGAAAAGAGGGAGAGTCTATGATAATTATAAGAGCGATGGATCCGTATGAATTGCTTTGGATAGTACTTTTGATTGTGTTTGTTCTGGGAGAACTTGCAACAATCGGACTAACGTGCATATGGTTTGCCGCAGGTGCACTTGCGGCACTGGTTATGGCAATGGCAGGGGTAAATCCGGTGGTGCAGTTCCTGGTATTCTTAGTGGTATCCATTCTTTTGCTTGCTGCGACAAGACCGTGGGCGCGTAAATATGTAAATGCCAAAATGCAAAGAACAAACGCGGATAGCCTGATTGGGGAAAATATACGGATTTCCGAGCGCGTCAGTAATATGGATCAGACCGGGATGGCAGTTGTTCATGGACAGGAGTGGACGGTACGTACCCGTAATGATAATGAGATCATTGAACCGGGAGAAGAAGCAAAAATTCTGGCAATCAGTGGTGTCAAACTTATAGTAGAAAAGGTATAGGTAAAGGAGGAAAAAGTTATGCCTGTTGTAATTCTCATTGTAGTGATCATTGCATTGGTCGTTATTGTGAACTGTGTGAAAATTGTTCCACAGGCGCATGCGGTAGTTGTGGAGAGACTTGGAGGGTATCTTACCACATGGTCGGTAGGGCTGCATTTTAAGGTGCCGTTTATTGACCGTATTGCAAAAAGGGTATTGTTGAAGGAACAGGTGGTTGATTTCCCACCACAGCCGGTAATCACAAAAGATAACGTAACAATGCAGATTGATACGGTTGTATATTTTCAGATCACGGATCCAAAGCTGTATGCATACGGTGTGGAAAATCCAATCATGGCAATTGAAAATCTGACTGCTACGACGCTTCGTAATATCATTGGTGATCTGGAACTGGATGAGACACTGACATCGCGTGAGACCATCAACACCAAGATGCGTGCAACGCTGGATGTGGCAACAGATCCGTGGGGTATCAAAGTAAATCGTGTGGAGTTAAAGAACATTATTCCGCCAAAGGCAATTCAGGATGCCATGGAGAAACAGATGAAGGCAGAGCGCGAGCGGCGTGAAGCCATTCTGCGTGCAGAAGGTGAGAAAAAATCTACAATTCTGGTTGCAGAAGGAAATAAGGAGTCTGCAATTCTCGATGCAGAGGCTGAAAAACAGGCTGCAATCCTGCGTGCCGAGGCACAGAAGGAAGCAACCATCAAGGAAGCCGAAGGTCAGGCAGAGGCTACATTAAAGATCCAGCAGGCCAATGCAGATGGTCTGCGTATGCTCAAAGAAGCTGCTCCGGATAATGCGGTACTTCAGATTAAGAGTCTGGAGGCATTTGCCAAGGCAGCAGACGGTCAGGCAACCAAGATTATTATCCCATCGGATATTCAGGGGATTGCAGGACTGAGCAAATCCATTGTGGAAATTGCAAAAGAAAACGGATAACGCAGATACATCTGTGATGCATTGGACGAAACTGCTCCATGAAAATGGGGCAGTTTTTGTTATCTCAGTAAGGTCTTTATTTTGCACAGGGAAAATGTTATACTATAGATTATTGATGTGGGGGTATATTCCACAGTTGGGCGATGATGTGGAAAGAACAGGAGCGTAAATGAAATCAAAGGTTCGGTTTAAGGGAAATCTGAGATCGTATCTCTGCTGGCCATTGTGGCTGACGATCCCGATGACACTCGCAGATGTGGGGCTTTATTTTTACGATGTGACGGCAGGCTTTTTGCTGACGGTATTTATTGCTATCTATTTTGTACTGGAACTGGGATTATATTATAATACCAGACCGCGGCTTGCAAATGAGATTATCAATTTTGCCACACAGTATGCAACGGTACAGAAAAAACTTTTGAATGAGTTTGAAATTCCATATGCGCTGTTGGACTATACAGGAAAAATTCTTTGGGTGAATGAACGCTTTTCCGAGCTGACGGGAGTGGGGAGAAACTATCATAAATCAATTACAACCCTTTTTTCCAATATTACCCGTGAGTTTCTTCAGAAACACGAAGATGCACAGAATATTACGATTGAAAAAAAGGAGCGCATTTTCCGGATTTCCCTGAATCGTATTTATTTTGATGATATCATGGAGGAGAGCAAGGAAATTGACGTGAAGGATTCCGATGAATTCCTGACGGCACTGTATCTGTTTGATGAGACCGAACTGCAGCATTGCAAGCAGGAAAATCTGGATCAGAAGCAGGTATCGGCACTTGTTTATATTGATAACTATGACGAAGCGCTTGACAGTATCGAGGATGTGAAGCGATCACTTCTGATTGCCCTTGTCGACAGGAAAGTGAACCAGTATTTTTCAAAGATGGATGCGCTTGTCCGCAAAATTGAAAAAGACAAGTATTTTGTGGTATTTAAGTATAAATATTT
>OOBT01000714.1_pt1 | contig 20078 bp, 17 predicted proteins | sample 1671551 | NCBI WGS metagenome assembly OOBT01 (sample SAMN06348168, study PRJEB24527) | human gut metagenome | reverse complement strand
TGCCCAACTATCAGTTGCACACAGTGGCAGCTTGTTGTGGCTACCAACTGGAGCAACACCACCATGCATTGGCGGATGCGGAGGCTTGTGCATGGATAGCCAAACAAGTCATATAAAGGAGGAAGTTCATGTGGAATCCCGCTCCGTAGCTGTTTATAAAGCCAATCGTAATCCTATGCTTGCATCATGATACACTTGGCTATTGTTGTTTCTACATGAAACACGGCATCTTCGTGGTGATGATAAATAGCATCCGCCTCGTAGAGTCCGATTTGAGCCATATTCGTAGAAAGAGGAACACCATTCTTGAATGTTTCCGCTCATGTCATACAATCCCAATTCATTCGGTCTTTTTAAAGCCACGGGATGGGTGTGATGTTCGCTGTTCTCATCATACCATGCAACTTCATCAATAGAATTTGAACCGGCGTATTTATACCCTTTGCTTTGATTTCCTCCTCGTGCCGCATACTCCCATTCTTCTTCGGTTGGAAGACGGAACTTGCGTCCGGTAACATTGTTTAGTCTTTGAATAAAATCTATGCAGTCAATCCATGATATATTCTCGATAGGAAGATTCTCCTCTTTGGATTCCGATTGATAGTTTCCCATAATCGCATTCCATAATTTCCGGGTAACAGTGGTTTCTCCCAAGTAGAAGTTCTGTATATCCACTCTTTTGTTGCTTTTTTCGTCACTATAGGCTTCGTGCTCTTGTTCTGAAGTAGCTCCCATCATGAAAGTTCCTGCTTCAACGAAACACATTTTGAATAAAATTCCTTTTACGTCAATTGATAGATATTGGTGGTCTGTCCTTTTTTGTATAACCGTGTTTTCCTTAGAAGAAGATGTACCGTCTTGAGGATGTTCATGAGGCTCCATTGCTATCAGGGACAGAAATTCTGTAATAGATTGTGGCCTTTGTTTGCGTGCTGGAGCCATACACTTTTCTATTGCAGTTGCTATTCTGGGAGCTATATAATCTGGAATTGTTAATCCTTCGTCTACAATGTCAGAAGCTTCGGGCGGTGTTTCTCCAGTCAGTAACTTATACATGGTAGCGCCTAATGAATAAATGTCTGTACTGGGCATGAACATGCTTGTACCACCTTGTCTATATTGTTCTATGGGGGCATAACCTTTACTGATTCCTGTAGGAGTGGTGCTCGTTTGACTTCCGTCTATATCATATCGTTTGGAAATTCCGAAATCTATTAATACAGCATCTTCCTCACCTCTGAGCAGAATGTTGGAAGGCTTGATGTCTAAGTGTAAAATCTTCTTTTGATGGATATACTGTAATGCTCTAGCTGTTTGGCAGATGTAGTTTAATGCTACCGCGGTGTTTAACTTCCCTTGCTTCTGTATTAACCTGTCCAAAGAGTCTCCGTCAATATATTCCATTACATAATATGCAGTTGCATTTTCCTCAAAAATGTCATGAATGCGGATGATATGCGGATTGTCCATCTGGGCAATGGTTTGAGCTTCTTTTATGAATTTTATTCGGAAACGGTCCACTATATCTCGACTACCTTGTGAGCCCAGAAGAACTTTGGAAGTAGTCTCTTCGCGTTCACAGTATTCTTTCATAAAGAACTCTTTAATGGCGACAGATCGGTTCAGTCCCGTCTGAAGCCCTAAGTAAGTAATGCCAAAACCACCTTGGCCAAGTACTTTTTCTATTTTATATTTGCCTCCTTGCAGAGATGTTTCCGGTAGTAGCTGCATATTCTTGGATTATTCTTGTAATATAGTGTTTTCTATTTGGTGATTTGTCTTGGAATGCTCTTTCTCCCCCTTTATAGCTTTCAACAGAACGAAAGAAGCGGCGTAGATAACGATAAAAAGTAATATGGCGAATGCAAGAATCTTGACAATCGGCAGCCTGCGCTTTTGTCTCTTATCCTCTTTAGTTTCAGCGCTCTTTTTCCCCTCTCTTTCGATTGTCCTTGTTCCAGCAGTCATGACACGGTTGTCCGGAACGGATTCTATAGGACTTTCTTCTTTGCCTTTTTCTTCTTTTGTATAATTATCCGGAATTAAGTCTAAAATATGAATAAGAAATGCAGAATGATTATCCCGGTTGTTTTCACTGACCTTGGTCAGGATTTGTATTTTTTCATCATCTGTTGTGTCAGGGTCAGAGAGGATATTCAGCAAGTCACTATCGTCAGTTTCCTCTAACATGCCATCCGAGCACATGAAGAAATAGTCACCGGGGCGGATGTCTGTAATATGTTTTATGTCTGCTTTAGGACGTCTTTCCAGGTTGGGTTGCATGGCACGGGTAATGACATTCTTCTGCTTTGAGGTTTTCATCTCTTCAAGGGTGATTTCACCGATGTCATATAGGTCGTTTATCAACGAGTGATCTCTTGTGTGGAAAATGTATCTTTCAGAAGGTCGGATATGATAGATGCGGCTGTCACCGATATGGGCAAGCAGGCATCCGCCACTATGAAATTTCAGAAGAGTCATGGTGGTCCCCATCTTTTTGGCGGCACCATTATCCTTTTGGTCTAATAAATCATAGGCTGCATTGAGCGCCTCGTTAAATTGCTCGTCTGTGAAAGCCCCTTCCGGTGAAGTTTGTGACAAGATGTATTCACTCATCGTTTGGCATACTGTCTGGCTGGCAACCTCACCCGACTCATGACCACCCATTCCATCGCATACGATAAACAGGCGGTCTTCTGCCGTTACTTCACCTGATACGGGGAAGATGGAATCTTCCTGATTGCTCCGTTGTCCCAATTCGTAGATAGCTAAGGGGTTTAAAACATATTTCATATCCAATTTTGTTTTAGGTTTAAATGATTGTATCATCTTCAGAAAGAAGTATGAATTTCAATGTCGTATTCGACATTTTTATGATTTCACCTCCATGCAGTATGATACGGTCACCATTTTCAATTAATCCAGAATTGATATAAGTGGCATTTTTGTTTTGAGCATTCGAAAAATAGTGTATATAACCACCGGTTTTCAGTTTGCGTACCTCAATAATGGAATGTGAACGGCTCATTGTAAGGTCATCTGTATCAATCTGTACAGTGGCGTTTGATGTTTGTGCCTTTCGTCCGATTGTATTTATCCCTAGGGATAAAGTATACATATGACTTGTGCCAATTTTCTGAAGTTTGCCGATACTCTGATTTTTTGAATGGTCAATGTGGGTTTCATCTCCCATGGTGGTGTCATCATTTTCATTCGGTGGAGTATATTGTTGTTTGGGAACTTTGTAGTCAATGTACTTTGATGCCTTTTTGCATACTGGGCATGGAATACTCTTGGTTTCCAGGCCTGCTATCTTTTTTATAGTCAGAACGGCACCGCAGTTCGGACACTTGATTCTTAATAATTCTGATTCCATTTGTTCTATTCTATTATTGTTACCATATCATTACCGGCATAGAATCGCTGAACTTACCCCACATGACAGGGTGCTGCTTGTCCCTTGACAGCTTTTTTACCCCTTGGCTGACAAATTCGAAAAGCTCTTTAGCTGTGATGATCCGATCACGGTTTACGTCGGCTCCGCCTCGTAGTCCCCGTTGCAGGCATGTTGTGAAGAACCCGTTTTTCATGGAAGGAGACTCTATAGAGACTTCATTTTCACGGGAAGAAAGGAACAGCATTACTTTTAATGAAGAGGGGGATATATTCGATGAGTTTCTACGTGGTTCTCTCATCTTTCCAGAGAAACATGCATCTGCAAATATCATTTTGTTCTTGGCTGCACTTTTTGCCATTGTTTTCTTGATGTCTTGATAAGTAATCATTGCATCATAGCCCACAAATCCACCTTTATATCCATGACCACTAAAAAAAAGGACAATGATGTCTTTGGCTGAGGCTTTATTGAAAATTCGCGTCATACTGCTTAATACATTACTTCGGGTGGCTTGTGCATCGGTTAATAATATTGTTTCTGCTTTATGATTTTTCTGATATATCCATTGTATGGTCTCTGCATCTTTGGCAGGCAATGTTAAATCATTCTCTGTGCCGGGATAGTCTGCAATGCCTACGGAAACTAAATATATATTCTGTGCCAGGCTTTGCAGGCTAAACAAGCATATGCATATCAGTGAAAATAATATCCGCTTCATTCTCATCTTGTCCGTTGATTAGGCAAATCCGCTGGAGTCAGCATCATTAATATAATCAGGCATATCTGCCAGATAATCATCCGAGGGTATTGCATCCATCTGCTGCTGCAAATCGGCAACTTCCAGTCCTTGGTCTTGTATGTTGTAGACTTCATTTTCGCTGATTACTCCATCTCCATTTACATCGGCTCCCATCAGGTCGAAAGTGCCGTTATGATCCACATCTACCACATAAACTTCTTGTCCGTTTATTTCCAGTTGTCCGATGGTAACCATCGAGCCGTCATCCATGGTTTCATCACTGATTCCTACAATCTGAACTTCATCTTCAACGTGTGCATTTTCATGTTCCACATTGACTATTTCCGGTTCTTCCGTTGCATGATGTTCCGCTACATTATGGCTCTCTTCTGTAGCGTGTTCTGCTGTCTCGTGATTTCCCGAACCACTTGCTCCATAGGAAACGCGGCTTCCGAATTCTGCCCGCTGTTCTGGTGTCATGTCACTCCATTCATTGGCGTAATATGTACCGTATACGTCACCGTGCCATTCAAAGACTCCTCCCGGTCCTACCTCCTGGCGCGCTGCTGCAAAGGCTTCGCTGAAAGACATATCGTCACTGACTGTTGCAACCGGTAACCCTTCTACAGAGATGTGTGAGTCTGGAGAAACGGGAGTAGAGCCATGGCTTGTTGCTGACTGGCTGCCGTGGCTGGGAGCGTCACTGTCATTGGCGGCACTGGAAGAGCTGGTGAAAAAGGTACTGGCGCCACCTAATAAAATTCCAGATATGCCACCTATTGTTACATGTTTCCATGAACTGGCTTTTTTCGCAGGCTGTTCCTTTGAGGTGCTCTGATTGTTGTTCGGCAATGTTTCTTCGTTGTCGTTCTGTTGCTGGTTAAGAATGGTGTCTTCTGAGTTCATAAGGCTGATATTTTTTAGTATTAATAATGTCTTTTCATATAGAAAACAGCTGACTGTCTTCTACAATGGTATCATCACTGTATATAGCATTGTCCAGCAAAGGAATATCCATCGTTTCTCCTGCTACCCAGTCCATGACGTCTTGCATATCTGATTGAAAGATATCTCCTTCGTCTGGATATTCAATGTCTTCGATGACAATTTCATCATTCTCCGTACTGGCCATGTCTATCGCTTCACTTTCAGCCGGAGAAAGAGGGTCTATGGTGTAGGCTATGTCTGCAGTGACGGGATCTGATATTTCTATAGATACAGTTTCTGGTTGTATCATCTCATCAGTGCTGCTTTCCTCTGCAATTTCCAGTGTCTCGTTGTCTTCATTAGAGTCAGTTTCCCATGCTCTTGTTGAATAAGCTGCTGCTGCAAAAGCCGCTCCTTCTATTGCTGCTCCCGCGCTTGCAGCTACTCCAAGATTCTTAGCGTATTCTGACTCTGAGACTTTTAACTGCTTCTTTTCCATAACCAATGTTTTCTTTTATGTTTCAAAGATATTGATTTGAAATGATAACCTATATAAGGATTTGTGTATATTACATGAAATGCGGTGATTCTTGTATGAAATAACCGTATAGGTGGTCATTCTCAAGCTGATGAGGTCGTTTTATTCATCAAAGAATGTTTTTGCTGTAGAAGTGACGTGGTTCTTGACTTTGCTGATGGGTATCACAAAGGAGGGAGCGCCTGCTGCGTAACTGGCAATTTCATAGGGAGCATACGAGAAGAAAACACCATCTTTTGTAATCCATGGGTCTGTTTCGGGCAGAGGGAGGTTGTTGATATTGTATAATTCGTTGTTCAGTTGAAGGTTGTCCATCAGCTCGTCATCGGTCACCACCCCGAAATATTTTTTCAAACCAGCTTTTATGTCGTTTTGTATCGCATAAGGGCGCATAATCATGTCTTTTGAGAATTTTTTTCCATCAATTTTCCCTTTGGCATTAATTTCTTGTGCCAACGATTTTCCAATGATATATTCCATGCTATAGTAGGAAGTGTCATTCTCCTGAAATACGTCAAGCACTCGTATAATATTCTTGTGATTGAGGTCTGAGCTAATCTTAGCCTCTTTTAGAAATTTCTTTTGAAACTTCTCTACAAATTTTTTCTTACTGGTTGTTGGCACTGTTACTGTGCCCGACACATTGTCACGCTCACAATATTCTTTAAAGAAAAACTCCTTTATAGCGACTTTTTTGTCGGTTAGCGTTTGGGTGGCCAAATAGGTGATGCCGAACCCTCCTTGTCCTAAGACTGTTTCTATTTTATATTTTCCTCCTTGCAGAAGAGTTCCGTTTTGTAATTGCATAATCTATAAGATTTATTGATGTGTTATATGGTTGATTGCGAGTAGTAGTATGATTGTTGCAGAAAATAAAATCGCATGAAGCTTCTTTCGAGGTGATAACCAAAATATGAGCAAGTCTGGTAAGATGACAAGGCTTGTTATGGTGATAATTCCTCCTACTCCTATGTTGGGTCCAATTATTAGCATTAGAGTCATGACTCCAGCAAAGATGGCCATAAAGCTTTCTTTTGCTATGCTTATGACCTTTGCTCCCTCTTCAGGGGGCGTTTTATTAGAAACTACTGTGAGAACAGTTTCGTTGAAAGAAGGAATTTGGGAAGTGATGGCCCTTTGAAGCCTTGAGAATATGCCATGCCAGTTTTTGGGCAATTCATTGGTGCGTAATTCATCTAAAGCCTCATACTCCACCTTTATATCTGCATAGGATTTTTTTGTAGAGAAGAGGGAGAATCGCATGCGGTAAAAAATATCTGGTGCATTATCCACTTCATAATTGAATGAGTCATAAGCTGTTTGTAAACTTAACTCTCGTAGGTTTGATAATAGTTTTTTGAATTTTTGAGAGGTATATGGATAAGTATAAGTCTGTATCTTGGTTTCTGGTATAGTGAATGCTTTTACGGTAAGTGCAATAGAGTTTGCGGTGATTATAATATCTGTAGAAAAATTTCTATCACTTCCCATGAATACCTTTTCTAATGATAGGGTTATTTTGTTTGTTTCCGGCAAAACTATCAATGAATTATCTTCAATAAGAATGGTGTCTTCTGCATGACCTCCTTCAATTTCCTGGATAAAAGTTTCTACAGTTTGTGTTCTTGCATTCTTTTCTGGTTTCATTGCATGCTGTATGGCAGTAATGGTCTTGTTACTGATGTTTCTTTCTTGCAATTCGGCTTCCGGAAAGCCATAGTTCATAATATTAGAAGCATTGGGAGGCGTTTTTCCGGTCAATGTTTTAAATAATGTAGCTCCTAAGGCATAAATATCGATTGTTATAGGAAAACCTTCTCCATCGCGATAACAGCTTTGTTCAATTGGGGCATAGCCTGGGGTGCCATATCCGATGGCAGTACTTGTTTCAGGTTCTCCTTGTGAATTGTATTGTTTGGAAAGACCGAAATCGATTAATACTATAGAACCATCTTTACGCCGCATTATATTCTTCGGTTTTAGATCAAGATGCAACATCCTATTGTTATGCATGAATTGCAGTGCTTCCCCTATTTGACGGATGCATGTCAAAGCTTCTGATTCGAAGAGACCGTTTTCTGCTTTTATATAAGAATCAAAACTCCCGCCTTCTAAATATTCCATTACGTAATAGCAAGTATTGTTTGCTTCAAAAGCTTCCAGGATGTCTACAATATGTGGATGTTTGAGTTTTGAAAGATTCTTGGCTTCCCGAAGGAATTTTGTTTTATATTCTTTAAAAGCCTTTTCATTGGAACAAGTTACAGTAGTGCCCTCCCTACCATTGAAATTCTTCTGAAAAAATTCTTTTATGGCTACTTGTGTATGGGTATTTAGGTAACCTAACTCTCCTTGAAGTTGTATTGAAGCAAGATAGGCTATACCGGAAGACCCCTGGCCTAAAATACCTTCAATCTTGTAATTGTAAGAATTACCAGATAGAATAGTACCTTTTCTTAATGATTGTTGAGTTCCTTGCATATTAACTTTGAATTTTGTTTTAAATGTTGGTCACTTTGAAACGGGACGGACAGAACATCCAAGATAGCGAAGGGTGAAGCTTAGCTGATATTGGGTGTTGCTGAAAGAAAGGTAGTTTGAATATCCCGTGGAGTATAAAGTCCCTGACCAATAATAGCCAAAGTTTTTTTGACTGCCAATGTTAGTGCCATAGCGTTGACCTACTGCTGGTAAGAAAATGTAATTTCCACTGGGGCCTGTTATCATATACCCATTGCTCCCTTTATATGAAGTCCATTTCCATGAACATTTCTCGCATAATTCCAACACTTCATTTTTTGTGGGTAAACGCCAGTTTTCTCCCCATTTAATGTGAGCTATATCATAATTGGTGCCGCATATATTGGAGGGTGGATTGTTGTTGGGATAATCAGTATTATTTGTAGATGTATTGTTTCCTGTTGGGTCTGCCCAGCCATATAAGCCTCCATAATCTTCCGGAGAACTTGCACCTACATTCCAACTTGCCCATTTTACACTTAATCCTAAATCAATTGGTTGGGCTGGAAGATTAGGGATTGGATTTTCTATTGCAACTGCTGTATCAGAGTTCTGAGCAGGCACATTGTAGCTTGTTTTGTTTATTACAAAAATAGAGGTTACCAACAATATTAATATTGCAATCAACCATATTTCCCGGTTTGAAAGATGATTGGCTCGTTTGGGAGGAATGTTGGGTGAACCCGGTTCTTCTTCTGCCTTTGGGGAGATAGAGGGAATTATAGTTGTTTCAGATTCTTCTTCATTATACTGCATTGATGGCTTATTGTTATTAGTCAATAACGATAAAAATTCATCAATGCTTTGTGGACGGTCTCTACGGCGCGGTTGCATGGCTTTCTCAATTGTATAGGCCGTTGATTGGGATATACTCGGTGGAAGTGGAGGAAGCCCGTCGTCATTCACATCACTGGCATCAGGTGGAGTCTCATTTGTCAAGAGCTTGTATAAAGTTGCTCCCAAAGAATAGATATCTGTTGCAGGAGAAAAGGTGCTGACGCCTCCTTGCTTATATTGTTCCATTGGAGCATACCCGGCACTGATGCCTATAGGGGTTGTACTGGTTTGATGCCCTTCACCGTCATAGCGTTTGGATAGTCCAAAGTCTATAAGGGTGGCGTTGTTATTATTGTCTAACAATACATTCCCTGGCTTTATGTCAAGGTGGTTCATTTGGTGCTGATGAATAAACTTTAAGGCATCAGCCAGCTGGTAGATATAATGGAGGGCCTTAGACTCTCTGACTGCTCCATTCCTTTTTAGATATTCTGCAAGAGAGCCATTTCCCATGTATTCCATTACATAGTAGGCTGTCTCATTTTCTTCGAACACATCAATGATACGAATGATGTGAGGATGATTCAGCCCGGCTATCATCCGGGCTTCCTTTACGAACTTCTGGCGGAAACGTGCTACTAATTCTTGACTGCCTTGTGAACCGACTGATACATGGGAAGTTGCAACGTCACGGTTGCAATGTTCCTTCATGAAGAATTCTTTAATAGCTACCTTGCGTTCTAAGGCCACTTGTGTGGCAAGATAGGTGATGCCAAAGCCGCCTTGTCCCAAGACTGTTTCTATTTTATATTTTCCTCCTTGGAGGAGAGTGCCGGATTGTAATTGCATAGCTTTTTATTTTGGTGGAAATTGAAATGGTAATCTATATACAGATGGCGATTCTTGTATGAAATAATCGTATAGAAGGAAGTACCTGCTATCTCTACGCGAACTCTATTACTCATTCTCAAGTTTGCGTAGATTTTTTGGGCAGTTTCACTTCCTTGTTCTGCTGCTTTTTGATACCATTTTATTGCTTCCGAATAATTTCGCGTAACATTAAGTCCCGTATAATACAAGTTCCCCAGTTCATTTTGGGCTTTTGCATTTCCTTGATTTGCTGCTTTTTGATACCATTTTTCAGCTTCAGTAGCATTCTTTGCGACATCCCGACCAAGAAAGTACATTCTTCCTAACTCATATTGGGCCTCTGTATTCCCTTGCTCTGCTGCTTTGGCTGTTTCCTTAAAGCCGTTCTTTTTCTTTGGAGGCATATTGGCACTCATGGCACTCAGGTTTGCTGTTTCGGTGTTTTGTTGCGCAGGGCGTTCTACATTCCCGGTCGCTGCATTTTCTTTTACATGAGAATTCGGGTTTATATTTTCAGCAGATGTGCTTGCATGTACTGTTACTGATGATGCGTTATTCGGTTCAGAATTTGTTACAGTGTCTGTTGCGGACAGCCATTCTGTTTCTGTATCTGTATCGGAGTTGGAACCTGTTCTGGAAGTAATATAGGCTATAATTCCTCCAATAGACAGAACAGCTATTAGGACAAGAATAATATATTTTAGATTTTTGGGGTGGGGCTGGGAAGATATGTCGTCACTTGAAGGCATAGTCTGTTCTTCATTGGCGGATGTTTGGATAACCGTAGCTTCCTCCAGCGTTATTCCTATATCTTCTTTGGGAGTTGTTTCCGTATCCTTATTTTTCAATATACTTAAAAATGCGGCTACACTTTGCGGTCTGTCTTTTTTCATAGCCGACATGACTTTTGCGATACTGGCTATTAACGAATCGCTTACTTGATGTTTTTGTAGCTCATATGCAGGAAAACCGTCATTCAATATTTCTGAAGCCTCTGGTGGACGGATTCCCGTCAACATCTTATACATAGTTGCACCAAGCGCATACACGTCCATCGTTGCCGGGAAGTCTTTACCTTCATGATAATTACTCTGTTCTATCGGTGCATATCCGGGGGTACCACTTCCCACTGTAGTGCTTGTTTCCGGTTTCCCATTTTCGTCATATTGCTTGGACAAGCCAAAATCGATAAGTACGGCTTCCTGATTCTTACGGAGCATAATATTTCCAGGTTTCAAGTCCAGATGAAGCATCTTATGAGCGTGCATGTAAGATAGAGCGTCTCCTATCTGTTTGGCATACATAATGCTTTCTGCTTCCGTCAAGCCTTTTTGTTGTGTGATGTATGTATCCAGATTTCCTCCATCTACATATTCCATGGCGTAGTAGACTGTGTTGTTGGCCTCGAAGTATTCCAGCACTTTAACGATATGGGGATGGTTCAGCTTACTCAGGTTTTCGGCTTCGCGCGAAAACTTCTTTTTGTAGTCATAATAGACCCCTCCTCTGCTTCCACAAGTAACAGTATTTTCTTCTCGTCCATTGATGTCTTTCATGAAGAACTCCTTGATGGCAACTTGTATGGTTGTTTCGAGTTCACCCAATGCTCCGGAAACTTTGACTTGGGTCATAGCCAAGTAGGTGATGCCGAAAGAGCCTTGACCCAATATCTTTTCTATGGTATAGGTATGTGATTTACCATATAAAATGGTATTTTGTTTAAGTGCATAATTATTTATATTACTCATATTATTAAGTAGTTGATTGTTTGTTATTATTTATGTTACAATTGTAACAAATCTCTGAATTAAATCTATCTGCTGGAGAAGATGCAAATTTGGGAACTCGTTCTTCAAGGCTCTTTCTTTTTTTCTTTCTTTGTTGCTCTTCTTTCTTTTGTTTTTCTTCTTTGGGGATAACAGGGCGAATGGGGAGTGCAACATTATTGGGCATAACCCTAACTGAATCTTTCAATAGGAAAGCGCGTCCTCTTTTGAATTTGACAAATCCCCCTCCTATTAAAGCTACGGAACCAGTCCAATAATATGCTATGGAACCGCGATTTTCTATATTTTGTCCGTTTTTGATACCGACAGCAGGCAGAAATATATTGTTGCCGTTGGGTCCGGTAATTTTGTATCCCCCTATTTTTTGGTAAGTGGTCCATGTTATCTTGCACTTATCTCTAAGTTCCATGAATTCTTTTGCTGTTGGCATACGCCAATATTTCCCTAATTGAGTTCGGGCAATATCATACTCCGAGCCACAAATATCATCAAAATCATAAATGTTAATAGAGGTAGGTCCACTGCTGGCTGTTCCCGTGGAATCTCCCCAGTAGTATAAATTCCCATATTCTTCAGGAGTTGAGGCACCGAGATTCCACCCGGCCCATCTTACACTTAAACCTAAATCTACAATTTGATCTGTTGAGATTTCATTGTGTTGAACATTGGTTCTTGTTTGCCCAATTTCTGTATTAGAGTTCTCATACCGAATAGATGAATCATGCAGAGCCGAATTATTCATAGATATAGGCGATGTAAGTATAGCACTGTCGGATACAGTACTGTCAAGCCCAATAGCTAAAGAGTTGTCTTGTGCGATATTACTCGTCTTGTTGGTTCTGCTGAGCCAAATAGTACATAATATAAGGATTAGAGCTATAACTCCCCAAAGCCATTCTTTTTTAAATAAGAAAATTCGTTGAGGCTTTGGAATGGAAGAAGGATGCTCTTTTGCTACAAATTCATTTTTAGGGGTATCTAATATTGTAGTTTCATTTTCCAAACCAGGTTTTATCCCTTCATTCAATAATGTGAGAAATTCATTAATGTTTTGCGGTCTATCTTTGCATCGAGGTTGCATTGCACCTTGTATGGCCTTTCTTATCAATGGACTTATCTTTGTTGGCAATGCTGGCAGTCCCTCGTCATTCACATCACTGGCCTCTGGCGGTTGTTGGCTTGTCAACAAATAAAACAATGTTGCTCCGAGAGAGTAAATGTCTGTACCTGGTGAGAATGTTTTTACTCCACCTTGCTTATATTGTTCCAAAGGTGCATATCCTTTGCTGATACCGATTGGCGTACTACTTGTTTGGTTACCGGTGTCATCATAACGTTTGGATATACCGAAGTCTATTAGTACAGCTTCTCCATTGTTCCGAAGCAGAATGTTGGATGGCTTTACGTCCAGGTGCATGGTTTTACGGTGATGAAGATATTCCAACGCATCAGCTATCTGGAGGACATAACTTAATGCTTCAGAATCGGACATTGCTCCATTGGTTTCAATCCGTTCTTTTAAAGAACCGCCATCTATATACTCCATTACGTAATAAGCTGTGTCATTTTCTTCAAATACATCATAGATGGATATAATGTGTGTATGCGCCAATCCTGCAATGATTTGGGCTTCTTTGATAAACTTTTGGCGGAATCGTTCTACTAACTCCCGGCTACTTTGGGTACCCATAATGATATGTGAAGTCTTCTCATTGCGTTCGCAGTAGTCTTTCATGAAGAATTCTTTGATGGCTACTTGACGGTTCAATCCGGTCTGAAGGGCTTGGTAAGTAATTCCAAAGCCACCTTGTCCCAATATGGACTCTATCTTGTATTTTCCTCCTTGAAGGAAAGAACCTGATTGTAATTGCATAGTTTTTTATTTTGGCGGAATTTAAAATTAAAATAATGCAAACTATAACAGTTTATTCTGATACGGGGCGAACGGAATTTCCCTCCTTACAATAGTCGCTGTACAACGGACTCCAGCCGTTAATACTGAAGACGAGGCTGGAGGCGCTACTAGAAGTGCTATTAGCCGTCTTTCGTGTTCCTGACCAATAGCGGCCATTTCTTCCTCGACCATATACCGTTCCACCGTAAGCGTAGCAGTATCCTGATGCAGGGAGGAAGATTCGATTTCCATTCGGTCCTGTTACCATATAGCCTGCAACTTTTTTGTATTCAGTCCATTTCCATATACATTTATCAGATAATTCTTTTAATTCTTGCTGTGTAGGTAGCCTCCATTTCTCTCCCCATTTAGCACGAGCAATGTCATATTGAGTGCCGCTGATGTTGAAAGGGGGAGTGCCACTGAGAGAATCGCTACTATTTGTTGCTTTTTTTTCTCCGGTCGGGTCCGCCCATCCATATAGTCCTCCGTATTCTTCGGGAGAAGATGCTCCGACATTATAGGCTGCCCATTTCACACTCAAGCCAAGATCTACCGGATTGTTTTCAGTTGGAATTACTTCCGTAGCAAAGGCTTCTTCTTTAAGAGGAGTGGTATCACTTGGTTTTTGAGTAAACCAGACAACTGTTGCTAACAAAAGTGCGACGACAACCCCTATAAATATGGGTAACTTGTTACTGCTGGAGGGCTGTTTTGGGGGAGGCAACTTTTCTTTCTTGGCAATGATGGTAATATCCTCTCTTTCCGGTTTATTCAACAATTCTAAAAAATCTTTTATGCTTTGTGGACGTTGTCTTTTGGGTTGCATGGCAGCACGAATCGCTCGTTCGGTAGTTGCCGATATGTTTGCGGGTAAGGCTGGTAGTCCGTCATCGAACACAATGTTGGCAGCCGGCGGTGTCGTTCCTGTCAGCAATTTATAGAGTGTAGCACCTAATGAATAAATATCTGTAGTTGGTGTGAATATTTGCACTCCTCCAGCTACATATTGTTCCATTGGTGCATATCCGGTACTGATACCTACCGGAGTAGTACTGGTCTGTTGCCCGCTTTCATCGTATCGCTTGGATAGTCCGAAGTCTATCAACACTACTTCTCCCTCTTCTCTCCGCAAAATGTTTCCAGGTTTCACATCCAGATGGCTCATCTGCCGTTGGTGGATATAGTTCAATGCTCCTGCTATTTGATGGATGTAATGCAGCGCTTCCGTTTCTTGTAGTGCACCGTATCGCGTCACATATTCTTGCAGAGAACCTCCTTCTATATATTCCATCACATAGTAAGCTGTGTCGTTTTCTTCGAACACATCATGTATACGGATAATATTAGGATGGTTAAGTCCGGCAATGGATTGTGCTTCTTTTATGAATTTTTGCTGAAAACGAGCTACGAGTTCACGGCTTCCTTCCGTCCCGATGGTAATGTGTGACGTATCGGCGTTGCGGTTGCAATACTCTTTCATAAAAAACTCTTTGATGGCTACCCTACGGTTTAGTCTTGTTTGCCATCCTAAATAGGTGATGCCAAAGCCGCCTTGCCCAAGTATTCCCTCTATTCTGTATTTACCCTCTTGTAGAAGGGTGCCCTCTATCAACTGCATATCAATCAATTCCCTTTCTTTTCCCAGTTATTCAGTACTTTTTTCAAGTTCTCTTTCTTTATTTCTGCCATTTCTAATTGTATCGTTACGAGTTGGGAACGTAAATCCAGGCAGATAGAGTCTTGCCGGTCATTTAATCTCTCCATTGTCTCAGTGGAGACATCATTGTAGGTGGCATTCCGCTTTTTGTCTTGTTCCTGTATCTTCTTCTGAAGAGACTTTTCCTGAGCACTCAAAGCTTTTAGCCTGACGGCCTGAATTGTGTCGTTATTACTGCGTACATTTTGGGGGTGGAATGTGGATGCGTGCAGATTACTCATGATACAACACATCAGTAATAGGCACGAGGCGATTATAATATTTTGCGGCTTCATTGTTTCTGTATATTTAGGGTTTATCATATTTTGAAAAATCTTTTACTCCGGATAACATGCTTTTCCCCAGCATATTAGTGGGTTCCACTATTGAAGGTATCAGGGCATATTCGGGTGGGAATCCTTCGGGAGTGTTGGCCGAAACTTCAGCATATTCTCCTTCTGTGGAGCAAAGTGCCTCTTTATAGGAACTTAGTGCTGTTTTGGGGACGAGCAGTTTGATTTTCAGCTTGCCGGCAATTTTTATCAGGAATACTTTTTGTCCGTTGAGCTCTGCGGTGGATATCGGTTCTGTTCTGCGCATGATGATTTGCTCCAGGTGTTCCATCTGGGAGAACTCCCGGTACGAGAGTATCTGTAATGAAGCAGGCAAATCGATTTGGGTTATATTGGGACAATCGATTAAAGCCTTCCAGCGTATAGCGGTGGTGCCGTCGGGAATACGTATCTTTCCTGAGCGTCCGCGGGGGCAACCTAACAGAATTGTTTTGTCTTTGTTATAGAGCATTCCGTCTATGGAAGTAAAGTTTGGATTATTGGCATCCACTTCTATGCTTTGCAACTGTTTCAATGATTTCAAATTCTGCAGGCTGATGAGCTTTGCCGGGATGACGATGGAGGTCAAACGGTCACTCCAGCGGAACATTTTGAGGTTCACTTGTGTCCAGTCGCTGCCCAACGTTACCTGCCCGATTGCTGTACACCGGAAGAATACTCCTTCACCAAAGCGGACGCTGTTGCCGGGAAATACGATTTTCTCTAATCCGCTGCAACCTTCAAAGGCAAAATCGCCTATGGACGAAAGCCCGGAAGGCAGTACAATGCCTTTTAGGGAAGCTGCATTACTGAATGCCTTCTTGCCAATGCCGACAACACGGTATATCGTGTTGTTGTGCTTTACCCTTGCCGGAACGGATATCTCACCGGTATACAGAGAGGGTTGGGGGGCAGAGATGTTCCCTTGGTAGGTAACTTCCACATGTTGTTTCTTTGCATCTACAATGTTGAAGAAGAATTTCTCTCCACTTTTTCCGGTGACGGTGAAATCGTGTGCGTAGAGCAGGGAGGTGCTTCCCAATAATAGGATGAATGTGATTATATTTGTTCGTTTCATAGCTTTAGTAAATATAGTGTGATGAATAGAATTAGGCCATGTAGCCGGTTACGTCGGCATCGTTTATATAGTCGGGTATTGGGTCATTGTCTGCCAGCAATGTAGCATCCTCGTTTACGTCGGTTGCTTGTGTGGTTGCCATAGACAATCCTTCCATGCGAATGCCTGCCTCTTCTATATTGATGACCTCATTGTCTGTAATTATTCCATTATTGTCCATATCTGCCACCATGGCATCTGCTATTCCATCCCGGTCGATGTCAACGACAAGAGTTTCTTGTCCGTTGACAATAACACCGGCTATATCCATTTGCGAGCCGTCTTCGCACGTAACCGTTTCATAGGAGACCACACTGATGGTATCTTCGTTATGCGGTTCATCGTTGCTGTTTCCGGGCATGATAGGTGTGGCAGGGGTATCAGGCTTCTGAGGGGCAATTGGCTCATTGGTTAAAGGTACTTCCGAAGTTACTGTAGGGGTATCAGTGTGGGGAGGCTGTACCGGTCCTTCGGTGACTGGCTCTGTTGCAAAAGCTGTCTGGGCCATTGAACCGGCCGCTACGCCTATTGCAGCTCCGATGGATGAGCTGGCGCCATTTTGCCAATTGTAACTTTTCTGTCCCACATTTTTCTGTGTGGAATTTGTGCTTTCCTGGTTTGTTTTTTTAGTCTTCATAGTTGCTCATTTTTAATGGTTTATAACTTATTCTGCAACAAAAATATAAAGAGAGGCATGCAATGGCAAATTTCAAAAAGTATACTACATAAACCCTGCGGTTTAAGGTATCAATCCCTCATTTTTCAAGGGATTCTTACTTCTCGGTAAATTTGGATTTACAATAGGGGCAGCTCGTCATCTTTTTCAGGTCGTCATACTGTTGATATCCCATGAAATGATGGCATTCCGGGTTGGGGCATACATAGTCCTTATGAAATTTCTTATCAAGGTCGTCCAGAAACCTGGGAAGTGTGGAAGATGACCGGTAGGTTATCACAAAGAAATAGATGGCCAATAAAAGTCCTGCAGAATATAGAATGACACGCAAAGCCGGCAGGTCGGCAATGCCCGGAATAAATCCGCAGAAAATGGCAGACATGGAAAATACGCCTGTTACAGAACGGATTGCTGCAGACTTCTTTTCTTTTATCTGTATCTGGAGTTTGGTGTCGTGAAATTCGTCCCATACTTCTTGTAGGTGACGGATAGAGAACGATTTGGGTATTGATGCTCCCAGCCCTTTTATAATCTATGCGGTCTTTTCCGGAAATGTGCTTGGACTCGATTTGCACACCATTGACGTAAGTGACGTTTTCGGGTTTCAGATTGGTAATGATATAGCCTCCTTTGTCATCGGTCACCACTTTACAGTGCTGGCGGCTGACGGATTTGGGTACGCTGTTGGCGTTCCCCCAAAAACGGTCTTGGTTGTTTATGCTGATACGCAGGCGGGATGCACCGGCTTCTCTTCCTATGATAAGTTCCATGGCATTATTGTTTTTATTATGCAGATTTTATATTGAGGAATATTTCTTTCAGTTTTTTCAGTGCTTCTTTGGAAATCTCCAGTTGAAATGCAAATGATGAATAGTCACTTAAAACGAGTCGCTGTTTGATGACATTTATCTGGTAAACATAGTTCAGATTAATGATGAACCGTTTGCCGATACGGGCAAAGCAGCGTGCCTTTTCTTTCAGTCGCTCTTCAAGGACTTTTTCGGTCTGGGCTAAATTCAAGCAAATAATACCGCGTAGCTTGTTCGTAAGTATTATATTGGTGTAATTTCCATCAGACTCAAAATATACAATCTTGGAAATGTCCAATCTAAGAAGCTCATCGCGTGAATTGAAAAACAAGAAGTTGGTTGTCGTATCCATTGTAACTTATTTATTATTTGTTTTTAATGTATCCTCTTCTGTATAGCTGTTTGATATTAATCCGATTAGAGGAATTTTTACTCGCTTTTTGTACTTTACATCTTCGATAATGATGTCACATAAAAAGTAACTTATATCGATGGTGATTTCTATTGTTTCAGGAGAATATCCTAAATAATCCTTTAGCGGAATGATAAAACGTCTACTGTCTATTTCCATAAAGTAGGAGTCACCGTCTCCGGGAAATGTGGCGCTGCGCCTTAAAGGGAAGCTGCAGAAATTGCATAAAAAAGAGCATTCTCTGACATGATTCTCTAGTGTATACCCCGCCAATACTTTAAAAGGCAGACAATCAAGGAAGGCAAATGAACTTATCTGGCCAATAACAGATGAATACCATATAGATAGGGCTTTAGGCAAGAATTTCCAGTATAGTTCTAAATCGGTCATAGGTATGGCGGGAGATGTTACATCATATTCTTGTAAGATGTGCTCTTCAGCAGTTCCCACTCCGGAGTATTCGGCCTCATAAAGGCCTTCTCCGTATTCGGCAATGCAGTATTCCTCTTTGGAGCAGATGCAGATAGGCATGTCATTTGAATGGATGATGCAAGGTATCGCTGAGGCGATATGGATTTCTTCAGTAACCCGTATCTTTGATGTTTTATCGTTGTCAAAGTACTTGTTGATAAATCTTAATACATCAAAATAATGGCACAGATTTTTCCTATATGTTATGACCTTGAAACGGCTGTCTTGTATAGACTGGCGATTTTTCTTGATGAATGCATCCAGTGAGGTGTTGAAATGTACAATTACCGGATTTATAGGCTTTTCTATTATCTCTTCTACCTGTGTTTTTCCTTCCAGGGGCAGTTCATAAATATTGTCATTCAGAAAATAAACCAGTTTGTCGTCTTGGACGTAATAAAAGGCAATGCCTTGATATGTGGCATGCTGCTTATTGTAGGAAGTGTGTTTGGCACTTTCATCAGTATGGGAGTTCGTAGTGCTATGGGTTAAAGCCACGAACTCATTTACTGTTTGAGGGCGCTTTATCCTCATGGGGGCCATTGCTTTTTTTATGGCCGATATTGTTTGCGCGCTTATGTGCTTTTGCCGTAGCTCTTCTTCTGCAAATCCTTCATTTAGTATTTCAGAGGCTTTGGGCGGGGTCTTTCCTGTCAGCATTTTAAAGAGAGTGGCCCCTAAAGCGTAGATATCCAATGTGGGTGCGAGTATTTTCCCATATTCTTGCGAACCTTGCTCTAAGGGGGCATAACCGGGAGTACCAAGGCCAATAGTAGTGCTTGATTCCGGTTCTCCGTTTTTGTCGATTTGTTTGGATAGCCCAAAATCTATCAGAAACAAAGTGTTATCAGTACGTCGCATGATATTTTTAGGCTTTAAGTCAAGGTGCAGCATCTTTTGGGAATGCATATATTGCAATGCTTTTCCTATCTCCTCTACATATTGTAGCGCTTCTTTTTCCGGCAGCCCTCCTTTCTCCAATATATATGCATCCAGACTGCTCCCTTCGATATACTCCATTACATAGTAGTAGGTGTTGTTCTCTTCAAAAGACTCTAAAACCTTAACGATGTTTTGATGGTTGAGGCGAGCTAGGTTTAAGGCCTCTTTTTG
>OOBT01000711.1_pt1 | contig 20134 bp, 18 predicted proteins | sample 1671551 | NCBI WGS metagenome assembly OOBT01 (sample SAMN06348168, study PRJEB24527) | human gut metagenome | reverse complement strand
TACTATTATAGAAATAAATATAAATAGGCAAGGTTTTATAAAAATATCTGTTATGTAGGTATTGATATTAAATCCTTTGATTTGTTTATGAATAAAATATAATTTGATGATGTTGGATAAAAAAATAAAAACTATAATGATAATAAATGGAATGTAATATATCTTACCCACATATAAATATAATAGGATTATAGGAATAGCTATCAGTTCTGTTCCATTTGTAAGGATTTCAAACCATTTTATTTTTCCAGTAGCTCTTATAGCTGTATTTCCTGTACAGGTCATGGTTTGTACTATTGATTCTATAAGAATTAAAGAAATAATAATTGGTGTATATTGAGGTATTTGGGATAGCCATATTTTAAGAATAAAATGGATTTCAAGAATAATGGGTATTGATACTGCTATAAGTAAATATGTTGATAATTTGGCACCAGAATATGTTATTTTATTCATCGTTTCATAATCTTTTTGTGCATACGTTTTCACAATTTGAGGCATAAAAGACATCTGAAAGTTTTGTGAAAATGTTCTTACTGCAGCATTGACTTGATTAGCAATACCAACTGCAGCATTTAGTATTGGACCAAAAAAGAAATTTAATATAATAGAGATTCCTTGTGATTTAATCATATATGAAAATGCAGATAAAGTAGTCCACGTTGAGAACGTTGTCATATTACGAAGTAATTGCTTGTCCCAGCAGAATCTATATCTAGCTTCTTTATATTTCTTATAACAGATGATAGTATATAAAAATCTTATAATAAGACTCACAATAAATAGTAAAATTGCATACCATATAAGTCTTTGAGTTTGTAACTCAAATAAGATTAATGCTATAATAAGTTTTAGAATTGCTCCTAAAATATCAATGTATGCAAAGTAACTCATGTTTTCTTTAGATATTAGGAAGCTATTATATGGGACACTAGTTATTGTTAGTACAAGAGATAAAGCTGTAAAGTGTAGAATCCATATAGCTGTAGAAATATCAACGTTACCTAAATCTATTTTCGATTTCAAAAGTGCAATTCCTAATATTTCAATTAGAATAAATGTGACAAAAGCAAGAATAACGTGGATGTTAATAGCAGTAGAGAATACTTTTTGCGTTCTTTCAGAGTTTTTTAACCCTATTTCGTATGATAGAAAACGTTGTGTTGCGGCAGACATTGTGCTATTTAAAAAAGAAAATGTTGCAACAAGTCCACCAATAACCTGATAGACACCAAATTCTTCAACTCCTAGAGCTTTTAATACAATACGAGAAGTATATAATTGTATTATTAAAGAAACTAGAGATCTTATGTACAGGTATATTGTATTTTTTAGTATTCTTTTTTGAGGATTGTCACTATTCATTATAAAGGAGATTTATATCAGTGTAAAAAATGATTAAATTGTAATTGAAAAGAATGCTTATTTATTCGTTTTATTATTAAATTATTCGATATGTTATTTATTAATAAATAATTAAAAGTCCAACAACCTTGATATATTTATTGTTATCTTTATTTTATGTAAATGATGGTTGTTCTAGTTGATTATTTTATTTGTAATAATTTAATATGGAATAAGATCAGAAGTAATAGAATTACTAATGATCTTATCCTAATATGATGTTTAGTTGTTAATTATTTTATTAATGAATTCTCTAACGCATCCTTCTCCTCCTTTTAATGTGGTAACCTGTATAAATGGAATGCTTTTTATATTTTCGCAAGCGTCAGATGGACATGCAGCTAAGCCTGCCGCTTCAAGTAACTCACGACAATTAATATCATCACCTATATATGCTACTTCCTCTAGAGTTATTCCTAATTGTTGGCAGATATTTTGTGCTGCAGCAAGTTTTCCTCCATGCTTTTTGCCTTGAATTAAAAAATCTACTTTTAATTTTTTGGCTCTATTTTCTACTATTTGAGTGTTTTCAGATGTAATAATGCCTGTCTTTATTCCAGCCTCTCTTAATAACTGAAATCCCATTCCATCGCGGGTATTAAATTTCTTTAGTTCATCTCCTTTTTCAGAGTAATACATTCCCCCATCTGTTAATGTTCCGTCTACATCGGACAGAAATAGTTTAATGTGTTTTTGAGTATGTTTGGATAAAATATGTTTGCGCATTAGATTTTCCAAAATAATCCAATCATCAGGTTCGTCTATTTCTGTTGATGTGTATTCAGGCATTTCATAAATGCCAATTTTTCCGCTAAGCCGATTTCCTGATGCCAGGATATTACCTACTGTATTGATATAAAAAGCTCCATTTTCCATTAACTCTCCTTGGAAGTTTTGGCGACGTGGACGATTCATATAATCGTAGTTCTTGCTTGTTCCATCTTCATTCCAGAAAAAACGATAGTTCCTTACACAAGTCAACATGGAGTCATATAGCCCCTTTTGATAAATGCTCAAAGCTTCTCTGAAATGTTGGGTTTCTGTTAAAGGAGAAGTAGCCTGAACCAGCATGAAAATATCTTCTTGTGGTAAATGAGCATAATTAATATATTCCAGCATTACGCTTTCTGTACTGGCTGTATCGCAAGCATTTTCAGCGGAACGGCGGTATATTTTAGTTTTCTTATAAGGTCGAGCTAATACAGTTTCTTCTATTTTATCCGAATCTGTAGCTACTATGATTTCATCTATCAAATCACAGTCTTCAAGAGCTTCAATGTTCCAGCAAACCAATGGTTTGCCACAAAATAGTTTTATGTTTTTGAGGGGAATAGATTTACTTCCTCCTCTTACTGGTATAAATGCGATTGTTCCCATTATATAATTGATTGTCGAGTCGATATTTTTATTATCCAAATTGATAGATAAATAAAGAAACAGATTGAAAGTAATGATATCATGTAGTACGAAATACCATTAAAGAAATACTTTAATATTATGATTGGTAATACGTGCCATAAATAAATCGATAAAGAATTTCTACCCCAAAATTCTAGCAATGAACATCTTGGAAATGCGTCAGTTAATAAAATAGGATAGAGCCATTTTGTAATAAGATAAATAACAAATGGGAAAACCAAAAGAGTGTGGATATTAATGCATGAGAAACTATTAACAAACCAGTATATGATTCCTATTGCAAGAGAATATATTCCCCACGTTTTCCTACTTATTTTTATTTTATTTGTTTTTTGGTCTCTATAGAATATTCCTAAACTAAAGTAAAAGAACATTTCTAAATTTGTTAATTTGGGGAAATGAATAATACATCCTAAAATTAAACAAAGTCCACTTATAGTAAATAGTATATACCAAAAAGATCTTTTATTAGAACTTATTTGTAGTATGATATAACTGCTAATAATCATACAAAATAGCGTTGGTATATACCATAAATGGTAATACGGATTTATAAGTTGTTTTAAGATGTTGATTAGCGTAAAGTGGTCAATGATAATATATGTATAAACGCACCATGCAATGCCCCAATATCCTAGCATTCTAGTAATATAATACTTGGCAATTTTTGTAAAATCACAATTTTGTAATTTATTTATGTTGATTAAATATCCACTAATAAATAAAAACATTGGCATGTGAAATGAGTAGATAAAAAATCTAATTAAATTATCATTCAGATTGCCTTATATTATGTGTCCTAAAATAACTAAAAATATTAACCCTCCTTTTGCTATATCAATAGAATAGTTATATTTATCTAATCCCATTTAACCTGATTTTTCTTCAGCTTATTTCTTTGTACTTTTTCTATATCAAGAATATCTTCTTTTTTGTAGGTAAGGGCTTTAGCTACTGCACGACAATCACGAGCCAGTTTACGTACACCATCTGGTTCAAGTGAAGCTGCATGGTCAGTTCCTTTCCATGTACGGTCTAGAGTATAATGACGTTCTATCCATTCTGCACCAAGGGCAACTGCTGCAGAGTCTACGGCTATACCAAGATGATGCCCAGAGAAGCCGATAGCTTTTACTCTGTCCGCATATAATTCACGTAAGCGGGTCAGTTCAAGCAGACAAATATCTTCAAAAGGAACAGGATAGCCAGATGTACAATCATAAATAACTAAGTCTTTATTTCGTCCTTTTGATTCAAAGAATTGGATAATTTGTTCTTCTTCTTCACGAGTTGTCATACCGAATGATAAATGAATCTCTCCGCCAAAATTGTCACATAAATATTCAAGTAACCCTTTATTCAAGTTACATGCAGAAGGGACTTTTATTAGGTTAGGTTTAAGTGTACAAATTTCTTTTGCTGAGGTAATATCCCATACAGAGGTTGAATATTCAATGCCGAATTCATTACACCATTCTTGTAATTGACGATGTTGATCTAAATTAAATTCCAGAAATTCACGATGTGCACCGTATGTTGGTCCGTATGAATTTTCTGGATGTGGATGTGGGGCGTTATATTCTTCAGGAGTTAATAGCTCTTTATTACATCTTTTTTGGAATTTTACTACATCTGCTTTACAGTAAGTTGCTGCTGTCATAATCAATTCCTTTGCGATTGCCATATCACCTTTATGATTACAACCGATTTCTGCGATAATTTTAGGAGTTTTCATTTTTAGTAATTTTTGTATGTAAAAAAAAGTTTGTACTTGTGAATAAAGTAGAGTAATTGTTAAATATTGTGGGCACTTTATTTAGTAGGGCATACCCTTTAATAGAGGCACTTCTCGGTGTCCTAGACCGAGTTATATTAATTAGTTTTGAAATTAACATTGGCTTGTGGTCAACGTGGTTTACAGCAATTCCCCTAGTCCCTTCTTCCATCCCTCGCAAGGGAAGGAGTACTGAATTTCATTGTACAGTTGGCAGCAGAAGTTCATCAGCTTTCTACATTTGTCTATCATGACTTTCTTTCCGGAAAGTTCCAATACGGAATACTCGGACCCCCCCGTGTAAGCAGATATATAATATCCCTGCGTTTTCCTCGAAGGGAAGTCTTACGAAATGGTAGCACGTTTCGTCTGTAAAGAGGTTTCTTACAGTAGGGTTCGGTTTTGGAGCATTTCTAGTTTCTATGCTATAACTCAGCGCAGATTAATTATATTTCCACAGATTGTTTTTTATTCCGATTGATAATCGAACTAAACAACCTGCGGAAAGTCATCTTAATCAGCGCCTTTAGACTTAGTTTCTTCATTAACTAGTCCCTCTAGTCAACTTTTCTTTTCCTGTTGATTCTTCTTTTCTCCAGCTTCATAACCGTATCCATAGCCGTAACCGTAGCCATAGCCCTTACCGTAACCGTACTTGGCACCGTAGCCGTAGCTGTTCTTACGCTTGCTCATGTCGATGTCGTTGATAACGGTTGCCAGTTTTGGGAACTTATGCTCGTCGCGTAACACATTGATATAGCGGTAGCCGGCTTTCGGGGTTACGTCGGCACGGCATACATATACGCAGATGTCTGCCACACGGCCGATGATGGCGGTATCGGTCACCATACCGATGGGGGCGGTATCGAGAATCACGTAATCGTAACGTTCTTTCAGCTGGTTGATGGCATCTTCCAGTACGGTGCGTGCTACCAGCTCGGTCGGGTTGGGAGGTACCGGTCCGCCCGGCAGGATGTCCAGATTCGGGCTGATGTCCGAGCGCTGGATCATGTCGGTCAGCTTCACATGGTCGGGGTCGCTCAGGTAGTTGGTGATACCTTCGGCACGGCGGCTCAGGTTGAACACCTTGTTCAGACCGGGCTTGCGGATATCCATACCTACTACGATGACTTTCTTGCCCAGGTAGGCGAGACTCACGGCGGTGTTTCCGGTTACAAACGATTTACCTTCACCCTGCTGGGTAGAAGAGAAGAGGATGACCTTGTCGGTCTTGCCCAGCATGAAGAGCAGGTTGGTACGCAGACCGCGGAAGGTTTCTTCCATTACGTCGTTCTTGTTTTCGCGTACCACGATGGCACCGTGCTCCGGCTTTTTGCCTCGTGGCAGTTCGCCCAGAATAGGTACGGTGGTGAGTTTCTCTACGTCGTCGCGGTTTTCTATCTTGTACTTCAACAGGTCGCGCAGATAGACAAAGCCCACGGGGATGCCCAGCCCGATGATAAGGGCGGCAAGGGCGATGACTTTCTTCTTCGGAGATACCGGTTCTTTGTCTGCCAGTGCTTCTTCGATGATGCGTCCGTTGGTAGCGGTGGCTGCCAGGGTGATGGCATTTTCCTCACGTTTCTGCAGCAGCATGATGTAGAGCTGTGCCTTGATTTCCTGCTGGCGGGAGATGGTGAGGAACTCTTTTTCCTGCTGAGGGGCGCTGCTGATACGGCCTTCGAACTTGCGTGCCTGACGGTCGATGTCGCTGCGGGTAATCTGGAGTCCTTTCAGTACGCTGGCTACCGTGGTCTGTACGTTGTGGCGCATAGCCTCGATGCCGGTATTCATGTTTACTACGGCAGGGTTGTTCTCACTCGAGGTACGGAGCAGCCGCTTGCGCTCGATAAGCATGGTGTTATACTGGTCGATGACCGAACTCAGGTTCTGGTCCTGCAAGCCTACATTGGCAGGAATGACTTCCTGTTCGTTGGCAGGATTGTTGATATAGTCGCGCAGGAATTCTACCAGGCGTATCTGGGTCTGGTTTTCGATGCGCAGCTGTTCGTATTTGGAGTTTTCCTGCAGGGCCAGCTGGGCGTCGCTGGTCAGGTCGGTCAGTCCCGACTTCTGCTTGAAGTCAGCCAGCTGGGTTTCGGTACTGCCCAGTTCCTGATTGATAATGCCGATACGGTCTTCGATGAAGTCGGCCGTCTTCTGCGCCACCTCGTTCTTCTCGTCGTTGGCATCCTGGTTGTAGAAGGCTACCAGGCAGTTGATAAAGTCGGCGGCACGCTGTCTGTCGGTATTCTGTACGGCTATCTGGGCGATGGTAGTGGTTTTCGAGGTTGCTTCTACTGCTAGGCTTTCACCGTATGACTTTGCCACAGCGGTAGGAGCACCCACATAAGCTGCCAGGCGGATATCGCCGCTTTCCTTAGCCTTCCATTCGTTCAGGATGGAGTCGTTTGCCGTAAAGCTGAACACACCCGCCGGGGTGGGGAATACGGCAGGAAGCTTGTCGAAGCTCTTTTCCGTTTCCTGTTCTTTCTCATTGAGGGTATAGCGTACCTTGACATACAATTTGCCATCGGGGCTGTAGCTCAGCTTCAGGCGTGCGCCTGCCTCCAGCTTTTCCGCCTCTTCGGGCGACATGAATACGTTGATAGGAGAGGTCTGGTACAACGGGATGTCGTAGCCCAGCATGCGGTCCTGCGAAACAGAGGTATAAAGTCCCAGCTGGGTGATTACCTTGCGGATCAGGGTGCGGCTTTTCAGGATTTCCACCTCATTGTCGAAGTTGTTGCTCATGGATAGTCCGCCCAGGCTCTGCATGGCCTCGAGTGCTCCGGATGCAGTTCCCATGCCGCGCTTGCTGGAGTCGTCTTCCTTGATAAGTACAGCGGAAGTTACGTTATACACCGGTACCTGATAGCGCAGGTACACAAAGGCGAGGATGAGGCAGACGATGACGCTTGCCACAAACCAGGGCCAGTAGGCAAGGTATTTGAAGAAGATGGCATAGAGGTTGACGTTCTCTTCGTGCTGCTGTTCGTTGTTCAGGTTCTGTTCTTCTATCATAATGTTTGCTGTATATTCTTTGAATGTTTAAAGGAAAATGTTTATCGCAGGATGTTGACAAGCAGGCTGGCAATGGATACCAGAATGGAAGTGGCCGAGATGACGGTAGTGGTTGTGTTACCGATGTCAGAGTTCTTGGCCTTGGTCTTGTTCGGAGTGACATAGAGAATATCGTTCTGGCGCAGGTAGAAGTAGGGCGACAGCACCAGGTCGCTCTTGGTCAGGTCGAGTTCCTTGATTTCGCGCTTGCCGTCGGCATCTTCACGTATCAGCTTCACGTTGGTACGCACGCCATACACGGTCATATCGCCCGCCATGGCCAGGGCTTCCAGCACATTTACTTTTTCGTTGCTCACGGTGAAGGTACCTGGGCGGGTTACTTCGCCCAGCACGGAAATCTTATAGTTGGCCATGCGCACGGTCACAATGGGTGCTTCTTTCAGGTAAGGAGTCAGCTTTTCACGAATCAGGTCTTCTGCCTGGTTCTTGGTAAGTCCGCCCACCTGCAGGCGCCCCAGTACCGGGAAGTCAATTTCACCCTTGTTGTTTACCAGATACTGCTGAAGGCTTGGCTGGGTAGTAGCTGTAATATTTGTTTGGGCTGCATTAATCGGTGTTTGGACGATTAGGTTAAACGGAGCGGATGCCTGCGGGTCGGTGGTGTTGATGGTGATGCTCAGCAGGTCTTTCGGCATGATTTTGGCATCGTAGAGCGGAATCTCTTTTCCGTAGTTGTTTACCACTTCAGGGTCTTGCAGATAGGGTACATTCTTGTAGGATGTACATCCGGCTGTCAGCGTCAGTGCGACCGCCAGGCAGGCAATTTTGTGTAATCTCATATCTCTTTACGTCTTTGAATTTCTAGTTTCGTTTGTCGGCGGGGCACAATCCATGCGTTCAGGGCGTGCTTCGCCGTTACCGCTCCCATGCACAAGGCCGGGAAGGTAAGCTCTTGTTTTTTGTAATAGCGTTGCAAAAGTAATATTTATTTTTTTGGAAAGCAACGTTTTTGCGTGGTTTTCTGCCCTCTGGGGCATGGATATGTATGTTTGTACAAAAAACGCACCCGTGTTTGTGTAAAAATGCTTCGGCGTTTGAGGGAAAACGTACTTGCGTTTCGGGTGAAATGCACTTGCGCCTGAAGGGAAACGTGCTGGCGTTTCCGGAAAGGACGGCGCGGAAAAGTGTGAAAAAAGACGGGAAAATTGCTTAGAAAAACGGGTGAAAAACTTGCATATCTCATTGAAAATGAGTAAATTTATAACAATAAATTAAAGAAATAGAATATGAATTACATGCAACAGAAAACGAGATTCGGAACGGCAGCGGAGGTGGAAGACGCGCCGTTCCGCCCCAGGGTGTACCGCAAAACGGAGCTGGCCCAGCTGTATTTTCCGCAGGCGGGCAAGAAAACGGCCTTGCAGGGACTGGCCCGCTGGATCAAGCGGTGCACCGAACTGGAGAAAGCGCTCGAAGCGGCGGGTTATGACAAAAACCGGCGGTTTTACCTGAAGCCGGAGGTGGAGCTGATCGTAAAATTTTTAGGGGAACCGTGAGCGGAAACTCTGCCGGCTTCAGCCGGATTTTCTGAAAAATCTTCGCCCTTTAAGAGGGGGATTTAATTAATAAAATAAAGGTGGGCGCGCGGGCCTGGTTCAGAAGTCTGACTTAAAATCTGTTAATTGGTTTTTAACCTGCTGGAAGCGTGTGTTTTGTGTGGAAAGGGGTGTGAAGAATACCCTGCGGAGTTTTGGCAGGTGGGTGGAAACACCCTGGCATACAGGGCAGAAGCCTGCGGAGGGCCGGAAAAAATTTTTCTGCAAAAAACTTCCGAAATATTTTTGTATTAGAAAATTTTTGCCAACCTTTGTTGCGAAAAATGAAACAAAACGGTTTCGAATGAAAGAAAAATGTTTGAAAAAACAGTTTTATAATTTCTAATTGAAAGTCTAAAAATCTTTTCTGCCGTTCGTTATTGTGTTTATTTCTGTGACCTGTGAAAGTATGGTTTTTTCACGGCCTGGGAGAGATATGCTTATATTTAAATAAAATAACATGAAAAGTATTAAAAATTTGAGTGATGATTTCAAGGGTATGGGAACTGGCGGTTACCTGGTGGTGCCGCGGAATTTACTGGGGCGCGTGCTCGATACGGGCACGCCCTTTACCCCGGCACAGGCGTATATGTACCTGTATGTCCGTTGTGAGTTTTGTAACCGGAAGGGAAAGGAGGCGCTGAAGCGGGGGCAGATGACTTGCACCTCGGGCGAGCTGGCCGACCGCTTCATGTGGTCGAAGCATGCGGTGAGGGACTTCCTGCGTACGCTGCGCGACCTGGGCGTGCTCGAGATGGAGGTGGTGCCGGGCGTGAAGTCGAAGCTGACGATGTGCTTCTATGAGGCGTTGACGGGCGGACAGGGCAGGCCGGTGGAACCGAAGGAGAAGGTGGCTTTCTTCGATTTCTGGAAACGCTACTATGCGTTGCTGGAGCGCGACGGCACGGATTTCTATCCGGCGCTGTCGGAGTGGAACCGCATGACGGGAAGGAAGCGAAGGCTGGCCATGAAGCATATAGAGCGTTATTTCCGCTCGCTGAGTGATATGCGCTTTGTGAAAACAGCCATGAATTATTTGCGTTATAAGGCATATCTGATGCCGGAAGATATTGAACAAAATACAATCTTAAAATAAAAAACCATGAAAGAGACTTTGATGAATGATGAGAGAAACTGTTTTGGGTTGAATTTGCTGCATGCGGAAGAACTGGAGGATGCAGTGGTGGGAGCTGCCATGCTGGAAACGAATTCACTGAACGAGATTATCGGATTTGTACGGCCGGAGATGTTCTACAAGCAGGACAACCGCTACATCTGGGAGGCTATCGAGGCGCTGGTGAAGGCGGGCTTGCAGCCTGACTTGCTGATGGTGGCGCATAAGCTGGCCGAGATGGGACGGCTGGAGGAGGCGGGTGGCCCGTACGGGGTGACCAGGAAGACGAGTAACCTGGCCAGCTCGGCGCACCTCTGGGAGCATGTGCACGTGGTGTATGAGTTTTACCTGCGCCGCTCGGTGGTGGAGAGCCTGGCAAAGCGACTGGGGGCTGCTGCCGACCGGACGCAGGATATCTATGAGGTGCTGGACGGGATGATGCACGACCTGATGGCGCTGCGCGAGGGTTCGCCGCTGGAAGATCACCTGACGAACATGAAGGGGATGATGGAGAAGACGTGTGCCCGCATCGTGGACCGGGTGAGCCGTAGCGTGAACGGGGTGACGGGCATCCCGACGGGGATTCCGGAACTGGACCGCATGACGGGCGGATGGCAGCCGGGCAACCTGATCTTTACGGCGGGACGGCCGGGACTGGGCAAGACGCAGCTGGGGCTGAAGTTTGCGATGCATGCCGCGGAGAAGGGCTACCGGGTGCTGCTGTACACGCTGGAGATGATGACCGAGGAAGTGGGCGAGCGTGTGCTGATGATGCGTGTGCCCGACTTGTATAAGAAGGTGAAGAGCGGTTACGTGCCGGAGCCCGGACGGTGAAGTCGCGCTGGGGACTGGATATGGTGATTGTGGACTACCTGCAACTGGTGGGAACGAACGTGAGGGCCGGACGGAACCGGGAACAGGAGGTGGCGGAGTGCTCGCGACGGCTGAAAGCGCTGGCCCGTGCGCTGGAGTGTCCGGTTATCGTGGCTTGCCAGCTGAACCGTCAGGTGGAGCAGACTTTCGATCACCGACCGGAGCTGAAGCACTTGCGTGAGAGTGGTTCGATTGAACAGGATGCCGACCTGGTGCTCATGCTGCACCGTACCGACCGCAACGGGGATGCAAAGCGCTGCGGACTGATTGTGGCAAAAAACCGGCACGGCGAGGTGAGCAAGCCGAATTCCTGCATGGAAGTGGAGCTGTTCTGACGGTCTTGAAATTTTTATTTCTTCTTATTTCTTCGCATGTCTTCATAAGTCTACACGGCGGGAACGGCGCGTCGTATCTTTGCCTTTGTAAACGAAAAACAATGGATAATGAATAATGAAGAATGAAAAATGAATAATGAGGAATGGGCGCGCGTTTCCTGAAATCATCAGTCTTCGTTCTTAATTTTTCATTCATTGGTTCTTCGTTTTTAACTTTTAATTATTAACTATTAATTTGGTTGACTTATGAAAAAGACAGTGACTTATTCAGTAGTAGGACGTGTGAACCCGGCAGACCGTGAAAGCGGTGAAGTGAAGTATTATGCACAGTCGCAGGCTCGCGGCGAGATGGGCATCCGTGAAATAGCGGAACGTATCCACCAGATGTGTACCGTGACCCGTGCCGACGTGATGGCGGTGCTGACGGCGCTGGAAGACATCGTGTCGGAAGGCTTGCAGGGCGGTGAAATCGTGCGACTGGGCGAACTGGGCTCGTTGCAGCTGAGCTTGAGTGGCGGCGGTTCGGACACGGAGGAGACTTACACGGACGCGCTGATTGACAAGGTGCGTGTGCTGTTCCGCCCGGGCACGGTGATGCAGGAGGCCATCGGCAACCTGGCTTTCGAAAAGGTGCCGGTGAAGTATAAGAAGGAAGAAGAAACCGACGAAGGTCTGGGGGCTTAATCTTAATGAGGTACAGTGAGAAATGACGAGGGTAAAATGGATTGTGGTCAGGGTACTGAAGTGTATTCTCTGCCTCCTGACCGGGAGAAAACCGGATTGTGATGAGAAAAATTGACATGATTGTGATTCATTGTACAGCAACGAGGGCGGATAGTCCGCTCTCGCCTGCTGAACTGACCAGGATGCACCGGAAACGGGGCTTCAAGTGCTGCGGTTATCATTACTATGTGCGCACGGACGGAGAAATCTGTACCATGCGTCCGGTGGAACGGGCCGGGGCGCATGCACGGGGCTACAATGAGCGGAGTATCGGCATCGCGTACGAAGGGGGACTGGATGAGCAGGGCCGCCCGGCAGATACGCGCACGGAGCTGCAGAAGCGTTCGCTGCGGATTCTGGTGAGGGTGCTGAAGGCGGATTTTCCGGGCATCACGCAGGTGGTGGGGCACCGCGACCTGAGTCCGGACCTGGACGGCGACGGGGTGGTGGAACCGGATGAGTGGACCAAGGCGTGTCCTTGCTTTGAAGTGAAACGGGAGCTTTGACTCCCGTTTTTTTATGTACGCCGGGAAGCGATTCTGTTGCAGATATGAAATAAAAATGTAACTTTGCAATAATATTCAATATTCAACCAAGATTGTTATGGAAAATCTGTATATCGTTATCCTGGCCTTTATCTCGGCGGTGATTCTGGGCCGTATCATCATTCCGAACGTATTGATTATTTCCATGCGGAAGCGTCTGTTCGACGTGCCCGATGAACGGAAGGTGCACAAGCGTCCGGTGCCCCGTCTGGGTGGAGTGACATTTTTCCCGGTGATTCTTTTTTCAGTCTGTGTGTTTACGGCCTTGCGGCTGGTGCTGGGCATCGGGCCGCAGGAGAGGGAGGCGGAGAGGCAGGTGTCTGAGTTTCTTTTCCTGATGGGCGGAATGACCTTATTATATATTATAGGTATCGGCGACGACCTGGTGGGGGTGCGCTATCGCCGGAAGTTCCTGGTGCAGATTATCTCGGCGGCCATGTTTCCGTTGGCGGGCCTGTACATCAATAATTTCTACGGGCTTTTCGGCATTTACCTCATTCCGGAGGCGGTGGGCATTCCGCTGACCATGCTGCTGGTGGTGTTCATCACCAATGCCATCAACCTGATTGACGGTATCGACGGACTGGCCTCGGGACTGAGCATGGTGGCGCTGCTGGTGTTCGGGGTGCTGTTCGTGCATTTCCAGATGTGGAGCTATGCCATGCTGGCGTTCGTGACGGTGGGGGTGATCATCCCGTTCTTCTCGTACAACGTGTTCGGAAATGCCGACATGGGGCGAAAGATTTTCATGGGGGATACGGGCAGCTTGACGCTGGGATTTATTCTGAGCTTTTTTGTCATCAAATACTGCATGTACGAGCCGGATATGCTGCTGAGGGTGAAGAGCAGTCCGGTGCTGGTGTCGTTCAGCGTGCTGATGGTACCGTGTCTGGACGTGGTGCGTGTGGTGCTGCGCCGTGCGCGCAACAGACGGCCGCTGTTCATGCCCGACAAGACGCATATTCATCATAAGTTCCTGGAGATGGGTTTCTCGCCCCGCAAGGCAATGGTGACTATCCAGTTGATGTCGGCCTGCTTCTGTGCGTTTACCATCACGGCCATACAGTATATGAACAACACGCTGGTGTTCGTGATTGACGTGGTGGCGTGGACGCTGCTTCACCTGTGGTTTAACCAGGTGATCAAGAAGAAGCGTGGGTGATTTTTTTAGACATAAGAACAAAAAGACAGATTTAACTTTTAACTCAATATGTTCTTCTGTTCTTTTGTCTAAAAGACAAAAATAAAAAAAGGGAATCTTCCCAGACTCCCAATCTTCATTAACCTTAAATCTAATACCATGAAAAACACAATGCAAAGGTAAGGGTTTTATGTTATGTAACATATAAAATGCACAGAAAAATGCGCCTTGTTAACTTTATTTATATTTTGAAGCCCGAATGTTTCCTGTAAATTGACCGCGGGAACAGTCTGATTTTACTATTTTTTCGGTTCCCATGCCGTAATTCCTTTCCCTGGGGGCTTGGTGGTTATTTTTTTTCATGTATCTTTGTCATTAAAACCAAAAACGTAGACAATAAAATGAGAAAACAGTTCGCTAGAGTTGTGCTGTGGTTGTTTCTGCTGGGAGGGCCGGCTGTGTATGCCCAAAGCGGAATGACCGACAGCCAGGTGATAGAATATGTACAGCAAGCACTTCAGCAGGGGAAAGACCAGCAGACCATTGCCATGGAACTGCTTTCAAAGGGGGCTACTCAGGAACAGTTGTTGCGCTTGAAGTCTCAGTATTCGGGCACTTCCACTTCGGGCTCTTCTTCTCAGGCGGGAGAAGGCGGTGCGGTACAGGACACCGGTACGAGGGCGCGGAAGACGACGGTGGCCAATGCGACTGAAGGAGAGGCGGCCCTTGAAGGTGCGAATACGGACGAGATGAAGGAGACCATGAAGAAACGTCAGGAACTGAAGGTGTCGACAGCCAGCGAGAATGACGTGTTCGGTCGCAATATTTTCAACATTGACAAACTTACTTTCCAGCCGAACCTGAACATGGCTACTCCGGAGAACTACCGGCTGGGACCGGGCGACGAGGTGATTGTCGACGTGTGGGGGGCCAGCCAGAATACCATGCGGCTGGAGATTTCGCCCGACGGCTACGTGAACATCACCAATCTGGGTCCGGTATACCTGAACAACATGACCATTAAGGATGCCCGCCAGCTGCTGAAGCAGGAACTGGGCAAGATTTATGCGGATTCGGCCAATAACATACAGGTGACGCTGGGAAACATCCGCACCATCCAGGTGAACGTGATGGGAGAGGTGAGAGCGCCGGGTACGTATGCCCTGTCGTCGCTCTCGACGGTGTTTCATGCCTTGTATGCGTCGGGCGGGGTGAGCGACATCGGTAGCTTGCGTAACGTGCAGGTGGCCCGTGGCGGAAAGACGATTGCCCGGCTGGATGTGTACGAGTACATCATGAAGGGGCAGATTCAGGACGACATCCGTCTGCAGGACGGTGATGTGGTGATTGTGCCTACCTACGACGAACTGGTGAAGATTACGGGTAAGGTGAAACGCCCGATGTTCTATGAAATGAAGAACGGGGAGTCGGCCGCGACGTTGCTGAAGTATGCCGGCGGATTTTCTTCGGATGCTTATAAGAAGAGTATCAGGGTGTTACGGAAAGATGGAAAAGAATTTTCCGTAAAAACGGTGAACGATATAGACTATTCTGCGTTTAAATTAATAGACGGGGATGTGGTGACGGTGGATTCTATCCTGAACCGCTTCAATAACCGTCTGGAGGTGAAGGGCGCGGTGTATCATCCGGGTGTGTTCGAACTGAGCGGTTCGCTCAACACGGTGCGCCAGCTGGTGGAAAAGGCCGACGGACTGCTGGGAGATGCGTTTACGGGACGCGCGGTGCTGTATCGTGAACGGGAAAACCTGACGAAGGAGGTGCTGCCGGTGGACATCGAAGGGATTCTGAAGGGAACTTCGCCCGACATCGCCTTGCAGAAGAATGACATTTTGTATATTCCGAGTATCCACGACTTGCAGGACATGGGCAAGGTGACCATCAGCGGGGAGGTGAACAAGCCGGGAAGCTATACGTATGCCGACCACATGAGCCTGGAGGACCTGGTGATTACGGCGGGCGGACTGAAGGAATCGGCTTCGCTGGTGCGTGTGGACGTGTCGCGGCGCATCCGTGACCCGAAAGGGACGACGGAACCGGACATGATCGGACAGAATTTCTCGTTCGGCCTGAAGGACGGCTTTGTGGTGGACGGCGAGGCGGGATTTGAACTGCAACCTTACGACCAGGTGTTCGTGCGCCGCAGCCCGAGCTACACCGAGCAGGTGAACGTGACGGTGGACGGCGAGGTGCTGTACCGGGGTGAGTATACGCTGAGTACGAAGAGCGAACGCCTGAGCAGCCTGATTCAGCGGGCCGGAGGGGTGAGCCGCTATGCGTATGTGCGGGGAGCCAAGTTGCGCCGCGTGGCCAACGAGGAGGAACTGCGCCGCATGGAAGATGTGGTGAAGATGGTGCGCCGGGAAATCGGTGAGACCCTGGCTACTTCGCTGGGACTGAAGGTGGACAGCACGTTCACGGTGGGTATTGACCTGGAAGCGGCGCTGGCCAACCCGGGCGGTGATGCCGACCTGGTGCTGCGCGAGGGCGATGTGCTGACGGTGCCGGAATACAACAATACGGTGAAGGTGAACGGAGCGGTGATGATGCCGAACACAGTGTCGTATGCCAAGGGCAAGAGCGTGAAGTACTACCTGAGCCAGGCGGGAGGCTACTCTGCCAACGCCAAGAAGAGCCAGAAGTTCATTATTTACATGAACGGACAGGTGGCCGAGGTGAAGGGCAGCGGAAAGAAACAGATTGAGCCGGGCTGCGAAATCGTGGTGCCGAACAAGACGAAGAAGTTCAATTTTGCCACTGTGGTATCGAATGCGACTTCGTTTGCTTCGCTGGCTACGATGCTGGCTTCACTGGCTACGATGATGAAATAACCTTTAATAAATCTATGAGTATATGAACATGAAACTGAGACTGATTGTCATGAACTTCCTGCAGTTTGCTGTGTGGGGGGCCTATCTTACTTCGATGGGTACGTACCTGGCAGGCGTGGGACTGGGTGGACATATCGGAATTTTTTACGCCATGCAGGGGATTGTGTCCCTGTTTATGCCGGCTGTGCTGGGTATCATTGCCGACCGCTGGGTTCCGGCGCAACGGTTGTTGGGGCTGAGCCATTTGCTGGCAGCCTTGTTTATGGGAGGAGCGGGCTACTATGCCATGACTACGGGACCGCAGGTGGAATTTGCACCGTTGTTCTCGTTCTACTCCGTGAGTGTGGCGTTCTACATGCCTACGCTGGCTTTGTCGAATTCGGTGGCCTATACGGCGCTGGATAAGGCGGGACTGGACACCATTAAGGCTTTTCCGCCGATACGTACGTTCGGCACCATCGGTTTCATCTGTTCCATGTGGCTGGTAGATTTGCTGGGGTTCCAGTCGAACTATATGCAGTTCTTTACGTGTGCGGCCTGGGGCGTGGTGCTGGCTATATATGCCCAGACGCTGCCGGAATGTCCGGTGAGCCGTGCGCAGGGAGGACGCAAGTCGCTGGTGGAGGCACTGGGACTGAAGGCGTTTCTGCTGTTCAAGAACCGCAAGATGGCGGTGTTCTTCATCTTCTCGATGCTGCTGGGTGTGTCGCTGCAGATTACGAACGGGTTTGCCAATCCGTTTATCACCAGCTTCAGCGCCATTCCGGAATATGCCGACACGTTTGGCGTGCAGCATGCCAACCTGCTGATTTCACTCTCGCAAATCAGTGAAACGTGCTGTATCCTGCTGATTCCGTTCTTCCTGGGACGTTTCGGCATCAAGCGGGTGATGCTGATTGCCATGGTGGCATGGGTGCTCCGCTTCGGACTGTTCGGCCTGGGTGACCCGGGCAGCGGGGTGTGGATGTTCGTGCTGTCCATGCTGGTGTATGGTGTGGCATTCGACTTCTTCAACGTGTCGGGTTCGCTGTTTGTCGACAAGGAGACGGATCTGTCCATCCGCTCGAGCGCGCAGGGACTGTTCATTATCATGACCAACGGTATCGGTGCTACGGTGGGTACGCTGAGTGCGCAGGCGGTGGTGAACTGCTTTGTGGACTTCAACTCGCAGGCGCCGCAGGTGGAAGGCTGGAGCTACGCATGGTTCGTGTTTGCAGCTTATGCGCTGGTGGTGGCCGTAGTCTTTTCAGTGGTATTTAAATATAAGCATAATAGTAATAACAGTTAAATGAGATTTCACTATGGAATTCAAAGGAAACGAAGGACTGACAGAACTGAAAGTCAGCTACATTACAGAGATGATAAACCCGGTAGAACTGGTAAAGGACCTGACATTCGATGAGGTGCTGACGGATGCGGACAAAATGGATATGCTGATGGCAAACGGCTACAATTACAAGATGATGCTGGAAGAGAAGGAAGAGCCGCACCGTAAGTTCATGGCTATCATCAATGCCGACGAAGCAGACCTGCTGGACGTGTCGCTGGATGCGCCGGAGGCGGTGGACCTTTCGGTGCACTACCAGATGCTGAAGATGCTGAAGGAGCATTATGGGGCTACGGTGGAAAAGGCAGTGCTGTGGGGAAAAGAAGACCAGGTACCGCAGACCAGTGTCTATATGCGCAAGGCGGACGGCACGGTGGTGGAACTGACCGTGAAACTGGCCGATGCGCTGGTGCTTGCTACCCTGGGAGAGGCACCGTTCTATATCAGAACGGAGATGCTGGAAAACCGGGTGCCGGATTTTGCCAAGAAGTCTGTATCGCACTTGCAGGCGGCGCTGTTGCGCGGATTGCCGATGTTTTACCTGGAGAAGGAGATGGAAAAGGCCATCCGTGAGGAAAACTACGAGTATGCAGAGCTGATTAAGCGCGAAATGCAGGCTCGTAAGGAGAGAGGGGAAACAGACGACAGTCTGGAAGAAGAAGCTAACGAAAAGGAATAAGTCTATGCACGTGTTTTATGCACCGGATATTGCGCAGACCATGGAGCTGCCGGAGGAAGAGGCCGGACACTGTCTGCGGGTGTTGCGCCTGGGAGTGGGCGAGGAGATTACCCTGACCGACGGGAAAGGCTGCTTCTATCGGGCGGTCATTTCGGCTGCCACGCAGAAGCGCTGTGTGGTGAAGGTGGTGGAGAAAACGGAGCAGGAGCCTTTCTGGAAAGGGCATCTGCACCTGGCACTGGCACCTACCAAGAACATGGACCGCATGGAATGGCTGGCGGAAAAGGCCACGGAAATCGGTTTCGACGAACTGACTTTCCTGAACTGCCGTTTTTCGGAACGGAAGGTCATCAAGACGGAACGGGTGGAGAAAATCGTGGTGTCGGCCGTAAAGCAGTCGCTCAAGGCGCGCAAGCCGGTGGTAAACGAGATGACGGATTTCCGCCGCTTCATGGAGCGGGAATTTACGGGGCAGAAGTTCATTGCGCACTGTTATGAGGGGGAAAAGCCCCTTCTGCGCGATGTGCTCCGCAAGGATGAGGATGCCGTGGTGCTGATTGGTCCGGAGGGGGACTTTAGTCCGGAGGAAGTGGCACTGGCGGCTGAAAAAGGTTTTCAGGCCGTGAGCCTGGGCAAGTCGCGTCTGCGTACGGAGACGGCGGCGCTGGTGGCCGTACACCTGATGAACCTGACACACGCGGAATGAAGGTGATGTGTAACTTTTAAATAAATGATTATGAAAAAGACATGGAAATGGATGGGAAGCCTGGCACTGGGTATGGCTTTTCTGTTGTCTGCCTGCGGGGAAGACAATGCGTACACCAATGCATTGCCGAAAGATGCGGCTGCTGTATTCTCGTTCGACCTGATGGATATGGCACAGAAGTGTGACCTGAACGATCAGGCAAAGCAGTCGATGGGGCAGATGATGAAATCGAGCCTGAAGGGCAATGCGGATGCCCTGGTGGACAAACTGATGGAGAATCCGGAGGAAAGCGGACTGAAACTGACCGACCGGGTGTATTTCTTTGGGGCTTCTCTGATGCAAATGGGCGGTGTGCTGGTGCGCATGGCCGACAAGGGAAAACTGGAAGATTTGATTGCAATGCTTCAGGAGCAGAAGGCGTGTGAGGCGCCTGCCGACGGCGACGGCTGCCGCTGGACCGTGGGTGGCGGCGGACTGATGGCCTGGACGGATGATGCGTTCATGATGCTGGCGGGCAACGGCAACCCGAAGGACTTGCAGCATCAGGCTTCGATGTGGCTGCGCCAGAAGAAAGGGGAGGGCTATTCGGGCACTCCGGAATTCAAGAAATTAGAGGATGCCGACGA
>OOBT01000710.1_pt1 | contig 20159 bp, 7 predicted proteins | sample 1671551 | NCBI WGS metagenome assembly OOBT01 (sample SAMN06348168, study PRJEB24527) | human gut metagenome | reverse complement strand
CCAGGCTGGTCAGTTCCTGCCAAGCCGGCTGGTCGATGCCCAACTGGTCAAGCATAGCCGAGAACTTGTTGCGGTTTTCAGCACGGTCAATAGAAATAGGAGAGGTACCCAATACCGGAACCGACTGGCGATAGAGTTTCATGGCCAGGTTGTTCGGAATCTGACCACCTACAGAAACGATGACGCCGCGCGGTTGTTCCAGATCGATGACGTCGAGTACGCGTTCGAATGACAATTCGTCGAAGTACAGGCGGTCGCACACGTCGTAGTCAGTAGAAACCGTTTCCGGGTTGTAGTTAATCATAATAGACTTGTAGCCTAACTTGCGGGCTGTCTGGATGGCATTTACCGAGCACCAGTCAAATTCCACAGATGAACCGATCCGGTAAGCTCCTGAACCCAGCACGATGACTGACTTTTCATTCTTGTAATAATTCACATCGTATCCTTCTACGGCATACGTCATGTACAAGTAGTTAGTCAGTTCCGGATGTTCGGAAGCTACGGTATTGATGCGTTTCACGGCCGGAAGGATACCTAATTTCTTACGGTAAGAACGAACGGCCAGATTTTCCTTTTCCATGTTACCCTGCTGAGGCTTCAGTACGAAGCGGGCAATCTGGAAGTCAGAGAATCCCATCACTTTGGCTTCACGAAGTACCTCTGCCGGAAGTTCTTCAAGCGAGTTGTAGGTTGACAGTTTATGCTTGTAGTCTACAATATTTTTCAGTTTGCCGATAAACCACGGGTCAATCTTGGTCAGTTCATAGATGCGTTCGATAGAGTAACCTTCTTCCAGTGCCTGTGCAATGGCAAAGATACGCAAGTCAGTCGGATTGGCCAGTTCATCATCCAGATTGGTGAAGCGGGTGTGGTCATTGCCTACAAATCCGTGCATGCCCTGTCCAATCATACGCAGACCTTTCTGGATGATTTCTTCAAACGTACGTCCGATAGACATGATTTCACCCACAGACTTCATGCTTGAACCGATGCGGTGAGAAACTCCGGCAAACTTGTTGAGGTCCCAACGCGGAATCTTGCAAATCAGGTAATCCAGTTGCGGAGCTACGTAAGCAGAGTTCGGTGTACCCATTTCTCCGATTTCATCCAAAGTATAACCCAAGGCAATCTTGGCAGCTACGAAAGCCAACGGATAACCGGTTGCTTTGGAAGCCAGTGCAGAAGAACGGCTCAGGCGGGCATTTACCTCGATGATACGGTAGTCGTTGGTTTCCGCATTGAACGCATACTGAATGTTACATTCACCCACAATGTTCAAATGACGGATACATTGCTTGGACAAATCCTGCAACATGGTTACCTGTTCTTCACTTAGTGAGCAGGTAGGAGCCACTACGATAGATTCACCGGTATGAATACCCAGCGGGTCGAAGTTTTCCATGCTGGCCACGGTGAAACAGTGGTCGTTGGCATCGCGAATCACTTCGAATTCAATTTCTTTCCAGCCTTTCAGTGATTCTTCCACCAGAATCTGTGGAGAGAAGGTAAAGGCACTTTCAGCCAGTTCGATAAATTTTTCTTCATCGGGGCAGATACCACTTCCCAATCCTCCTAATGCGTAAGCCGAACGGATCATCACCGGATAGCCGATGGTACGTGCTGCTTCCAGTGCGTCTTTCATGTTTTCTACCGCACGGCTGACCGGAGTCTTCAGAGATTTCTCGTTCAGCTTCTTGACAAAGAGGTCGCGGTCTTCTGTATACATAATGGCGTCTACGGAAGTTCCTAATACTTCCACACCGTATTCTTTCAATATACCTTTCTGGTAAAGTTCCGTACCGCAGTTCAGGGCCGTTTGTCCTCCAAAGGCCAGCAGAATGCCGTCCGGATGTTCTTTCTTAATAATCTCAGTTACAAAATAAGGTGTAACGGGCAGGAAATATACTTGGTCGGCAATTCCTTCCGAAGTTTGAATAGTAGCAATATTAGGGTTGATAAGTACCGAGCGGATGCCTTCTTCGCGTAAGGCTTTCAGTGCTTGTGAACCTGAGTAGTCGAATTCTCCGGCTTGCCCGATTTTCAGTGCGCCTGATCCGAGAACCAGGACTTTTTTGAGTTCTTTCTTCATGGTTATAGATAATTTGTTGTGGTATCGTTAAAGGTAGTCCCTGTCAGGCAGATGGTTGTCTGTTGAGACCTCTTGCAAAGAAACGATTTATTTTGAAGAAAACAAAGGATTTATATATCTTTAGAGAAGATAGGATGCGGTTCGAAAGCTCTTTCACTCAAAAGCAAGCTTTTGGCTTGGAGCTTCGCTCACCTTTCGCTATCTTTTCATAAGATAGATGCGGTTCGGAATAGACTATCTGAAAAACTATGTTTTTCGCTTGTCTCTCCACTCACCTTTCGCTATCTTTGCTGCAATTTAAAAATGAACAATAGCTTATATTATGAAAAAGGAAAAGATTATCTTGACCGGTGACCGTCCGACCGGAAAATTACATATCGGCCACTATGTAGGTTCATTGCGCCGACGTGTGGAATTGCAGAATTCGGGTTTGTATGATAAGATATTTGTGTTCGAAGCCGACGGACAGGCTTTGACGGATAACATTGAGAACCCGGAGAAAGTACGTCAGAACGTGATTGAAGTGGCTTTGGATTACTTGGCTGCCGGACTTGATCCTGCAAAGTCAACCATCTTTATTCAGTCGCAGATTCCGGAACTCTATGAATTGAGCTTCTATTTTATGGATTTGGTAACCGTATCGCGCTTGCAGCGTAATCCTACGGTGAAGACTGAAATCCAGATGCGTAACTTCGAAACAAGTATTCCGGTAGGTTTCTTTACTTATCCTATCAGCCAGGCTGCCGATATTGCGGCATTCAAGGCAACTACTGTTCCGGTCGGAGAAGACCAGGAACCGATGATTGAACAGACACGTGAGATTGTACGCCGTTTCAACCATATCTATGGCGAAACACTGGTAGAACCGGAAATCCTTCTTCCGGACAATGCGGCATGTCTGCGTTTGCCGGGTACGGACGGAAAGGCTAAGATGAGTAAGTCGCTGGGCAACTGTATCTATTTGTCTGATTCGGCAGATGAGGTATTGAAGAAAGTGAAGAGTATGTATACAGACCCGACACATATCAAGGTAAGCGATCCGGGTAAACTGGAAGGTAACTGTGTGTTCACTTACCTGGATGCTTTTTGCCAGACAGAACATTTTGGACGTTATTTGCCGGAATATGCTAACCTGGACGAGCTGAAAGCACATTACACTCGCGGTGGATTGGGTGATATGAAGGTGAAGAAGTTCCTGGGAGCTGTGATGGAAGAGGTGTTGGAACCGATCCGTACACGTCGTAAGGAATTTGAAAAAGACATTCCTGCCGTATATGATATGTTGAAGAAAGGTTGTGAAGTGGCTCGTGAAGCTGCCGCTCAGACCATGGATGAAGTGCGCCGTGCCATGAAAATCAACTATTTTGAAGATGCGGCATTGATTGAAGAGCAGGCAAAGCGCTTCTCAGAACAATAAGAATATGGATATTGAAGAACTATACAGCCGTTTTACGGAGTGTAACGGACTGACGACCGACAGCCGTCATTGTCCGGAGGGTTCTATGTTTCTGGCCCTGAAAGGAGAAACATTTAATGGCAATGCGTTTGCGGCACAGTCGCTGGCACAGGGATGCCGTTATGCTGTGGTGGACGAACCACAATATGCATCACCGGAGAATCCACGTATCTTGCTGGTGGAAAATTGCCTTCAGACGTTGCAGCAGCTGGCCAATTATCATCGTCGTAAGTTAGGAACTCGCATGGTGGGAGTAACCGGTACCAACGGGAAAACCACAACGAAGGAACTGATTGCAGCCGTATTGAAAGAAAAATTCAATGTGCTCTATACACAGGGAAATTTCAATAACCATATTGGCGTGCCCTTGACATTGTTGCGCCTGAAGCCGGAACATGAGGTGGCTGTCATTGAAATGGGAGCCAATCATCCGGGTGAAATCAAGACGCTGGTTCATATTGCTGAGCCTGATTGCGGTATCATTACCAATGTGGGAAAGGCGCATCTGGAAGGATTCGGTTCTTTTGAAGGAGTCATCCGTACCAAGGGAGAGTTGTATGACTATCTTCGGGAAAAAGGAAATGCCACCATATTCATTCAGAATGAGAATCCTCATTTGAATAAAATTGCAGAAGGACTGAATTGTGTCCGTTACGGACAGACTTCGGGGCTGGATGTGAGTGGAACAGTGCTTTCTTGTTCTCCGTTCTTGCATTTGGGCTGGACGGCTGGAGGTGCGTCACACGAGGTGAAGACACACCTGATAGGTGCCTATAACCTGGATAATGCATTGGCTGCGGTTGCTATTGGTCGTTATTTCGGCGTGGAAGATACACAAATCTGTCATGCGCTTTCCTCTTATGTGCCTCAGAACAATCGTTCACAGCTGGTTCAGACAGAGTCCAATACACTCATTGTAGATGCGTATAATGCCAACCCAACCAGTATGATGGCGGCGCTGGTAAACTTTCGCCAGATGGAGGCCGAGCATAAGGTGGCTATCTTGGGCGATATGAAAGAGCTGGGTGAAGGAAGCCGGGAAGAACATCAGAAAGTAGTGGATTTCCTGAACGAATGTCAGTTTGAACGCGTGATTCTGGTTGGGCCGGAGTTTGCCGGACTCTCTGCTTCGTTTGAACATTATGAGAATGTGAAGGAGGTAGAAGCTATGCTGGCTGCTCATCCTGTTCAGCATTGTTGCGTGTTGATAAAAGGTTCAAACAGTATGAAGTTAAGCGAACTTCCAGCGTGTTTGTAAGATATATTGTTTTTGCGAAACAGTCCGTATTGAGAGAGAGTCTTTGAATACGGACTGTTTTTTTGTGTACGTGTCCTAGACATTTGTATCAGAACTGGTGACGATTCTGTCAAAATTAAGGTGTAATTTGTCCATTCAGTTTCCCTTGCCCGTTTTTTATCCCTCCTTGACGAAATTTTCGTACTTCCTTTTATATGAAAATCCTATTTTTGCCAAAGAAACTTAATGGATAAACTATGAAGCGCATTTATTTATTTCTCATAGGACTTCTTGTTTGGGGTGAGATTGCAGCACAACAACTTGTAAAGGTGGGTGACGGATATAGTTCTACTTCCGTCAATACGACTGTATTCCGTAACAGTTCTCTGGTAACGGAAGGCAAAGTGCAATACATATCTTATTATGATGCCGATGGATATTTGACCGTAGGTAAACGTGCATTGGGGAGTACCGAATGGACGTTGCACCGTAGTCTATATAAAGGAAATGTAGCCGATGCACATAATGTCATCAGTATGATGGTGGATGGGGACGGTTATTTGCATCTTTCTTTCGACCATCACGGAAACAAATTAAACTATTGCAAGAGTACGGAACCCGGTGCTTTGACGCTGGGAGAAAAAGAAGCAATGACCGGTAAAGATGAAGATGATGTTACGTATCCGGAGTTTTATCGGATGCCAGATGGCGATTTGCTGTTTGTGTATCGTTCGGGGGCTTCCGGAAGAGGTAATCTGGTATTGAATCGCTATGACTTGAAGAGCCGGAAATGGACACGTGTGCAGGATGTGTTGATTGACGGAGAAAATCAGCGAAATGCCTACTGGCAACTTTATATGGATAATGCTGGAGTGATTCACTTGTCGTGGGTATGGCGTGAAACCTGGATGGTAGAAACAAATCATGACCTTTGTTATGCATATTCTCCAGATGAGGGAAAGACATGGTATAAATCGACAGGTGAAAAATATACCTTACCAATTTGTAAGGACAATGCAGAATATGCTTGCCGCATTCCTCAAAACAGTGAACTGATAAATCAGACCAGTATGAGTACTGATGCGGAAGGACATCCTTATATTGTGACCTACTGGAGAGATGCAGACAGTGAGGTCCCTCAATATCGGCTGGTATGGAACGATGGGAAAGGATGGCAGAACCGTCAGATTATGAATCGTTCGCAAGGATTTTCTCTAAAAGGCGGAGGCACCAAAATGATTCCGATTTCACGACCACGTATTGCAGTAGATAAAGGTAAGGCTTATTTTGTGTTCCGTGATGCAGAACGTGGCAGTAAAGTATCTATGGCCTATACAGACGATGTAAAGTCGGGCAAATGGCAGGTGAAAGACCTGACCGATTTCTCTGTAGATGCCTGGGAGCCCAGCTATGATACGGAGTTGTGGAAAACACATCAGAAACTGCATGTATTTGTGCAGGAAACGCATCAGGGAGACGGGGAAAAAGTTAAGGCTTCAGAAGCAACCCCTGTGTATGTATTGGAAATAAATTAATCTCAAAATAAAACTATGAAACAGGTATTTAAATTGTTGCTGGCCTGCGCTGTCGGAGTATTGCCGATGTCGGTTGGGGCCAGAGATTCCGAGGCTGTTGAGGTCCGGAAGATGATTGATAAGGTAAATCAGCATTGGCAGGCAGAAAATTCGCCGGAGGTTCGTTCGTTCTGGGATAATGCCGTATATCATACGGGAAATATGGAAGCCTATTTTCTGACTGGAAACGAGACTTATCGTACTTATTCTGAAACCTGGGCAAACTACAACCAGTGGAAGGGAGCGAAGAGTGATAACCGTGCGGAATGGAAATATTCTTACGGAGAGTCGGATGAATATGTGCTGTTTGGTGACTACCAGATTTGTTTCCAGACTTATACCGATTTGTACAATTTAGCTCCGGATGATAAGAAAATCAAACGTGCGCGTGAGGTTATGGAATATCAGATGAGTACCCCGCAGCATGATTACTGGTGGTGGAGTGATGCGTTGTATATGGCAATGCCGGTAATGACAAAACTCTATAAGGTTACTCATAATGCGAAATACTTGGATAAGTTGTATGAATATCTGATTTATTCTGATAGCATTATGTTCGATAAAGATGAGAATCTTTATTATCGTGATGCAAAATACATCTATCCGAAGCACAAGACAGTCAATGGTAAGAAGGATTTCTGGGCCAGAGGTGATGCATGGGTATTGGCTGGACTGGCTAAAGTGTTGAAGGACTTGCCGGTAGAATACAAGCATCATCAGTTCTTTGTGGATAAATTTCAAAATATGGCTAAAGCCGTGGCAGCTATCCAGCAGCCTGAAGGTTACTGGACACGCAGCATGATGGATCCGGAATTTGCACCGGGACCGGAAACCAGTGGAACAGCTCTGTTTACATACGGATTCTTATGGGGTATAAACAATGGGTATTTGGAAAAAGATATATATATGCCGGTGGTGCAGAAGGCATGGAACTATTTGTCAAAGAAAGCGCTTCAGAAAGATGGAACGGTAGGTTATGTACAGCCTATCGGTGAAAAAGCAATCCCCGGACAAGTAATTAATGCAAAGTCTACCGCTAATTTTGGAGTGGGAGCCTTCTTGTTGGCAGCTTGTGAGTATGTGCGTTATTTGGAAGCACCTCAAACTACAGATCGTGCTTATTGGTGCAAGCTGGCTTATCAGATGGCTTATCCGGTATTGAGCAATATGGCAAAAGGAGAGTTGCAGAAGAATATGCAGCTGGAAGTTAGTCCCACATGGGATGGCCGAAACAAAAAGGTGGCTTATATGGAAACGTTCGGTCGCTTGATGGCTGGTATCGCTCCTTGGCTGACGCTGCCGGATGATGATACAGAAGAAGGAAAGATGCGTAAGGAACTTCGTGAGATGGCTTTGAAGAGCTATGCGAATGCTGTAGACCCGCAAAGTCCGGACTATTTGTTGTGGAGACAGGAGGGCCAGACCCTGGTGGATGGTGCTTACGTGGCAGAAAGCTTTCTTCGTGCTTACGATCAGTTGTGGAAACCCTTGGATGAAACCACTAAAAAGCGTTATATAGAAGAATTTCAGCAGTTACGTCGTATAGATCCTCCTTATACCAACTGGCTGTTGTTCTCATCTACGATAGAAAGTTTCCTGGCAAAAGCAGGAGCTTCATTCGATGAATATCGTGTGAATTCAGCCATTCGTAAGGTAGAAGAATGGTATACGGGAGATGGCTGGTATGCTGATGGTCCTTCTTTTGCATTCGATTATTACAGCAGTTATGTGTTCCATCCGATGTATCTTGAAACTCTTCAGGCTATGAAGGATGCAAAAGTGCGTAGCCGGATAGATTATGGAAAGTATTATGACCGCGCATTGAAACGTGCCCAGAAATATAGTTTGATTCTGGAGCGTTTCATTTCTCCGGAAGGAACCTTCCCCGTATTCGGTCGTTCCATTCCTTACCGTATGGCTACTATGCAACCTTTGGCTTTAATGGCGTGGTATCAGGAGTTGCCTGCAGGCGTAAGCAGTGCTCAGGTACGCTGTGCATTGACTGCGGTGATGAAACGTATGTTTGCCAGTGGACACAATTTTAATGAAGGTGGTTTCTTGACTATCGGATTTACTGGACGTCAGCCGAATGTAGCCGACTGGTATACCAACAACGGAAGTTTGTATATGACTTCTCTGGCATTCTTGCCGCTGGGACTTCCAGCTTCTCATCCTTTCTGGACTGATGCACCACAGGAATGGACCAGCGTACGTGCATGGGGTGAAAAACCTTTCCCGAAGGACCATCATTGGAAAGATGAAATCCGTACATGGGATTTGTTTTAAGGAATTATTGAACTTTGTAAATAAGGGATTATGAACTGCGACCAGACTCTTTGGGTATTCTCATAAGAGCCTGGCCGCAAGTGCTATATGGTTTTGAATACTTCATTTTATCTGATTTTTTATAGTATGAGAAAAACGGGGTTATTGTCTTTTTTATGGTTTGTTTGCTTGTTGCTTCATACCGTAAATGCACAGTCACTTGCTAAAAAATTGCTTCCACTGGATTCTATTCGTTTGAGTGATCCTTGCATTCTGGCAGATACACAGACACAAATGTACTATATGACAGGTACAGGTGGAAAATTATGGAAAAGCAAGGACTTGAAACTTTGGGATGGACCTTACGATGTAGCTCAAACAGACCCTCATTCATGGATGGGCCCAAAGCCAATGATATGGGCTGCTGAGCTCCACCATTATAAAGACAAATATTATTATTTTGCTACCTTCACGAATACCGCCGTAAAGATAGATACCGTAAAAGGAAATGTGATAGAGCGCAGGGCTTCTCATGTGTTGGTTAGTGACAAACCAGAAGGACCTTATCGTCCGATGCTGGATGCTACTTATTTGCCGGCAGATAAGCCAACCTTGGATGGAACATTTTGGGTGGATACTGATGGAAAGCCTTACATGGTGTATTGTTATGAGTGGCTGCAGAATTGGGATGGTACCATTGAAAAGATTGAATTAAAACCAGACTTGAGTGGCTCTATAGGAGAAGGTAAACTATTGTTTCGGGCCAGTGAGTGTCCTTGGAGTCGTGAATTGCAAGACGGAAAGGAAGTTCCCAATAAAGTGACGGATGGTCCCTATCTGTTTCGCACGGCTAAGGGACGTCTGGGAATGATATGGACAAGCTGGATTTATAATGTATATACTCAGGGAGTAGCCTATTCGGAAAGTGGTACTTTAGACGGACCTTGGATACAAGAACCGAAGCCTATAACACCTCCCGACTTTGGTCACGGTATGTTGTTTCAAACTTTGGAAGGAAAATGGCTGATGTCTGTACATAGCCATAAAGATGTGAATGGAGTATATATTCGTATTCCCCATTTGTTTGAAGTGGACTTATCGGGTGATAAACTGACGGTCGGGAAAGAGTATCAACCATAGCAGAATGAACTTATCGTTTAATTTTAATTTATATCAATCCATGAGAAATAAATTCATTAATCTTTTAGGAAGTATTTGTTTTTGTTGGGGAGTGGTGGCATGTACGGCCGAACCTCCTAAAGAAATTCGTAGTGGTGAAATCTGGCCTGACAATCAAGGAGTACATGTAAATGCCCACGGAGGTGGTGTATTGTATCATGATGGTACTTATTACTGGTATGGAGAGAATAAATCCGACTCTACCAGCAGTGCCATGGTGGGAATTATGTGTTACTCTTCAAAGAACCTGACAGACTGGAACAACGAAGGAGCCGTTTTACCTGTAGTGTTGAACGATTCTACCAGTGACATTGTACAGGGATGTGTAATGGAACGCCCAAAAGTAATCTATAATGAAAAAACGAAGAAGTTTGTCATGTGGTTCCATCTGGAATTGAAAGGAAAAGGCTATGCAGCAGCCCGTTCGGCGGTGGCCGTCTCTGATTCTCCTACCGGGCCGTTCAAGTATATTCGTTCGGAACGCATTAATCCGGGAGTGCTTCCTTTTGATATGAATGAAACACAGCGTGCCATGCTGGATACATTGGATGCAGAGAAGTATAAGGAATGGTGGACACCGATGTGGTATGAAGCTATTCACAAAGGTTTGTTTGTGAAACGCGACCTGCAAGGAGGACAAATGGCACGTGATATGCAGCTTTTTGTTGATGAAGATGGAAAAGCCTATCACATTTACTCGTCAGAAGACAATCTGACACTACAGATTGCAGAATTGAGTGATGACTACCTGACTCATACAGGTAAGTATGTGCGTATGGCTCCAGCCGGACACAATGAAGCTCCAGCCATATTCAAAAAGAGTGACGGTACATACTGGATGATTACTTCTGGCTGTACAGGATGGGATCCGAATGAGGCACGCATGTTCTCTGCTCCTAGCATCTGGGGACCTTGGACACAACATCCAAATCCTTGTCGTGGAGAAAAATCAGAAATCACTTTTGGTGGACAGAGTACGTATGTACTTCCGGTGCCGGGAAAGAAAGACGCCTTTATCTTTATGGCAGATATCTGGCGGCCTAAGCATCCGAGTGATGCCCGTTATATCTGGTTGCCCGTACAGTTTGAAAATGGGATACCTTATATCGAGTGGATGGATAGCTGGACACTTGATTTCTTCAATAAGAAATAATAAGAATAATAAATGCCTGTCTGGATTATTCAGACAGGCATTTATTGTTTTATATTGCTAAGAGATATATTAGTTTTGTTTTCTCTTCAAATACTCAGTGGGTGCCATTCCGTATTCATCTTTAAAACATTGGCGGAAATAAGCCACACTACTGAAACCTGTCAAATCCGAAATCTCAGCTAAGGAATACTTCCCTTCATTGATAAGTTCCATACCTTTCTTCATCTTGATTTTACGGACATATTCATTGACCGACATTTCAGTCAGTCCTTTAATCTTTCGGTAAAGAGTAGAATGGCTCATGCACATCTTATCCGCAATAAACGCTACATCCATTTTCTCCATACTCAGGTTCTCTTCGATGATGGCGGTTACCTTATCCAGGAACTCTTGGTCTAGTTTATTTAAGTTCTTTCGTTCATTCTCAATGTTCTTCTGTTCACTTTCCGTTTCGGGTATGGAAGTGATTACCCCTGCCGTTTTACGTCTGTTTTCCAGAATGTTATTGATGCGGCTGTTCAGCAAATGGGCACTGAACGGTTTGGTAATAAATGAATCGGCTCCTGCGGCATAACCCTCTTCCTTATCTTGAAGAGTATCTTTAGCTGTAAGTAAGATGACTGGGATGTGGCTGGTACGCATATCTTCTTTGATATGACGACATAGTTCAATTCCGTCCATCACCGGCATCATGATGTCGCTGATGATGATATTCGGAATCTGGCTTTGTGCAATATCCCATCCTTCTTTCCCATTTGCAGCCGTCAAGACTTCATACATTTCTTCAAACGAACTTCGTACATATTCACGGATATCCCGATTGTCTTCCACGACCAGAATAATCGGTTTCCCATCTTCTGATTCTACAGAAGCAGGTTGTTTGTTTTCGTCTTCAGCTTTATGAACTTCTTTAGTAACCTGGCGTTCTGCATTAGGATAAGTGTTCTCTGTAAGTAGTTTTAATGTAAACTTACTTCCTTTTTCCACCTCACTTTCCACTTCAATGGTTGCCTGATGCAAATCTGCCAGTGATTTTACCAGTGCCAGACCAATACCTGACCCCGAAGCCTGATATTTCCCTTGTCCTTGATAATATCGTTCGAAGATATGGTTCAAAGACTCTTGGGAGATACCATGTCCGGTGTCTTCCACACTGATAGTTGTATATTTAACCCCGTTCTCCTCATTGTTTGCCAAGGCAAGTGTTATATCGCCTTTGGGAGTATATTTTAAGGCATTTGACATCAGATTATCGATAATAATAGTGATAATCTCGTGGTCATAATAAATCTTGGTATCTTGCGTTTCTACATTGATGTGAATATTTACTTCTGCATTCTGGTTTAATTCTTTATATTTGATGCCTATTTCTTGTACCAGTAGTGCCAGATTATGATAACCTACCTTTAGCTTTCTGTTTTCTGTCTCCGTTTTTCTAAATTCTAGAATCTGATTAATAAGGTTAAGTAACCGGTTGGCACTGTCACGTATAATACTGATCTTATTGGCCTGTCGTGGAGACAGTGTTTTGTCAGCCAGTAAGTCCTCTAGTGGTCCGAGAATCAGGGTTAGAGGAGTGCGTAATTCATGAGTGATGTTAGTATAGAAACGCAGTCGTTCATTATTTAGCTTCTGATCATTCTCGTGCTGGTGATGTTCCAGATTCAGACGACTTTCCAGTGCCAGTTTACGCTTGTAGAAGCGCAAGATTGCAAACAGTATAAGGGCAATGAGAATCGTATAAAATAGTTTAGCATACCAGGTAAGCCAGATAGGAGGGGCAATTGTAATCTGGAGAGAAGTAAACTTCTCGCCCCATGGCTGGTTTCTCATTTTGGCTTTTACCTTAAATGTATATTCTCCAGGCTGTAGGTTCCGGAATGTAATCCGGTTTTCATCGCCTGTTTCAAACCATGTCTTACCTAATCCTTCCATGGTGTAGGCATATTCTACCTGAGGGGTTTGTGAGAAGTCCATCACACTGAAAGAGACTGTAAAAGTACTATTCTGGTAAGATAAATCGACCTTGTCATTTACAATTGGGGCAAGAGTTCCTTTACTACTTGGATCTGAGTTACCATAACTTTTGACTCCTGTAATTTTTACAGGAGCTATCTGTATGTCTTCTGTGGTTTGCTCTGGGTTAAAGTAGCAAGCTCCATTCTGTGAGCCAAAAAACAAATACCCATTTTTATCCTTGCATACTGAGCCATCCATGAAGTCCCCTCTGGGTACTCCTTGGTGCCAGGTATAGTTTAGAAATCTTTTTTCGTCACTTTTCCATTGAGCAATTCCTCCGTTGGTGCTGAGCCAGATGTTTCCTTTTTCGTCTTCTATGATACTTCTGACATTTTCATCAATTAGCCCTTGATTGTGATTGTAGATTTCCAGTTTAGGGTTACTTGTATCACTGATATGCGCGATACCAGCTCGTGTGGCAGCCCATAAACTTCCTTTTGAATCAATATATAATGAGTTGACCGCATTCGATCCCATCCCATTGGATGTGTCGAAACGCATAGTTCGTTTTCCTTCTGGTGAAAAAACAATAAGTCCTTTGCCAAATGTGCCCAGCCATAGTTTCCCTTGACGGTCTCGCTGGATACCGTGTATCATGATGTCTGTAAGCTGTTCATTTATTCCTTTTTCTTCAGCGATTTTTCCATTTTGGTATGAATATAGTCCGTTTTGTGTGCCAATCCATATTTTATTGTTCTCTTCATAAAAGCAACAAATGTCAGCCTTCTTATCTTCTAGTTCAATTCGGGTAATTTTCTCTGTGCTAGGATCACAAGTCAATATTCCATCTTTATATAATCCTAGCCAAAGAATTCCGTTTTTATCTTTAAAGATAGTAGAAACATGGGTATGAGGATTGGCTTTGTTGGCAAGTGACAATATTTTCTGATACTTCATATCCGCGCTGAATATGGCGATTTCGTTTTCTCCTCCTAGCCAGATGCGTGATTTATTGTCAAGAGCTATACCCCACACCTGTTTGTCTGTTAGTGTTCCGTCCTTTAATGTATTATATGCTAATGTTTGGAAAACAGGTTGGTTATAACTGAGAAAATCTACGCCTCCTCGATAGTTCCCTAACCAGATATTTCCGAATGAATCTTGCAAGAAACATTTGGCATTAGGAGATGAGATGCCATGCAGGTCATTGGTGACCCGTATATTCTGAAAATGCATGTTTTCGGGACTTGTGAATACGTTGTCATTGAGGTCGAGTATGCTTACTCCTCCCATGTGGGCGCATACCCACAATTTCCCGTCTCTGCTTTCGCCTATATCATTGATTTGATTAGATAAGAGTGAGTTGGGATTTTCTTGTTGGTTCTGAAAGGTGATAAATTGTTCTTTATGAGGGTTGAATAGTGCCAGTCCTTTGTCTGTACCAATCCAAATAGCGTTGGTTTTGCTAATGAATATGCAGCGTACGGTATTGTTAGGTAAGCTATATGGGTCTTCCGGATTGTGTTGGTAGACTTTTGCGGCTTGTTTCTGAATATCTATAACAGCCAGCCCTCCTTTATGAAGACCTACGTAAAGATGACCTTTTCCATCGTCGGTTGCACACCAGAAATTTCCTGACAATCCTTTAATATCTTTTGCCCAATAATGAGTTACTTCTTTAGTCTTATTGTCATAATAATCTATGCCTAGGTGATAATGGGTAATCCAAATACCTCCATCGGCTGCAGGGCTTAAGTCTGTGACGTCTCTGGTAATCATATCAGGAACGCCATTGGTGATGAAAGTTTGCTTTTCACAATCAAAAATGCTAATACCATCGCGTTGAGTTCCTACCCATACGGTGTTGTCTGCTTCATTGTAGTATAATACATTTTGTGCATTGCTTCCAATAGCTGAGTTTCCTATATTATATATTGTAAAATCCTTTCCATCAAATTTGCAGAGTCCGGATTCTGAGGCCATCCATATATACCCTTGTTTGTCTTGAATAATATCGACAATATAATTACTGACCATGCCGTCGGACATTGTTAATCGCTTGAAGGTATATTGAGGTTGTGAAAGGATAGAGTAGCACCATCCGAACAAGAAAAGAAATAGAACAATGCAGTTTTTCATGGCTTGCGATTTTTAGGCAAAAATACAATAAACTCTTTAGATTGAGAATTTGAGAGAATAGAAAAATATGTACCTAGAAATAAAAACAGACGAATTTTTTATGCTATGACGAATTTTTATTATTCGCTGAATGGGCATTTCTGTTCATTTACGGTATGTGAATATCTGTATAATAGGGCGTATATTTAAAAGGTGATTTATTTTTGGCTTTTTAATTAGATAGAATGACGAAAAAAACGATTCATTTGCTCATTTTTTCATTTATGACTGACTTAATATAGTATAATTTTGCGGCAGAAAATCTAATTAATTTGAAAAGCAATGAAAGTAGATTCAGTAAAAAACAATCGAAGAGCATTATTTGCTTTGCTGTTGTGTTCAGGATTTATTGCTTCACATCCGTTAACGGTGTTTGCAAGCAGTAATGAGGTTCAAGCTACTCAGCAACAAAATTTGACAGTGTCTGGTGTCGTAAAAGACAATGCGGGGGAACCAGTAATTGGAGCTAGTATTGCCGTTAAAGGAGGTACTACAGGTACTATATCCGATATCGACGGTAAGTTTTCTTTAAATGTTGCAAAAGGGGCTATTCTTGAAGTATCTTTCATCGGCTACAAGACCCAGGAGTTTAAGATTGATTCTTCCAAATCATTGAACATTGTTTTGAAAGATGATACTGAAATGTTGGATGAGGTTGTTGTTGTCGGTTATGGTACAATGCGTAAGAAAGACTTGACAGGTTCTGTTGTGCAAATTAATCCAACTAAGATTGCTGACCAAAATCCGACTTCTGTACAAGATGTATTACGAGGAACTCCAGGTTTGCAGATTGGTTATGATGCTTCGGCAAAAGGTACAGATGCTTCTATCCAATTGCGTGGTCAGAACTCTTTAGGTACCAATGCCAGTCCGATGATTGTGTTAGATGGTATGCCTTTCTATGGTGAACTTTCTGAAATTAATCCGGACGATATTGCACAGATTGATGTGTTGAAAGATGCTTCTTCTGCGGCTATCTATGGTGCCAAGGCTGCTGCGGGTGTTATTATCATTACTACAAAGAAAGGTAAGGAAGGAAAACCTGTTATTAATGTAAGTGCAAACCTTTCGGTAGTTAATAAATCTGATTACCGCGACTATTATGATGCTGCTGGATATCTTAAATTCCATCAGGATTGGCGTAAAATGTATTATACCTATGGCCAGGGAGAAGATGGCTTGTATGGCTATTATCAAGCGAAAGATGGTAATGGTAACGTCCTGTATCCTGAAGGTTACTTCGATGACCCCCGCACTATGTCGGAAAGTGAGCAGCAGAAGTGGATGACTAATGTAGGTGCTAGTGGTATTGGTCCGTCAGATGGTGAGACAGCGCTGAATTTGTTTGCTCGTCGTTTACAATTCTACAATTCTCCGTTGATGATGGATAATTTCTTGAATGGACGTATGGTCGATTGGAATGATGCCACATTCCGTACCGGATTCAATCAAGATTATAATGCTAGTATTTCTGGTGCTACTGAACGTGTGAACTACTACTTCTCACTGGGGTATGTGAACAATGAAGGTGCCGTACAGGGGAATGAATACAATGCATTCCGTTCAAACATGAAAATCAATGCGAAAATCACAGATTGGTTGGAAGTAGGTGCCAATGTGAACTTCCAGGATCGTTCAGATGGCGATATTCAGGTTTCGTTGGGAAGCAATTATTGGGATGCCAATATGTTGCGTAACTCTCCATACGCTTCTATGTATGATGAGGATGGAAATTATGAACAATATCCTATGTCTGGTCTGCCTTCTAATGGTGGTTATAACTACTATTTTGACCGTCAATACTATGATTTGGAAAAAGGTTACACTGTATTGAATACAATTTTCAATGCCAAAATCACTTTGCCGGCAGGTTTCACTTATTCATTTAATATTGCTCCTCGATACCAGTGGTATTATGACCGTTATTGGATGTCTGCTGATCTGCCCGATGCTTCAGCTTCCAGCCGAGGAGTAAATCGTGGATGGAGTAAGAACTTCGACTACAACTTGAACAACACCATTACATGGGATAGAACCTTTGGTGACCATCATATTACGGCTACTTTAGTACAGGAAGCAGAAGAGCACCGTTATTGGAGCGATAATATCAATGCACGTAATATCACTCCGAGTGACGCCTTGGGCTTCCACTATACATCGGGTGCCAACAAGAGTCAGAGTAGTTTCAGTACCAACGATACACACTATACGGCAGCTTCTTATCTTGGTCGTTTGTTCTATGGATTGAAAGACCGTTATATGATAACTGGAACTTTCCGTCGTGATGGTTATTCTGGTTTTGGTGCTAATAATCCATGGGGTAACTTCGGTTCTGTGGGTGTTAGCTGGGTATTCTCTGAAGAAAAATTCATGTCTGCCACTCGCGACTGGTTCGATATGGGTAAGTTACGTTTGTCATGGGGTACCAACGGTAACCGTGAATTCGGTGATGTATATTCTACATTGGCTAACTTGGCTTTGGCAGGAGGAAACATGGTGTACTACCAGAATGGTAATTCCAATGTGGTTAATCCGCTTTATATGAGCCGCCTGGCTGCTCCTAACTTGGAATGGGAAAAGACAAAAGCATGGAACGTTGGTTTGGACCTTTCTTTCTTTAACGGAAGATTGACAGCCAACATGGATTATTATTTCAAGAAGACCACTGACATGATTATGAGTCAGCGTCTGCCGAATTTCTCTGGATTTGGATCTATTATGGCTAACTTGGGTGAAGTACAGAACCAAGGTTTTGAAATTGCACTTAATTCTACCAATATTCAGAACAAGGACTTTACTTGGAATACTTCTGTAGGTTTCTCTATTAATAAGAACAAAATCAACCACATCTACTACGACTACGATGAAAACGGAGTAGAAAAGGATGATACATCTAACGGATGGTTTATTGGACAGCCTATCGGTACCATCTGGTATTATGAAACAGATGGTGTATGGCAGAACACACCGGAAGACATCAAGGCTGCCGCACTGGTAGGACAGAAACCAGGTGACCCGAAGGTTATAAACCATTATACAGAAGATGACCAAATTTTGGAAGATGGAACTCGTATTCCGGTATATAACGATAACGATAAAGTATATCAAGGTACTACAGCTCCTCCTATCTATTGGAACATGCGCAACGACTTCACTCTGTGGAAAGATTTGACACTCTCTATTTCATTGTACTCATACATGGGACACAAGAGTCGCGCAGGTTACTGGTTGAACCAGGAAAACGGAGGTTCACAGGTAACAAACGGATTTAACGTAGCAGCTAGAGAATATTGGACTCCGGATAATCCGACAAATGATTATTGCCGTTTGGAAGCAGTAGGTCCTAATACTGGTTTGTCTGGAGGCGTTGATAAAGTCTATAACCGTAGCTTTGTTCGTTTGGATGACATCACTATCGGTTATACGTTGCCGAGAAAATGGACACACAAGTTTATGGTAGACCGCACTCGTCTGACTGCCACTTGCAAGAATGTTTGTACGATTGACGGTTGGGAATACGGTGATCCGGAAACAGGTGGATTGGCTACACGTTCCTTTAACTTTGGTATTAACGTAACACTCTAATTACTGAAAAAACATTATGAAAACAATAAATACAATATTTACAAAAGGATGTATGGTGCTGGCTTCAGCTGCGCTGCTTACTACTGGATGTACGGATGACTTCCTGAAGCAAGACCCCTTGTCATTCTATAATCCTGAAAATACCTATACGACCGAATCAGGATTGAAGGCTGCCATGGCAATGTGTGACTATGGTTTGAAGGAAATGTTGATGGATGGTAACTCGAATGTTCTTCCTATGGCTTCTCTTTATTTTATGACTGATATTGGTTTGTATGCTAAAACAGATGCAAATCCTGTACAGGCAGACTTCGCTAATATCATTACTCCTACTTCCGGTATGGCAGGTGGGGGTGACTTAAACGCTATGCAACGTTTTTGGGATCGTACCTGGAACAGTGTCACTTTTGCTAATACAATTATTTCGAATGTAGATAAGGTAGAAGGCTTGGATCCTACTTTACGCGACGTGTATCTGGGCCGTGCTTATTTCCATCGTGCTTATGCTTACTATCATGGTGTATTGTTGTTTGGTGATATTCCTTTGATTACAAAATTGATTGAAGTTCCTAAGCAAAACTATAAATCAACCAGTAAGGAAGCCATCTTTAAAATGTTGGTACATGATTTGGAATTTGCAGTAGAACATGTACCGCCTCAGAAAGAGATTGGTTACATTGGAACGGTGAATCAAGAAGCTTGTATGCAGCTCCTTATTAAATGCTATCTGGTGGTAGGAGAATATGCAAAGGCTGAAGCGATGGCTACAGACTTGATTAATAACCATGGACTGGCACTTATGAAAGCGCCGTTTGGTACCAATGTACCTTCAGGTAATCCAGAAACATGGCCTGTAGAACGTAACGTAATTTGGGACTTGCATCGTGGTGTCAATATTACCGATGCTTCAAATACGGAAATGATTATGCCGATTCTGAACTATTATACAGAAGGTTTTATTTCTTATCCGCAAATGCGTGCTATGTGTGTGCACTGGAGTAATGGTGACATTGTTGATCCTCATAATATAGGCTCTCCAACTTATAACTATGCACGTACTGATGATAAATATAATGCAGAGTTGGATTGGTTGCGTGCTTTAGGTCGTGGAATCGGTTGTTTCCGTACATCTTATCACTACAACCAGACTATCTGGAACTACGACGGTGAAACAGACTGGCAGGATTTGCGCCACAACCGTGAAAAGGGTAACTGGGTAGAGATGACCGACTTGAAATACAACAATCCTTCTTCTGAGTTTTATGGACAGAATATGATGCTTTATGCGCCGGAAGACTGGGGATGGGATGAAGAGAAAAATGAACCTTTAATTAAGAAAGGACAATTGCTTTGTAAAGATACTATTCGTAGCTGGTTCCCGACTCCGTTGTATAAGGTTTATATCCTCGACCAGAGTGCAGAGGAGAATATGAATGCCAATCAGTTTAACGGTGCGACAAAAGGTAATAATGTATCTAACG
>OOBT01000706.1_pt1 | contig 20271 bp, 15 predicted proteins | sample 1671551 | NCBI WGS metagenome assembly OOBT01 (sample SAMN06348168, study PRJEB24527) | human gut metagenome | reverse complement strand
AAAGCTGAAAAAGCTCCCCCTTTCGGGGGAGCTGGCGAGCGAATGCGAGACTGAGAGGGTTCGGATAATCAAGGAGCAAACTATGGCAGAACAACTCTGGAAGGGCCGTTTTTCCAAGGCCGTGGATTCCCGCGTGAACGACTTCAACTCCTCCATCCGGTTCGACCAGCGCATGATCGCGCAGGATATGCGCGGCAGCGGCGTGCACGCCGCCATGCTGGCAAAGCAGGGCATCATCTCGGAAAAGGACTGTGAGGACATCCTCAACGGTCTGGCATCCATCGCCGACGATCTGGCAGCCGGCAGGCTGGAGATCGACCCCAATGCCGAGGATGTGCACACCTTTGTGGAGCAGACCCTCACCGCCCGCATCGGCGACGCGGGCAAGCGGCTGCACACCGGCCGCAGCCGCAACGATCAGGTGGCGCTGGATATCCGCCTGACCCTGCGGGACTACAGCCACACCCTGCAGGCCTACATCGTGGAGCTCATCAAGGTCATCTGCAAAAAGGCCGGTGAGAACACCACCGCCGTCATGCCCGGCTACACCCATCTGCAGCGTGCCCAGCCCATCACCTTTGGCCACGCCCTGATGGCATATGCCTCCATGCTGCTGCGGGACCTGCAGCGCTTTGAGGATGCCACCGCCCGCATGGACGCACAGTGCCCGCTGGGTTCCGGCGCGCTGGCCGGTACCACCTACCCGCTGGACCGCCAGTTCACCGCCGAAAAGCTGGGCTTTGCGGCTCCCTGTGCCAACAGTCTGGACGGCGTGTCCGACCGCGATTTCTGCATCGAGCTGGCAAACGCCATCTCCATCTGCATGATGCACCTGTCCCGGCTTTCCGAGGAGATCATCCTCTGGTGCAGCTGGGAGTTCAAGTTCATTGAGCTGGACGATGCCTTTACCACCGGCTCTTCCATCATGCCGCAGAAGAAGAACCCGGATGTTACCGAGCTGATCCGCGGCAAGACCGGCCGCGTCTACGGCGACCTGAACACCCTGCTGGTGATGATGAAGGGCATTCCTCTGGCCTACAACAAGGACATGCAGGAGGACAAGGAAGCCATCTTTGACGCAGTGGATACCCTTGAGCTGTGCCTCAAGACCGTGACTCCCATGCTGGATACCATGAAGACCATTCCGGCCAACATGCGCCGCGCCGCAGCCAAGGGCTTTATCAATGCCACCGACTGCGCCGACTACCTCACCAAGAAGGGGATGCCCTTCCGAGATGCCTACAAGCTGACCGGCTGCATGGTGTCGGACTGCATCGCAAAGGACAAGACCCTTGAAGAGCTGACCCTCGACGAGTTCAAGGGCTACAGCGCTCTGTTCGAGAACGATATCTACGATGCCATTGATCTGGTCAAGTGCTGCGAGGGCCGCACCAGCTACGGCGGCCCCAGCGAAGCCAGCGTGAACAACCAGATCGCACTGGCAAACGCACAGCTGAATGCGTGGGAGGAAAAGAACGCATGAGCGTGAAAGTTTTTATTGATGGCTCTTCCGGCACCACCGGTCTGCGCATTGCCGACCGTCTGGCACAACGCCCGGAGATCGAGCTGCTTTCCATTTCCGCAGAGGGCCGCAAGGATGTGAACGAGCGCGCGAAGGTGATCAACTCTGCCGACCTCGCCTTCCTCTGCCTGCCGGATGCCGCTTCCAAAGAGGTCATGCCCCTGCTGCGCCCGGACGTGAAGGTGCTGGACACCTCCACCGCCTTCCGCACCGATGCCGCATGGGACTACGGTTTCCCGGAGCTGGCGGGCCAGAAGGAAAAAATCAAAAACTCCTGCCGCGTGGCGGTGCCCGGCTGCTATGCCAGTGGCTTTATCAGCATTGCCCGCCCGCTGGTGGAGCTGGGCCTTGCACCGGCAGAGTATCCCTTCAGCTGCACCGGCATCTCCGGCTACTCCGGCGGCGGCAAAAAGATGATCGCCGAGTACGAGAGCGCTGATCGCCCGGCGCACAGCAAGCTGGATGCACCCAAGAGCTACGGTCTGGGCCTTGCCCATAAGCATCTGCCGGAAATGCAGAAGATCAGCGGCCTTGCCCACACCCCCATGTTCGTGCCCGTGGTGTGCGATTACTACTGCGGCATGCAGGTGCTGGTGCCGTTGGATCTGACGCTGGCGGGCAGCACCGCCGAACAGGTGGCTGCAGGCATTGCCGGGTACTATAAGGACGCCGCCACCGTCAAGGTGCACGCTCTGAACGAAGCCCTGCCGGAGAACGGCCTGTACTCCAATGCCATGGCCGGTACCGACCGCATGGAGCTGTATCTGACCGTGAACGCGGCCGGCGACCAGATGATGCTGGTGTCTGTGTTTGATAATCTGGGCAAGGGCTCCTCCGGTGCCGCCGTCCAGTGCATGAACCTGATGCTGGGGCTGGAAGAGACCAAAGGGTTGGAATAAACCCTCTCAGTCACGGCTTGCGCCGTGCCAGCTCCCCCGAAAGGGGGAGCTTTGGATAAACAGATAAAGTTTCCCTCTTCGCGTAAAAGCTCGCCCTTCGGGAGAGCTGGCAATGCTGTAAAGCATTGACTGAGAGGGTTTTCCTGTGGGAAAGGAAGATCATTATGCAGTATCAAGAAGTTGCGGGCGGCATCTGCGCGCCCAAGGGCTTTGCAGCGGCTGGCGTGCACTGCGGCATCCGCGCAAACCATGCAGAAAAATACGATCTGGCACTCATCAAGGCGGACGTGCGCTGCGCCGCCGCCGGTGTGTACACCACCAACAAGGTCTGCGGCGCACCCATCAAGGTGGACCGCGCCCACCTGAAGGACGGCTACGCACAGGCGATCATCGTGAACAGCGGCAACGCCAACACCTGCGCCGCCAACGGCGTGGCTCTGGCCGAAGAATGCTGTGAGCTGGTGGGCAAGGAGCTGGGCATCGACCCGCAGGACGTTCTGCCCGCTTCCACCGGTGTCATCGGTCAGCCCATGGTCATCGACCCCTTTGCCCGGGGCATCCCTGCCGCCGCCGCAAAGCTGGCTGCGGACGAGCAGGGCAGCACCGATGCCGCCACCGCCATCATGACCACCGACACCCACAAAAAGGAATACGCCATCCAGTTCGAGCTGGGCGGCAAGACCTGCACGGTGGGTGCCATTGGCAAGGGCAGCGGCATGATCGCCCCCAACATGGCAACCATGCTGGCCTTCTACACCACCGATGCCGCCGTCTCGCCCATCCTGCTGGAAAAGGCCCTCAAGACCGTGGTGCCCGGCACCTACAACCAGATGAGCGTGGATCTGGACACTTCCACCAACGATACCTTGATCATCATGGCTTCCGGCCTTGCAGGCAACCCGGAGATCTGCGAGGAGAACGCGGACTACGAAGCCTTTGTGGCGGCGCTCACCGCCATTGCCGAGCACATGTGTGCCGAGCACGCCGGTGACGGCGAGGGTGCCACCCACCTCATCACCTGCGAAGTGACCCACGCCCCCGACCTGAAGACCGCCCGTGCCGTCAGCCGCAGCGTGGTGTGCTCCAACCTGTTCAAGGCCGCAGTGTTCGGCCGCGATGCCAACTGGGGCCGCATCCTGTGCGCCATCGGCTACACCCCCGGCGATTTCTCCATTGATAAGGTCTGCGTGTGGCTTTCCAGCAAGGCCGGTGAGGTGTATGTGTGCGAAAACGCCGCCTACCACCCCTACAGCGAGGACGAAGCCGCCAAGGTGCTGTCTGAGCACGATGTGCTGGTCAAGGTGGACATGGGCACCGGCGATGCATCCGCAAAGGCATGGGGCTGCGATCTGACCTACGATTACGTCAAGATCAACGGCGACTACCGCACCTGATAACCCTCTCAGGCGCTGCGCGCCAGCTCTCCCGAAGGGAGAGCCTTTGGCAAAACCGTGAACGCTGCGGGAACTGCCAAAGCCTCCCACTTTGGGGGAGGTGGCATCGCGCAAGCGATGACGGAGAGGGCAAGGCTGCTAACGGCAAGGAGCAACAGAAAGTATATGAAAAACGAAGAAATGGCGCGCCTTTTCTCTGAGGCGACACCCTACATCCAGAAGTATCACGGAAAGACCATGGTGGTAAAGTACGGCGGCAATGCCATGATCAACGAAGAACTGAAAAATGCCGTCATGAACGATCTGGTCACCCTTACCCTGCTGGGTGTGCGCGTGGTGCTGGTGCACGGCGGCGGCCCAGCCATCAACGAGATGCTCAAGAAAGTGGGCGTGGAGAGCCATTTCGCAAACGGTCTGCGGGTGACTGACGACGCCACCATGGAGATCGTGCAGCAGGTGCTGGCCGGTAAGGTGAACAAAGATCTGGTTGCCAAGCTGCGCGGCCGCGGCGTGGGCCTGTGCGGCATGGACGGCCAGATGCTGCGCTGCACCGAGCTGGACCCCCAGCTGGGCCATGTGGGCGAGATCGTGCATGTGGACGCTACCCTGATCGGCAGCCTGCTGGACGGCGGCTTCATCCCCGTGATCGCCACGGTGGGCATGGACGATCTGGGTCAGGCCTACAACGTGAACGCCGACACCGCCGCTGCACAGATCGCCATTGCGCTGAAAGCGGAGAAGCTGGTATCCATGACCGATATCGCGGGCCTGCTGCGGGATAAGGACGACGAGAGCACCCTCATCCCCGAGGTGGAGGTGTCCGAGATCGAGGGCTATAAGTCCGCCGGCATCATTGCGGGCGGCATGATCCCCAAGATCGGCGGCATGGCCGATGCCATCTATCAGGGTGTGCACGAGGCGGTCATCATCGATGGCCGGGTGCCCCACTCCATCCTGCTGGAGCTGTTCTCCAACCGCGGCTCCGGCACCCGCTTCTACCGCCGCAGCCACCGCGAATAAGCATTGCGCCGGTGCCGTGCAGGCGGTATAATAAGAAAAATGACCCTCTCAAGCCTTTGCCAGCATTTTCTGGCGCGAAAGCGCCTGAGAGGGTTTTCTGTTCACAGTTTCTGTTCACAGGAGGGTACACCTATGGATTCTGAAAAAGTCATCAAGCGGGACGGCGAATACGTCCTGCACACCTATAACCGCAACCCTATTGTGCTGGAAAAAGGCCACGGCCTGCGCGCCGCAGGCCCCGAGGGCCAGCAGTATCTGGATTTTACCAGCGGCATTGGCGTGAACAGCCTTGGCTACTGTGATCTGGACTGGGCCGAGGCCGTTTCCGAGCAGGCCCACAAGCTGCAGCATACCTCTAACCTTTACTACACCGCGCCCTGCGGCAAGCTGGCCAAAAAGCTGTGCAAGCGCACCGGCATGAGCAAGGTGTTCTTTGGCAACTCCGGTGCCGAGGCCAACGAGGGTGCCATTAAGGCCGCGCGCAAGTACAGCGTGGACCACTACCGCAAGGACCGGACCACGGTCATCACGCTGGTGAACAGCTTCCACGGCCGCACCATCGCCACCCTGACCGCCACCGGTCAGGAGGTGTTCCACAACTACTTCGGCCCCTTCAACGAGGGCTTCCTGTATGCTCCGGCAGGCGATATCGAAGCGCTGGAGGAGCTGGTGGATCGCACCACCTGCGCCGTGATGCTGGAACTCATTCAGGGCGAGGGCGGCGTGATGGCGCTGGACCCGGACTACGTGCAGGCCGTGCGCAAGCTCTGCGACGAAAAAGACCTTGTGCTCATCGTGGACGAGGTGCAGACCGGCGTGGGCCGCACCGGCACCTTCCTGTGCTGCGAGCACTACAACCTCAAGCCGGACGTGGTCACGCTGGCCAAGGGTCTGGGCGGCGGCCTGCCCATCGGCGCAGTGCTGATGAACGAAAAGGTGGCCGAGGGCATGGGCCCCGGCACCCATGGCTCCACCTTCGGCGGCAACCCGGTGGTCTGCGCCGGTGCCAACGTGGTTGTGGACCGCATGGACCAGAGCTTCCTTGCCAATGTCAACGAGCGCGCCGTCCAGCTGCGCGCAGGCATCGCAAAGCTGCCCCATGTCAAGAGCATTTCCGGCATCGGCCTGATGGTGGGCATCGAGTTCTACGACCTCAAGGCCGCAGATGTGCTGGCCGCCTGCCGCGAAGCGGGCCTGCTGGTGCTGACAGCCAAGACCCGCCTGCGCCTGCTGCCGCCGCTGACCCTCAGCGAGCACGATGTGGACATGGCGCTGGAGATCCTGAGCGATGTGCTGGGCAAGATGGAGCCGACGGCTCCGAAGGAGCAGGCATGAAAAATCTGCTGAAAATGAGCGACCTCTCCCCTGCCGAGCTGACCCACATTCTGGATGTGGCCGATCAACTCAAGGCACAGCAGAAGCTGGGCGGCACGGCCCCGCTGCTGGCAGGAAAGACGGTTGCCCTGATGTTCTCCAAGGCATCCACCCGCACCCGCACCAGCTTTGAGGTGGGTGTGTACCAGCTGGGCGGTCTGGGCAACTACATGAACACCGCCGAGCTGCAGGCCGGGCGCGGTGAGCCTCTCAAGGACACCGCCCGGGTGCTGGGCCGCTACTACGACTGCGTGGTGTGGCGCACCTACCGCCAGAGCGATCTGGAAGAGTTTGCCGAGCTGGCCGGTGTGCCGGTGATCAACGGCCTGACGGATTACGCCCATCCCTGCCAGGTTCTGGCCGACCTGATGACCATTCGGGAGCGCCGGGGCAGCCTTGCGGGCCGGAAGCTCTGCTTTGTCGGCGACGGCAGCAGCATGGCAAACAGCCTCATCGTGGGCGGACTGCTGGCCGGGATGCAGGTCACCTGTGTCTGCCCGCAGAGCTACCGCCCGGCGGCGGATGTGCTGATGTTCGCCCACAAGTACGGCAGCGCCTTCCACCTGACCGCAGACCCTGCCGAGGGCATTCAGGACGCCGACGTGGTGGCAACGGCTGTGTGGAACACCGCCCAGCCCGGCACGCCGGAAAGTGAGCAGCGCCTGCGGGATTTCGTGGGCTATCAGCTCACCGGCAAGCTGCTGGAAAGCGCCAAGCCCGACGTCATGGTGCTGCACTGCCTGCCCGCCCACCGGGGTGAGGAGATCTCCTCGGCGGTGTTCGAGCAGCACGCACCGGAGATCTTCGATGAAGCCGAGAACCGCCTGCATGTGCAGAAAGCCGTGCTGGCCATTCTTCTGGCGGGGAAATAAAATTGCATAAAGCGCAAGAGCCTCTGCCATTGGCAGGGGCTTTTTGTATCCCAGTCTTTGCACATCCTGTCTGAAAATACTGTAAAATTCTTATGCCCTTTGCCGATTGACGAAAACCGATCCGGTTTGCTATACTGAGCGTGGTCAATCAAGTAAGGTTTGTTACTCTCCGGAGGCTTTCCCTTATCCATTGCAGATAGGGGTGAACTTTCGGTTTTTTTCTTTCTATGGGGGTTGTGGGAAGATGAAGGTCATTAAAAACATCAATAACAACATCTCCCTTTGTCTGGACAGCCGCAACAACGAGGTTGTAGCCTTCGGGAAAGGCATTGGTTTCACAAAGCCACCCTATGATGTACCACTTTCCAAAATCGACCGCACCTTTTACGATGTGGACGAGGAACAGTTGGCCGTGCTCAACCGCATCCCGGAAAATGTGCTGGAAGCCGCCGCCGAGATCGTAGACCTTGCCAACGAGAAGATGGACAACCAGTTCCGGGAGAACGTGGTGTTCACGCTGGCAGATCACATTGATTTTTCCGTTCAGCGCTACCGCAAAAACATCAACATCAAGCTGCCGCTCTTTTACGAGGTGCGCCAGCTTTATCCCAAAGAATCCGAGATTGGAAAACAGGCATTGAACATCCTGAAAAAGCGGCTGGATATCGCCCTTCCCCGGGAGGAAGCCGCCGCCATCGCTCTACATTTTGTCAACTACAAGGCACAGGCGGAAACCACACCGGACATCGACTATGGTTCCATCATTGAGCAGGCTACGGGTATTATTGAACAGGAACTGCAGGTGACGGTGGATCGTGACAGTTTCAACTACTACCGGTTCGTCACCCACATGCACTACATGATGAAGCGCACGTTGGATGATGCCATGATCGACACCCAGAACCGGGATATTTTTGAATCCATGAAAAAAGAGTATCCCTCCATTTATTCCTGCTCGGTCAAGGTAGCCGCCCTGATCGAACAACAGCTGAAAAAATCTCTTTCCGAAGAGGAGATCCTATATCTGATCCTACACATCAATCGTTTGTGTGCTCGTGAGGATTGTGACCGATAAAGGCATACCGCCTTTGGAGGGCTTTACCCCAGAGTACCGCAGAAGATGCACCGTGTCTGTCCATCTGGTCAGCCGGTACATGCTTTGCGGTGCGCTGGGGTTTTTATTTGGAAACAGAACCGACCGGGAGCGCGCCCCGAACGGGTTTGTGATAAATCTTTCAGCAAAAACACTTGGAAAACTGTTTTTCAAAAACAGGAGGAGAACCATTATGGCAAACAAATATGATGTGATGGTCAGCAGCATCGTTGACCTGGTCGGCGGAAAAGAAAACATCCGCTCTTTTGCACATTGTGTCACACGGCTGCGCTTTAATGTAAAGGATAAAGGTATGGTGAACGTGCCGGAGATCGAAAAGCTGCCCGGTGCGGTAGGCGTACAGTGGGCCGGAAACCAGCTGCAGGTGATCATTGGGCAGGATGTTGGAACCGTTTATGACCGTATTTGTAAGGAAGCAGAGCTGGAAGAACAGGAGTCCGTCTCTGAAAATCTTGATGCGCCGAAAGCAAAGAAAACATTTGGCACCTATGTGAACGCTTTTTTTGATGCGATATCCGGCTGTATCATCCCGCTGATCCCGATGCTGATGGGTGCAGGCATGATCAAGATCATTATCATGCTTCTGAACATGGCCGGCTGGCTGGTGTCGGACAATTCCACCTATATTGTGCTGAATTTTGCGGCGGACGCAGCATTCTATTTCCTGCCGATCTTTGTAGGAGGCATGGCCGCCAAAAAGTTCAAGGCAACGCCGGTACTGGGCATGTTCCTTGGCGCAATTCTGGTACACCCCACTTTTATCAGCAGCGTATCGGAGGGCACTTCTCTCACGATTTTTGGGCTACCGATCTATGCCGCCAGCTATAAGAGCGATTTTATTGGCACGATCCTGGCCGTGTTCGTGATGAGCTATGTGGAACGGTTCTTCCGCAAATGGATACCCGACTTTATTAAAACGATCGCAGTGCCCGCTTGCACCCTGCTGGTTATGATCCCACTTACATTCTGCGCCTTTGCACCACTGGGCAAAATCATCGGCAACTGGCTGGCAAATGGTATGATCTGGATTTATGGCGTGACGGGCTTCTTTGGGATTGCACTGCTGGCCGTTTTGCGTCCGTTCCTTGTCATGACCGGTATGCACACTGCGTTTACCCCGTATGTGCTCAATGCTATGGCAACTGTTGGCTATGAACCGTTCTATTCTCCTGCTTGTACTGTTGCAAACCTGAATCAGGGCATCTCCTGTCTGGCGGTAGCCATCAAGAGCAAGCGCAGCGATGTGAGGTCACTGGCTGCCAGCAGCGGATTTACAGCAGTCATTGGCGGTATCACCGAGCCTGCCATGTATGGTATCAACCTGCGGTATAAAACCCCTATGATCGCAGCTTGCATCGGCAGCTTTGTGGGTGCCGCCTACTTGGGTCTGACCCATGTTTACATGCATTCGTTTACAGGTGCCGGCGGTATTTTCAGCATTGTAATGTACATTTCGGAAGATCCGTGGAGTATCATCAACGCAATCATCGGCCTTGTGATCGGTGCAGTAGTTACTTTTGTGGCCACGCTGTTTCTGTATAAGGATCCTGTGGAGGAAAAGATGTAACAATGGGCTTTCAATCAGACTTTTTATGGGGCGGTGCCACAGCAGCCAATCAGTTTGAGGGCGGCTGGAACGAAGATGGCAAAGGCCCCAGCACTGCGGACATGCTGACAAAAGGCAGCGCGGCACAACCACGGCAGATCACGCCCGTCTTGCAGCCGGAGCAGTTTTACCCAAGTCATAAAGCCAGCGACTTTTATCATCACTATAAGGAAGATATTGCCTTGATGGGAAAAATGGGATTTAAAGTATACCGGATGTCCGTCAACTGGAGCAGAATTTTTCCTCATGGAGATGATACGCAGCCCAATGAAGCAGGGCTTGCATTTTATGACGCGGTATTTGACGCATTGCGCACAGCAGGTATTGAGCCGCTGGTCACGATCAGCCATTATGAACTCCCCTTTGCACTGACGCAGCACTATAATGGCTGGGCAGACCATCGAATGATCGAACTCTATCTGCGCTACTGTACGGTACTGTTTGAACACTATAAGGGCAAAGTACATTATTGGATCACATTCAATGAAATCAACTGCGGAATGCTGTCTGTTGGAAATTACAATTCGTTGGGAATTTTGAACGCAGGTGCCTGTTCGATTTTGCAGCAGACCGATGATCCGCAGCAGCGTTTTCAGGCGTTGCATTATCAGCTTGTAGCCAGCGCAAAGGCCGTACAGTTAGCGCATCGTATCGATCCGGAAAATAAAGTCGGTGGAATGCTGGCCTACCTCAGTTCTTATGCACTCACCTGCGCACCAGAAGATGAACTGAAATGTCAGCAAACAATGCAGCATCAGAATTTTTACTGCGGGGATGTTATGGTGCGTGGCTCTTATCCCGCCTTTGCAAAGAGGATCTGGCACCGGAATGGTGTAAAGATCGAGCAGAGCGCAGCAGATATCGATGCCCTGCAAAACGGAACAGTGGATTTTTGCGGATTCAGTTACTATATGTCCAACTGCATCACCACAACTGCACAGAAAGAAGTTACAAACGGAAATCTTGTGCTGGGTGTAAAGAACCCCTATCTGAACGCCAGTGACTGGGGTTGGCAGATCGATCCGATAGGACTGCGCTATACATTGAACGTATTGTATGACCGCTACCAGAAACCTTTGTTTATTGCTGAAAACGGCCTGGGAGCTTTTGATAAGCTGGAAGCGGATCATACCATCCATGATCCATACCGCATCGACTACCTGCGTGCCCACATCGAACAGATGAAAAAGGCTGTGGAAGAGGACGGTGTAGACCTGATGGGCTATACTCCCTGGGGCTGCATCGATCTTGTGTCCGCTTCCACCGGCGAGATGACAAAGCGCTACGGCTTTGTATATGTAGACGCAGACGATTCCGGTAACGGCACCTTTAAACGTTATAAAAAAGACAGTTTTTATTGGTATAAAAAGGTAATTGAAACAAACGGCGAAGAACTGTAACCTGCTCCGAGCCAAAAATAACGCCTGCCATTTTTTCACCTCTCAGGGCTTTGGAAGATTGCTCGCCCATTACCCAGCGCATAGCGTCACCGATATTACTCTTGCCTGAGCCGTTAGGACCGACAACTGCGGTGATACCCTTATTGAATTTCAGCTCTATTTTATCTGGAAAAGACTTAAAGCCCTGCAATTCAAGTGATTTAAGATACATTATTTTTCACCACCCCTCATTATGATTTCGTTTATCTTTATTTTATCGCTGCCCTCGTGACCTACAATTTTTATATTGACACCAAGATCTTTGAAATATTCTATATTAGCTTTTTTCTGACCTATTGCCTTGCTTATCTGCCTTTTCGGTACAGATATCACAACGGAAGCTATATCGCTTATATTGCCATGCTTTTCAAGCTCTTCTGCTATAAGACTGCGGTAATTTCTGCCTTCGCAAAGTTCTCGGAATGCAGGGTGATAAAATCCGCCCAACATTTGCTCCTCCACGACCTCGCTTGCGTGCAGACCAAGCTTTATAACATCTATACCAAGTTTATCGGCTTCTGTGAGAAGATAAGAACAGATTTTCACTACCTCGTCAAAGTCCATAGGCTTATATTCGCCACTTTTGTAAAGCTCTCCGAGCCTTGTACCATTAAGGATAACAACGGGATAAATACGTACTGTTTTAGGAGACAGCGCCGCTATCTTCGACCAAGTTTCCAACTCAGTTTCACGGTTGCTTTTATAAAGTCCTATCATCATTTGCAGACCAAGGTCAAAGCAACCATAGCTTTTTATAAGCTTTGCAGCGTTTTCGACGTCCTGAACAGTATGTCCACGCTCGTTGGCTTCAAGAACAACATCTGACATAGACTGTGCGCCAAGCTCGATAGCCGTAACGTGATTATCTCTGAGAATGTCAAGTATCTCAGTGCTGATATAGTCAGGTCTGGTGGATATCCTGATACCCTTGAATTTGTCGTTGCCTATAAACTCCTGTGCTGCACCAAGAAGTTCGAGCATATATTCTCTCGGCACTGCTGTAAAGCTACCACCGAAAAAGGCTATTTCCGTCTGTGAAACGTCCTTGACTTCGTTCATTGCCTGTGTGCAGATACGCTTCACATCATCAGCGTGCGGTATCTTCTCTGTACCAGTTATGGTGCGCTGATTGCAGAACGCACACATATGCGGACAGCCTATATGCGGCACGAAGACAGATATATTACTGTGCCCCATAGCCCATTAGTTCCAATGCTTCTTTAGCCGCCAACTGTTCAGCGGTCTTTTTCGATCTGCCTGTACCCTCGCCGATAACATTCGTATTCAAAAGTACCTGAACAGTAAATTTCTTATTATGGTCAGGACCTGACTCGCCTTTAAGGTGATATTCTATTCTCTCCTCAGGATTTTTCTGAATTATCTCCTGAAGAATAGTCTTGTAATCATGGAAAACAACTCCATCAGGCGTGATATTTTCAGGTATGAATGAAAGTATATATTTTGAAACAGGCTCGATACCACCGTCAAGATAAATTGCAGCGATAACTGCTTCAAAAGCGTCTGAAATAATTGACGGTCTTTCTCTGCCCCCTGTTATCTCCTCGCCTTTTCCGAGAAAGATATACTTGCCAAGTTCTATTTTCTTTGAGAACTCAAACAATGCTTTTTCGCACACAAGTGAAGCTCTCATTTTTGTCAGCTCGCCCTCTGGCATATGCTTGTAATGCTCGAAAATGTGATCTGACACAACTATAGAAAGCACTGAATCTCCAAGAAATTCAAGCCTTTCATTGCTGTTTCTTGCCTTCTTGTTTTCATTTGCAAATGATGAATGGGAAAGAGCTTCGTAAAGGAGCTTTTCGTCTTTGAATTGATAACCTATTCTTTCCTGAAACTCTTTAAGAGCCTTTTGCTCGTCCATTATAACATCTCCTGTTTGCTTTTCAACTGCTCGATAGCAGTTGTGATCTCGTCTATCACATTAGTTTCAGTAAATTGTTTTGCTTGTCTGATAGCGTTATAGAATGCTCTTGCATTTGATGAGCCATGTGCCTTGATAACAGGCTTTGCAGTACCAAGTAGAGGCGCTCCGCCATACTCAGAGTAATCTACCTTTTTCTTGAATTCTTTAACGTTCTTCATTACCATAAGAGCAGCGATCTTTGACTTTGTATCCTTAGTCAGAAGCGTTTTAAGCTCCCCTGAGAAGAATTTTGCCATGCCCTCGTAAAGCTTGAGCATAAGGTTTCCGCAGAAGCCGTCAGCCACGCATACGTCACAATCGCCCATAGGAAGCTGTCTTGCTTCGATATTTCCAACAAAGTTTACAGGTGCGTTTTTCAACTGCTTGTAAGTTTCAAGCTCCAGCTCTCTGCCTTTTGACTCCTCTGCACCAATATTTGCAAGACCTACTCTTGGTGACTCAACACCAAGTATCTTGTTCATATAAGCCGAACCCATTATTCCAAACTGAGTAAGCATTTCAGGGCGGCAGTCTGCGTTTGCACCGCTGTCAAGAAGCATCGTAGGCGTCGTTGCCGTAGGAAGTATTGTTGCAAGAGCTGGTCTTTTGATGCCCTTTATTCTCTTTACGATAAACGTTGCTCCAACTACAAGTGCGCCTGTTGAGCCAGCTGAAACGAAAGCGTCGCCCTCGCCGTCTGCAAGCATTTTCATGCCCACAGCCATTGAACAATCCTTTTTGCCCTTGATGACCTCTGTAGGCTCTTCACATATCTCGATAACAGTATCAGCGTGCTTGATATGTAAAGCTGTGATATCAAGTCCGTTTTCCTGTGCACATTTTTTTATTTTTTCTTCATCACCAACAAGAGTAACGTCAACACCGAAATCTTTCTGTGCGTCAATTGAACCTTTTATGACTTCGAGAGGTGCGTTATCTCCGCCGAAAGCGTCAATTACTATGTTCATAACATTCTCCTTAAAATTCCTCAATAGCCTTGTCAAGGTCTGCAAGACCCCTTTCAGCTATCATCTTATATTTCAGTTTCTTATCTCTTATACGTTCGGGCAGTTCAGGCAGGATACCCATATTACATCCCATAGGCTGGAACTTCTCCACAGTAGGATCGCTTATATACTTTGAAAGCGCACCCAGCATTGTGGTATCAGGCAAGGTAACCGCAGGCTTGCCCTGCAAACGTCTTGCCATGCTTAACCCTGCAAAAATTCCGCTTGCCGCCGATTCGATATATCCCTCAACGCCTGTCATTTGACCTGCAAAATAAAGGTTTTCTCTATCTCGCATATTAAACTGCGGATTTAAGAGCTTAGGCGAATTGATGAAAGTGTTTCTATGCATAACTCCATAGCGTATAAATTCTGCATTTTCAAGTCCTGTGATAAGAGAAAATACTCTTTTCTGCTCACCAAATTTAAGGTTTGTTTGAAAGCCCACAAGGTTATACAGACTTCCCTCTGCGTTCTCTGCACGAAGCTGAACGACAGCATAAGGTCTGTTTCCTGTTCGTGGATCTGTCAAACCCACAGGCTTCAATGGTCCAAAACGCATTGTGTCCTCTCCTCTTTTGGCAAGGACCTCAACCGGCATACAGCCTTCATACACCTTGAACCCGTCCTTTGAAAAGTGCTCCTTATCAAAATCATGGAGCGGAGCGGATTCCGCATTGATAAGTTCATTATAGAACCTGAGATATTCTTCCTTATTCATAGGGCAGTTTATATAATCAGCCTCGCCCTTGCCATATCTCGAAGCAAAAAACACCTTATCCTTATCAAGACTTTCATATGTGACGATAGGTGCGGCGGCATCATGAAAATACAGATAATCACCGCATATTTTGCCGATACTCTCTGCAAGCCCATCGCTTGTAAGAGGACCTGTTGCGATTATAACATCGCCATCAGGTATATCTGTGACTTCTTCCTCAATAACAGTGATGTGAGGATTTTCCATTATCTTTGCCGTGACCATATCGGAAAACTTTTCCCTGTCAACAGCAAGTGCTCCGCCAGCTGATACCTTAGTTTCAGCTGCACATTCCATTGTGACAGAGCCAAGTCTGCGCATTTCCTCTTTTAGCATACCTGCGGCTGAATCTATTCTGTCCGCTTTCAATGAATTTGAGCAGACAAGCTCTGCAAAGCCCTTATATTTATGGGCAGGCGTAAACTTTTTCGGCTTCATTTCATAAAGCTCAACGTCTATCCCTGCTTGGGCTAACTGCCACGCAGCTTCACAGCCTGCAAGTCCTGCACCTATTACCTTAACCGCCATTAGATAAATTCCTTTCATATCCGCAATCAGGCTTATGGCAAATGAGTATTCCGTTCTTTCCGCCTTTCTGGAAAAGCGTACTGCCACACTTAGGGCATTTCTCTTCGGTAGGAACGTCCCATGTCATGAACTTACACTCAGGATTATCCTCACAGCCGTAATACTTCTTGCCCTTTTTAGACTTTTTGAGAAGCACTTTCTTTCCGCAGTAAGGGCAAATTCCGCCTGTTTCCTGAACTATTTTCTTGGTATTCTTGCACTCAGGAAAACCTGAGCAAGCCATAAATTTGCCATATCTGCCTATCTTTATTACCATAGGTTTGCCGCAAAGCTCGCACACCTGATCTGTTTCTTCGTCAGGCACTTTGATACGCTTCCCGTCCATGGCTTCCTCGGCTTCAGTCAATTCCTCGTCAAAGTCACTATAAAAGTCCTGCAAAGTTTTTACCCAACTTTTCTTGCCATTTTCCACTTCGTCAAGAGATTTCTCCATGTTTGCAGTAAACTTAACATCAACTATTTTATCAAAATGCTCGCTCATAAGCTGATTTGTTACTTCGCCAAGCGAAGTCGGCTTAAGCTGTTTTCCGTCACGCTCAACATAATTCCTGTTTATTATGGTTGTAATAGTTGGAACATAAGTCGAAGGTCTGCCGATGCCTGTTTCCTCAAACGCTTTTACGAGCGTCGCTTCTGTGTATCTTGCAGGTGGCTGAGTGAAATGCTGATTTCCCTCAAGGTTACGCACCTTTATTGAGTCACCGGATTTTATTGGAGGAAGCACGTTTTTCTTTTCACCCTCATCGTCTTTAGCCTCTTCATAAAGAACAGTAAATCCGTCGAATTTTACAGAATAGCCTGTTGCCTTGAAGTTACAACCGTTTGCAGAGATATCAACAGAAACAGTGTCCATAAGGCAGTTTGACATCTGAGAAGCTATAAATCTCTCCCAAATGAGTTTATAAAGCTTGTACTGGTCACTCGTCACTCCGCTTGCCTTTACCATATCAGGTGTAACCTCTGGGTGTGTTGGTCGGATGGCTTCGTGAGCGTCCTGAGCGTTGCCCTTAGTTTTATATTTTTTCGGTGTGTCAGGGATATACTTATCGCCATATTTTTTTCTGATAAAATCATATGCCGCTGCTCTTGCTTCATCAGAAATTCTAAGGCTGTCGGTACGCATATAGGTGATAAGACCTGTCTGACCCATATCGTTTATCTCAACACCCTCATAAAGCTCCTGAGCAGTTTTCATCGTTCTTCTCGCCTGAAAACCGAGACGTCTTGACGCTTCCTGCTGTAAAGTCGAGGTGGTGAATGGTGCGGCAGGAGATTTTCTGTGAACGCTCTTTTTTACCTTGTCGATAACAAACTCGGCACCCTCAAGTCTTTTCAGTATCTCGTCAGCCTGCTCTTTATTTTTCAACTCTGGCTTTTCTCCGTCAACTGTATTAAGCTTTGCGGCAAAGGTCTTTCTTTCACCGTTTGTGGAAAATTTTCCGTCAATGGACCAATATTCCTGAGATACAAATGCCCTTATCTCGTTTTCTCTGTCGCATATCATTTTAACTGCGACAGACTGAACTCTGCCCGCTGAAAGTCCTTTTCTTATCTTTCTCCAAAGAAAAGGTGAAAGCTTATAGCCCACAAGTCTGTCAAGGATACGTCTTGCCTGCTGTGCATTAACAAGGTTTATATCAATAGAACGTGGGTGGCTCATTCCAGCTTTGATACCAGTTTCAGTAAGTTCGTTGAAAGTTACTCGGTTTTTATCATTCAGATCAAGACCCAAAAGCAATGCGAGATGCCATGAAATGGCTTCTCCCTCTCGGTCAGGGTCTCCTGCAAGATAAACATGGTCGCTTTTCTTTGCAAGCTTTTTTATATCTTTTATAACGCCCTCTTTGTCTTTTATATTGACATATTTAGGCTCAAAATTATTATCTATATCGACGCCCAGCTTTGATTTTGGCAGGTCACGGACATGACCCTTTGAAGCCACGACTTCATAATCATCGCTAAGATAACGCTTAATTGTTTTTATCTTCGTTGGTGACTCAACTATGATCAAATTAGACAAATCTATTCTCCATTCTTAATATATATTAAAGTCCAAACATTTTGCCCGGATATGACTTAACAGTGCCATAAAGTTCAAGCTCCGTTAGCTGTGCAAGCACATCAGAGATATCCATACCAAGCTTTGCAGCTATCTCGTCCGCAAGCATATTTCCGCTTTTTAACAGTTTGCAAATGCTCTTTTGTGTGTCATCAAGCCCTGACAGATCAGGCTCAGGTGTTGGCTTTACCACTTCTGTTTCAGAAACAGTCTTGCTGTCAGGCACTTTTCTTTTGCTTTTTCTGTGCTTCACTATCTTAGGCTCGCCATTGTTAAGTATAGCAGAATCCTCAGCAGGAAGCGTGAACTCTCCCAGACTTTCCACAAGTCTAAGAGATTGATACCTTTCATTGCCAAGCGAATACACTATATCCTCTGCGCCGAACACAGGTTGACACTCATTTCTTATGAGATCACGTTGTCCGAAATATCGACTGTCATAGATATCATGTGGCGGTACTACAAATACCTGTTTTCCTTGAGATATGGCGTGATTGACATTATCAAGACCATGACTTTCCTTGCTACACTCAGTAAAAAGCACTGCATTTGAAAGTCCTGTAAGAATCCTATTGCGATTCACAAAAGCATTTCCAAATGGTTTATAACCCGGAAAATACTCTGATATTACTACTCCATTCTCAGCGATCTGTTTTTTTAGCTCGTTACTTCCCTTAGGGTAATCACAATCAAGAGCTGTGCCACACACAGCTATAGGTCTACTATTATTTTCAATAGCTACCTTGTTAGCGATCTGATCTATACCGCCTGCAAACCCCGAAGCAAGCAGACAGTTTCTTCTTATAAGATCTGCGCAAATATGCTTCGTTATCTTTACAGAATATTCAGACGGCTCACGGGAGCCTACTACTGAAATAACGCATTTATCGTTTAAAAAGTCAAGGTTACCATAAGTATACAGAACAGCAGGTGGATTTGCAATCCGTTTAAGTCTGTCAGGATAGCCCTCACTTTCGTAACAATAAATATTTATGCCAAGCTCTTCACAGCGTTTTTTTATGATTTCTGCGTCTTTAAGACTATATTTTCCTATCCTCTGCAGCTCTTTATCATTAAGTCCGCTGACCATATGATTATCAAGTGCAGTCATGAACTCAACTATATCATCATAATTTGCAGAAACTTCCCATATACGTTTGCTCGATGGAGTGAAAATCAGAACCGCTCTTATCCACAATAAAAGTCTTTCTTTATCCATGACTGCCACCTCGAAACATTTCCCACAAAATGATTGTGCCTGCGCAAGCAGCATTAAGTGATTCTATGTTGCCGTGCATAGAAATAGTCACACGATTTTTACAAATGTCTGAATGTTCTTTAGGCAAACCTTTGCCCTCGTTTCCTATTACAACAGCACACGGTCTGTCAAAATCAAATTCTGTGATATTTTCACCGTTTCTGACAACTGCAGCATTTGTAACGATACCAAGCTCATCAAAAAGTGTTGCGACGTTCAGAAAATTATCCACTACAAAAAGATCAAGTCTTGTAGTGCTTCCCATAGCGGAACGAACCACCTTTGGGTTATACAGATCAACGCAATTATCTGTCATAACTACTCCACTAACGCCTACGGCATCGGCAGTTCTTAAAAGCGTACCCAAATTACCTGGGTCCTGTAAATTGTCAAGCACGAGATACTTCCCGTTTTTGTCAATATACTCAGCCACAAAAGGCAAATCGACCTTAAAAACGATCATATATATGCCCTGAGAGTTTCCCTCATCTGTCATCTTTTTCGCAAGCTCATCAGATATTTCAAAAACATCTTCGGGTCTTGCGCACGAGAAAAGGCTATCAGTTTTAAGTGTATTTTTATACTTAGTCAAGGCCGTTTGAGTATAGAAAACAGAATGGACTTTTATTCTTCCGCACACAGCTTCATAAGCGGTGTCAACGCAGTTTCTTGCACCTTCAACAGCAAACAATCCATGTTCTTCCCTAGCTTTTTTTGATAACAGAAGCTTTCTGAAAAGCTTCACTCTAGGGTTATCTTTACTATTAATATGCAAACTGCGTCACCTCTTATTCTGAAAATTTAATCATTTAGTTGCCAAATGCGTCATATATGGTGTTGCCTTAATATACAACAAAACACGCAGGTTACAAGAACGTGCGTGTTTTTGACTATTAAAGAGCAGCCTTCGCCTTTTCTGCGATTGCTGTGAAACCAGCAGGATCGCTGATAGCTATTTCGGAGAGCATCTTTCTGTTAAGATTGATACCAGCCTTGTTTACGCCGTTCATGAATGTTGAATAATTCATACCGTTCATCTTGCAGGCCGCCGAGATTCTTGTTATCCAAAGCTGTCTGAAATCTCTCTTCTTCTGCTTACGGCCGATGTAAGCGTACTGGCCGCTCTTCATCACAGCCTGCTTAGCAGTCTTAAACAGACGGTGCTTGCCGCCGTAATAACCCTTCGCAGCCTTTAATACTTTCTTTCTTCTCTTGCGGGTCGCCATAGCGCCTTTAATTCTAGCCATTCTTTCTTACCTCCGATATTCTGATAAAACGCGTTGTCTCTTATTTGTAGGGCACCAGGCGCTTGCACTGCTTCTGGTTGGTCACATCTGCAACGGCAGTCTTGCGCAGGTTTCTCTTACGCTTGGTGGACTTCTTGGTCAAAATGTGGGAGGTGTAAGCGTGGGCACGCTTTACCTTGCCGCTTTTG
>OOBT01000699.1_pt1 | contig 20404 bp, 23 predicted proteins | sample 1671551 | NCBI WGS metagenome assembly OOBT01 (sample SAMN06348168, study PRJEB24527) | human gut metagenome | reverse complement strand
ATGTAATACTTCTGATTGCTCATGGCCGTAAACCTCCGCTGATGTGTCCGGCGGAGACGCGGCCCCGCCGTTTCTTTTGGCCATTATCATACCATGTTGTTTGACAAAACACAACTGTTTTCGTAGGAGGGAGCATACAAAAATGCAGGAAAAGCAGCGGGCTTTTTTGGTGCGGACTGCCTATTGGGCCGTTTGGGCGGTGCTGCTGTGGCTGGGGGTGCGGTATCTGCTGCGGTGGCTGCTGCCGTTTCTGCTGGCCCTGGCCCTGGCGGCTGCGGTGGAGCCGGTGATCGCCTGGTGCCGCCGCCGCATGGGCCTGAAGCGGGGGTTCACGGCGGCGGTGGTGACCATCGCCGTCACCGGGGCCATACTGGCGCTGGCGGCGGTGATCGTGTGGCAGCTGATCCGCCAGGCGGCGGAGCTGCTGGGGCAGCTCCCCGGGCTTCTGGCGGGGCTGCCGGGCATGACGGAGGACCTGCGGCAGCGGCTGGATGAACTGATTGAGATTGGTCGGCAGATCCTTTCCCGGCTGGCAGAACTCTAAAATTTCACCCCGCAGTTGGAGGGCTGCGGGGGTACATAAGGGTTGACATCCTTGCAAAGCAATCGTTGATGGCTTTATAATCGGGGTGAAAGAAGGGCAGGTGCTGGATATGAGGTTCGTTTTTAAGATGATCGTTTTCCCGTTTTGGCTGCTTACGGCTTTCCTTGCGCTGATGCTGAAATGGACGCTGAACCTGTCAGCGTTCGTGCTGGCTCTGCCCATGCTGTATATTTTTGGCTGCGGCCTTTATACGCTGTACTGCCGGGAGTGGATGCAGTTTTTGATCTTGCTGGTGGCGGAGTTTGGATGCTTTCTGCTCATCACTGCCGGAACGGTCATCGTGGAAGCCGTGGAATGGTTCAGCGGCTGGATTGCAGAATTATAAAACTTTTATGCCGCCACTGTGCGGCATTTTCTTTTTGCCGGGAGGTGGTCAAACTGGCTGCAACAAGATTAATTGCGCTGCACAAAAACAAAGGCAAGTCGGTTGCGGCCTGTCTGAAAAGCCGCACGGATTACGCCCAGAACCCAGACAAGACACAGCAGGGCGAACTGGTCAGCAGTTACGAATGCAGTCCCTTGACCGTGGATGAAGAATTTATGCTCTCCAAACGCCAGTATGAACTGATGACCGGGCGCAGGCAGAAAAGTGATGTGATCGCCTATCAGATTCGGCAGTCGTTCAAACCCGGAGAGATCACCGCCGAGGAAGCCAACAAGGTCGGTTATGAGCTTGCCATGCGGTTCACGAAAGGCAAGTACGCTTTTATCGTTGCGACCCACACCGACCGGAAACACATTCATAACCACATCCTCTACAACTCCACTGCACTGGACAGCACCCGGAAATTCCGGGATTTTTTGTTATCTGGGCTTGCGGTGCAGCGACTGAGCGATTTGATTTGTCTGGAACATCAGCTGTCCGTCATTGAAATCAAGCCGTATCGGGAGCGACAGAAGCGCACCCTTTATCCGTCCAGAGAAAGCAGCCGGGATAAGCTGTGTGCCGTAATCGACGGCATCCTGCTGAACGAGAAGCCTGCAAGTTTTGAGGGCTTTCTTCAAAAGCTGGAACAGCAGGGCTATGAGATCAAACGAGGAAAGCACACTTCCGTCAAAGGCGCACGGCAGAAACGATTTATCCGTTTTCGCACATTGGGCGCAGGATACAGCGAAGATGAAATCAAGGCGGTCATCGCCGGAGAAGCCGAACGCCGCCCTCATCAGAAACAGCCGCCGAAAGAGCAGCCGTTCCACCTGTTAGTGGACATTCAGGCAAAACTCTCCGAGGGCAAGGGCGAAGGTTATGCACGGTGGGCGAAACGCTACAATCTGAAAGAGATGTCCAAGACCCTGATCTTCTTACAGGAAAATAAAATCGGCAGCATCGAGGAAATGCAGGAGAGAGTAAATGCAGCGACTGCACGATACCATGAGCTAGGGGATTCCATCAAGGCCGCAGAGCAACGCATGACTGAAATTGCTGTTCTGCGAGCGCACATCGTCAATTACGCCAAGACCCGGTCTGTGTATGATGCTTACCGCAAAGCCGGATACAGCAAGAAGTTTCTGGAACAACACCGGGAGCAGATCACACTGCACAAGGCAGCAAAAGTTGCTTTCGATGAAGCGGGGCTGAAAAAACTGCCGAAGGTAAAGGAACTGAATGTCGAATACGCTGAGTTGTTGGCAAAAAAGAAATCGGCGTACCCTGAGTACCGCAAGGCACGGGATGAGATACAGGAACTGATGAAAGCTCAGAAGAATGTAGAGCTGTTCTTCGCCGAGGAAAAAGAGCCCAAGGAAAAATCGCAGACCCGCTAAACAGAAAACGCCGAGGATTCTTCCCATTTTGGGGAGAGTCCTCGGTGTTCTTTTTCGTTATAGAAGCATTTGGCACAAATGCGCAGCCTGCATCCGGCGGATGCAGTACACAAAGGGTTTGGGACTATCCCAACAAGCATTTTTCAACGCAAAAATGGCGTTTGTATCACCTCCGTGTGAGTATCATGTAAGATTTTATACACACAGAGGTGCTATACGGATACCGTTCCGTTTCAGTAATGTCATAATATATATACTATATATCTTATTTCTTATCATTGTTTTTTCCGTCATCATAACTAAATTGATAAAAATTAGTTCCCTCGTTCAGATAAGTTACGTCACTGCTCTTTTGATCAGCAGAAACATTTCTTCCACCTATATCTTGATCTGTTATAGGTCCCCCTTTTTGACACGCTTTCAACAAATCCATGTCATTTAATCCTTTGTTTTCACTCATACCCTCATACCTCCATTCAAAGAAATAAAAACACAAACAAACGCCAATAATATTGAAATAACAACATCTGTTACCAGCAGATTAACACAAAAGTTGAATGCCTTGTATCTTTTTTCTAACAATTCATTGTTGTAATCTATACACCTGACATATTTAGTGCCCAAATACCTCGCAATCGTTTCCGGTGTTTGTGCTATCAAGTCATACTTTAGTATTTCTCTTGTATTAAACCTCGCAAAAGGAACGCTCTTTAACAATCCAACCAATTTAATAAGCATTAAACTATAAACAGCCACATCACAAATCAACAATAATACATATAATATAATTAGCGTTAATGCCAATCCGTTATGGGGGAAAGCAAAATGAGATGCCTCGCTTATTGTGGATGTTAAAAGGACAAACAGAAAGGCACATACAGTTAGCAATATGTATACCTTATTATCTAATTTCTCAGCCCTTTGCACACAATGATCATATTCAGATAAGAATGCCTCTTTTGCAATATCTTCCGCCGTTTTATCATTTTGATACATATTGGAAGTTTTCTCAATCTCCACTGAATATGTCTTATTTTCTACTTGAACATCATATTTTTCCATATTACCCCCCAGTGCGAGTCATTTTATTCCTCCAAGTTCCTATTTTATTAAAGCACTTTTTTCACTTTAAGCAATATAATTTCTCCAATCTCATAGCATTCCAATCTTTTTTCGATAGGTTTCCTTGAAGATTTTGGATAGATAGAACTTGTTGATTGTCAATCTGCGTCTTCCTGATGGAGAAACACGACGCAAGGGCATTTCCAGCCTGCGCCTTCCTGATGGAGAAACAAGGCGCAAAGGAGCCAGAACTACCAAGAATCTGTGGGTGTCAAAACTTCGTTGCCGCTGCGGTTCTTCATACCGCATTTTCAACTGGCGCAAACTGAAGGACGGAACGCCGGTCTTTGAGGAGGAGCGCACCGATCTGATGGCTGTGTCGGAAAAGCCCATCCTCACCTTCACCATCGACTTTGAAACCGCCAAGCGTTACCGGGAAGCCAACAAGATGCCCCACCAGTTCCGCCGTGCAGCGTGGACCGACCTGACCGTGGAGGTGTATCTGTGATGCTTCTGGGAAGCAGCTCTGTGTTAAATACGATTCATCTCATACATGAGCAAACAAATAAGGCTCACCGCCAAAATTGACGGAGAGCCTTATTTTACGCTCGATTTTTAACGATAATTCGCTATAAAAGTCTTATGCTCTCGGGTTTTTAATAGCAGCCTGAGCGGGTGCCAAAATTACAGGGCGTTCGCACGTACTCACATCTGGTACAGTGCCACCATCAGCGGCATCGTGACGATACACAGCAGGGTCGTTACCACATTGATAGCGCTGGCGTAGTCTGCATCTTTGCCGTACACCTGCGCCATCTGGGTCAGTGTGGACGCGGACGGCGTGCAGATGGCAATCAGTGTAACCAGCAGTATTGTTCTGCCCTCCGGCACTAGTGCTGCAAGGCTGCTGTATTTCAACAGTACGATTCCTATCAGCGGGATGCCCACCAGACGCAGCAGTGTGATCCACCATAGTCTGTGATAGCTCATCAGTTTTTTCAGGTCCATTTCTGCGATCAGCACACCGAGTATCAGCATTCCCATTGGACCAACCATACTGCTGATCGAATCCACCGCATCCTGCACAGGTGCAGGCAACTGGATCTGCAGCAGAAACAGCAGCACCCCAGCAAAAATGGCGATCATGTTGATATTGGTCAGAATCTTTTTCAGGTCGATTCCTTTTTCTCCGCAGAGCTTCATTTTAGCATGGCTCCACAGCAGAAAAAGCTGTACCGAAAGAAATGCGCTGGTGTAAATGAACCATTCCTTGCCCAGAATGGCCGTCACAATGGGAATAATAAGGTTTCCTGCATTGGAATAGATCAGCGAGGTTTCCTCTACACCATCCAGTTTCAGCACCTTGCCCAGAAAGCCGACCACCACAATCAGCACCAGATGCAGCAGCACTGCCGTAGCCAGTGCCAGCAGCAGACCGTTCAGAATCTCGGGCTGATACTTCACCTGAAACGACGAGATGATCACACATGGCATGACCAGATACAGTGAAATCATGGAGAGCACCTTGCTGTCCCGACTGCGGACGATGCCGCAGCGCACCAGCACAATGCCCAGAGCCATGACCAAAAACAGCGAAAGGATCTTTTTTGCCAGAATCAAACTTATCATATCGATATTCCTTTGCGGCAGCTGTTGTACGTGCTGCACCCTCACACAAAAAAATCAAGTGCAGTATTTTTCTTGTTGTTTTGAAAAATACTGCACCGATCTTTTTTATTTGATTAGTCCTCGGCGGGAAGTTCCAGATCCTGTCCGTTGGAAGCGATCACCTTTTTGTAATACTCGAAGGAATCTTTCTTCCGACGCTGCAGGGTTCCGTTGCCCTGATTATCCTTATCCACATAGATAAAGCCATACCGTTTTTCCATCTCGCCAGTGCCGGCACTCACGATATCGATGGGCCCCCACCAAGTGTAGCCGAAGATATCACAGCCGTCAGCCACAGCCTGCTGCAAAGCTTCGATGTGCTTTTTGAGGTACTCCATGCGGGCAGTATCGCGGATGCGGCCATCCGAGTCAATGGTGTCTGCCGTACCAAGGCCGTTTTCAGCAATGAACATGGGCTTCTGGTAGCGGTCATACAGTTCGTTGCAGACGAATCGCAGACCCACCGGGTCGATTGGCCAGCCCCACTTGGATTTTTCCAGATAGGGATTGTCCGCACCTACGTGACCGCCCGTATTGGAGCGGATCTTCATGCCGGCAATGTGGGTAGAGGTCATGTAGTAACTGAAAGCCAGATAGTCGTTGGTGTTCTGTGCAATCAGCTCAAGATCACCCGGCTCCATCTGCACCTGTACGCCCAGCTCTTCCCACTTGCGATCGATGTAAGAGGGGTAACGGCCACGCAGCATCACATCCGAGAAGAACAGCGAACGCTGACGAAGCTGATAGGTTTCCATCACATCCTCCGGGCGGCAGGTGTTGGGATATGCCGTGCTCAAAGACAGCATACAGCCGATCTTTGCACCCGGTATCATCTCATGGCAGGATTTGACAGCCAGTGCATTGGCCACAAACATATTGTGTGCAGCCTGATACTGCCGCTGCGGTGCATTGGCATCATCTGCCACCACCATGCCGGCTGCCAGATAAGGCAGCTTGAGGGTGTTGTTGATTTCATTGAAAGTCATCCAGTACTTGACCTGATCCTTGTAGCGCTCAAACAGCACCTTGCAGTAGCGCTCAAAAAAGCCGACCAGCTTGCGGTTGTCCCAGCCGCCGTACTTTTTGACCAGCGCCAGCGGAGTCTCAAAGTGAGAGATTGTGATCACCGGTTCAATGCCCCAGCGGTGCAATTCCCGGAACATATCCTCGTAGTAGCTCAGACCCTTCTCGTTGGGCTCGGCATCGTCGCCGTTCGGGAAAATGCGACTCCATGCAATGGAGGTGCGCAGGCACTTCATGCCCATCTCGCCAAACATGGCAATGTCTTCTTTGTAGTGATGGTAGAAGTCGATGGCTTCATGGGAGGGATAGACGCGGCCCTCATGCAGCTCCAGCGCCGGGTCCAGCTTGATGAAACGATCTTTGCCGGTCTCCAGCAGGTCGCAGATCTCCAGGCCCTTTCCATCTTCCAGATAAGCGCCCTCGCACTGATTTGCCGCCAGTGCGCCGCCCCATAAGAAGTTTTTTGCAAAGGTTTTCACGGCAGTTCTCCTTTTATCAGTTCTGAGCGGCCTGCTCTGCTTCTGCCTGCTTATTGGCAATGATCATGAAGGGGACATACACCAGAGTTGCCAGTGCCAGACCAATAATCTGCACCACAACACCCTGCCAGCCGTGGCCAATCAGTGCACTCAGCAGCACGGGCGTACCAAAGGCAACGTCAACGGTGTTGCAGGGCATAAAGCCAATCGTGCTTGCAAACAGTGCAGTACCGGAGCACAGCATAACAGAGAGGATGGAGGGAATCAGCATGGTGGTGTTCAAAACCAGAGGCAGGCCAAAGACCATGGGCTCGCTGATGCCGAACAGTGCAGGGCCAATAGCAACTTTGGCAACAGCGCGATAATCTTCACGCTTGGACACCAGGAAGATAGCCAGGCAGACGGGCAGAGCCACCGGCAGGGCAACGAATGCGACCCAGAAGCCGTAGGTGATGGGAGAGGACGGGGTCTGACCAGCGGCCACAGCAGCAACGTTTGCAGCCAGAGCAGCAGCCAAGAACGGGTCACGCACAGGCTTGATGATCAGGTCGCCATGGATGCCCAGGAACCAGAATGCACGGCAGACCAGAATGATGATGAACAGACCGGCAGGACTCTGGAATGCATTCTCCAGAGGATGCTGGATGGTGGTGTAGATCCAGTCGGTCAGGTACTGGCCGCTGATCTGACGGAATGCGTAACCGCCAACGGAAACACCCAACAGGGTGAGCACGATGGGGATCAGAGCGTTGAAAGAAGTAGTGATAGCAGTGGGAACAGATGCCGGCATCTTGATCTTGAGCTTATCGAAGGTCATCAGGAAGGCGAACAGCTGGCTTGCCAGAATGGCGATCAGCATACCCACGAACAGACCCTGAGAACCCAATGCTGCACCGGGCAGGCCACTGGCGGTGCCAGTCTTGTCGTCCACCACTACAGAGACGATCTGCGGGCAGATGGTCAGATAGGAAGCCAGCGCCATAATAGCGGAGATGTGCTCCGGCACATTGTTCTTCTTGCCCAGCTTGAGACCGATCAGGAACACGATGGGCAGGGTCATGCAAGACAGCGTTGCAAAGTTTGCAGCGGTAAAGATAGGCTTCAGTGCTTCCAGTGCGGGGACCCACTTGGCAAGGCCGGTAGTGGTGCTGCACAGGATGGTGTTGAACAGGTTCATGAACGAGCCAACGATAACGAACGGCATGTAGATGGTGAACGAATCCTTGATTGCACCAAGGAACTTGTTTTCGTCCACTTTTTCGGCCACCAGGCTCATGCCATCAACGAACTTGTCGCTAAATTTACTCATGTTTTTTCTCCTCCAAAAGGGATTTTCCAAACAACTCAGCCGTTGTTCACCAGATCCTCGGCCTGCTTCAGAATGGCAGCACCGTTGCAGCGGCCATAGGCCAGTGCATCAATGACCGCCACCGGTGCACTGTCACCCACAGTTGCCTTGACCTTGCGCTGCAGATGGCGCACCTGCGGGCCCAGCAGCAGCACATCAAAGTTGCCAACATTCTCCGCAATCTTGTTCTGATCCACAGCCCAGATCTCATAGTCCTTGCCCTGCTCCTTTGCAGCGTCCTTCATCTTCTGGACGACGACGCTCGTGGACATTCCCAAGCAGCAAGCCAGCATGATTTTCATAACGATCCTTCCTTTCTTGTGTTCCGTGTTTATTTATGATTCTGCTTATAGAGTTCAATGAACTCTTCTGCAAAATCGATGGACATGATTGCCATGGTCAGGTGATCCTCTGCGTGGATCAGCACGATGTTCAGTTCCACGCTCTTGCCCTGAGCTTCGCTCTGCAGCATATCGTTCTGTACATCGTGCGCCTTGGCCATCTGCTCTCTTGCTTCGGCCAGATTTTTTTCGGCCTGTTCAAAATTGCCGTTGCGGGCCTCCTCGATTGCCATCAGTGCCAGCGATTTTGCATCACCAGCGCAGGCGATAATTTCAAATGCAACTTCGTACTTCTCGTCATCAACCATTTTCTTGTTCCTCCAGTCCTTGTTCTTTTTGTCTCAGCAGCCCTAACAGGACCTCGAACCGGCGCTCTGCGATCAATTTGCAGATGCAGGCTTCATCGACCATAAGCTGCGCAACAACCTGATAAAATTTTTGCAGTTTTGCGGTGGCATCGTCCGCGATGGACACCAGAAATACCACCTGTACCTTTGCTTCGCCCCACTGCACGGGCTTGTCCAGAATGGCAAGGCAGACGAAGGTATCTTTGCTGACTGCCTTCCACGGATGCGGCATTGCCACCAGCCCACCAAACGAAGTGGCGGCCAGCGATTCCCGCTTTTTCACGAGCTGTAAAAAATCATCCGGCAGCTTTTTTTTGCCGCATACGAACCGGCACATCTGTTCCAGTACCTGCTCCCGTGTTTCGCAGTTGAGATGTGGCAGAAATAGCTCCGGGCTGAAATATTCTTCCACAGTCCCCTTTTTGCCCTGCATCAAGAGCTTTTTCATCTGGGTCAGTTCTTTTTCGGTGGGGAAGAACTGGATCTGTCGGATGGGCACCGGGACATAAATGGGAATAGGCACCGTGGAAAACACATAGTCGATCTTACTGAAGTTCACGCTCCGCAGCCCGATCACGTCACAGGTCTGTATCCGGCCCAAATTCTTGCCGAATTTCTGCTGGTAGCGGTAAGCCAGCAGCTGGGCGCTGCCTTTGCCGCTGGCGCAGACGATCAGGATGTTTTTAGGTGCCCACTCTTTGGCCTTCTGCCGTTCCAGTGCCAGCGCAAAGCTGACGGCGATATAACCGATCTCGTCCTCCTTGATGGGGTTCGGGCTGACGTCTTGCAACACGCTGCACGCCTGCGTGGCCATCTCGTAGGCCAGCGGATACTCCCGCTTGATATCCTGCAGGATCGGGTTCTTCATCCGCATCCCACTCTTGATCCGCGCCAGCAAGGGCACCATGTGCATGCACAGGCCCATGCGCAGTTCCAGATTGTCCCGGAAGTCGATGCGGAACGCCTCGTAGATTTGCTCGATCATATCCGATACGATGCGGTTGACCTCCTGCGGAATCACCAAATTTTCATCCGAGGTCATTGCGTTTGCCCGGTACATCTGTTTGCCGTTCAGATGCATAGCAATGTAGCAGACCTCCGGCAGTGGAAAAGCCACGCCCGTCATGTTTTCGATCTGCACGGCGATGTGGCTGGCCACTTCTAGGATCCGCTCCGGAAGGTCCGCCTGCATACCATCCGAGCTTTCTATCGCGTGCCCTGTGCGGATGCGCTCCACTGCGACCTCAAGGTGGACCGCCAGATTATCCAGCGCCATCGTGGACATGGCGAATTTTTCTTTTTCCAGCACCCGGCTGACCAGCTCCTGTATCTGCTGCCCGACCGGGCGGCTCTCGTCCCGCTGCGCCGCAATGCAGATCCTACGGTTCGTCTCACGGCCTACCACGCAGATGCCGTAGCCCGGTTTGCGGCGGATGCTCAGCCCGTATTCCGCCAGCTGCCGCTCCACTTCGCGCAAATCGTTGGAGATTGACCGCCGCGACACAAAAAACTGCTCGCTTAGATCATCCAGCTTGGAATAGCCATCCTTTTCCAGCAGATACTGTCTCAGCCGCTGTATCCGCTCCTGCGCGTCCTGCGGGATGCCGGTCTGTTCTCCCTGCTGTGGTTTGCTGCCCGACACATACGTCTGTGCATCCGTGATCTCAATGCCGAACCCCCTGCCGGGTTTGGCTGTGATGCAAAAGCCATTTTCCTGCATTTCCTTTGCGTAGGTCTTAATCAGGCTCCGCACTGTTTTGCCGCTGAGTTTCAGTTGTGCGGCCAGTTCATCCGCCGTCATAGGGCCACTTTGGTCCAGTATTTCAGCGATCGTCCAGATCCGCTCGTCCATCTTTTCACCTCCCCCGGCCTGTTGATTAGCACATTTATTTTCTTATCGCTGTTAAAATTATAGCATTTTTGCTCAATTCGTTCCACGTCCAGAATTTCCACATCCACTCCGGAAATTGTTGCATGTATATTTTACCGTTTGGATATTCTGCCAGTCAACACAAAAACCGCCCTGGCTTCCTGCTTCGGAAACCGGGGCGGTTCATTTGCGTTATGGTTTTTTATTCGCGCTTTTCAAGCGCTCACACGATCACTTGCGGGGATTCTTGATCGCAGCCTGTCCTGCATTTTATAAATCGAGTGCAAAGGAAACCGCTTGTTTTCGTTGTTTTTTACTTTTTGCTTTGCCTTTTCGTCCTCAAAATTCCAAATTGTAGTATCATCCAAAAATATTTTCGTCACTCAATTTCTACTTTTTACATACTTTTTTCCATGCAAAAAGCGGTCGCAAAAACTTTCCATACCACTAGGAAGGAGATGATTTTCCACATGAACAAGCACTCACAGTTGAAAATCCGAGGACACACCAAATGACGCTTGACTACTTCTATGGGCAGTCGGGCGAACTGTTTTCCTACTTCCGCATCCCAAAGGCGTTATTTCAGGACAGCCGTTTCCGGCACCTCTCCACCGATGCCCGGACGCTGTACGGCATCCTGCTCGACCGCATGAGCCTGTCGGTCAAGAACGGCTGGATGGACAAGCAGGGACGGGTGTATATCATCTACACCGTCCGGGAAGTGCAGGAATCACTCTGCTGCGCTGAACACAAGGCGGTCAAGCTGTTCCGGGAACTGGAGCAAATCGACCTAATCGAACGCAAGCGGCGCGGTCTGGGCAGACCCAGCCTGATCTACGTCAAAGACTTCACCACAGGGTTGTCAAAAACGCACAATCTGAATTGCACAAACGGCAATTCAGGCGTTGCCCAAATCGCAGTTCAGGAGCAGCCAAAAACGCAAGCAAATAAGACTGATAAGAATAAGACAGAGATGAATAAACCTGATCCTATCCACTCAGGGAACATTCGTGAACAGCTTGAGGATTATTTTTATCAGGTGTTGGAGGTCGAACTGCTTCTCCGGCTTTTCCCGGATGATGAGGACACCATCTGTCAGATCGTGGATTTGCTGGTAGATACCTGTGCTACCAAGCGCAGGATGCTCCGAATCGCCGGGGATGATAAGCCTGCCGAGGTGGTACGCAGTCGGCTGAAAAAGCTGAATGCCGACCACATCCGCTTTGTGCTGAACAGCCTTGCCAAAAATTCTACCCCCGTGCGGAACATGAAGCAGTATCTTCTTGCCTCGCTCTACAATGCACCCACGACCATGAATCTACACTATCAGAACCAGACGAACCATGACTTTGCGCACGGTTCCCGGAAAGCGGGGTGATGTTATCGCAAAGAAAGCAACAGTTATCGCAGTCACAAATCAGAAAGGCGGTGTCGGAAAAAGCACCACCTGTGAAAATCTTGGTATCGGGCTGGCAATGGAGGGCAAGAAGGTTCTGCTGGTGGACACTGACCCGCAGGGCAGTCTTACCATCAGCATGGGCTGGCAGCAGCCGGATGAACTGCCACCACGCTGTCTACCCTGATGCAGAAAGCCATGAACGACCAGCCCATCCAGCCCGGTGAGGGCATCCTGCACCATGCAGAGGGCGTAGACCTCATCCCTGCCAATATCGAATTGGCAGGACTGGAGGTAGCTCTGGTAAACAGCATGAACCGGGAAAAGATGCTCAAGCAGGTGTTGGACGGAGCAAAACGGGAGTACGATTATATTCTGCTGGACTGTATGCCCTCTCTGGGGATGCTCACCATTAACGCACTGGCGGCGGCTGACACCACATTGATTCCCGTTCAGGCACAATACCTGTCTGCCAAAGGTCTGGAACAGCTTTTGCAGACCATCGGCAAGGTACGTCGGCAAATCAATCCGAAATTAAAAATCGAGGGTATCCTGCTCACCATGACGGACAGCCGCACCAACTACGGAAAGCAGATCGACACCCTGATACGCCAAGCATACGGCAGTAAAATCAAAGTGTTCGACCAGACCATTCCCCGGTCTGTCCGTGCCGCCGAAACCAGTGCCGCAGGCAAGAGCATTTTCCAGCACGACCCCAAGGGCAAGGTGGCAGAAGCCTACCAATCTTTAGCGAGGGAGGTGCTGGCAGATGCCGAAAGGCGGCTTAAACGTAGCTCTGAAAGGGCTAGATGACCTGTTCAGTTCGGAGGAAAACCGACAGGAAGAACAGCGGGAACAGGTACAGCAGATTCCAGTCAGTGAGTTGTTTCCGTTCAAAGACCACCCGTTCAAAGTTCTGGATGATGATGCCATGACCCGGACAGTGGAAAGCATTTCGCAGTTTGGTGTGCTGGCTCCGCTCATCGCCCGCCCCAGACCAGAGGGCGGCTATGAGATCATCTCCGGGCATCGCCGGAAACACGCCGCCGAACTCGCCCATCTGGACACTGTGCCTGTCATTGTGCGCAACATGGAGGATGATGCCGCCACGATATTGATGGTCGATTCCAATTTGCAGCGAGAACACATCCTGCCCAGTGAGCGTGCATTTGCCTACAAGATGAAACTGGAGGCGATAAAAAATCAAGGTGCTAGGTCGGATTTAACTTCCCGACAACTTGTCGGGAAGTTAGAAGCTGCTGATGAAGTGGGAAAAGCCACTGATGAAAGCGGCAGACAAGTCCAGCGTTTTGTGCGCCTGACAAACCTTGTCCCGGAACTACTGGACATGGTGGACGAGAAGAAAATCTCTTTTAACCCTGCGGTGGAATTGTCCTATTTGGACGAAAAGCAGCAGCAGGATTTTTTAGAAGCAATGGATGCTTCCCAGAACGCACCATCTCTTTCGCAAGCCATTCGGATAAAAAAGTTGGCGCAGCAGGGTGAGTTTGACTATGATGCAGTCTACAACATTATGAATGAGGAAAAGAAAAGCGAACTGGACACCGTGACCATCAAAAACGAGATCCTGCGGAAATACTTTCCGCGCAATTACACGCCACGGCAGATGGAAAGCATCATCATCAAGCTGCTCGACCAGTGGCAGATGAAAAAGCAACAAGCAAAACAGAAGAAGCAGGAAGAAGCGCGTTGAGCGCAGACTGAACAGTAAGACCCAGTTCCGGGTCTTTTATTTTTGTAAAAATTTTGGAGGAAACGCCTATGAACAAGACGATTGATTTCAAGACCGCAAAGACCATCGACACCATGAGCAAGAAGATCGACCACATCGACGATGCGGTGACGGGCTTCTTCTCGTTCATGCACATGGCAATGCAAAACGAACTTGCCAGCACGGATGTCTTTTTCGCCGCTGTGTCACCTGTTCTGGATTTGACCGTAATCCAGCCAGAGGAGGCTCCGCACATCCTGCCCTGCTTTGACGAGGACGATGCCGGCTATGGCATCTCGAAGGAGGAACCGCTGGGCTTCCGCTACAACCCCAAACAGGTCATCAAGCTGATGGGCAAGCGGTATCTGACCGGGCCGGTGATTTTCCACCGCTTTACGGATGATGGCAAGTTCGCACCCCTGACCATGAGTGATATGTTTGCCATCCAAAAGTATCTGGAAACCGCCAGTGTCACGTTGATGGTCGATGAGGATGCTCTGACCTGCATCTGCATCGACTGAGGTGTATCCATGAAAGAATTTGAAGTTGAAATCACGGAAACCCTGCAAAGGACTGTGGTGATTCGTGCAGGGTCACGCGCAGAAGCAGAAGTCCTTGCGGAAGAAATGTGGAATAGCGAAGAATTTGTGCTGGGCGCAGAGGACTTTGTCGGCGCAGAATTTTCTGCCGTAAGTAAAAAGGAAATCACTCCCAAATGCCGAAAAAGAAAGGATGAGATGGAGCGGTGACAAGTTTCTTCATCGGGTTCGCAATTTTTGAGTTCGGCGCACTCTGCGGCTTTTTCGTGGCTGCGCTGATGCAGGCGGCAAGGGATGGTGATGAGCGATGCAGGAAGAAATCGAGCAGAAGTCATTCAACATTATGATTTCGACCACAAAACTGTCTACCCGGACAGTCCTCAATGCGGTAAAAGCGGCGATACGCCTGTATCAGTCCAAGGCATCCCAAGGCAAGCAGAGTGTCCGTACACTCCTGCGGCAGAATCGCGGCGTGTCCAGCGTGGAAATCAGCAAAACCGGTATCAAGGGCTTTGAACGGTATGCAAAAAAATACGGCATCGACTATGCCATCCGAAAGGACAGCTCCGAAGTACCGCCCAAGTATCTGGTCTTTTTCAAAGCCCCGGATGCTGAAGCATTCCAATCGGCTTTCAAGGAGTATTCGGCTTCTCTCCTGAGTAAATCGAAGCGTCCTTCCGTTCTTGCAAAGCTGCATGAACTGGTACAGGCTGCGGCAGAACTTCCCGGCAAAGTCCGGCACAAGGAACAGGAGCGTGGGCTGTGAACACAAAGAAGCTGACAAAACTGCTGGCTCTGTATCTGCCCTATATCCTGCTTGGGCTGGTGGCAACGAACTTTGGTGAAGCATGGCGGCTTGCCGAGGGGAAGGAACTGGGCGAACGAATCATGTCCATGATGGGAACACTCCCGGCTGCATTTGCGAACCCGCTTCCCAGTCTGCACCCACTGGATTTGCTTATTGGCATCTCCTGCGGCGCAGGACTACGGCTTGCCGTATACTTGCGAAGCAAAAACGCCAAGAAATATCGGCACGGCATGGAGTACGGCTCTGCCCGGTGGGGTACTGCCAAGGACATCGAACCTTTTCAAGCTCCCAAATTTGCCGACAACATCATCCTGACAAAAACGGAACGCCTGATGATGAGCAACCGCCCACCCGACCCTAAAAATGCGCGAAACAAAAACGTGCTGATTGTTGGCGGCTCCGGCAGTGGAAAAACTCGGTTTTGGCTGAAGCCGAATCTTCTGCAAATGCACAGTTCCTATGTGATCACTGACCCAAAGGGTAGTATCGTGGTTGAATGCGGAAACGCACTTTTGAAGAACGGCTACAAGCTGAAAATCCTGAATACCATTAACTTTTCTAAGTCGATGCACTACAATCCGTTCAGCTACGTCCACAGCGAAAAGGATATCCTGAAACTCGTCACGACCCTTATGACAAACACGAAGGGGGACGGTTCGGGCGGCGATCCTTTCTGGGAAAAGTCGGAACGGCTTTTGCTGACTGCGCTGATTGCGTATCTGCATTATGAAGCACCAAAGGAAGAACAGAACTTCGCCACTTTGCTGGAAATGCTCAACACAATGCAAGTGTCGGAGGACGATGAGGATTTCCAGAACCCGGTTGATCTGCTCTTTGAGGATTTGGCGCGGAAGAAGCCCACTTCTTTTGCAGGGCGGCAGTACAAGCTCTACAAACTTGCGGCAGGTGTTGTATGCTCTAAAAGACTTCTTAATCAAGCGGTTGGGAAGTCTCTTAGAACACACAACCTAAAACCGAAGAAAGGAGCGCAAGTTATGAGAAAAAACGAGAAAATCACAGCTCTGTACGAACGACTGAGCCGTGATGACTTTGGCAAAGATGATGACCAACAGCGTGAGAGCAATTCCATATCCAATCAAAAGGCAATGTTGGAGGAGTTCGCCGCACGGCAGGGCTTTACAAACATTGTCCATTTCACGGACGATGGCATTAGTGGTACTTGCTTTGACCGTCCCGGATTTTTGGCAATGATGAAAGAGGTGGAAGCCGGGAATGTGGAGTATCTGTGTATCAAGGACATGAGCCGCATGGGTCGTGACTATCTGAAAGTCGGTCAGATTATGGAAATCCTGCGTCAGCGTGGCGTTCGCCTTATCGCCATCAATGACGGCGTGGACAGTGCCAGAGGGGACGATGATTTTACCCCTTTCCGCAACATTATGAACGAGTATTACGCCAGAGACACCAGCCGTAAAATCCGTTCCACTTTCCAGTCCAAAGGCAAGTCCGGCAAGCACCTCACAGGCACGGTCATTTACGGCTATCTCTGGAACGAAGCCAGAGACCAATGGTTGGTTGACCCCGAAGCCGCTGATGTGGTCAAGCGCATCTTTGCCATGACGATTGAGGGCTACGGTCCGTATCAGATCGCCAGCAAGCTGAAAGAAGAAAAAATCCTCATTCCGTCCGCTTACCTTGCCCAACACGGCGAGGGCGTGAACAAAAACAAGACTTTCAAAGATGTGTACGGCTGGGGTTCTTCCACCATCTGCAACATTCTTGAAAAGCGTGAATATCTGGGACACACCATCAATTTCAAGACCCGAAAGCACTTCAAGGACAAGAAAAGCCATTATGTCCCGGAGGACGAATGGACAATTTTCGAGAATACCCATGAGCCTATCATTGACCAGCAGACCTTTGACCTTGTGCAGAAAATCCGTGGGAATGTCAGACGCTACCCGGACGGCTGGGGCGAAGCAGCTCCCCTCACAGGCTTGCTTTATTGTGCCGATTGCGGCGGCAAGATGTATGTCCACCGTACCAACAACGGCAAGCGTATTTCTCAATATACCTGTTCCCAATACAGCAAAGTCCCAGTTGGAAAGCTCTGCACGACACAGCACCGTATCAATGAAGATGTGGTACTGTCCCTTGTTTCCGAAATGCTCAAAGCTATTGCCGAGTATGCCAAGCATGACCGAGCCGAGTTTGTCCGTGTGGTGCAGGAAGCGCAGTCCAGCCAGCAGACGGCAGAGGTCAAGAAACAGCGGACACGCCTTGCCACCGCAAAGCAGAGAGTTTCCGAGCTGGAAGTCCTGCTCTGCAAAATCTATGAGGACAACATTTTAGGAAAGCTGTCCGACAGCAGATACGCCACTCTGGACGCTCAATACGAAAAGGAACAGTCCGAGCTTACCGCTGAAATCTCTGTTCTGGAAAAGGCTGTCAAGAGCTATGAGAAGCACGAAAAGGACGCTGACCGTTTTATCGCTCTGATTGACAAGTATGAGAACTTCGACAAGCTGACCATTGCCATGCTCAACGAGTTTATCGAGAAAATCCTTGTGCATGAGCGTGACCGCAAAGGCAGTATACAGACCACACAGGAGGTCGAGATTTACTTCAATTTTGTTGGGCGATTCGTTCCCCCGGCGTTTGGAGAAGCGGAGCTTACCCCGGAGGAATTAGAGGAAATCCGCAAGCGTGAGGAACGCAAGGACAGGCTCCACCAGAACTACTTGAAGCGGAAAGCCAATGGTAAACAGAAAGAGTATGAGGAGCGCACGAAAGCCAAGAAAAAAGCGGAGATTGAAGCCAGAAAACAGGCAATCCGCACCGAGGATATTGCCAGAGGGGTATTTATCCCGGTGAGCAGTTTGCCGCAGCTGGGACCGAGAAAGGGAGCGTGATTTTATGAAAGAGTTGAAACCGAGAATCCATGAGAACGGTATGGACTATGTGTTGGTGGGCGACTACTATGTGCCGGACTTGAAGCTGCCGGAGGAACGCCGACCTATTGGGCATTGGGGACGCTTGCGCCAGTCCTATCTGAAATTGCACCGTCCCATGCTTTACAACGAGCTAATTTTGTCCGGCAGGCTCCACACCGTCGTTGCCGATCTGAACGAGCAGGCGGCAGACAGGCTGGACTTGATTATCCGGCAGATGATGAAAGCCGAGGGCGTGACCGAAGCCATGAAAGCGGAAAATCAGATGTTATGGGTGCAGTCAATGAACTCCATCCGCTGCCGGGCAGAGGAAATCATCAAGACGGAACTAATCTACTGTTGAGAGAGGTAAAGCTATGATTTTGGAAGCCATGTATAATGGGGAGTTTTATCCCTGCGAGACAGTTGTACCTACATCACCGGAATACCGAAAGGCAGTCATAGCCTGTGAAAAGCTCATGGAGCAGTTGTCCCAGCGGCTCAGCAAAGAGGACTATGAGCTGGTGCAGGAACTCCGGGCGCAGACAGCAATCGCCCAATGTGAAGAAAGTGAAAGTCACTTCAAGTATGGCTTTTCCGCTGGGCTGATGTTCAGCAGGAAGCCCATGAACAAGTGCAGCAGAAGAAAGAAAAATAGATGAAGAAAGCCGCCTGAGCAGAAAGAAACTGTTCGGGCGGTTTCAGCATTCGCCAGTAGATTTATTCACACTCTTGTGATAAAATTTACTACAATAAAGAGCGTGATAGCACTAATTTTATGGGGGGATGCTTAATGAATAGAATTTTGAAAAAATTTTTACAGCGGGGTGTCGATTTAAGTCCTGTGGGAGTTGAACTCCGTGAGGATAATACAAATTATTTTTGTACCCCAAAAGGGGCATCGGTTTTTGGATGGGCAGGGATAGATGGTATCCACTTCTGTTTCATTCGTGGATTTGGAGAGATGGTTTTCTCTGTCAGCCCCATGAATACTTCTCCTGATTATGTTCATCCAGTAGCTGAAAATTTTACCGACTTTCTGCGGCTTATACTGGCTTGTGGTGATGTGGCGGCAGTGGAACAAGCGTGGATGTGGAACGAAGCACAGTTTGAAGCCTTTCTCAATGAAAACCCTACAACCCAGGAACAACAGCAAACTTTATCGGAAATTTCAGAGAAGATGAATTTGTTGCCTATGGAACAACCGTGGACATATATCAAAAACCTGCAATCTTCCTTTGATTACAGTCAGATTAAATACACAGAAGATTATTACGATAATGATATGACTTCAGAGGCAGAATTGGTTGCCCCTGAATGGAAGGTCTACTTTGATGGAGATTTCTGGGGACATCGAGGTAAAGACCGTGCCGGAAAAGAGATCAAGCTGGATAAACAATTCGATTGGGCTGGATATCATTGGGTAATTCCGGCAGCTTATTCATGTAGCAAAGGACTTGTCGTTGATTTTTGTATGCGAGTTGATTCAGAAAGCATCCGTGACTTCATGAAAAAATGGAATCTGGACTGGGAAAATGACTCATGTGAAAATTTTACCCGTGAGCAACAGATGCAGATGGAATGGGAAAACCCACTTTGTTTTAACTTCAAACCTTGCTTGAAGTTAAACGAGAAAATATTACAGACAACCCATGGCTGCGCTGTGAGCTTTAATCCTTGTCTGCCAGATGGCGTTATCAATGAGTTGGAAGCAAAATGGGCAATCGACCATTATGGGCTGGATAGTACTTATGGCTGGGTCATATGCAGAGACGTATTTCCTTGGGGAACCAAGCATCACCCTGAAATCAATAAACTTTTTCTTACAATGGAGCAGCAACCAGGACAAGTTCCAGGCTCACATTTCAAAGTTCACGCACCCGGAGATTCATTTATGTTTTCCCATCCTGTTAGCGGAATAACCCATACACTGACCGTGCAGGAAATAGAACAGCAGACAGTTCCTCAAAATAGTTTTGGTTCTGATCGCTGGATTTATCCGACACATTATATTGCCATGAGTTATACACTTACCCCTGAACCGATGGAGAACATTTCGGTTTTTGACTGTGATGAAGGCGATAGACCGATAGAAGTTACACCAGACGATCATTCGTTCCGTCCAGTTGGCAGTAGTTCCTGTTTTGTTGTTGGTGTTATTGGTGGTGCAGATGGTCCGACAGCAGTTATATATGGAACAAATTCACAAGAAAAACTTCATGCTGCTTGTTCTGCTCTGCACTTTGAACCGGTTGGTGATGATGTCGAGTGGCGTATCGTGTTCAATGTTACGCAGTTTGACAAAGAAACATTCCCAATTATCTAAAAATACCCTTAGAACTCTAAGGGCGCACTTCTATACTCTCTATCGAGAGTAGTGCGTCCTGCGGAGCTTCATTCTCTGTCAGCAGAAGAAAACTGCTTGCCTGCGAATGTTGCGTCACTTCGTTCCGTCAAGGTGGCTACACCCCCTTGCACCGCTAAAGCGGCTATCCCCTGTGGACTTGCCGTCCGCAAACGGTTTTGACAAAC
>OOBT01000696.1_pt1 | contig 20441 bp, 22 predicted proteins | sample 1671551 | NCBI WGS metagenome assembly OOBT01 (sample SAMN06348168, study PRJEB24527) | human gut metagenome | reverse complement strand
TATTGACGGGAGGTATTTTTGCAATTGTAATTTGAACTAAAAAAAGGAGGAATAAGGCCTTATGGAAAATGGGGAAGATGTTCCCGAATGGCTGAAGAATGGGGATTATGAGTTTGAGTATAATATTATAAGATAAGATCAGTTGTGTTCTGGTTTTAGCAAAGAGGGTGTGTCATAAGTTAATGATTCACCCTTTTTTGTTTGTTGGAATGATACTGATATGTTGTTGGAAAATATAATATAAGTTGTTAGAAAAGATAGTATATGTTTTTGAGTTAGTTAGTATCTCCGGTCGCACAACAGCTGTTGTGCGCTTGCATATCAGCTGATATGCGCTTGCACAACAGGTGATGTGCATGCGTAGGTCAACTGTTATGCGCCAACTGTAATTTAGACTTATGACGCCTCCTCTTTGTCATTTGGTACATACAGAATGGCATTTCATACAAGGTTGGTTTAGATATTTGGCTGATAGAAATAATCTTCTTACTTTTGCGCTCGTAATCGGGAAGCGATAGAAAAGAAAGAATCGTGGAACGGGGAAAATGAAGTATAACCCTTTTAATATATAATAAGGTATGAAGAAGATTATGATTTCGTTGATAATGGTAGTAGCTGCCACCACAACCAGTTTTGCAAAGAGTAACAACACCGATGTGGCAAATGCCGTAAAGAGTGTAGCCGAGCAGGTGAAGCAGGCTCCATCCGGTACAGTGTATGGTGTAGTTGAAAACACCAAGCACCACATCACCGTAGCTACTCCTTTCGGAAAATACACCATTGAGAAGAAGGACGGCGGCATCAGCTTTATGGGAATGTCGGCAAAGCTGGTATCATCAAAGAATGGCATTTATAAAGTCAAGACATCCCTTGGTAATTTCTCGGTGAATGCCAGAAAGGGGATGGTGGTGAAGAGATAATCGTGACAGGTTGTTTACCTTTTCGTAAGGGATGGTATATAGGTATAGGGCATTGAATTGTTGCCATGGAATAGAAATGTGGAAGTATTTTTCTCTCGGCAATGGCAGCGTTCAATGCCTTTTTTGTCCTTCGGGATAAAAAACATCGCAAAAAGTTTGGCGGTATCAAGAATATTGCTTACTTTTGCGGTCAGAGTTGGAGCAGACGGAAAAGAACGGCTGCGATGAAGACTCAAATGAATGAGCGTATTGAACGTTATCCTAGAATAGAAATGTGGAAGTTTCGAAATCTGCTTGGATAGTGAACAGTATTCTCACGCCTTTAGGATTATTGTATCCTTTTCAAAATGGAAAAGGAATGATATACCCTTTTGGCGTGGGCTATTGTCCTATGCTAGCAGATAGGTCCTTCCACAACCTCTATTCTGGCGAAAAGGCAATAGTCCCACGCCAATTCATAAAAACTTTAATAACTAATGCAACTTCTGGGAACAAGTTGACGCAAACAGAAAAGAATGAGGCGGATTCTTATGATAATAATGATGTTGTCTTCTTTGGCGATTCATTCTCAAATATTGAAAGAGAGACGAGTGTATTATCTCGATTGCTCATATTCTATGAAGCAACCTAATGGAATATGGGATGAGGTAAAGGAAAATTTGAAGAATGCGATAGAAAAGGTAACGGATGAAACCACAGAATTAGTGGTTGTTCCATTTGCCTTTGACAAAAATCATCATGCTAGTTTACCAGCTTTTTCTAGTCTTGCAACATCAAAAGGAAAAGATTTTTTAAAGAATAAAATCAATTCTCTTTCTGTCAACAAAAACTCTATGACCTATCATAGTGATCCATTAATGGATTTCTATAAGAATAGAGTAAATTCTTCAAGAGTAACTTATATGTTTTTCATGACGGATGGGCAGAATGAAGAGAAAACTCGTCAATTTCAAATATTGTTGAGGCAATGGGGAGCCAGATATGCGAACAAAAATGTATATGGTTTCTATGTGATGCTAAATAAGGCTGCTTATAATCTGGAAATAGATCGAATAATCGATTCTCAATCTCATCTTTGGAAGGTTAAAACTGCAGATGTCAATATCAATATGATTCGATTGCAGTCTTATGCGATCTTCAATGCTCGTAATGATAAGTATTTAGAATTACCGATTTGGGGAGATGTTAAGGAAAGGCATTTTGTTGTGAGTTTCCCTACTAACTCACCTTATTATGTGAAAGAATCAAAGTTTGTAAATGGAAAGTTAAGGGTATATATATCTTTTAGAGGAAATGTGCATTCGCTGCCATATTCTAAGTGTTTTCCTTTAGCAGTTAAACTAAAGGGAGGTAGAACTTTTGATTTCTTGGTGACAGAGTCTATACCAGTTAAGTGTGAGAGTAAACCAGAACGTTCATTAAAAGTAAGTGTGAAATGAGGCATATCTATCAATTTATATTCTTCTTTGTTCTTGTTCTGTTTTGTTCCTGTTCTGAACAAAGTACAAAGTTTGGTACGGTAACGTACTATCCTAAGTTTTTATGGGTAGATGCAAAAACTGTGCCTGCAGAGAAAGTGTTTGAGTTTGAATTCAGTCAAGATGCAAAGAATGACAAGGAATGCTTTGCTGAATTCTTGTTTGTGGATAATGATGATAAGCCTATTGATACTAATGAGATGCAGGTTTATGCAGATGGTAAGCCTCTTTTTAAAAATAAGTTGAGAGTGAATTCTTCTGTTTGCTCTCAAAAGGTATCTTTTGTCTTTAATCCAGAAGCAAAAGGAGGAAAACATCAAGGGTATCTAAGGTTGATTAATTACAAGTTGGACAGATTAGATTCAGAGACATTGAAACCTGGACAAAAATTGGATGTTTTTCAGTGGACGCTTGATTATGACAAGCAAATGAATCCATTGGCGAAAGTAGTCATCTGGATATTGATAGTTTTTTGTTCTGTGCTTCTTGTATGGTTTGTCATATTGAAACCGTTGAAGTATCCTCGATTCGGGAAATTCACTAAGTCTGTGCTCTTGGAAAAGGATGGAAAGCTGGTCGGACAAATGAATGTTGTCTTTAAAGGGGCAAAACGAGTGGTGTTTTCGGATAAAAAAGTAAAACAATCTTTTGGGAATCGTTTGTTTACAGGCGAAGTTAAAAGTGTAGTTAATCCTTTGTTTGTCTGCAAACTAACATTTATACCTAATAAGAAAAATGCAATGTGTTTCGGAGAGGGATATACCATAAATCCTAATCCTGTACCAAAAAATGGAATTGCAAATATTGACAACAGGCAACAAAAAATAAAAATAACAATTCGTTGAACTTAATACTTTTAAATTATGGCTATAAAATTGAAGAAAACCCTTTATGTAGGATTGGGTGGAACTGGAGTTTCTGCACTTCTTAAAATTAAGAAATGCTTTGTTGACAGTTATGGAGAAATACCTCCAATGATAGGCTTCATTGCAATTGATACTGATGGTGCTGCTATGAGCAAGTCTGTGACGGGAAATCAAGGTCAACTGATCAGACTTGATTCTTCCGAGTTGTTAGTGTGTACAGTAAAAGAGGCACTGAGTGTCTATCATGCAAATCCCAAATCGTATGACTGGGTTCCACTGAAGAATGTGGATAAACTCTCTTCTATTCAAGGTGGAGGTGCTGGACAAGTGCGATCAAATGGTCGTTTTATAGCTTATTATAATAATCAGAGGATTAAAAATAATATACAGGCAGCAGTGACAAAGGTTCATAAATTGGTTCCGCAAGATTCCCCTTATGTAGTAGATACAAACATGAATGGTATGGAGTATCCTACAAGTATCAATGTATTTGCGTCAATTGCCGGAGGAACTGGTAGTGGTATGTTGATAGATGTACTGAATATCGTTAGAGATGCTTTGAAGGAGAATGCTCAAGCGTATAACCTTTATCCATGGATTGTTCTTCCTGAGGTCTTTAGGGCGATGAATTCAGGTCCGTCTATGGCTAATGTATTGTATAATTCTTATGGCGCATTGTCTACATTAGATTACATTATGCACCATAATCCGAAAGATCCTGCGATTAATTTTGGTTATGCTAAGATTAGTGAACCATTGTTTGATTATGCTTATGTCGTCAATAATATGAATCAGGCTGGGGTATCTTTTGATAGCTTAGATGATTTAATAGATGTTGTAGCTAAGAGTGCTTTTTTGCCTGCTAATAAGATGGGAGATGATTTAGCTTCTCCATTTGATAATATCAAGGCACAGAAGATGGGAGGCGCATATGATATCTTGAATAAAAAAGCTTGGGCAGCTTCGGCAAGTAGTGCAGAATTGATATATGATAGTCAGGCTGTAGGAAGAGCGATTGCTTATACTACAATTTCTCAATTGTGTGAATCAATGTTACAATCTCCTTCAGATGGCTCTGGTGATGCAAACAAGTTTTTTGATGATCAGAATGTTATGATTCGTGAGAATAATGGTCGTGATGATATTATCAATACTTTGCTTTCTCCAGCACCAGTTTATTCTTTGCAGATAGATGAGAATACCACGGAGTTTGATGTCAATACATATATCGAGAATAATTGTGGTCAAAAACTATTGGAAAAAGACTTGAAGACAGCGTTGAATAATAAACTTGCCAATACAAAACGCTATTTTGAGCTATATATAGCAGAGATTATGTCTCGTAGTCAAGGTAAAGTTGATTCTGCTTCTAAGTTTATTTCTTCCTTGTTGGATATTGTAAATATTTGTAAGTCAGAGATGACTTTGGAAGGATCAGAGTATCACGAAATTAATTCTGAGCCTCAGCAGTGGAATGCCTTGTTGAATGGTGTTAAAAACAAGGGGATAGCTTCTATATTCGGAAAGAAAGTCAATGAGGATGGCGTGGAAATTTTACAAAATAAACTGACAGAGGTTGTTCGTAATCTGCGTGAGGAGATTCGGCGAGAGTGGGCTTTGAAGTTTTATTCTGAATTTGAATCCATTTTAAAAAACAAATTGAAAACTATTGATGAGTTAAAATCGGTTCTGCGTGATGTAGCTAAGGAGCAGTCTCGTAAGTTGCTTAACGAACAGCATAATTCTCAGTCAAAGTCTAAATTTCAGATTTTTTTACACCAAGCCGAGGTAATGAAAGCGTCTGAATTGAAGATTGATGATAGTATAAAAGCTAACTTTGGAGCGTATCTTAATGAGGGTGTTTCTACTTGGTTGGGACAGTCTAAGGATTATGTTGAGAGAAAAATGTGGAGCTTTGCCAAGGAAACGCCAAATGTGAAAGAAGCTGTTAATACTTCTATAGACTCGGTATTGGCATCTATGCCAAAAGTGCAGGTGGAGTCTTATCTCGAACGTCTGAGAGTTTTGGCTTCTCCTTTGTGGACATACAACACTCAAGGCTATAATGAGGCCAATCTCCAACTTGATAGATTTGTTATTGTTGGTGTTGGTAATAGAGATACTAGTTTGCTCAGTAAGGATGAGGAGTATAAGCATTTCTTTGATACCAATGGTAACAAAACATCGTTTGCTTCGACCAATCAAGATGATCGTGTTTATGTATTGGTGGTAGAAGATTTGTTGCCAATCTACGCAGTCAATAATTTTTCAACTTATAAGCATGATACAGAAATCAAGGTTGCACGTGGCAATATGATGGCAAATTACTTGGATGAGAAGTTGAACAATCGTATGAATGCGGAAAACTTCAATGTGATGCCTACGGTTGAAACTGACAATGTTTTGCAATATTGGGTTTGGGGCTTTGTCTTTGGATATATTCATTTTGATGTTGAGCAGAACCGTTATTGGATTCGTTCAAAGAGCCATGGTGATGCCATAGATAAGTATCGTTATAACTTGAGCCATCAGCGTGATGTCGCTTATGACTTGTTTAAGAGTGAAAGACTTTATAAAGAGGTGGAGGCTGCATTGAATCGAGAGATTGCTCGTTCAGGAAGACAGCCAATTGAGGACAAGATAAATACTATTAAGGCTGAAGAGTCTTATATGGAAGGGTATGCGCAGTTGAGTCCTTTGGAGGCAAGTAATATCAATGAGTCTAAATTCAAGGCGGTAAAAGACCTTATTTCACAGGAAATCGGATTGATGACAGAATAAAAAAATGGCTTATGGCTGCATTTATCGTAATAAGTACAGACAATAAATTACATGATTTAGTGGACGACATAGAAAAATGTCGTCCACGGAATCCTCATGTGGAAACTTATATTTCTACAGGTAAGATTATACGCACGGAATCTGGGGAATATACATATAGATATACCATAGCAGGAGAAGTGGAGAAAAATGAGGTAAAAGTAAGTTTAGCTGATTTATTATCCAATCAACTTGCAAGATTTCGTAAGGTTTGTTGTATTTCCAAAGCAGAACCTGTCAATGTGTTTTTGTTGGAAAATCCTTTGAATGAAGGAGAACTTAAACAGGAATTTCATTGGCTTTCCGAGTTCGAGTCTATCTATGAAGAAGGACAGGGCAAGGATACTGGTTTTCGTTTGTTTCGTATCTTGTTCACTTATGATGTGGCTAATCCAACAAATGTTTGTACTCAAATGAGGGCAAGCTTATTGAAAGAAATCTTGGACACCCATCGATCTTCTGTAAATGATGTGAATCAAGGTGTAAAAAAGATGTTCAATCAATTCATCTTCTATATAGACAATCAGAATAGTGATGCTGCTGCTTTGTGTTTGAGCAAGGAAGATCATAATCTTATGTTACCACGTTATTTCGTTGATATTATGATGCTGATATCTAATCCGAATGATTCATATGGCGTGATAAATTCCATAACGAATGCTTCTTGCTCAACTCGTTGCTTTTCCGTTGGCTATGCGGAGTGTATGTACTACTATCCAGATGTAGAACGCTATTTAGTTAATGCTGATCAAAAAGCTCTTTTATATGAGTGCCTTTTTGGTGAGGATGAGGTCTTTGATGAAGGAGGAAAGAAAGTGATGGATGTTGATAAATTTCCATTTGGTCTACTAAAGCGTAAAAAGCGTTTGGAGGAAATTTATGGAGATGTGCCTTTTTCTGAAGACATCAGGAATTATCCTTTGAGTGTTGATAAGGCTATTGATGATAAATTGATTTTGTTGAAAGAATATCTTGAAGCAAAAAGACAAGAAGATCTTGAAGAGTTTGAACTCTCTGATGAAATTGTTGAAAAGGAGAAAGAACTTGCTCTGTATGAAGAACAGCGAGATGCGCTTATAAATGATAAGGCACTAACGGAAGAAGAGTTTAGAAAAAAAAGTAATGAGATCTCTGAGAAAATAAAACAGATTAAGCGCAGTCTAAAAGAGAAGCGTATGGCTTTTCGACAGCAGTGCTGTTTTTGTATCGACCGTAAGCTAATATATCAGAATTTGTGTGTCGTTAATAATGGCTCTAATAATGAAGGTGCCCAAAAAGATTCCGCTGATTATAAGAAAACATTGGATTACGTTTGTTCCAAAGAGTTTTTTGATTATGTTAATAAGTATGAAGTGGATTCTGTAGATGAACAGAACGAGCATAAAGGGGATACATTTGAGTCTGCGGGTAGTATAACAAGTCATAATAGAAAAGGTTGTCTTGGATGGTTGTTCTTTTGGGTAAAAGATAAAGAAAACTTTAGTGAAATCCCTGTAGAGAATGAGAAAGCCAATCAAGAGAATAGACCAAGTCGTATTAACGCTTCTAAGGTGATTGTTGAAATCAAGGAGATGCTAGACTTGAAACGTTGTTTTGCAAAATTTGCAGATGATGTAGCAAGAGTAAATGCTTCATATTCGGATAAAAAGAGAGATTGTGATGAGTTTAAACTGACAACTCACTCTAATAGTGATAGTCCTTTAATAGATTTGGAGAAATTGCAAAAGCTGCAACGGGAAACATATAAGAAGCGGTTTGAAGAGTGTCAAAAAGAATGGAATGAAACCGAAGAGAAGACTTTGGAATCGTTGAAGTCAATAGTGAAAGTGAAATCTTTGGCATATGCTAACAGATATTCTTTTATAGATTGGAGTCAACCATTCCCTTTTGTAAAGACACTGTCGGTAATGGAAGACTTGCCTAAGGTTTGTAACAAGTTGCAGGCGAAGGCTGCTCCATTTGTAAACTATAATTTGACATCGGCAGAAAAGGAAAACAAGGTTGTTCTGGCTCTTTATACTGATATGCCAACAATAGATGAGGATTTCAAGAAAATGAAAGGGCTCTTGAATAATGGAACGGCAATAAGTGTGTATCGTTCTTCTCATATAGAGTCAAAATTCTGTATGATGCAGTTTTTGCCAATGGATGATGAAGTATTGGAAAATCTTGTGGATTTGCAGGAGTCGAATCTTTCAACTCTGGAGCTTGATGAGGAAAAAAGTCATCTCTCTCAGTTTGTTGATTCAGAACAATCTGCATTGTCGAAGGCTGATGAAACGGCAGATTCTTTAGATACTATAGATTGGGGAAACCATTAAGCAATGTTGATATGAATTGTTTCTATTGTGGCAGATTGATAATCGGAAGATACTATTATGATTGGGCTGGTCATGCAGTTTGCGAAAAACATTTTGCTAATATTGTGATTTGTGCGAGCTGTGGACAATATTGTGATAGTCATGCAAGGGATATTGGCATGGGAATGAAAGTTTGTTCTCATTGCCAAAAATATAGGATAGAGCAAACGGATTGTGACAAAATCATAAACTTCATAAAACGTATCTATGCTCAGACGGAAATTGGATTAATAACCAATTGGCATCTGATAATGGTGTCTGCAGAAAAAATGTATCAACTCACGCATGATAAGAATACTCGGGGCTTAGCACAAGCTGTGGGTAGCAACTATACGATATTTGTTTATCGGGAGTTGTCACGCGTGGCTTTTGCCCAAGTTTTAGCACATGAGATGCTTCATATCTATCAGTACAATAGAAATTTTTATCCGAAAAAACAACTATGTGAAGGTTTCTGTAATTTAGGAAGTTATGTTGTATTGAAGGCAATTCATGCTAAAGAGGCTGATGCGGCGATTGAGAATATGAAGAAATGTACAGACCCAATTTACGGGGATGGCTTTCGTCATCTTCTTGCAATTTATAAAAAAGGAGGATGGCATGACGCAATTCAAGAAATTGGTAAATGATTAATTTTAATATATGATTAGCTTATGTCAAAGTTTAAAATTCCAGGAGTTTCATTCTCCTTAAACCGGGCACTCGGTATCACGCAGGCTAAACAGAAGTTTGCACGTGAGACGGGGATTCCAACCTCTAAGGCTGGATTAGAAAGAAAAGTGGGTAAGATGGTGTTGAATGCCATTTTCAGAAAGAAGCGATGACTGGGCATCGCTTCATCTGAGGTTATATACAAATGAAATAGTAATCAATAATGAATAAAATTATGGAAAAAGAATGGTTTAATGGTTTTGTAGCTAATGGCTTGCAATTTAGATTGGATGGTTCTATGATAAACGACTTTGGCGTTACATATCATATTGGCGTAAAAAATATCTCTGGGCACCTTGTAGAGATAGAGGATCGTGTATATTTTCGATTTGATTATAAGAAAGTGCGTAAGAGAAATGAGTTCGGTCAATATTATCTCGAAATGGGAAATGTTATTCCTTATGCAGAAGTATGGGATTATGTACATTTGCTAGATATGCAAACACAGAAACTTGTGTTTGGAAGTAAAGCTCAATTGATGCCGGGCGAGGAGTATCTTGTCAAGATTCATTGGAATGGAGCCAAAGAGTTAAAGCTAGATGAATCGTATTTTACCGAATGTGCTAACGATATATTGTCGGCACATGATTTCAAGTATCTACAGTTGAGAATTAGCAATTTCGTAAATATGACTATCTGCCCTTCTGATGAGGAGAATGATTATTCTTGGTATGTTTCTCAAAAAGAAGTTTGTGAGAATTATGGGGTGTATGTTCCCGTATCTTCTACTTCCAAATAAGGTAAGGTTATTGCTCCCAATCCATTTGCGAACGGAACTGCTGTAGAATTTAATAAAACGTTAAAACGAGGATGAATTTTTTGAAATTAAGTGTCACTTTTGTGAAGTCTTTGAGTGCTTTATTCGTTCCAGGTAAATGCCCTAAACGAATTGATAATGAGAAAAATGTCGCTGGTGAAAGCTTAGCGTCCGATTCTACACCTTCGGACATTATCGGATATCTAAAGGCTCAGCAGCCACACTATGATCTCTTGCGTTTCCTGGATGCACAGGAGGTTGCCTATACCCAGGCTTTAAGTGAACTGAAAGAAGGTAGAAAACAAAGCCATTGGATATGGTATATCTTCCCGCAACAGAAGGGACTCGGACATAGTTACAATTCAAAATACTATGGCTTGGATGGCGAGGGTGAAGCCAGAGCCTTTGTTGAACATGAAATTCTGGGTGATAGACTCCGTGAATGCTGCAAGGCGCTCTTGCTCCACAAGGATAAGGACATCAAATATATCATGGGAAGCGGAATTGACGTGCTGAAACTCAAAACTTCTATGCGTCTCTTCAATAAAGTGAGTCCTAATGATGTGTTTGAGGAAGTATTGGATGCATTCTTTTTAAACCATTCAGAATAGTCTTAATAAGAGAACATAGGTTTCCCTTAATAATATGACCAGGACATCTGAAGTTGTAACAAATAAAGGAAATAGTAGTGACAATAATATAAAGGTGATATGATGAAGAAAGTATTTTTTGCAGCATTCGTGTTGCTTATCGTGATGGGATTTGCAGCTTGTTCTAATAAACAGGTTCCTGTAAGTACAGTCAATCTTCAGTTACAGAACTCTGTTGACAGTTTGCTCAAACAGGGAATGGAAGAGAATGGCGCTACGGAAGGTATGGCAATTGTGGTGGAGACATCGACTGGTAATCTCAGGGCGATAGTAGGGTTGAAGGAGAATAGTGGGAAACTTGTTTCAGATACCACCTTATTTTCCAAGGCTCGCGAAACATTTCTTTTCAGAAGTGCATCTCTTCTTGCTGCTCTAGAAACAGGAAATGTATCGCTGGACGATATGTTTGATACTTATGCCGGTATTGATGTTGTTGGGCAGGATACTATCTATGACCATAATTGGAGAAAGGGTGGATATGGGGAATTGACTCTTCTGCAAGGATTAGCATACAATTCCAGTATTGCCATTGACAAGGCTGTAGATGTGGCTTATCAAGATAAAGATGTCTTCTTGCAAAAGCTGGAGCAAATGGGATTAGAGAAGGATTCTACTTTCAAAGGTTCCTGGACCTTGTATGCTTTGGGTTTCCACCATATAAAGCCAACCAGCATGGTGAGCTTCTTCAATGCCATTGCCAATGGTGGAAAGATGGTAAGTCCAAAAATGCAGGAAAGTTCCGCCATCGTGGTTGACTCTATGATAGCCAAAAAGAAGAATATCGAATCCATGAAGAAGGCTTTTAGGTTCTATGTTACAAATGGCTTGGGCAAGAAGGCAGAATCAAAAATGGTCAATGTGGCTGGTACCTCTGGAAGTATCCATACGGATGATGGCATCTATGCTGACTTCTGTGGTTACTTCCCCGTAGAGAAACCGAAATACACGGTATTCGTCAGCTATAAAAGACCGGAGATTCCGGTTTCCGGAGGAGGTATGGCAGGACAAACATTTAGAAAGATTGCAGAACAGATAATGAAAACTTGTAAGTAGTCAAGAATTCTTTAAAGATGATTATGTTTCATCAAAAGACAAAGAGGGTGCGTCATGAACTTATGACTCACCCTTTTTTCTGATATTTCTTAAGATAATGCAAGGTATCATCTGTCTTTTTCTGCCTAACATTAGAAATTCCTGCAGATTATAAAAATTCTAGAATCTGAGTAATCATGGCTAAGGAAATTCTTTGGATTCGTTATGAGCCTCTGTTGCATAATCGTGGCGATAGGCTACTGTTGGTTCTTTTGGGTTTGACATTATTTTAGTCATATTGTAATCCTCCTTATTTTTGGTTACTCTAATATGTTGCAAAATTACGATTAATATTTGAATGTATCAAAGTTTTAAAATGATATTTTGTAGGATGATTTGCAAAAACATGGCAAAAAGTTTGGAAGATACCAGATATTTTCTTATATTTGCACTGTTTAAAGATAGGTGTTATGAGAACAGTTCAAGATTATATAGCAATAATAAGGCAAAATAGTTCCAAGATTACTAAAGATTTTGGAATCAAGACCTTGCGCATTTTTGGTTCCGTATCACGAAATGAGCAAACAGAGCAAAGCGATTTGGATATTTGTGTAGAAACAGAAACTCCTAATCCATTTTTATTGGCCGACTTGAAAGAATTCTTAGAGGGTTTGTTCAAGTGCTCAGTTGATGTAGTGCGTATTCACAAAAACATGAATCCTTTCTTTAAATCAAGAATTGAACGGGATGGAATCTATGCAATTAGATAAATATGTAGCATTGGATATACTTAATAGAGTACATATTTCTATTGAGCATATAGAAGAGCGTTCACAACCTTATCATTGTGGCGATGATTTTCTGATGTCTTCTACTGGTGTGGCAATTCTTGATTCCATATGTATGCAATTTATTGCTATAGGAGAAAGTTTAAAGGGACTTGATAAGGTTACTAGAGGAGAACTTCTTATAACTCATCCTGAAATTGATTGGAAAAATGTGAAAGGGTTACGTGATATCATAGCTCATCATTATTTTGAGGTTGACGCCGATCAGATTTGGTGGATTATAGAAAATGAGTTGCAACCTTTGAAAAAGGCAATTCAGGAAATGATAGAATCTTTAAAACGGATGCTTGATGAATGATGTCAGGTAGCCGTTTTATCATTTGGTACTTCCAGCTTCCCATTTCATACATTTATCCCCCAACTTTCTATGCTGTTTCGGATAAATTCATTATCTTTGTCCCCCTAAAAACAACTAAAAGATAAAATGTAATGAAGAAAGGGTTAAAATATACTTTGGTTTCTTTAGGCAGTCTGGTCGTTTTGGCTGGTATTGGTCTGGGAATCATGTATGTGGTGTCGCCATATAAGGTGAAGCGATGGGTGGGCATCGCTTCATCTTATTATTCTGATGTGTTCGTTGATAGATTGAAAGGGCAACCTTATACTCGTGGCGGATATGACGGCATTGATGTATCGAAACACAATGGAGTTATCAAGTGGAAGGAAATAGCGAAGAATAAGCGAATCAAGTTCGTTTATATCAGAGCTACACATGGTAAGGGATATGTGGATCGACATTATCGCCGAAATATCAGACTGGCTCGTAAATATGGGTTGAAGGTGGGATCTTATCATCTGATGTCTGCCGGCTCTTCAGCAACTGCTCAGTTCTGGGATTTCCAAAAGATGGTGAAGAAGGGCGAGCAGGATTTGATTCCTGTATTGGATGTGGAGGAGAAAGGCATCCAGGGAAGATGGAAGGGACGACAGCTGCAGGATAGCATACAGGTGTTTGCTGACTTGGTGAAGAAACACTATGGCAAGTATCCTATCATCTATAGCAACGAGAGCTTCTATAATAAGGAGATGGGGGCGAAGTTCAATCGTTATTATCTCTTCATCGCCAATTATAACTCCCGACAACCCTCTATCGACGGCAGAGGAAAGTGCAATATCTGGCAGTATTCCGAAACCGGACATTTGCATGGTATTGGAGAAAGGGTAGATTTAAGCAGATTCATGAATGGTACAACCATCAAGGATTTGATGTTGTAAGAAATATACTTGGTAAATATCCAAAACGAATTTATGTCTCTAACTCTCAGAAGTTACATCGTACATAAACAGGAGAGAATAGTCTACCATGTTTACCTTTCAAGGGATAATGGTATTAATAGATAACTAAAAGATAATAAAAATGAGTAAGGAAGTAAAGATTTCAGTTATCAAGTTTGAAATGGTCAACGGTAAGAAGACCTATAAGTCGTTTACCTTTAAGTTGAATCCAAAGGAAATGGCAAAGTTCAAGACCGAGGCAACGGTGAAGAAAAAGGTGGCAGAATACGTGGCGAAAAGTGGCGTATATAAGCCTTCTGAACTTCAGAACTTAAAATACGACATGAAAGAGTTCCTGGAGGAATGGAAGAAGATGGTTCCTGTGGTGGAAGCTGAAGAGCTTGCGAAACTGGATAAGTCACCGAATAATCCAGAGACTCGCGTTACCCCTCATCTCATCAGCCGTCTTGCCGCTGGTGAAATCTTTGTATTCGGCTCTAACGCCATGGGACATCATGATGGTGGTGCGGCAAAAACAGCCCTGGAGAAGTTCGGTGCTATCAGAGGACAGGGACATGGTTTGCAGGGAATGAGTTACGCCATCGATTCAATGAGTGGTATGGAAGCTATGAAAAAGGATGTGGATGAATTCATCGAGTTTGCCAAGAATCACCCTGACAAAACATTCTTTGTGACATTGATTGGTTGCGGTATCGCCGGATATTCTCCAGAAGAAATGGCTCCTCTGTTTGAAAGATGTTACGATCTTGAGAATGTGTGCCTTCCTTCTGAGTTCTGGGACATCATCGGATGGCCTAAGGTTCAGCAGCCACACTATGATCTCTTACGTTTCCTGGATGCTCAGGAGTTTGCCTATAACCAGGCTTTGAGAGAACTGAAGGAAGGACGAAAGCAAAGCCATTGGATATGGTATATCTTTCCACAGCAGAAAGGACTCGGTCATAGCCACAACGCAAACTACTATGGTTTGGATGGCGAGGGTGAAGCCAGAGCCTATATTGAACATGAGATTCTGGGTGACAGACTCCGTGAATGCTGCAAGGCGCTCCTGCTACACAAGGGTAAGGACATCGAATACATCATGGGAAGCGGAGTTGATGTGATGAAGCTCAACACCTCTATGAATCTCTTCAATAGAGTAAGTCCGAATGATGTGTTTGAGGAAGTATTGGATGTTTTCTTTTAAAAATAATAATAATGACAAAAGTAGTTTTTGGACGTGAAATTGTTCCATTTGATACTGAAGAAGAGTGGGAAAAGTTTTGGGAACGAGAGAGTGGTCGACCTAGTCGACATATACGCGCTCAAGATTCTTGGAATACTTATAATACTGCTCTTCAAGAAATTAAAAATGGGAAAAAAGAAACTCACTGGATGTGGTTTATATTTCCGCAAATGGCATCACTTGGCAAAAGTTTCAAGAGTAAATATTATGGTTTCAATCGTATTATTGATGCAAATGCTTATTTGTGTCACCCAATTACGGGCAACCGTTTAATAGAGTGTACAGAAGCATTTTTAAATCAACCAAATTCAGCGTATGAAGTATTTGGAAATGATGTAATTAAATTTCGCTCTTGTATGCTATTGTTTGATGCTCGATGTGATAATAAAGACAATCCTTTTAGAAAAGTTCTTATCAGAGAACATTGGTTATTTTAAACAATAAGACCAGGATATGTAAAGTTGTAACAAAAAAAAGAAAATGGCAGTAACAATCATAAAAATGTGATATAATGAAAAAAATATTTTTTGCTGCATTCATAATGCTTATCGTAACAATATTCACAGCTTGCATTGCTAAACAAGTTCCAGAAAGTACTGTCAATACACAGTTACAGAACTCTGTAGACAGCATTGTAAAACAGGGAATGGAGGAGTTTGCTGCTCAAGAAGGTATGGCTATCGTCATGGAGACCTCCACAGGTAATCTCCGGGCAATGGTAGGATGGAAAGAAGATAACGGAAAAGTGGTAGAGGACACCACCCTACTCTCCAAGGCCCGTGAAACTTTCCTTTTCAGAGGTGCATCCCTTCTTGCTGTCCTGGAAACAGAAAATGTATCGCTGGATGATACTTTCAATACTTATACAGGTATTGATGTTATTGGACAGGATACCATCTATGACCATAATTGGCGAAAGGGTGGATATGGGGAGCTGACTCTTCTGCAGGGACTAGCATACAATTCCAGCATCGCTATAGACCAGGCTGTAGATGTAGCTTATGAAGATAAAGATGTCTTCTTGCAAAAGCTGCAGCAAATGGGATTGGAAAAGGATTCTACCTTCAAAGGTTCCTGGTCCGTTTATGCCCTAGGGTTCCATCATAGAAGCCCAACAAGCATGGTGAGCTTCTTCAATGCCATTGCCAATGGTGGAAAGATGGTTAGTCCAAAAATGCAGGAAGGTTCCGCCATCGCAGTTGACTCTATGATAGCCAAGAAGAAGAACATTGAATCGATGCAGAAAGCACTTAGATGCTTCGTCACAAATGGCTTGGGCAAGAAGGCAGAATCCAAGATGGTCAATGTGGCTGGCATCTCAGGAAGTATCCATACGGAAGATGGCATCTATGCAGACTTCTGTGGCTACTTCCCTGCAGAGAGACCAAAATACACTGTATTCGTCAGCTACAAGAGACCAGAGACTCCTGCTTCCGGAGGAGGCATGGCAGGACAAACTTTCAGAAAGATAGTAGAAGTGATGGTAAAGACTATGAAACAAAAGGATCATCGGAAATAGTTGTACCATCAGTTCATACACGGAAGCAGACATTTGATACAATCCACAGATAAAAAGTACCAAGGCATGCATATTTATGCCTACTTTTGCACTCAAGAAATCCCTTATTATAAGGGGTATATGTTGAACTTTAAAATAAATTCGAACATAAAATAACAGAAACATGAAAATGCTTTATGATTTAGTCGCAGGCATCATTTCAATGATTGCCAAAAGCCTGGGAGTTTCATATGCCACAGCCAATGTGGCATGGAGCTTATACCTACAGGGACTGGTGTGTATCCTATTCTGCCTCTTGCTTCTTATTCCCATGAGGAAGAGATACAAGCAATTCGGCCTGGATGTGTTCACCATATCAGGAACAGTTTCCGTTCTTGGCTATACATATCTGATCTTCTCCAACTGGTTCAATTTCATCAGACCATTCATTGGACTTAGCTTTCAGACACAGCATAAAGCACTCATCAACTATACAAAGATGACGGGGATGCAATGGCACATGAGTTACCAGAGTGTTTATATCATCCTCTTTGTCTTCCTGGGAATGGCACTAATAGGAACGAACATCATTCTGCTAGTATGGTTCAACAGACTTGCCAAAAAGACCAGCAATGAACTGATAAGTTTTCCTGTATCGAAATAACCCAACATACAAAAGAAGAATATATGACTAAGAAATGTATTATATCTGTATTGCTCGTAGTGGCTTGGGCATTGTTTGCCTCTCTGTTTTACAAGACCATCATGTTGATGTTGCTCTTCCTGGTATGGAAGAAGGACTTCTTTGAGATGCTCCCAACATGGGCAAAGAAATGGGGAATACGTCCCTATTGGATGCTCTTCTTCGTATGCCTGTGGATAGCAATGCCCCGCTATCTCATTGAATCAGGTGATAGGGTGAGACTCGTTTATCTGGATAAGAATGGAGAGGCTAAGCATCCACCGCTTACTCAATATCTCATCAATACCCTGATTCCTGAGGAAGAGATTGTGAACTTTGGCATTAGAAACCTGATGATTGCCCGTCCTGTAATCAGCATGATGGGCGTTGGCGGTACTCTTATTGCACAAGCCAATCAGGATATTGCCAATGGAAAGATTCACAACTTCTTTACTCCGTATGACAACCTGGGAAAGGATAACCCGATGTCTGGCGTCTATGTGCAGGCTTTCAACGAGGCTTTCGGAACCAGCGACAAGGCTGTGTATATCTGCGACCCTAAAGGAGATGAGAATGTAAGATGGAGCAAGGAGAACGGATTCAAATATCCGCTGGTGGTATTCTGTCATGGCTACCTGGGCAACTGGCAACTCTATCAGGGTATCTGGAAGGATCTGAACAACTGCATCGTGCTGAGTATCGGTACTCGCAGCATGAGTGGCATCTTTACAAGTCGTGATGTCAATGAGATTTTCAGCTATTACATACCTTCCTTGGAGCGAATGGGCTATCACATCGATCATCACCAGATTCACCTGATGGGTCTTTCGAATGGAGGTAGTGTGATAGTGGCTGCCATGCACTCATCCCATTCCAAGGATTTCAAGAGTCTGACATCTATCTCCTGTAATCTTGGAGGATTGAGGAAGGTGCCATGTCGCATCAATCTGATTGGTGGCGGTCAAGACAATTCTTCACGTCTCATGCCAAGTCAGGCAAGCAGGCTCAGTAAGATGGGAGTTCATGGCGGCTTGTTCTTTGTTCCTGAAGAAAACCATTATGTCTTGGTAAACAGGCGCAATGAGATTATCGAGTTTCTCAAGCAGGAGATGAATCTGACATGCGTCAGGGAATAGAAAAGTCTATGTTTTTTGAATTATATGTTTGAAGATTATGAAGAAGTTATTGCTGTTTATAGCTGGAATCTCAATCCTGTTTTTAGCAGGTTGTTCCAATGGAAATCAGAGCCATGGCAATGAAATCATGGGAGACAGTCTCCCTGCAGATCCTCCATTGGGTTATGGCATAGAGTTGAAGCCTTTGGGGAATTTCTCCCATCAAGAGGCTGAACAGTTGAGAGGAGAACTCGTGAAGCAGTTGGGTCTCATTTTCAATAAGGTACCAAAGGCTGAGTTGGAGGCTTCTGTATTTGTAGGAGACAAGAAAGAAATACCTGCCTCATATCTCTACAAACCAAGAAACAGGTATTGGGCTGGGGGGATCCTGAAAATGTTGCATGAAGAGCATGGAGGTAATGATGAAATCGTAACGATAGGTTTGACGCATCGAGACATCTCTACTTCTATTCATGGACAATACAACTATGGAATCATGGGATTGAGTTTCCGGCCTGGTGACGCCTGTGTGGTTTCAACCTTCCGATTGAAACGAAAGGATGACTTATGGAAAGTAACAATCCATGAGTTTCTGCATTCTCGCGGCTTGCCGCATTGCAAGAAGGATGATTTGAAGTGCCTGATGCAGGATGCCCATGGCAAGAATACCTTCTACATGAAAAATGGGTTGTGCGAGGATTGCAAGAAATCTTTAAGGATGATTATGACTCATCAAGAAAGATAATTCAATTTCCCAGCACTCTATCGTGCCTTGAATATAATCCAAGGCACGATTTTTTGATATTTCTTATGAGGATGCTGGGTATCATCGCCTATATTATGCGGTTTGCCGTCGGTGGTGCGATAGAAACTGTGGCACTTGCCGCCGGTGATGTAGATAGCATCGGCGAAACCGTATTCGCGCAGGGCATCGGCGAAATCCCAGAGGGTTTCTGGATGACGGGTCTCTATATAATATAGGTGGTCGTCGGAAGTTCTTGCCAAGGCACGGCGCTCCACCTTGCCGTGAAGTTGGAACTTGGCTGGTAATATTCCATCTGATACCAAAATAAACTGGCGGAAGAAACTGCCGCCCCGTTCCTCTACATAATTCTTCACCTTGTCGCTTCTCGAAATTCCCAGCACGATGTTGCCATTCGCCATCGCGCAATAGCCAAGACGGGAAACATCCGATGCCAGTTCCTTGCCGTTCATCACCAGACTGCCCAGATATTCGTTGGTGCTGGTGTGGTCGGCACTTCGGCTGTACAACCATACACTCGTGTCGGTGGTATCAGGTTCTACCAGTGAAATCTCGGCTTGCAGATTTTCCAGGCGATACATGTTGAGCGCAACGCCCAGGATGGAATCGGAAGACAGCGTGATGGTAGGCTTGCCGCCTTTGTGAGGGGCAGCCAGTTTCTGAATGTTCTCTTCGGGCGTTACCGATACAGGTACACCTATATTATAATAGTAATTATAGAGTCGCCAACCGGCGTATACAGAAAAGCAGAACACCACGGATGCGAAGATGCTGAGGGCTATCCATCTCCATTTATGGGGATGAGGATGGGGAACTCTTTCAGACGTTGAGGCTGAAGAATCCTCTGTGTCTGATATAGGCGCATTCTGCTCGATGATGATATCCGAGTCATCATCTACTATAATGAGTCCCTTTTTGTTGTCTTTATCGAAGTCCTGGATGAAAATCTTATCGTCGTTCATGAGTTACCTCCTTCCTTTTCTAAAGTTAATTCTTCTTCTGTTTCCAACTTCTCTTTCAGATTTTTAAGTGCATCCTTGGATGCCTTGATGAGGATATCCTTTTCCAATCGGCTATTGGAGAGGATGATTCTCTGAAGTCCCGGATTTACCTTGAAGATATAGTCGCGGTTGATGATGAGACTTTTGCCTACCCGATAGAACGGATTGTAGTTGAGGGTGGTCAACTTGTCCATCAGGTCGTGCAACTGGCTGATCACATTTTCTTTTTTGCCGTTGGCAAGGAATATGTCGGAGTAATTTCCATCGCCTTTGATGAAAATGATCTCATCGGTTGGAATCTGGATGATTTCGTTGTTGGTTGTTATTTTAAGCCATTCCATATTTTCTTTCTTCTGTTATTTGCAGGCAAAGGTACAAGATTTCTTTTGAACTGCCAAACGTAATAGCAACTATTTTTCTTCGTTTTTCTGCATATTCTTGCAGAAAAGTAAGCAAAAATGATAAATTTGCAGCAAAAA
>OOBT01000682.1_pt1 | contig 20754 bp, 19 predicted proteins | sample 1671551 | NCBI WGS metagenome assembly OOBT01 (sample SAMN06348168, study PRJEB24527) | human gut metagenome | reverse complement strand
GTATTGGAATTGCATACACCTCTGCTCTGCACCACCTTGAATGTTGTCAGTGAAACCTCTACCGTTTCAATTCGTTTGCCGTCAATGGTTGCGGATAGGATAAGAGAGTCTGTCCTCTTGTGATAGCTTCCCACACAATGGTGCATCAGTTTTCCTTCAAGTTGCATTTCCGCCACACTCTCAATGACCTTTACAAGAATAAGGTTGTCGGTAAACACAAGTCCGAAGAACTTGCCCTTGGACTTCAGATAATTCTTTTCGTCCTTGACCAACTGCTCCCTGCGTTGCTCCGCTCTTTCCCTTTCAATCTGTTCTTCGCGTTTTCTGACAAGTCGGTCATGTGCCTTTTTCAAGTCTGTCGGACAAACATATTTTGGGCAGTGGGTATCTTTCCCAAAATGTCGGAGCAGTCTTACAAGGTCACACCACATGGAGGCATCTGCAATATGATAGCCGTTTCGGATACAGATTTTTATGGAGTTCCAATATTCATGCAAATTGACATTTGAAATGACGGCATATCTGAACATTTCTGTCTGTCCCGCTTTAAGCAATGTTTCTTTTTTGCTGTCGGTCAGAATGGCGGTAAAAAATTCGTATGGGGTCAGTTCGTGGAATGCTCCCTTGAAGCCGTTCCGCCTTAATTCGGGAATAATGCGCATTGCCGGATAAGTCTTGTATGCGTCTATGTTGTATGCTTTCAGCATCTTGTTGCTGCGCAAATCCATATCGCTCCATTCAGTCCAAAGGTCATAGTACATCGTGTGCATGGCTCTCAGTCGGGCAATAACTTCGGTCTTTCCGTTTGGGGCAATCCACCATTGCACCACCTCCCTTATGGAATACTCTGCCTTCTGTCCCACCTTGTATGTTGCTCCTACCATAAAGTAGCGCAACACTTGATAGCCTTTTCGGGTCGTAATGATTTCATAATATGCGCTGCCCCTGAAAACTCTCTTTCGGGTATCAAGTATTTCAAGTTCCTTTCCGCAATGGGGACAGCTACAGCCACATATAGTTTCCGCAAGAGTGTGTCCGCCTTTCCAGCGGTGTCCACATTCCGAACAAGTGATAGTTCCGCCTTTTGTGCGGTAGGCATGATGCTTGAAGCAATGTTCAAAAGCGTGTGCTTTCTGCTTGTCTGTCAGTTCGGGTAGTCCGCTTGACAAACGGACTACCTCTTTCTGTATGCGTGTTCTCGGTTTCATATCAAAAATCAAATAATGAGGGTTGGACTTGTGTTCCTTTTTTCGCTGTCGGCTTGTTGCGGTTCTGTAGCTTTTGGAGTTCCATCTGCTGATATTGGGCAACCGCCTTTCTTCTTGCTTCCTGCTTTTCCTTTTCTGTCAGTTCCACCACATGGTTTACAACTACTTGACATTGTATAGGCTTGCCTACTTCAATCTCGTTTTCATCGTAATAGTGAATGGCTTGTCCGTAAATCTCTCCGTCTGAAAAGCCGTTGCAACCGCTTTTCTGCACATAGTTCAGAATGTATGTGACACAATCGTCTATGTTCTTGGCTGGGTTGCGGTAGCTTTTGGCGAATAGTTCATCTTCCGCTGCTCTCTGCTCCAAAAACATCTGTATGGTTCGTTTGAAATGGTCTGTTCCTTTCATAATCTCAAATTTTAGTCGGGTTGTCGTTCAAATAAAGTATCTCGCAATCTTCCACTTCTGTGGGAAGTCCGAAAAGGGGGTAATGGGTGAAATAAGGCTGTGCGTTCCCTTCTTCATTTGTGAGGGGTGAAACATCTTGTACTTGCCATTGCTTCATCCATCTGTCTATTGTCTGAACTTCATCGTCTGTGAGTGCGGTTGCATCGCCATTGATGATGTAGGCTAAACTCCATGTGGGTATCTTTTCCGTTGTCCTGTTCATCTCCGTTTCTTTATGGGGTCAGACAATCTCTTGTAAAATCTCCGTGTGGTATTGTGGAGGACATTCCACCAAAAGAAAACCGATAAAGTCCTTTCTCGCTTCCTTGTTGAGTTCGTGGTATAGCCTTCTTAGGGTTGAATGGTTGCCGTTGATGTAGGTTTCCACCATATACTCAAAGATGTTGTCCACCTCGTAAAATCTGCATTGCTGCGCTGCTGTCTTGCTGTATCGTTTCATAATGTTATGCTTTTGGGAGTTAATTCAAAGTGTCAGTAGCCATAGGAAAAAGCCGAAAATGGCAATGAGAAATATGATGAATACCATTACATTGATAACCATTCGGAATACTCCACAGACTATTTCTCTGATGATGTACCAAAGGATATTGACTATCCAAAGGAAACAGCGCAACAGAAATGCGAATACTGCAAGTCCAATGGATTGCGCTGTCTGTCTTATGTTCATTGCCGCTGTCATTTTGGGTGTCGTTTGTCAAGTTCTACTATTCTGTCAATTCTTCCGTACAATATCTTGCGGAGTGCCGTCTTGTCCATAGCCTTGTATTCTCTCCATTGTCCGTACTGGCTTACAAGGAATGTCCTCAGTATGTCGGAGAAGTCAAACCGCCATCCTTGCAATGGTATCGCACTTTTGAAATAGGTATTGCCGTTTACCTTTTCGGTTATCCAATTCTTTTCCTCTCTGTTCAGCACCTCGCCATTATTCACTTTCATACGAAGTCTGTAAACCTTGCACTCATGTAGGCTTTCCAATGTCGGAACTTCCCACTTCACGAATTTTGTTGCTACTGCTGCTTCCATATCCATTTGTTTTTATTTTTAATGCGGATTCGAGAGCTGAGGGAGTTGAGTTTCCAACCTTATATGCCTCCCGTTTATCCGACATTTTTTTTAATGCGTCTTTCTGTCGCTTCGGTCGTTTTCGTTTCGGGTGCTTCAAAAAAGGTAGGGAGTGGGTAGAGCAAGGGTTTTCAAAGAAAAAATACTACCCGCAGGGCTGGAGATTTTTTCTAAAAACCATTGAGCATCCCAATCCCGGATTTACCTTTGCACCCAGAACGGGAACGATCCACCTGATGCGACTGTCTGAAAGACCATCAAAATGGAGGTAAACGGATGTGGAGGCATATTGGATATGAAATGTTCCGGGAAAAGAAAGAAAGGAAATCTCAAAAAGAAGGGATACGGCGAAAACGTGAAACCGGCAAACATTCCAAGAAAGTATGTTGCAACCGTGTGGCTAAACCTGTTTAGTTATGCGGTTGCAATTTTCTTTCCGGTTTGCCGTCATGGGTAATGGCACTTTTCATTTATGGAAGGTGTGGTTACCCATGACTTCCGTTTTCGATTAGAGGAACCGACAAAAAAAGAAAATCAACAGGTGACAGCCGTAAAAGCACCGCTTGTGGCATAAGCAAAAAAAGAAAGGGGCCTTGCATCATCAGTCTGAACATGGTTCAGGCGTGACGCAAAGCCCTTTTCTATGCTTATGCAATAGTAGGAACATGGTCGTCAATTTATTGATGATGATGTTCCTACGAATAAATTCGCTTTTACGGAAAAACTTGTCTGTGGAGCTTAAAAAGCTGGATTTTTATTTCAATATATGCCATTAAAGTGGTATTTTTCTTGACTTTGAAGTTCCAAATTTTATGTTTTGCATTTTCTCAATAGAAAAATCCTGTTTTTGCGTAATTTTCCTTCGCGAAAAATGTATTTTATCTGTATTTTGTTTGTTATTTCATCTTTTTTGCGTATTATTGTAACATATATTTGTAATATATCCTTAGAATAAGGCTTTAACATATACAAACAGATAATCTATGATAGGGAAAATTGAAACGCAACTCAAAATGGATAAATATGACCTTGAGGCCGTCTTTACTCCGGCTGTTGTTAATATACTATTCCTTGACTTTGTTTTCACATGTACGCTTCTGCCCATCGTTAAAAATGCAGAATGGTGGCACACTGTCATTACCCTTGTAGCACCGCTAGCAGCCTCTGTTGTACTATTCCGTTTTGCTATGTACTTATTCCGTGAAATCGCACGCACAACTGTTGAAAGTATGCTCTACCAAAAAGATCGATTGCGATTTCCTACAAGCTCCATGTTACTCTATAACGACACAAGTATCAGTAAAATGATGAAAAAGAGAATAAGAAAAGACCTTATAGCAAAATATAAAATAACACTTTGCACAAAAGCTCAGGAAGATGCAGACGAGATGGAAGCACGTAGGACTGCAAAAGATGCTGTAGCACTAATACGCAAAACTGTGGCTGAAAGAGAGGACGTCATGACATACCGTAAACTAATACGTTATGGCATGTTCCGAAATTTCCTCGGAGGTGCTCTGTTCTGCTTTCCCTTTTCAGTAATCTGCTGGGTAATAAACTTTTATTTGACTAAAAGCGAGAACATAACCATAATTATTGCTATAATATTTTATCTTATTATAATAATAGTAGACTACGTCTTAACTCGAAGTGCTGCTGTAGATTACGCAGAAACATTGATTACAACTTTTGATAAAATTAGAAACAATGAAACATACAATTAAGTTTTATCCCGTTGGAAACGGCGATTGTGACCTCATCACCATTGGAGGCGCAAATAAGAAAATGATGTTCGACTGCAATTTCTGTCAAAAAGCAGAAGAAGACAATGATGATATGTATGATGTCCTTGACGACCTTCTTACCAATGAGCTTACCTCAAAAAAGTGTGGTTTGCCGTTCTTGGATGCATTTCTCCTCACACACCCGGATCAAGATCACTGTCGCAGTTTTGCAGATAAATTCTATCTGGGTGATCCAGACGCAGTTCCTCAGTCTGCCAAGGATACAAAAAAAATTCTTATTGGTGAATTATGGTATTCTCCACGTGTTTTTGAAGAACAGACCAGCAATCTAAATGCAGATGCTAAAGCCTTCAAAAAGGAAGCTAAACGCCGTATGGATCTTTTCAAATCCGACTCAAAGAAAGCAGATAAAGATGGGAACCGCATCCGTATCATTGGTTGGACTGACAATCCAGACCTAAAAGGTCTTGAAGATAGGATTGTTACTCCTGGTAACACCATTTCCGAAGTTAACGGCACTTCCTGTCGTTACTTTGAAATGTTCATTCACGCTCCATTCAAGGATGATATCGAAGGCGAAGACAGAAATATGACAAGTATTGTTACCCAACTACGTTTTAGTTCTGAAAAAGAGAATCAGATTGCTCGTGTTTTTTTGGCCGGTGACTCAGAATGGCGTGTTATTGAGGAAATAATGAATAAGACCTCTAATGATGATTACCTCAATTGGGATCTTATGGAGGCACCTCACCATTGTAGCTACAAGTTCTTTGCTGATGACCGCGAAGACGACCCTAATCAGGCATCGTTAGATTTCCTTGACAAAAAAGAGTCTAACGCTTTCGTTGTATCTTCATCAAAGGTTGTTAAGAAAAATGCCGATAATCCTCCCTGCCAAAAAGCAAAAAATCGCTATACTGATAAAGTTGGCGAAAGCAATTTCTTTTGTACCAGCGGCAAGAAGGATGATGATATTCCTAACCCTATCGTTTTCGACATTGAAGATGGAGAGATAGGACTACACGAAGACGAAAAAAAAGAAAAAGAATCCAGTGCAGCAGCCAAGTATACCAAGCCTCACTTTTATGGATAAGATATCAGATAAATACTCAAAGATCGAACTAACTGCCATCGGAGAACTTGCTGAGGAACTTATTTCCCTCGCAAGTGCCTTCGATGACGGTTGTTTTAGTCTTATAGAAATAGACAACGACACAGTGGGACTATGTGGCGACATTAATACATTTGCCCGCTCTAAGTCGGCTTTGCGGCATATAGAGCCTGTAGTTATTGTTATTAGTAAAAATAATTGGCATAATATTACTCCCTTTGTATTCTCAGATAGACCAGATTTTCCATTCAATAAATTTCCTCACGTTAATTACGAAAAAGATAATTTTCCGCCTACTTTATGTCTCACCCGCGAGGACATAGATGACTGGTATGCAGAACACACACTTAAAGACTATGTTATGTTGGTGATTGATTGGTTCCGTGATGCGGCGAAAGGAAAACTGATGAAACTGACTGAAAACGATGAGTTTGAGCCACAGCGCAATCACAGCAGGGATCACTTCCTGCTACGAGTCACTTATATGGATTCATTTTTGGAGCACAAAAAGGAACCTGAATGTCATTTTTATTCTATTACAATTCTAAAAGATTTTCCAGATATTGCTTACGGAAATGAACAACACAAAGAACTGGTCAGTAATGCAGTAGGTGTCCGTTTGTTTGCCGGGAGTGAAATAATAGATGACAATTGGTACACACATTATCCTGCTACATTGGGTGATTTATTAGAACACATCAAATCATACGGTTATCCTTTAGCCATCGATAATCTGAAAAATGTCTGCGACGAAAAAAAAGAATATATATATTTTCAGTTGGCATTATTACGCCCTGCAAAGATTATTGGCAAAAATACCGCAATTAATTTCATCTGTTTCCGAGCAAAGGTAGAAGATATTGTAAGTATGAATCATTCCGCATCCGTCGAAGAAGTATCGCTAATTGATTTCACAGACTATACCCAAGCTAAATATCTTTCAGAAACACCTGATTCAGTTTTTAACAAACATGTTTGCATCTTGGGATGCGGAGCCATCGGTAGTAAAATAGCAAGTCATCTGCATCGCAGCGGTATTTTCTGCATTGATTTGGTTGATACTGATTCTTTTATGCCACATAATATTGTAAGGCACTCCCTCTCTTCTTATAAACCTGGATCATTTCTCCTCAATAAAGCACAGGCAATGAAAACATACCTGTCTGAAATGTTCTACGAAATGCCACACGATGGCATAAAGGCATATAATCAGGATGCACTAGAACATATGTCTCAAACTGACCTTAATACAATTGACATTGTCATCGATGCCTCTGCCTCTGCCCGTGTTATGTACGGTCTCGACTCTATCACTTTCTCCCGAAAGACACGCATTGTACGAGTAGCTCTGTCCGAAGGTGGTAACGTAGGTGTCACATACTTAGTTATTGATAGCAAACAACCATTAGCAGATTTCTATATGGAGATTTTACGTGCAACACTTACTAATGATGAGGTTTACCACTGGCTCGCATCTGAACGTAAAAACTCCACAGAAAATATCCGTATTGGTGAAGGATGTCATTCCAACACAATGCGTATCAGTGATGACACTATCTCTGCTCACGCAGCCTTGATGTCATCAGCCATACGACATATTTTCGAAAACGAACAGCACAACCGAATCATTTTATCCTTTGCTCACCGAGATTTTTCAGGAAGCATGCAGACCTGTCTCTTACCAGTTAAGCCTTATCAGCAATTTCTATGTGCAAACGACTCTAATTGGACAGTTCGTATCCCAGAAGACCTATTGGTTGATATTCGTCTGAGATCAAAGATTGCTGGTCAAAAGGAAAGTGGTGGCTACCTATTTGGTCATATTGATTACAAACGCAGAATCATATATCCTCTTAACCATTTTACACCTCGCGATTCTCGTGGTACTAAGACAGGATTCCGTTTGGGAACTAGCGGTTTGAAAGACTACAAAAAGAAAATTTCACAGCGTAGTATTGGTCAAATGGAATACATTGGTGACTGGCATTCTCATCCTGCCTCTTCTCTAAATATGTCAGCTATTGACATGGCTACCTGTGCAGTAGATGTCTTGCCGCAGCTGAAAAATAGCATTGGTATATGTGTCATAACCCAAACAAACGAAACTAAATTCTTTCTCATTTCTAAATAACTCAGACATTCAATACGATCATGATAGAATATATAGCTCTCACCAATTTCTTCTCGTTCAAGGAACGAACAGAACTCTGCCTTAAAGCCACAAAGGAAAAACCTCGTGGAACTTTCTCTGGCGAAGACTGGTGGACTGAATTGGACGGTGTAAAACTTCTGAAAATAGCATTCCTACTAGGTAATAACGGTTCGGGTAAAACCAACTTTCTGAATGGTCTTTCCGTTCTAAATGAGTTAATAACAGTTAATAAAAATAGTAAAACCTATATACGCAATCGTTTGCCAAATGTTTCATTCCGCCTCTCCGAAGAAACAAAAAATGCTCCCTCTGTAATAGAAGTAGCGTTTCACACAGCAGGTTATCGCTATACCTACTATGTATCTTGGAAACCAGATTATATTGTAGAGGAACGGTTATTCCGCCAAAAAGGTAAAAAAAAAGAGAAATTGATTTATACTCGTGAGTTCTCCGAAGAAAAAGATATAGTGGTGGTTTCCTATCCTAAAAGTACAACAATTAGTATCTCTGTACAGGAAATTATTAATCAGAATATCCTCAAATTTTCCAGCGTTATTTCCATTTACGATAACAAAAACTTTGAGTGTGATGATATCCGCAATGTTTATAATTATTTTCGCTTTATTAATCTTTGGAGTGTAAAAAAATATGATCTTGCCACTATGTTGGCTAAGCGTTCTAACGAATCATTACTAAAGCCGATTATACTTTGCATTCTAAAAGAAATGGGTTCTACAATCAGTGACTACAAAGTAGATACCTTTTCTTTAGATATCACCGAGGATGAACGTGATTTCTTGCTTACCAAAATGTCAGAAGAAGAATACCATATCAACTTTCCCGGAGATAAACGTACTATTCAGAAGCTTCAATTCGGTTATAAAGTAGCCTCAAAAGAGAATACAGAATGGCTACCTGAAAATTTAGAGTCAGAAGGAACGCTGGAGGCAATTCGACTCATTATTGTACTCTTTGATTCTATTTGGCGTCGTACACCTATTGCTATTGATGAATGTGCCCAAAGTATTCATCCTAAGGCTTTGGAGTTTATCATATCATTCTTCCTGAAATCTTCTGACACTGCTCAGGTGTTTATAGCTACACAAGCCTTAGTACTATTGAAGTGGGATAACCTACGCCGTGATACTATACGTTTTTTTGAGAAAGACAAAGCTACCGGCTGTTCTTCATTTACCATTATTAATAATAGAACGCTACACCGTAACAGTCAGATTTATGATCTTTACATGAATAAGACATTTGGTGGTGAAATGAAGATTATGGAGAAAGAACCATGGAAAGTGACTCTAACAAAGGTTACAAGGTGTATGATTAACAAATCTTGGGACGAATAATGTTAATATAGGGTCATATTCATAACGATTACCGATGCTAGAAATTGTATCCGATATAAGAGATGAAATCTAATCTTGATAGGATTCTGTTTTTAATTAAATACTCATTGGCAGATATACCTATTGATGAGATAATAGATAATTTGATATATTTAAATGCAAAATATAAAGTATATTTTATATCTTTGTGAATAAATATAGTGTTCTTTTTAATAATGCAGAATTAGACAAATAAGGGAACTTCTCTCGTTTCTAAATCGTTACCTGCCTAAAAGTTTGTTCTTGTAAGTTTCTTACTTTCAAGGAAAAAGAGAAAATGTGATGCCTAGCAATGTGGAAGCAGATTCGCTTATTAATTCCACAGAGTATAGCTATATCCTTTAGATATTTGTTGATGTCCGCAGGGTCTTGAATAGGGAGTAATTTCTCTCCACCTTTGTACTTATCCAATATCAGTTTGGCGATGGGGAGTAGGGGAATGCGTGATAGAACCCCTGTCTTAACCCTACGTTTCTTAATCCATATTCTGCCAGTGTTATCTTTCTCAAAGTGTTCTGGTGTCAAGGTCTTAATGTCAATGTAGCTAAGCCCTGTGAAGCACCCAAAGAGAAACATATCTTTAGCTCGTTCCAATCTTGGTAGGGGAGTATCAAAGTTGATAATCTTCCTCAATTCTTCTTCATCCAAGAAATCCACTTCTACGGGTTCGCGTTCTACTTTATAAGCATTTACAGGATTGTAGGATATATAAGAGTTGGCGACAGCTAAATTTAGCAACTTCTTTAAGAACTTTAAATGTTTGGTGCAGGAGTTTTGTCCCATCTTCTTCTCTCCTAAAAGGAAAGCATGGAATCCTTGAATGAAGCCCAAGTTTATCTCTCTTAAATATAAGTCCTTACGCTCATATTTCTTCTGAATAAACTCTTTGAATAATCTGCCTGTATATTCAAACACCCAATAAGTGGCAGGGGCAACAGTTTTACCTACCATTGCTTTGCGCTCTGTATTATGTTCGTTCAGAACATCCAATAAAGTCTTCTCGTTCAGAGCTTCCACCTTATCTGTGATAGCTTCTTTTAATAGTTCAGCAGTGATAAGGTAGCCCTTTTGAAGCAGCTCAATTTCTTTCTGATATATCTTATTCCGTAGTTGAATCAGATAACCGTTGATTAGCTGCGCTTCTTCACTCTTGCCTTTTACAGCTTGCTTCTCTTTGTTCCAGTCAGCAGCAGGTACGTGTTTACCTGTACTAAAGTAGATTCTCTTTCCGTTAGTGGTGATTGAAACCTCAATAGGTGATAGACCTTTTTTGTTTTGCTTACTTTCTCTTAATGAAAAGTAAACCATTGTACAATGTTTCTCCATTTTAAATTAAATGTTATATGGAGTGTATCGCATTGTATTATAGTTGATTATGCCAATTCTTGCAGCCGTTTTTTAAGAATGGCAAATTCGGCTGCAAATCGGCTGCAAAAGTAACCTGTTTATGGCTTGATTTGAGGGGTAATTGGCTACTCTTTACATGAGTTGTTTGGACTTAAATAAAGCAGGATTTATCTTGTTATCTCCTTACTGATTCACCATTCATTCACTCCAAATAATGAGTGATGCAAGGTGCTTCAATCTGTTATCTAAGTCAAGTTACCACAAATAAAAAACTCCTGCAACCATAAGGATTACAGGAGTTTATCTGTATTAAGTAACTTAAATTACTTGCTCAAAGCAGTAGCCACGTCTACAGCACAAGCCACTGTACATCCTACCATCGGGTTGTTACCGATACCGAGGAATCCCATCATTTCCACGTGAGCAGGAACTGATGAAGAACCAGCGAACTGAGCGTCTGAGTGCATACGACCCATAGTGTCGGTCATACCGTAAGAAGCCGGTCCGGCAGCCATGTTGTCCGGGTGCAGAGTACGACCAGTACCACCACCGGATGCTACTGAGAAGTACGGCTTACCGGCCAATACGCGTTCTTTCTTGTAAGTACCGGCAACCGGGTGTTGGAAACGAGTCGGGTTGGTAGAGTTACCTGTGATAGAAACGTCTACGCCTTCTTTCCACATTACGGCTACACCTTCGCGAACATCGTCTGCACCGTAGCATTTTACTTTGGCACGAGGACCGTCGCTGTATGCGATTTCACGAACTACTTTCAGTTCACCTGTGTAGTAGTCGAATTGAGTCTGAACGTATGTAAAGCCGTTGATACGGGAGATAATCTGTGCAGCGTCCTTGCCAAGACCGTTCAGGATGCAACGCAGAGGCTCTTTACGTACTTTGTCTGCTTTAGCGGCAATTTTGATAGCACCTTCGGCAGCAGCGAATGACTCGTGACCTGCCAGGAAAGCGAAGCACTTAGTCTCCTCGCGCAGCAACATGGCAGCCAGGTTACCATGACCGATACCAACCTTACGGTCGTCGGCTACAGAACCCGGGATACAGAATGCCTGCAGGCCGATACCGATAGCTTCGGCAGCTTCAGCAGCGTTCTTGCAGCCCTTCTTGATAGCGATGGCGCAACCTACAACGTAGGCCCATTTTGCATTTTCAAAACAGATAGGCTGAGTTTCTTCACACGTCATATAAGGATCAAGTCCATGAGCTTCGCAGATAGCGTTAGCCTCTTCGATGTCTTTGATACCGTTTGCGTTCAATGCAGCAAGAATCTGCTTGATACGACGGTCTTGACTTTCAAATTTCACTTCTCTAATCATATTCTTTTCCTCCTTATATTATTCGTGACGTGGGTCAATGTGTTTAACTGCTCCTTGTTCTGCTGTTACGCGTCCGTAAGTACCGGTAACTTTCTTCAAAGCTTCGTTTGCGTCAGTTCCCTTCTTGATTTCATCCATGAACTTGCCCAGGTGAACAAACTCGTATCCGCAAATTTGGTCGTCCTTGTCCAGGAATACATTCTTGATGTAACCTTCAGCCATTTCCAGGTAACGGGGACCTTTAGCCAAAGTACCGTACAGTGTACCTACCTGGCTGCGCAGACCTTTACCCAAGTCTTCCAGACCGGCACCGATAATCAAACCGCCTTCAGAGAAAGCAGACTGAGTACGACCGTAAACAATTTGCAGGAAGAGTTCGCGCATAGCTGTGTTGATAGCGTCGCAAACGAGGTCAGTATTCAATGCTTCGAGGATAGTCTTTCCCGGGAGGATTTCTGATGCCATAGCAGCAGAATGAGTCATACCGGAGCAACCGATAGTCTCAACCAAAGCTTCCTGGATAACGCCTTCCTTTACATTGAGGGTTAATTTACATGCACCTTGCTGAGGAGCACACCAGCCAATACCGTGTGTCAGACCAGAGATGTCAACAATTTCTTTAGCTTTTACCCATTTACCTTCTTCGGGAATAGGAGCCGGTCCGTGATTAGGACCTTTCTTCACAACACACATGTGTTCCACTTCGTGTGAATAAGTCATAATTAGCTCTTTTTTTAAGTGATATAATTAAAAAAAACGTAGTCCACTTTTATTAGTCGGGTGCAAAGTTAGTTGTTTTCCCCGTTTCTGCCAACTGTTCAATTTGACTTTTTTCTATAATAATGTGAAATTGTAGTTCGGCGGATGTTTTTCAGACTTTTGCTTTGTACGCCCGAAAGCAGATTTTGAAAAATGAGTTTGCGTTATCCGCTGTCATCCTGCGGCTGAAATGTTATGCCGGAACTTAGGATTAATTTGTTGGGAAAGTGCCTGCAACTGTCCTCAAACTCCCTACTTATTATTCTTACTACACTTGTGTTCCTTTCTTACAACAGCTGTGTCGTTTTCTTACAACGGCTGTGTTGTTTTCTTACAACAGCTGTGGTAAGAATAATAGGTGCCGATTCCGTACTTAGTTTTCAGGGAGTATGCGGCTAGTTTTTGGACATTTTCCTCTTAGATATGCTGAATCTGCTTGCAGCAGAACAGAATTGGTCCTTATGATTCCTTTTTTCGCAATTCATTTCTTACCTTTGCCACCCGATTCAATCAATGAGAAACAAATAAGATTCAGACTATGATAGAAGTTACAGATGTGGCATTGCGCCAGGCTGCCGGTGAAGGGATGGATGCATTCATCGGCGTATTCACCGGTGCTTATAAGAAAGAAATAGGCGGAGAAATGACTGCCGGGACGATGTCTTTGCTTACCGGTGAACAGCATTCATTGTTGGCCTATCAGATATTCCGTGATGAAGTGATGGAAGGGGGCTTCTGCCAACTGATTCAAAATGGTTATGGCGGTTATATTTTCGACAATCCGTTTGCCAAAGTGATGCGTTTGTGGGGAGTGGGCGATTTGAGCAAGTTGGTTTATGCTGCCAAGAAAATATACGATAGCCATCGTGACGACTTGGAACGCGAACGCACAGACGAGGAATTTATGGCAATGTACGAGCAATATGAGGCTTTCGATGAGCTGGAAGATGAATTTTTGGAAAAAGAGGAGGAATATACAGCTTTGGTTGCCGGCTATGTGGATGAACATTTGGAGCTGTTTGCCAAGATTGTGTAGTGTGGATTAACTGATATAAATGTTAAATATCACTGTGACATGCAGTATTTAGATTAATCTTTCATTTAATCTTAAAAACAATGAAAAAACGAGGAGAGTACTATATTACTCAATTCTTTTATCTAAATTTGCAAACTCTAATATTTATAGGAAAGATGAAACATTTAAAATTCTTGATGGTTGCCTTGACATTGTTGATGGGCATTTCGTTTACTTCGTGTCTGAATTCAGATAATGATTATGCTCCTACCGTAGGAGGCTTTGTAAAGGTCGGCGGTGGTATGTTTGGTACTACATTTACAATGCTTGATGGTGCAACAACAATTAGTCCGACGGCAGCATCTTTGACACAGGCAGAGAGTAATATGGGATTTAAATATTCAAACACTAATATTGCTTATGTAATAGGAACTTATGATGAAACTTTGAATCCGGACCCGATAAACAATAAAGAATATAAGTCGGTTTCTTTGACATATGCCGTTAGCTTGGATGATAAGGTTTTAATTACTGAACGTGGAGCATCTAATGATTCTGTCAATAAGGCTCCGATTATAGATATTGATAATTCTGAGAAAGTTAGTTATAATAAAGAATTATTCAAACCTTGGTTCTTTTATGATAAAACAACTTTGGTATTGCCAATAAATTATTATCTCTATAAAGCAGGCGTACATAAATTTACCTTAGTTTATTACCCGTCAGAAAACAATAGTACGAATAAGACTTTGAAGTTGTATCTTCGTCATTATAACGCAGATGATAAAGCCACTTCATCTACTTCTTTGCAAAATTCGGACATTCCTTCCATTTTTTATTATGCATATGATTTGCGTGATGTCTTCACCCGATATGCAATGGCTGTGGGAAGTTCTGAATATCCATCTTCAATAGTGGTGGAGTATGTTGTAAATCCTAATGGCTTGGATTTGGAAAAAGCAGAAACCAAGACAGTTGTAGTAGAGCGTAAGTCTATTGTAGAAACAACGACTGACTAAGATTTGAATTACAAAGATTTATTTCATATAGCAATACTACTGATTTCCTCTCCGGCTCGTGCCTGGGAGGAAATTAGTTTAGAGGATAGGCGAAAAGTGTTTGCTGCTTTTGTCTATCCTATGATTGGTTTATGCGGGTTGTCCGTTTTCATCGGCTCTTTGATGAAGATGGGATGGGACGGGCCGCAAAGCTTTCAATATGCCATGACACAATGCTGTGCGGTGGCTGTATCCTTGTTTGGAGGATATTTTTTGGCAGCCTATCTCATCAATGGGTTGCGTGTCCGCATGTTTATGCTGGACAGTGATATTCCTTTGGCGCAACAGTTTGCAGGTTATGCACTGGTAGTGGTGTTCATGCTGAGGATTGTTATCGGCATATTGCCTGATTTCGGCATTATGGCTCTGTTGCTCCAATTCTATATCGTGTATGTTGTGTGGGAAGGAAGCAAAAAGGTGATGCAGATAGCGGAAAAAGACCGTTTGCGTTTCACCATTCTTTCTTCTATTTTGTTAATAGCTTGTCCGGTGGCCATTGAATGGATATTCAATAAGCTGACGGTAGTGCTAAACTGATAAATGTTATGAAACAAGCTCCTGTAAATATAAAGAATAAGCGTGCTACGTTCGATTACGAACTGACGGACACCTATACGGCTGGCATTGTGCTTACGGGCACAGAAATCAAGTCCATCCGGTTGGGGAAAGCAAGCTTAGTCGATACGTTCTGTTACTTTGCCAACGGCGAATTGTGGGTGAAGAACATGCATGTGGCCGAATACTTCTATGGTTCGTACAACAATCACAATGCACGCAGGGAGCGCAAGCTTTTGTTGAATAAGAAGGAACTTGAAAAACTGATGCGCGGCACGAAAGATCCGGGTTTCACCATTGTTCCCGTGCGCTTGTTTATCAATGAAAAAGGGCTGGCCAAACTTGTGGTGGCACTTGCCAAAGGTAAGAAGCAATATGATAAGCGCGAATCACTGAAGGAAAAAGATGACAAACGCGATATGGCGCGTATGTTTAAAAGATAATATGAGTAAACTTGGTAGTTTGGTGCGTGAGCGCATCCTTATTTTGGATGGTGCAATGGGCACCATGATACAGCAATACAACTTGACAGAGGGAGATTTTCGGGGTGAACGCTTCTCGCAGATTCCCGGACAGATGAAAGGTAACAATGACCTGCTTTGTCTGACACGCCCCGATGTGATACAAGACATTCACCGCAAGTATCTGGCGGCAGGTGCAGATATTATCGAAACAAATACATTCAGTTCCACCCGCGTCAGTATGGCCGATTATCATGTGCAGGACTATGTGCGTGAGATGAATCTTGCCGCAGTGCGCCTGGCACGCAAAGTGGCAGATGAGTTTACTTCTCTTACTCCCGACAAACCCCGTTTTGTGGCAGGCTCCGTAGGACCGACGAACAAGACCTGCTCCATGAGTCCCGATGTGAACAATCCGGCCTTTCGTGCCTTGAGCTACGATGAACTTGCCGATGCCTACCGTGAGCAGATGGAAGCGTTGCTCGAAGGGGGTGTGGATGCTTTGCTGGTAGAAACTATTTTTGATACGCTGAATGCCAAGGCTGCTATTTTTGCCGCAGGGCAGGCGATGGAAACTGTAGGAGTTCATGTACCCTTGATGCTCTCTGTGACCGTTTCCGATGTTGGAGGGCGTACGCTGTCGGGGCAGACTTTGGAAGCCTTTCTCGCTTCTGTGCAGCATGCCGATATATTCTCTGTCGGCTTGAACTGCTCCTTTGGCGCCCGTCAGCTGAAACCTTTCCTGGAGCAGCTTGCTGCCCGTGCACCTTATTACATCAGCGCTTATCCCAATGCCGGATTGCCCAACAGTCTGGGTACATACGACCAGACTCCTGCCGATATGGCGCATGAAGTAAAAGAGTATATCCATGAGGGCTTGGTGAATATTATCGGTGGCTGTTGCGGAACGACAGATGCCTACATTGCCGAGTACTCCTCGCTGATTGCCGGTGCAACGCCCCATCAGCCGGTTCCCAGACCGGAAAATCTTTGGCTCTCCGGGCTTGAACTTCTGGAAGTGAAGCCGGAAAACAACTTCGTGAATGTGGGTGAACGCTGCAATGTGGCAGGTTCGCGCAAATTCCTGCGTCTGATTAATGAAAAGAAATACGACGAGGCGCTCAGCATCGCTCGCCGGCAGGTGGAAGACGGTGCGCAGGTCATCGACATCAATATGGATGACGGACTGCTGGATGCCCGGACAGAGATGACGACTTTCCTCCATCTGATAGCTTCGGAACCGGAGATTGCCCGTGTTCCCGTCATGATAGACTCCTCTAAGTGGGAAGTGATTGTGGCCGGATTGAAATGCTTGCAAGGCAAGTCCATCGTCAACTCCATCTCCTTGAAGGAGGGGGAAGATAAATTCCTGGAGCATGCGCGTACCATAAAGCAATATGGTGCGGCGACCGTGGTGATGGCTTTTGATGAAAAAGGGCAGGCAGACACGTACGAACGTAAGATTGAGGTCTGCGAACGGGCATACCGTCTTTTGGTGGACAAGATAGGTTTCAATCCCCATGATATAATTTTCGACCCGAATGTACTTGCCGTGGCAACCGGTATGGACGAGCACAACAATTATGCTGTAGACTTTATCCGTGCCACCGGATGGATACGCAAGAATCTGCCCGGTGCGCATGTCAGTGGAGGAGTGAGTAACCTTTCCTTCTCTTTCCGCGGCAATAATTACATTCGCGAGGCGATGCATGCCGTATTCCTTTACTATGCCATCCGCGAGGGCATGGATATGGGTATCGTCAATCCGGCTGCCTCCGTTCTTTACACCGATATTCCCGCTGATATATTGGAGCGCATAGAGGATGTGGTCTTGAACCGTCGTCCCGATGCTGCTGAGCGCCTGATAGAAACTGCCGAACGCTTGAAAGCGGAAGCAGAGGCGGCAAAAACTTCCGGAGGAGAGCGGCAGGCTGCCGCCCATTCCCAACTTGCCTGGAGAGAGGAGACTTCTGTGGAAGAGCGGTTGAAGTACGCCTTGACAAAGGGTATCGGCGATTATCTGGAAGAAGACCTTGCCGAAGCGTTGAAGCTGTATCCCAAAGCTGTTTCTATCATTGAAGGTCCGTTGATGGCGGGCATGAATCATGTAGGCGATTTGTTTGGGGCAGGCAAAATGTTCCTGCCGCAAGTAGTGAAGACGGCACGCACCATGAAGAAAGCGGTTGCCATCCTCCAGCCCATAATCGAGTCGGAGAAAGAAGAAGGTGCGACTGCTGCCGGGAAGGTACTGCTGGCTACGGTGAAAGGTGATGTGCACGACATTGGCAAAAATATAGTCTCGGTAGTAATGGCCTGCAACGGGTACGATATAGTGGACCTTGGCGTCATGGTGCCTGCCGAAACCATTGTACAGCATGCCATAGAGGAAAAGGTAGACATGATAGGATTGAGTGGTCTGATAACCCCCTCGCTGGATGAAATGGTGCATGTAGCCATTGAGCTGGAAAAGGCAGGTCTGGACGTTCCTCTGCTGATAGGTGGTGCCACGACTTCACCGCTTCACACAGCTCTGAAAATTGCTCCGGTCTATCATGCTCCCGTAATCCATCTGAAGGACGCTTCACAGAATGCTACAGTAGCAGCCAAACTGATGAATCCTGAGACAAAGGAGGAACTGGAAGAAGAACTGCATGAGAAGTATCGGCAGTTGTGCGAGAAGAACCGGGAGAAACAAGTAACAACCGTTTCCCTGGAAGAAGCGAGAAAGAACAAACTGAATCTGTTTTAAGAAGGAAGGAAAATAAGGATTAGGGATTAGGAATAAGGGATTAACATTCCTGCGGCATATATTCCTAATATTATGCGCAATTCGTTAACCCCTAATCCTTATTCTTTATCTTCTTCTTGTATTGCTCGAAGCGTGACGTAATATCCCTTACGAAGTTATAAGTTTCGATGCCACGGAAATAACCGTTTTTGCAGACGGGGTCGGTGAAGTATTCCTCATTGCTTTTTAGCAGAATGAAGTTTTCTACATTATCACGCCAGACATATTTGTTTTTGCCGTATTTTTCGGCCAGTGCCATGGCATCCAGCACATGGCCGATACCGGAATTATAAGATGCCAGCACAAAGTTGATGCGTTCTTCCTGGGGTATCTTGGAAAAACTTTTGGCTGTGGCGCCTATGTATTTCACGGCAGCCTTTATGCTCTCTTCAGGGTTCTGTTCCTTTCCTTCGGGTAGCCCCATAGCCCTGGCTGTGGCAGGCATCAGTTGCATCAGCCCCCTGGCACCGGCCCAAGATACGGCAGTGGAGTCGAAGTTGGACTCAGTATATGCCAGAGACGCCAGCAGGCGCCAGTCCCAGTCTATCTCGGGAGCATATTTCTTGAACAAATCATCGTAATGGGAAATTTTTCCTTCGCGCAGGGAGAGGATAGGAGAGTGGGGAATGGCCTTGCCGATTTCAAAATATCGTTTCATACTTGCCGTATAGGCAGGTGAAGTCATATTCTCCTCATGCCATTTGTTAGCGGCGGCTGCCAGTTGCGGACAGTCTTTCCGGACTGCCCACGATGCACGCTGGTCAAAGCTGATGGAGAGTCCGATATTCAGGTTGGGGTAATAGGTGGTATTAAGCTGTGCCACATCATTGTCTGCTACGGTATAGGGGATTTTTCCTTGTGCCACCTGGGTGATGAGGTCTTCTGCACTGATACTGTCGTTGGTCACTTTATGGATGTGGATACCTCCTCCGAGCTCTTCGTCCAGATTGACCAGCCGTTCATAATATTTTCCGGGCTTCACATATACATCTTTCCCGATGAGTTCCGTCACGTCTTTCAGTGGTTTGGTGCGTCCGCCGTTACGTTGCACGATGACTTGGTGCGTGATGACCTCCTCACCGCAATATATCAGGCTGTCTTTCCATTCTTTAGTGATAGGCAGGTTGTAGGCAATGAGGTCTCCCTTGCCTGCCAATAACTTCTCTATGAGTTCGTGCACATTCCGGGCTACCTCTATTCTCAGCTTTACTCCCAGACTCTTGGCAAACTGCTCGCTTAGCTCATACTGGAATCCCATGTCCTGGCCACGGTAGATGAAGTAGGAAGTGGAGCTGTACAGTGTCAATACAACCAGTTCTCCGCTATCCTTTATCTGTTGCAGGTCATCCGTTTCTTTATTTTCAGCACGGTGATTTCCCCGGCATCCTGCCATGCAGCACAACAACAGTAAGATAATTGAGACGGGAGAATTGATAATGGATGATTTATGTTTAGCGAGAGAAAATAAACTGTTCATATCTCATAGATTTAGTGTGTTCTTATCCTCTATTATCAATTCTCCGTTACAAATTAACTTCCCAAGTGCTTCTTGATATACATGGTCAATATATCGATGGCTACCTGATTGTTTCCGCCTTCCGGTACAATGAGGTCTGCATATCGTTTGCAGGGCTCTATGAATTGCTGGTGCATGGGTTTTAGTATGCGTGTATAGCGCTCCATGACGGCTTCGGCGGTACGCCCGCGTTCCACCACGTCACGCTGGATTACACGAATTAGGCGTTCGTCGGGGTCAGCGTCTACAAATATCTTGAGGTCCATCATGCTTCGCAGTTTCTTGTCGCACAAGGCAAGGATACCTTCGATGATGATGACTTCCCGGGGGGCGATATGGATGGTTTCGGGCTGGCGTGTACACGTCAGGTATGAGTAGGTGGGCTGTTCTATGCTTTTTCCTTCGCGCAGCATGGCGACATGTCTGGAAAGAAGACTCCACTCAAAAGCGTCGGGATGGTCGAAGTTGATGTTCTGCCGTTCTTCCACAGGCACATGGCTGCTGTCTTTGTAGTAAGAGTCTTGTGGCAATAATACCACTTCACCAGCCGGTAGGCTTTCGATAATTTTACGTACGACGGTGGTCTTTCCTGAGCCGGTTCCACCTGCAATTCCTATTATTAACATCCGTTTAAGTGTATATTTGAAACAAAACCAGTATTTTTGCAGTTGTTAAAACAGCCGCTTAGGCTGACAAATATAGTGATAAATCATTTAAATGGCAAAGTTATGGTAAAGCACATTGTATTATTTAAGTTAAAAGATGAGGCACCGGCTG
>OOBT01000664.1_pt1 | contig 21060 bp, 14 predicted proteins | sample 1671551 | NCBI WGS metagenome assembly OOBT01 (sample SAMN06348168, study PRJEB24527) | human gut metagenome | reverse complement strand
ATCTACACTCTTTCCCTACACGACGCTCTTCCGATCTAAGTGCAGCTGACGATTCTGCGGCCATTGCGGCCGCACTCACTGGACTTGCGGTGCGCTCTGACGTTCTGATTACGATCGGCGGAACCGGCCGGGGTTCGAAAGATCTCACCCGCAGGGCTATTCTTGAGGCCGGCGGCAAGCTGCTGGACTCACAGGAGGCGGATCGATGCAGCGGGGGAGCGAGTCCCTTCATTGCCGGGGAACTTGATGGCCGCCCGGTTATCGGTCTTCCCGGGAACCCGCTTGCTGCAATGATGATTGCTCAGCGTGTCGTGCTCCCGCTCATTGCGGCGCGAAGCGGCATCGCACTCCATGAAAAAGTGGTGCGGGCGGCGTTCTCTGGAAATATCCCGGCAGGGAAAACGGGTGAGCTTTGCGTGTCGCTCTGCGGCTGCGGCGACGCGAGGATCGCTCGAGCGGTTCAAAAGGGGACCGGCTCGGTACTGCTTTTGAGAGATGCTGCAGGGGTTGTGAAGGTCGGCAATGACGGCATCAAGGCCGGTGATGAAGTCGACGTGATTTGCTTCATCAATTAAGGGGCTCACGGCAGCCCTTCAGAACGTTCTTTCGCTCAATGCAGAATGAGGCTGCTCCCCGTGTCAGCGTTTTGTGCCGCTGCGCTTTGAACGAAAAAACGATGCGCAGAACGCAGGACGCTGGGCCCGAAGCCCCTCAGCGGGCATTTCCGCATCGAAGCCCGCCGGCCGATGTCGTCCTCAAACCTATATTGAACAAATGTTCATCATGCATCTGGTTTTGTAGACGCGTGCGCTGCAGGATGAACGCAATATATTAAAGTTGTCAACAGCAGTTTGGACTCAGTAGAGATGCTTATGTCGTCTGCGTCTTTGCAAGTGGCTTAAGAAACCTGAACTACGGGTTACCTGCTCTACATTTCGAATCGCCGCGGTGGTTCAGAAAGCTGGAGCAATTCAAAACAGCGCCGACGCGAGGCAGGAATACTGTTCCTGATCCAAGCGTTGGCGTTGTTTCGTTTATGAGCCCGCACAAGCGTCAGTTCGGCCAACAGCCGGTCCATGGAATTCCCAGGGATGACCAGCTTTGCCTTGCGGTCTTCCATCTGTTTTGCACTGTTGAGCATTATCATCCGCAAGGCGGTTCCGATCGTGCTCACCAGAAGCTTCCCTTGTACCGAAACGGCGCCGACACGCAGACGATCACAATCGAGCCAATTTTTCAGTTGATTGAAATCCTGCTCAACCATCCCGCGCTGCCGATAAACGGAAAGCGCTTCAAACGCATCGGAAATGCTGTTGCTTCTAAGAGCAAAATACCCCGCCGTTTCGACCGCCTCATCGATTTTGCTTGATTTTCGAACCCATTTACTATTCCCGTTTGAATCTTTAATTGAATCAACAAATCGCCTGTAGTTGTTCCAAAGATCCTGTGGAATAGACTTGTTTTCGTTTTTCAAACGAATAATTTCATCCGCTTTCTCGCTGAGGAATACGGCCGTCTCGTCTTCGCGGTTAACAAGACGGAACAGGTGAACGTACGTGTCCAGCTTGAGGCGCCCGTAGTCCGTGTTCTGAGACCACGGCTCTTTCAGAGTGAATGCGTAAGCCTTCTCTTTGCTGCTGAAAAAAGCATTCTTTCGCAAAGATTCTTTATGTCTCTCGAAGTTTTGCTTCAATGAATCTTCGACAAATCTGACGCCTTGAAGATATTTAAGATCCAGATTGATCATTTTCTGGATATTCTCCAAACTCGAATATCCTCGATCGGTAACGAGAATATTTTTATCGAGATCAAAGCCGGCATTCGTCATAGCATGAAGAATATCGGAGAGTGCAGTGACGTCATTGACAGCGCCTTCATACATGTGCGCAAAGACAATATCGCCCGAACACTGGTCGCAAATCACCGTGTAATTGATTTGCTTCAAGTCGGGATCACGCTTCGCATGACCGAACTGTGCCTCAGCGATGGTGTCTGAATAGGTTGAGATCGACGTATTGTCCAGAGCGTATTCGATAGGGCGGCCTCGAAGCGCCGGATTCCGCTTGTAGATCTCCTCCCAAACAGCGTCCTGCCGGTTGTGACGAAGGCGAAAATACTTAACGACTTTTTCACCGTCAACAGCAGCCAGAATTTCTGAAATTCTCTGTCCGGTCAGCCGTTTGCATTTAGGCAGCCAAACTTTCTGACGCCACAAATCGTATGTCATCATGGATCCGCCGCCGGCGAGCTTGAAGATTGCCAAATAGAGCAGCTCTTCTCCCATTTCCTTCCCGAAAACCTCGTGAAGGTGTGCACGGATGCCGTTCTTTTCCGCCAATGTAACAGCCGCCCACGTCAGGCCGACATCCAGGGTCTCCTGCTGTTGGCAGGCCTCTTCGTCCTCAGGAGCAGGGCCGGGAGTTTCCGGGAAGTCCTGACGGTATTGAGCTTCGGGCACGGGCTTTTTGTCAATTCCCCAGAACCAATCATCGCCGGCGTATTCGGGAAAGTCCGCTGAAAATTTCGGCGAAATCTTGATGCGGCCGTCTTCAAACAAGCGGCCGACATGGCGCTGCAGACAGCGCTTGGATTTCTTGAGAACCGGATCCCACTTCATTCGGTAGGCCTTTACATATCGATAACCGTCCTTTGTAAGGACCGTCGTAAAGTTCCAGGGGAAGCCGCTTTTTGGAGAATTTTCCATCTTTATGCTCTGCACATTATGGTTATAGAGCATGTTAACACAAAAACGAAAGCCCGTGGCCTATTTTTTCAAATAAGATCACGGGCTTGATAAAGATATTGACGGAACTGCCCTTGTTTTAGTGAGCAGGCATCCCGTAGTTCAGGGCAGTAACACTGTCTGGGACTTGAATTTGGTGGAGGCGGCGGGAGTTGAACCCGCGTCCAGAAACCTTTTTCCGTCGGTTCTACATGCATAGCCGGATGATTTAGGTCTTAGCAGCGGCTTTGCCGACCGGCGGGCCAACCGCTGCCCAGCCCCCTAGATTTCGGGAACGCGTCGGAGACAGCCGCGGACCCTAGGCTTTGTGATTTGATGCTGCTGCCGGTTACCCGGCCTGACCCAAAGTCAAATCAGTGCAGCATCCCGCGGGATTAAGCCGCGAGAGCGAAACGCTTGTTGTTGGCGTTTATAAGTTTGCAGCGGATTTACGAGGTGACTGCACCTCGGCATGCCCCGTACGGCGTCCGCGTCCCTGTCGAAACCAAGGCGCCCCCGAGTCGAAAGGGATTATACGCAGTTCTGACGACGAATGGCGTCGCACCTTGCAAATGGATACTTCATCGAAACAAGGCCCATTCCACTAATTGAGCGGGTTCGTCGGCGATGTAGTCAAAGATGCCGGAGTCGGGCGGAGTCTTTTGGCAGCCCCAGCTTACCCAGGCAGCCGGCAGTCCAATGGGTTGGCACGCCAAACCATCCGAGTTGCTGTCACCGGCATAAAGCGCATCGGCCGCCTTTGCGCCGGCGAGCTTCAAGGCGTAAATCAGTGAATCAGGTTTCGGTTTCAAGGCCGTGCCCGCAGGACCGAGTCCTACAACGACTGTCATTCGGGGCGTAAGACCGAGGTGCTCGCAGACGATTTCGGCCAATCCTTGTGGCTTATTAGTCACAACACCGAGCTTTACGCCGGCCGCAGTGAGGCGGTCGAGCATTTGGACAACGTTCGGGTAAAGCGTTGAAGATCGGGTGGCGCGCGCGGCGTATCGCTCGAGAAATTCCTGCCGCATCGCTTCAAAACGAGGATCGGTGCGCTCCATTCCAAAAGCGGCCTTAAGCAGCGCTGGGCCGCCGTGTCCTGATGGTTCACGAAGTTCTTCAAGCGGCCGCTCCGGAAGTCCTCGGGCGGCCAACATTTCATTCATAGCACCGGCTAAGTCAGGCGCGGAGTCGACAAGCGTTCCATCAAGGTCAAAGAGGAATAGGCGTTGAGTCATGCGGCACTCCATATAAAGGAAAACCCCCATCCTTGTGGGGTGGGGGTGTTGCTTTTATGCTACGACTGAGAATGCAGTCGCGGGAAAAGCATTAGTTGGCCGGGCGGGTACCGACAACTTCAACCACGGCGCGGCGGTTGGGCTGCAGGCACTGCACGAGTTCCTTGAACGTCTTGACCTGGCCGGCCTTGGACGGGTTCGGGCAGTTCACGACCGGATCAGCTTCCCCCTTGCCTTCGCTCTTGATGAGCGCGGCGTCAACGCCCTTCTGGACGAGGTAGGCCTTCACGGCGTCGGCACGACGCTGCGAAAGCTTCAGGTTGTATGCGTCGGAGCCGATGCGGTCAGCGTAGCCGGTCGTCAGGATGACTTCGAGATCAACGCCGGCAACGCGGGAGACGAGGTCATCGAGAACCGCACGGCCTTCGTCCTTGAGCGTGGCTTTGTCAAAGTTGAAGAGCGTATCAGCCGAGAAGGTGACCTTTTCAGCGGACTTCTGCTGAGGAGCCGGGGCTTCAACAGCCGTGCAGGCCTTCTTGTCGAGAATGTCGGCATCGCAAGCGCAGCCAGCGCCGTCAATACCCATGGCTTCGGCGAGAGCCGGAGTCCAGAAGCCGGTACGCCAGCAAAGATCCGTGCTGTTCTTCACGACCTGACCGGAGGAAGAGTGAACATAGGGATTCACAGCGTCGGCGGCGGAAGCACCGGTAGCGGCGAGCAAAAGAGCGGCAGCGATGCCGCAGAGCTTCGAGGACTTCATATTAGTTTCCTTTGAAGATGGGACGAGAACAGCTGCCTGTCCTGCTTTTGAAGTAGACGGCAACGAGGGTTCATCCAAAAATGGGTTGCATTAATCGGCAGTCGGCAGTAAACAATCGCCGCCGACTTTTACTCGTCCATTATAGGAATTTGATAGAGATCTGCGAGGGGCTCACTGCAGATCTCTATCGTTTTCAAAGTTAGTTTTTGAGGCGGCTTTGCCACTTTTGGGCACAGAGTGCTGCCGCAGCGAGTGCATCGGTCTGCGGATAGGCGGCGCGAGCGTGTTTTTCCATAATCAGACGGCCGTCAACCCAGGTGTGGGTGATGCATTCTCGGCCGGCAGAATAGAGGATCTGTGCGGCAGGGTCTGCCACCGGCAGCGACTCGGGGGTGCCGAGGTCAATGGCGAAGAGGTCGGCGGCCTTGCCGATTTCGAGTGAGCCGATATCAGCGTCCCAGCGAAGTGCACGCGCGCCGCCCAAGGTTGCGGCTTCCAGCATGGCAAAGACCGGAGCGGCGGTCGGATCCTGAGCGACGGCTTTGGCCAGCATGGCGGCCAGACGCGTTTCACCGAGCATGTCGAGTTTGTCGTTGCTCGCTGCGCCGTCAGTGCCAATGCCGAGGTTGATGCCCGCCTTGAGGAACTTCGCAATCGGAGCAAAGCCGGAGGCGAGTTTGAGGTTTGAGCATGGGCAGTGGCAGACCGAGGCGTGTGCAGTAGCCATCTTAGTGATGTCTTCGTCGCTCGCATGTACGCTGTGCACGGCGATCAGGCGTTCGTTAAGCAGACCTAAGCGTTTCAGACGGTCGATCGGACGTTCGTGGTGGTCGCGCAGACTGTCGGAGACTTCCACTGCAGTTTCATTGACATGCATGTGAATCGGCACGCCGTACTTGTCAGAAATCTCTGCGCAGTGTTTCAAGGCTGCATCGTTCACAGTGTAGGGTGCGTGCGGCGCAATGGTGGTGTGCACGAAGGGGTCGCCTTCGTACTCTTGAATCAGTGCTTCGGAAAGCGACAAGTATTCAGTGTCGTTTTTCGCCCACGCTGAAGGGAAACCGATAACGATGCCGGAAACCGCGCAGCGCAGACCGGCACGAAGGAGCCCCTCGGCAGCGGATTTCGGGAAGAAGTAATGGTCGGACGTTGTCGTGACGCCGCTCGCGGCCATTTCAAGCCCGGCGAGCCAAGAGCCTTCGGCCACGAATTCTGGACTCATGAGCTTGCCTTCAGCCGGCCAGATCTCTTTGGTGAGCCAATCCATCAAAGGAAGATCGGCACCCAGTCCGCGGACGAGGTTCATGGCTGCGTGTGAATGCAGATTTACGAACCCAGGCAGCAAAGCGCTTGTCGGGAAACGAAAGACCTTTTGTGCTTGATACGTTTTTTCGGCCGTCTCAAACGGCAGGATGTCGACGATACGTCCGGCATTGACGGCCAGGGCGGAGTTTTCAAGAATCACGCCCTTGGGGACGATCGGAATGATCCAGCGGGCTTCAATGAGGGTGTCGATAAGTTCCATGGTGGGACGGCTGAAAGGAGTATGTCGAAAGTTGAAATCTGTGCAGAATATTGAACCATTCGCGTCTTTTAGGCTTTTGGGACGCGTCGGATCAACCTGTTAAAATAACCCGTTTCGGATCGATCCGCATCCTCTTCAGTCGGCGTCGGCACGCTTTTTCTGTGCCTGTTGATTTTCAGAAGCGGGAAATATCTGCGGTCGATGAACACTCACCAAGGTGCCGTTAATGGACGAAGAAAAGAAGACTCAGGGCGAAGAGATCCCGGGGAAGGCAGAGGCTGAAGGACCGGCGGCAGAAGACCGTCGGACGACAGACACCCCGGATGTGCAGACTGATGCCCCCCAGACGGCCCAGACGAATGCTGCGCCCGAAGACGAGAGTGAAGATGACGAAGGCGGCGAGGGCCGCCACGGCGCGTCGGGCGATTCGATCGCCAACGAACTTCTCCCGGTTTCGCTCGAAACCGAGATGCGCCAGTCCTACCTTGACTACGCGATGAGTGTCATCGTGGGACGTGCGCTTCCTGACGTTCGTGACGGGTTGAAGCCCGTTCATCGCCGCGTGCTCTACGCGATGAAGGAAATCGGCAACGTCTGGAGTTCGCCCACGAAGAAGGCTGCCCGTGTGGTGGGTGAAGTGCTCGGTAAATTCCATCCGCACGGCGACAGAGCGGCGTATCAGACGATCGTGCGCATGGCGCAGGACTTCTCGATGCGTTATCCGCTCATCTACGGTCAGGGCAACTTCGGGTCGATCGACGGCGACAGCGCTGCGGCCATGCGCTACACGGAAGTGAAGCTTATGAAGATCGCCGAGGAGATGCTCGCTGATCTGCATGAAGACACGGTTGACTTTGTTCCCAACTTCGACAACTCCGAAGTGGAGCCGGTTGTTCTGCCGACGCGTCTGCCGGAATTGTTGGTGAACGGCTCTTCGGGCATCGCAGTGGGTATGGCGACGAATATTCCGCCGCACAATCTGCGCGAAACCATTGACGCCTGCGTTCATGCACTGGAGCATCCGGACTGCTCGGTCGATGATCTCATTGCGCTGATTTCCGCGCCTGACTTCCCCACCGGCGGCATCGTCTATGGACTGTCGGGCGTCTACGAGGGCTACCGTACGGGCCGCGGACGCGTCATCATGCGTGCACGCACGCACCTCGAAGAATTCGGTCGCGACCATTCGCGCACGCGTATTGTCGTTGACGAAATTCCCTACATGGTCAATAAGCGCGTGCTCTACGAACGCATGCACGAACTCTGGCGCGACAAAAAACTCGACGGCATTTCCGAAATGCGCGACGAGTCGACCCGCCAGATCCGCATTGCGATCGATCTCAAGCAGGGCGCGATGCCCGAAGTGGTGCTCAATAACCTCTTCAAGAACACGCAGATGCAGGAAAGCTTCGGCATGAACATGGTCGCCTTGGTGGACGGCCAGCCGATGCTCCTCAATTTGAAGCAGATGGTCGTGTACTTCCTCGAGCACCGCCGCGAAGTGGTGACGCGCCGCACGATCTTCCGACTGAAGAAGAGTCGCGGCGCCGGCCACATTCTTGCCGGTCAGGCGATCGCTTTGGCCAACATTGACGAATTCATCCGTCTGATCCGCGCAGCGAAGACGGTTGAAGAGGCTCAGCAGTCCCTGATGGGGCGCGGCTGGCCGCTCGGCTTTGCAGCAGAAATCACTCGGCGTGCTGCCGAATACGGCAAGGACGCAGACCCCGAAGGGCTCGATCCGCGCCGCGGTCTGCAGCCCGATGGCCTCTACTATCTGACGAAGGTTCAGGTTGACAATATTCTGGCGATGAATCTGCGCCGTTTGACGGGGCTCGAGCGCGAGAAGATTCTCGCGGACTACGCTGCCACGATGGAGCGGATCTTCGACTTGATTGACATTCTGCATAAGCCCGAACGCGTCACAGCCATCATCAAGGAAGAGCTCCTTGCCTGCCGTGAAGCCTATGGCGATGAGCGTCGCTCAACAATCGACCTGTCGGAAGATACTAACTTTAATAAGCGCGACCTTATTCCGCGCCGCGACATGGTTGTGTCGCTCACCCGCGACGGCTTTGTGAAGAGTCAGGAACTGGCTGATTACAACGCACAGTCGCGCGGCGGCAAGGGCCGCAATCTGCAGGCGACGACGCGCGACGACGTCATTGAGGCCTTCTTCCTGGCCAACACGCATGACATCATCTTGTGCTTTTCTACGGCCGGTCAGGTCTACGCCATCGACGTGTTTGATCTGCCCGAAGGCAAGGCCAATTCGCGCGGGCGCCCGATTGTCAATCTGCTGCCGCTCGAAGAAAACGAAAAGATCAGCTTTATTCTGCCGATTCAGGAGTTTTCCGAAGACCGTTACATGTTCCTTGCCACGGATCGAGGCACGGTGCGCCGTACGCCTTTGTCGGCATTCAGCTCCGCCCGCCGCGGCATCCGGGCGACGAACTTGGGCGACGAGAAACTCATCGGCGTCACGATTACTTCGGGCGACGACGACGTCTTCCTCTTGGCCGACAACGGCCGCTGCGTGCACTTTAAAGAGTCGACCATCCGCGTCATGGGCCGCACAGCTCACGGCGTGAGAGGCATGCGCGTCAAGGCCGATGAGTCCGTGGTGGCGCTCGCCTCGACGAACGATATGACGCAGGCCTTCCTCATTGCGACCGAGCACGGTTTTGGCAAACGCACGGCGCTTGCCGCCTATCCGCTGCGCAACCGCGGCGGCAAGGGCGTTATCGCTATTCGTGTGATTGAAAAGAACGGCGCGCCGGTGAGCGGCGTTATCGTGAAGCCTGAGGACGACATCATGCTGCTTTCCACGGGCGGCAAAGTCGTGCGTACGCGGGCGGGCGAAGTGCCTGAACGCGGCCGCAATACGGTGGGCAACATCCTCATCCGCATGCCCGACGACACGCTCGCGGCCGTTCGCCGCGTCGACCGTACGGGCGAAGAGGACGAAAGCGAAATTGAACACCTCAACGTTGAGGTTGATCCTGATGATGCGGGCGACCTGCCTGATACGGATGATCTCGACGATATCGATGACGATGAAGTCGACGAGGGCGATGATGCTGAGGAAGCCGACAGTTCTGAAGAAGTGATCCCGCCCAAGGATCCGAAACAGAACTGACGCGGCTGAGGCAGAATAGACCCGGTCCGCAAATGCAGCCTGTGCATTGCGGACCGGGTTTTTCGCATCCATTAAGCGGATCTTTTTGAGAATCATTGCAATGACGCGCCCCTACAACTTTGCCCCCGGTCCGGCCATGCTCCCCGAGAGCGTTCTAAAGCAGATCCAGTCGGAGATGCTTGATTTTCATGGCTGCGGTTGGTCGATTCTGGAAGCGAGCCATCGAGGGCCTCAGGTGACGGGCGTAATGACGGAGCTCAAAAGCCGCCTGCGTCAGCTCCTTTCGATCCCTGATACTTACGATGTGCTCTTTTGTCCTGGCGGCGGACGCATGCAGTTCGCCATGGTGCCGATGAATCTGCTCGGAGCCGGGACACTCTCGACCTACATCATTACGGGTGCCTGGAGTAAGGCGGCGGCCAAGGAAGCGCTGCGCTTTGGCCGCGTGCAGTCGGCCTTTTCGGGTTCGGGCAATCGCATCCCGGCGGATGAAGAGCTCGAAGTCATTCCTGAAACGAGCTACTGCGCATACTGTGACAACGAGACTATTCACGGCATCGAATTTGAGCGAGTGCCGGTGCTGAAGGATGCTGAAGCCGTGCCGCTCGTGGCCGACATGACGAGCAACTTCCTGACGCGCCCGGTGGATGTCAATAAATTCGGGCTTTTTTATGCCTCAGCACAAAAGAACCTTGGCATCGCCGGGCTCGCAGTTATCGTGCTCCGGCGAGATCTTCTGGGACTCGCCGGCACTGAAGTGCCGACGCTGCTTAACTACAGCGTCTACAGCCGAACTGACAGTGTGCCCAATACACCGCCCGTTTTTCAGCTTTATGTCGCCAATCTGATGGCGCAGTGGATAGAAGCGCACGGCGGGGTTGCGGTGATGGATGAGTACGCTCGCGCAAGAGCAAAGATTGTCTATGACGCGATTGATGCCATGCCGGAAATGTACGTTTCGCATGTTGAGCGCGAGTCGAGAAGCCGCGTCAACGCCGTCTTCCGCTTGAAGGATGAAGCGCTTACAGCCTTATTTGTTAAGGAAGCAGCCGAAGCCGGACTCGCTAATTTGGCAGGCCACCGTGCTGTCGGCGGCATCCGCGCCTCCATGTACAACGCCATGCCGATTGAAGGCGTGCAAAAGTTGGCTGACTTTATGAAGACTTTTGCGCACCGCCACGGACGAACCCAGTCGGCAGTCAATTGAATAAATAGAAGGATGAAGCTATGACAGTCCCCGTCATTGCGATTGACGGCCCCGCCGCAAGCGGCAAGGGCACTATTGCTCAGCGCGCCGCCGATGCACTCGGCTGGCACTACCTTGACAGCGGTGCACTCTATCGTCTTGCCGCACTGGCTGCTTTGCGCGCGAAGGTTTCTTTTGACGATCCCGCAGCTCTCACGACGGCGGCTCAATCGCTTGCGCCTCAATTTAAGGATGGCCGCATTTGGCTCGACGGCGAGGATGTGTCGGAAGCCATCCGCGCCGAAACCGTAGGGGTTGCTGCTTCGAAGTGCGCTGCTGTGCCGGGGGTGCGGCAGGCGCTTTTCGACCTGCAGCGCCGTGCGGCGGCGGCTCCCGGACTTGTTGCCGACGGGCGCGACATGGGCACGGTGGTTTTTCCGGAAGCCAAACTCAAGATCTTTATGACGGCTTCTGCCCGCGTGCGCGCTGAGCGGCGCGTGAAGCAGCTTGAAGCTCGCGGTGAAAAAGCCGATCTGGCCGCTCTTACCCGGGATCTGGAAGAGCGCGATCGGCGTGACCGCGAACGCGCGGTGGCGCCGCTTAAACCGGCCGCAGATGCCCGGTTGCTGGACACTTCCGAAATGGGAATCGACGAAGTCGTTAAAAAAGTGCTTGGTTGGTGGGCCGAGCTCAATTAAGTTGCTGTAGCATATCGGTTTCTTCGTCGGCGCCATTTAAAAACGGTGTCGACGATTTCTCGTTAACTCCGCCCTTGGGTCTTCGGATTTTCACCGACAAGACCGCCCTTGGGCGTGCTTTTTATCCATTCCACAATGTCCAACGAAACCAACAAGCCCGAATCCTTCGCTGAGCTCTTTGAGCAGAGCCTTGCCAGCCAGGAAATGCGTCAGGGTGAAGTCATCACCGCTGAAGTCGTCCGCGTCGACTACAACTTCGTCGTCGTGAACGCCGGTCTGAAGAGCGAAGCCTACGTGCCCATCGAAGAGTTCAAGGATGACAAGGGTGAAGTCACCGTCCAGCCGGGCGACTTCGTCTCTGTTGCCATCGAGTCCGTTGAAAACGGCTACGGCGACACGATCCTTTCCCGCGACAAGGCCAAGCGCCTCGCCGCCTGGATGAACCTCGAACAGGCTCTCGAATCGGGCGAGCTCGTCACCGGTACGGTCACGGGCAAGGTCAAGGGCGGTCTCACCGTCATGACCAACGGCATTCGCGCCTTCCTCCCGGGTTCGCTCGTCGACACCCGTCCGGTCAAGGACACGACGCCGTACGAAGGCAAGACCTTCGAATTCAAGGTCATTAAGCTTGATCGTAAGCGCAACAACGTTGTCGTCTCCCGCCGCGCCGTCGTCGAAGCCAACATGGGCGAAGAACGCGCCAAGCTCCTCGAGACGCTCCAGGAAGGCGCCATCGTCAAGGGCATCGTCAAGAACATCACCGACTACGGTGCGTTCGTTGATCTGGGCGGCATTGACGGCCTGCTCCACATCACCGACCTCGCCTGGCGCCGCGTCCGCCACCCGAGCGAAGTCGTTCAGGTTGGTCAGGAAATCACCGCCAAGGTTCTCAAGTTCGACAAGGAAAAGTGCCGCGTTTCCCTCGGCCTCAAGCAGCTCCCGAAGGGCACCCGCCTCTTCGGCAAGGTCACGAACATCACCGATTACGGTGCCTTCGTTGAAGTCGAAGCCGGTATCGAAGGTCTCGTGCACGTTTCCGAAATGGATTGGACGAACAAGAACGTCGATCCGCGCAAGGTTGTGCAGCTCGGTGAAGAAGTCGAAGTCATGGTTCTTGACATCGACGAAGATCGCCGCCGCATCAGCCTCGGCATGAAGCAGTGCAAGGCCAATCCTTGGGAAGAATTCGCCCAGTCGCACAAGAAGGGTGACAAGGTCTCCGGCCAGATCAAGTCGATCACCGACTTCGGTGTGTTCATTGGTCTGCCTGGCGGCATTGACGGCCTCGTTCACCTCTCCGACCTCTCCTGGAATGAATCTGGTGAAGACGCCGTTCGCAACTTCAAGAAGGGCGACGAAGTCGAAGCCGTTGTGCTCGCGATCGATACCGAACGTGAACGCATCAGCCTCGGCATCAAGCAGCTTGCCGGCGATCCGTTCGGCACGTTCGCTTCCACGCACGAAAAGGGCTCCGTCATCAAGGGCACCGTCAAGACCGTTGACGCCAAGGGCGCCGTGATCGACCTCGGCAACGACGTCGAAGGCTACCTCCGCGCTTCCGAAATCGCCGCTGACCGCGTTGAAGACGCCACGACCGTCCTGAAGGAAGGCCAGGAAGTCGAAGCCGCTGTTATCAGCCTCGATCGCAAGAACCGCAGCATCCAGCTCTCCATCAAGGCGAAGGATGCCGCTGAGGCCCGCGACGCTCTCGATCGCCTCAATGCCTCTGACGTTGGTTCTGCCACCGGCACGACGAACCTCGGCGCCCTGCTCAAGGCCAAGCTCGAACAGAAGTAATTCGCTTCAGAGGAGGCAACCATGGGTAATTCCATGACCAAATCCGAACTGCTTGCTGAACTCTATGGACGTCTTCCGACGTTTCGCGAGCGCGACTGCATGGACGCGGCGGGTGTGATCATCGATACGATGAGCCAGACCCTCGTTGAAGGCGGACGCATTGAGATCCGCGGTTTCGGCTCCTTCGGTTTGAAATATCGACCGGAGCGTGTCGGCCGCAATCCTCAGGACGGTTCGGCTGTTGCTGTGCGCGCCCGCTACACCGTCTTCTTCAAGGCTGGTAAGGACTTGAGGCAGCGTGTGGACGCGAGCCGCGACTCGAAGCTTTAATAGCTTCCGCTTGATCTGAAAGATTCTCCGTACGGGGAGTCAAGGCAGATAGAAAGCCGCTTTCTCTTTCGAGAGGAGGCGGCTTTTGCTATGGGCGGCGTCCCCCAAAAATTGAGACGAGTGAAAGAGCGCGGGTGAACAGGGCTTCCCATCAGTCGGAACTCGCTGTGTGTTCAATCTGAGGTATGCGTATACCGACAACACAGGCTGAGTGAATTGAATATGAGAGGCGATCAGCTTGAGAAAATGAAGGACGTATCCGCAGGATGATGCAGGAAAAAGCAGATGCATCAATATCATTCTGAGTTTACGGGATGTGAAAGATTTGTTGCGCAAATGAAACAAGATGAAGCTGCCGGAGAGCTTTGATAAATAAGAAGAATTCTCAATGAGGCTTAAAAGGATTGTTTGCAAGCTTCAGAAACTTTGTAGGATTATCCGGACTTCAGAGGACTGCGCACGGATTCCATTTGTGCTGACAGCCCGAAGGCGGAAGCTCATGCTGGAGCTTCTTAATCAATTCACTTGATTGACCAAAGTTTGCATTTTGTTCAGTCAGGTTGCTTTTTGAATGGATTTCAAAATGAAAAAGACTCTTGCTGCGCTCGCCGTTCTCGGCGCTTTTGCCGGCTCTGCAATGGCTGCTGACGTGACGCTTTACGGCGCTCTCGATACCGGCTTCGAATACAAACATACGAAGTTGACGGGTGACAAGGCTGTTGATAAGTTCGACATGCAGACTGGTTGGGATACGGGCAACCGCTGGGGCCTGAAGGGTTCCGAAGACCTCGGCAACGGCTACAAGGTCGGCTTCAAGCTCGAAAGCGGTTTCAATGGTGACGACGGCACGATGGGTCAGGGCAGCCGCCTCTTCGGCCGTGAAGCCGGTCTGACGCTCTCCGGCCCGTTCGGCTCGATCGCTTTCGGTCGTTTCGGCGGCATTTCTTCGTCTGCCGGTACCTATGACATGCTCGGCTACGTCGAATCTTTCGACGGCGGCGACGGTGACGTTTGGGGCTTTGCTTCTTCCGACCGTTATGACAACATGGTTGTCTACCAGACCCCGCGTTTTGCCGGTCTGCAGCTGACCGCTCAGTATTCGTTCAAGACGGATAGCAAGGCTACCAATAAGCCTGATGCTGACAACAATCCTCAGTTTAACGGTGATGAAGGAACGTCCGACGCTCAGCGCTATGCCTCTATCGGTTTGTCTGGCGAATACGGTCCGGCCTCATTTGCTGTCGGCTATGAGTTGACCAAATACGGTGCTAGCGATATCGCTGGTGTTGGCCGTGAACTTGGAAAGGACGGCCAGTTGGTCTTCTTGGGTGGCAATTACGACTTTGAAGTTGTTCAGCTTTTCGCCGAAGCGCAGTACTTCAAGCATCAGACGGCTCTCAATACCAATGAGTGGGGTGAGGCTACAGCTTTCGGCAAAGATGCATTGGGCCTGAAGGGCTATGGTCTGCACCTGGGTGCGGCTGCTCCGCTCGTTGGTGGTACGCTGACGGCGGGTCTCTATTACGTAGATTACTCTGAAGAATTCGACGCTAAGGCTGATCAAGACTTTAAGTTCTACGGTGTGTCTGCCCGTTATAACTACCCGCTCTCCGAACGTACCGGTGTTTATGCTGGTGCGGGTTATGGTCAGACCAAGGCTGATGACTCTGGCGACAAGGCTCAGATCACCCAGGTCTACTGCGGTCTCGTCCACACGTTCTAATTCATCAAGCCTTGCGTGATACTTGATCTCTGCTCGAGAGGAGATCAGGAACTCACAACAAGTTGATGGGGACATTGAGTCCCAAGAACAAAACGGCGCGAAGTTCAATATCGAACTCCGCGCCGTTTGTTTATCCGAGGCAAAAGTTCTTGTACGGCGAGTGAAGCAGTTCTATTAAGAAAAATTCAAACAAAACAAGCAATCCGGCGTAAAATCCCTCCCTCAGTCCTTATTTCCCGTCCCGCGTTCAATCATGGAATTTGACCTTTGGTATCTGGTATTCGTACCCGTCCTCTTTTTTGCCGGTTGGTGGTGCAGGGGGTTCGATCAGAAGCAGCGGGGCGAATCCGAGAAGGTGCCGGAGATCACCACGAAAGGGCTTGCCCTTCTTCTGGACGGTGAATCCGACAAGGCGATCGACGCCTTCATTGAAGTTGTGCGCGTGGATCCGGAACTCACGGAACTTGAACGCGTTCTCGGGAATCTGCTTCGCAGCCGAGGGGAATTTGAACGAGCGGTTCGTCTGCATCGTCATCTCTACAATCGTGCGGACCTCTCGGATGAAGAACGTGCCCTAGCATTGAAGGAGCTCGCTCAGGACTTCCTTGCGGCCGGCTTCTTTGACCGCGCAGAAGCGGCTTACCGCAAACTCTCTTCGGTGCCGAGCGAACATCTTTATGCACTTCGCCAGCTGCTCTCTATCTATGTCATTGAGCATGAATGGGCGGCGGCAACGGAAACGGCTCGACTGCTCGAAACACAGGCCGGCGAAACGCATTCGCTTGAAATTGCGCATTTCTACTGCGAACGCATTGATCAGGCGCTTCGTGCCAAGCGTTCGGAAGATGCTCGTCTTTTGGTCGAGCAGCTTATGAAGTACGCGGACGCTACGCCGCGTGCCCAGATGACGATTGCCAAGGTGGCAGAGGCCGCAGGCGCCACGACTGAAGCTGTTCGCTGGTGGCGCCGGGTCATTGAGAAGAATCCGGATTATGCGCCTTTGGTAATCGGCAAGCTCGCCGATGCGATGAATGAACAGGGTGACCGCGCGGGTGCATTAAAGCTCTTGCTCGACACCACGGAACGGCTCAGTACGGCAGATGTCATGGAAGCAACGCTTTCGCGTATTGCCGCTTGGCAGGGCATCGGAGCGGCTGAGACTCTCGCGCAGAGTCTTCTGGAAAAGCATCCGACGCTCTCGGCCTACAACGCGCTTTTGCAGATTCGCCTTAAAGGCAATCCCGATGATCCCATGACAAAGCTCGTGGCGGGATTGATGGAAAAGAATGGCCGCAAGTGGAGCCGCTTCCAGTGCCGCAAGTGCGGGTTCTTAGCCTCGAGCTTCTCGTGGCACTGCTTAGGGTGCGGTGCATGGGAAAGCTTCTCACCCAAGCGCGTTGCTGATCGTTGAAATCGCCGCCTGTTTGTTACAAATAGGTGCCGATGAAGCAATCAGCCTCTCGAGTCTCAACCGTAAAATAAACTTCAAATTCCCCTAAGACTGGGCGGATTGTCTGAAGCGGATACCCCACCCTCTCAGAGAACTTCAGACATTCGCGGGGCATCGCGCTGTTGCGGCCATGAGAATAAAGACGAAGCGGCAGCTGCAATTTTTAATGCGTCCGGATGGACGCCTAGAAGGAAGAAGATAGCCATGTTTAAGCGCATCGGCCTCCTCATTTTGGCCAATCTCGCCATCTTCATCATGCTTTCCGTGATCCTCACGGTGGTGCAGATGGTGTTCGGCATCAATTTCGGCACCATGGCCGGTTCGAACCTCAACCTTGGAACCCTTTTCATCTTCGCGATGGTGGTGGGCTTCTCGGGTTCGATCATCTCGCTCCTCGCCTCCAAGGTGATGGCGAAGATGACGATGGGCCTCACGATGATTGACGTGAATAATCCCCGCAACCGCGTGGAGCAGTACGTCGTTGAAACTGTGCGCAAGCTCGCCAATGAAGCGGGTCTTCCGATGCCGGAAGTCGCCATCTATGAAGGCGAACCCAACGCTTTCGCCACGGGCCCCTCGCGCTCCAACTCTCTCGTCGCAGTGTCGACGGGACTCTTGAGCTCGATGAATGCTCAGGAAGTTGAAGCTGTTCTTGCCCATGAAATGAGCCATGTGAAGAATGGCGATATGGTGACGATGACGCTTCTGCAGGGCGTGATGAACACTTTCGTGTTCTTCATCTCCCGCATCATCGGTTGGGTGGTGGACCGTCAGATTCTGCGTAATGAAGATGAAGGTCCGGGCGTCGGCTACTATGTGACGTCGCTTGTTCTCGATATCTGCCTGGGCTTCCTCGCCTCGATGGTCGTTGCTTACTTCAGCCGCTGGCGTGAATACCATGCTGACGCTGGCGCAGCAGATCTCATGCACGACACCACGCCGATGATCAATGCGCTGCAGCGCTTGGGCGGCATGGAACCCAATGAACTTCCTGGCGCCGTAAAGGGCTTCGGTATTTCGGGCGGCATCGGCAGCCTCTTTGCTTCGCACCCTTCGATTGAAGACCGTGTTCAGGCGCTTCGCGAGCACCGCTATACGGCTAATTGATCTTTATGCGCTCTGCTCCTCAAGGCGGAGCGCAGAGAGCCGTAGATAAACAAAACCTCCTGAAGGATTTTCCGACAGGAGGTTTTTTGCGGTGCGCCCGGCAGCGAATGTGTGATTGTGTGGTGAAAGTCCACTGTCCGCCCGGTCGCGAGAAGGACTAGCAACTCGGCAGAGTCGAGGAGGCAACGAATCGATGAAGGAAGCCGATAGCAAACCGCCAGCCTGACAAACAGGAATCGGATATGAGGCACAAGGTCTGGGAGAGCTGTCTTAATTCAGTTAACCCCGTAGCGGCACGGAAAGGCGATGTGTAGATCCGACAGGTAGGGCGCGAAGCGCATGTGTGATACCCGGGGAGATCCCTGTCGATGCCCGCGAGGGCTACCGATGCCGCAAGGCAGAGGGATGTTGACAGGGAAGTCAGCCGAGGTCGTAGTAGAGGCCGAACCTCGAAGGACCGAATCTAAAGTGTGTGAGTAGGCCGTTCACTCTCGCGTAAGTCGGTGGCCGAAGGCGAACAGCAGGGATCTCAGGTGAGTACCTCGCCGCCGAGGAGAAAGGACCGGAAGTCCCGACTCTGAGGGGGGCGCAAATGGGCAGAGACCAAAGCGGCGAATGAAAGGCGGACGAAAGCAAGGAGGAAATATTCAGTGATCACACTGGATCAGGTGCTCTCAGGGAGAAACATCCTGCGAGCCATCAAACAGGTGGTTTCCAATAAGGGGGCTCCGGGCATTGACGGCATGACTGTCGACCAATACGAAGCTCACCATCGGAGACACTGGCGGAGCATTGCCGAACACATCAGGGCGGGAAGCTATATTCCGGCTCCGGTGCGTCGCGTGGATATTCCCAAGCCGAACGGAGGGACGAGAATGCTCGGCATTCCGACGGTGCAGGACCGCGTGATACAGCAGGCAATAGCTCAGATACTTGTCGAAGCCTATGACCCCCACTTCTCGCACTCAAGTTACGGGTTCCGCCCTGGCCGAAGCGCCCTCGAAGCGATCGAACAGGCCTCTCGGTACATCAAGGAGGGAAAGAACTGGGTGGTGGAGATGGACTTGGAAAAGTTCTTCGACACCGTGAACCACGACCGCTTAATGGCGCGCCTGGCCAAACGGATCAAGGACAAGGCCCTGCTGAAGCTGATTGGGCGTTATTTACGCAATGGCATCATGCAGAACGGTCTTGTCTCGCCCCGAGAGGAAGGTACGCCGCAAGGCTCGAACCTTAGCCCGATTCTGTCGCTGATCGTCCTCGACGAGCTCGACAAACACTTGGAGAGCCGAGGGTTGAGTTTCTGCAGATATGCTGACGACTGCAACCTGTTTGTCAGTTCTCGGCAGGCCGGGGAACGTGTACTGGAAAAGACGATTAAGTTCATAGAGGGAACGCTCAAACTGCGGGTGAATCGCAGCAAGAGCGGCCTCTTTCGTCCTTCGAAGTCCAAATTTCTCGGATATACGTTCGTGGGAACGTCAGGGGCGCCGCGTGTCGCTAAGGCGAGCTTTGCACGACTTATGTACAAGCTCAAGCCGATCCTGCGTCGAGGCCGCGGAAGATCCCTCTTGGGAACGATCAAGGCCCTAACGATGATCCTGCGCGGATGGAGAACCTATTACGCGCTGGACGATCGGAAAGAGGTCTTCGAACGTATCGACATTCACATTCGCCGGCATCTGCGCAAACTGGTCTGGCGGGCATGGAAGCGTCCCACCACTCGGGAACGAGAGCTGAGACGCAGAGGACTGCCAAGCGAACAAGCATGGAAATCGTCCGTCAATGGACGCGGCCCGTGGTGGAACGCCAACGCCCCTCACATGCTCAAAGCATTTCCCAACAGCGTCTTTCGACGAATGGGGCTCTACAGTCTCTTGTCAAAGGCTTAACCACTGAATCCACGACCTAACTTTAGAAACCGCCGGATGCCGAACGGCACGTCCGGTGGTGTGGGAGGGAGCGAGGTGCAAACCCGCTCTCTACCCGATCTCAGTGACTATGAGCGATGACGGCGTCAGTCCTGAGAATCAATAACTCACCGTGCACTTCAGTCCGGCGGCATGAATAAGGTCCGCAATGCGGTCAAGTTCTTCATGCGTAGCCTTGAGAAGTGATTTGCTGGGCGTTTCGCGGTCAAGGGTGTAGATCGTGACGAGTTCGGGATGAATGGATTTCACGACCTCAAGCCAAGGCAATACGTATTCATCCCCCGTATTATCGACGGATACGCCCTGCCAATCTCCCTTCATGAACATTGTCTGGATCATGCATTTGCCGTTGAAGGCCTGCATTTGCTTGATGAGTGCGGGCAGGTCATAGCGGCTGTTGGGACGGTCTACCCGGCGAATGTAGTCGGGGTCGACCGTATCGAGCTTCAGCAGCGGATTGTCAACCTTAAGAAGAGCTTCAAAAATGACGGGTTTAAGAATGTGACTGGCATTCGTGAGAACGCTGATTTTGGCCGACGGTGCAAAACGGTTTCGCAGGGCGATAACATCGTCGACAATTGCCGGAAATTCCGGATGCGATGTGGGTTCGCCGTTTCCGGCAAAAGTAAGGTTGTCGGGCTTGACGCCGTCGGCAGCCATTTCAACGAGTTTTTCCTCTAGGCTCGAGACTACGAGTGCACGGCTTGGGCAGCGCAGGTGCGGCCGATGTGAACCGTTGAGTCCGCATTCGCAATAGATGCAGTCAAAGGAGCAGATCTTTCCGTCGGCGGGAAGCAGATTGATGCCGAGCGAAACGCCAAGACGGCGCGAGTGTACGGGTCCGAAAATCGGACTGGGGAAAAGCATGGTAGACATAGTCGTACGGCCTGTAGTGCGGCTTGGTTGGGGTCGGCCGGAAGCGACAGGTAAGGTTTTTTGGAATTGAAAGAGCGCTTTCAACACACTAGCACGTCCGAGATCTCCGGGATATGCCTTAAATTTGCCGATGGTGTGAATTGCGCATCGCGCCGCATGATGGCTCGCTTCTCGGGGAGGTCCGGAATAACAAAGCGGCTTTGGCTAGTGAGCAAAAGCCGCTGTTGAAAAAAGCAGTGTGTGACAAATCTCAGTGTCGATTAGGCCGGCATGACCTGTTTGCCGCGAGCGGCTTCGATGGCTGCGGCGACTTCCGCGCTGCTGTGTTTTTCGTCTTTAGAGAAGGAGCGGGCTACCCAGAAGGCCATCACGAAGAGTGCGATGCCGGTGAGGAACAGACCGGCAGCGGTAGCTCCCCAGAAGCCATAGGCACCGTAAGGTCCGCCGGCCCATTCGCCGCCGAAGGCGAAGAAGTATCCGAGACCAAGTCCCACGCCCCAGAGGAGTACGCCGTAAATAAGCATTGGAAGATCGGAAGAGCGTCGTGTAGGGAAAGAGTGTAGATCTCGGTGGTCGCC
>OOBT01000624.1_pt1 | contig 21805 bp, 14 predicted proteins | sample 1671551 | NCBI WGS metagenome assembly OOBT01 (sample SAMN06348168, study PRJEB24527) | human gut metagenome | reverse complement strand
GTCTGCGCCGACCGATGCGGATGTCTGCGCCGACCGATGCGGATGTCTGCGTCGAACGATGCGGATGTCTGCGTCGACCGATGCGAACCATGCAGGGAGGACTTTCTTGCTCTGGCAAGCGACAAAGCTGAGCGCAGCCCGTCTTTTTACCACATTATTAGTTCTACCATATAGCAATAAATAATGACCAACAAATGTATAATACCGAAAAAAGCGGTGCGACATCACATGTCACACCGCTTTTTATGTGTTTATAAATACCGATTAAACGGTAATGAGGATGGGCTACTTCTCTGCAAGGACAGGGCGAACCAAGTATTTTGTGTTTTTATTATCAAACGTACTAATCCAAAATAGTCCTATATTTAAACCTCCTGTTTCAGAATTCCTCGCAGTAATATTGAACCTTTTGCCATATCCATTTATTTCTGAAGACGTCCAAAAATCAAAATTGTTATCACCAGATTTTTCCTTATTGAATAAAGTCAATGTATTCTTTGTATAACCAGGCTGCACACCAGTAAATACTAATGTTATATTTTCCCCCTCTTTTATAATTTTAAAAGATGGAGAGCCTGCAACAGGCTTCCAGTGATTGTTTTCATCAGGTAGTGCATAAAGTTTTCCTTCTCCGTATACTTCATCTGCAGTCGGTGTGCGCCAGTTCTTACCCCACGCAAAATCATCATCAGTCTTTATAGCATCATACCATGTCATTTCTTGTGCCACATTCTTTGTCGCGAACTTCGGACCACCAGCCCACAGCTGCACCCAGCTGATTGTCTCGCCTAACTTATTGGTAGCAGAGCCTGTTGTCTCGCCCGTTTTCAGAGTGTAGTACTTGCCAGCGGTAAGACCTGCGTCCTTAGTAGTCTTCATAGGTTTATCGCCATTATATACCGAAAGCTTCACCTCAGCCGGCACTACTACATAGTACACACCGGCATCGTTCGCCTTGAGCAGCGACACCTTTGTGTCGCTTTTCTGCACGCTGAAGTCTGCCGAGTTCTTAACCGCAGTAAGACCTGATACGTACATGCCGTCAGCAGTCTTAACGCTGATGTCAAGGCTCTCGCCCTTATTCACGCCCACGATACACAGCACAGCTGCCTTCGCCTTCATCGTTACGGTCAAGCCATCAGAGCCGGTTGTAGCCGTCGCGGTAGCACCAGCCAATGCGTACTTAGTGGCAACATCTGCGAAGTCGCCCGACTGATTGGCCAGCTCGATTGTCTCGCCGGGGAAGTAAGCATACCAGTTGGCAGCAGCAGTAGTCTGCAGGGCATCGGTGCTTGCGAACACGGTACCGTTATTAGTGAAGGTGTAGTAGCCGGTCACCTTATCATTACCTACCTTTACCACGTCGCCCTCAGCAAAGGCGAACTTCCATTTGCCCTCGTTGTCGGTGATTGTGGCACGGGTGTCGGTGTTCTCAACATTAGCCTTGAGCACCATTCCACGCTTTACGTCCGGCTCTGTGGTGTCGTCGCTGCTGCACGCAGCAAGCACCATTGTAGCCAGCATAAATACTGAATACAATATCTTCTTCATGTTGATTGATTGTTTTTCTGTGTTGATACAAATAAAAGTATTACTCCCAAACGCCGTCGCCGTCGCCACATGTCAGCTCCTCGCTCTCTCTGTCTAAGCTGAAGCCCGACTTTTCGCTCGGTACATTGTTTGTTTCGCCACTGCCTGCAAGTATGGCTGTGGTCTCTACCTCGTAGATAGTGATGCGAGGCTGCTCATAGCTACCTTTCTTCATAATCTCTTCTTTTTTAAATCCCAGTAATTTTATTTTATTATGCAGTTTATACTAAAAAATAAGAAGTCATCCAACATATGCCGTAATGTCCTACGGCTCTATGTAATTATGTAACAGTCGGCAAAGACAGTGCAAACCGAACGCAATGAAGCTTGCTTCAATTGCTGAGGTGAAGCCTATCTTCTGCAAAGTTAAATATAAAAATTGAAATAATAACAAATTATTCATCAAAATGTTACTTTTTACACATTTATTGACATAAATATAGTATCTTTGCACCTATATACACACATTTTTTCAAGTGAAATATCTCAACCGCATACTTATGCTCCTGCGTCCGAAACACATTACGCTCAGTGCGTTGCAACGCTTCTGGCTCGGTGCTTGCGCCGTGCTGTGCGTGTGGCTGCTCGCCTCGTGCTCGTTAGAGCCTGCCGACGACACGCCCACTGGCGGTAAGCCCACCGCCAACGCCGACCGCCTGCTGATTCTCTGCGAGGGTCTGTGGGGCATGAACAACGCGTCGCTCTCGCTGCTCGACCACGGCGTGCTCACCAACCACTGGTTCCGGCAGCAGAACCCCGGCGAGCGACTCGGCGACACGGCTAACGACATTCTGCAGGTGAACGACACGCTGATAGCCATCTCCGTAAACTGGTCGAACATAGTGCAGTACATACGTCCCGACGGCACCGCCATCGCTGCCACGGAGAACATACCGAACAACCGGCGCATGGCTACCGACCACCGCGGCTACCTCTACGTCACGTCGTACGCCGACCACGGATATGTGGCGAAGATAGACCTCACGACGAAGCTCGTGGTCGACACCTGCCACGTGGGCTACGAGCCGGAGGGCATCGCCTACTACGACGGCAGACTCTACGTAGCCAACACGGGCGGCTACTCCACGCAGACGCAGGACCACGGCTACGAGCAGACCATATCGGTGGTCGACGCGCAGACCATGCGCGAGCTGCGACGCATCGACACGGGCTGCAAGAACCTGTACGGCAAGGTGGCGCAGTGGCGCGAGTGGCTCTGCATCAATGCTGCGGGCGACATGTACAACACGCCGCCGCACACCGTGGTGCTGAACATGGCATCGGAGGAGTTCCGCGTCTTCGACTTCCCGTCGACGTACTGCTGTGCTGCGCAGGGCAGGTTCTACTGTCTTGGCTCTGCCTACTCGCACCTGACGGGCGAGTACGCCTTCTCCACGCACACCATCGCTCTGCCGTCGCTCTCTACCTCCGAGGGGCTTGCCGGCTACGCTGCTGCCGACTCCGTGATAGCTGCCATGCAGTCGCCCTACGCGCTGTACATATCGCCCCGCTCCGCCCACATGTACGCATCGGATGCCCGCGCCTACGCCACCAACGGCTATGTCTACGAGTTCAGCCCCACCGGCACACTGCTCAACCGCTACCTGCTGCGCGGCGTGAACCCCTCTGCCTTCGTAGCCCTATAGGAGGGTATGGCATCCCTGCCATACCCACGCAACCAAAACAATCCTCCCACAGATTGCACGGATTTTCACAGATTCACTGAGAGCGTGGGAGGTCCCACAGAATTCACGGAATTCACAGAATTCCAAACACGCACCATCTGTGAGAATCTGTGAAATCTGTGGGAGAACATCCTCTGCAAGTCGATTCTGTAGGAGGGTAGAAAATAATCCTCCCACAGATTGCACAGATTTACACAGATTCACTGGGGCGTGGGAAGTCCCACAGAACACACAGAATTCACAGAACTCCAAACACAAACCATCTGTGAGAATCTGTGAAATCTGTGGAAGAACATCCTCTGCCAGTCTATTCTGTGAATTCTGTGTGAGGACACCCTCTGCCTGTCTGTTCTGTGAATTCCGTGAATTCTGTGGGAGAACATCTGCCAGAACAAGAAATGCACCGTTTACTTGGTTGGTGCACTTGAGACAAGTGCACCCCCTGAAAAAAACAAGAATATGAAAACAACAATGATACTCCTCGCCGCGCCCTTGCTGGCAGCGGCACAGACAACACAACACGTGAAGGTGCTCGAATACTGCCCTGCACCAGGTCAGTTCGTGGGCAAGCTGCCCGCCATCGACGCCACGATGAGCGAAGCCGACCGGCTGCAGGCGTGCGAAGCACAACTCGCTGACCAGCTGCCCGTATCGCTCGGAGCCTTCGGCGGCTACATCACCTTCGGCTTCACAGAGCCGATAGCCAACACACGCGGCTCCGACCTGAGCATCCTCGGCAACGCCTACTACGCTGCCGCCGACCCCGTGTACGGCGCAGCCACCATCGGCGGATCGATAGAGCCGGGCATCGTGTACGCCGGCGTGGGCACATCGCCCGAGACAGCCGAGTGGTACGAGCTGGCAGGGTCGGAGTACTACACCACCGCCACGCCAAACGTCACCATCACCTACCAACGACCCGATGCCGAGCAAGGCGAGCACACGCAGCCCTACTCCGTGTACGACCGCTACATACCGTTCCGCGCCGAGTGGACCGACCGCAACGGCGCAGAGCGCGACACCGTGGGCTACATGATGAAGCTGACGTTCCACAACCAGTCGTACTACCCCACGTGGACAGATGCCGACAGGCTGACGTTCCGCGGCTCGCGACTGCCCGACAACACCATCAACCGCGGCGGCGACGGAACGGACAGCGACAATCCGCAGAACTGGATCAGCTACCGCTACGCTGCCGATGCGTATGGCTACGCCGATGCGGCACCGACGGACGACAAGATGTACAACACGTTCGACCTCGACTGGGCAGTAGACAGCAACGGCAATCCGGTGAAGCTGACACACGCCGACTTCATACGTGTGCAGACTGGCGTGCTGCAGATGTGCGGATGGATTGGCGAGCAGTCGACAGAGGTGTGCTCGGTAGAGAACCTCCACCTGCGCGAGGGCTACGACGACAACCCCATCGTCATCACACCACGACAACGCCCTACTGCCATCAACCACACAACCGCAGACGGCAACCGCCACGAGGTGGCACGCTACACCGCCGACGGACAACGCATCTCGACACCAAAGAAAGGCGTGAACATCGTGCGCTACTCGGACGGAACAGTCAAAAAAGTCGTGGTAATATAGGGGGTGCACTTGTCTCAAGTGCACCAACCGAGTAGAAATGCACCGTTTACTTGGTTGGTGCAGCAGAGACTGCTGCACCCCCTGAGAAATGCATCGTTTGCTTAGTTGGTGCACTTGAGACAAGTGCACCCACTGAGATATGCACTGTATATCAAAATTTTAAGACACAAACACACATATATAAAGTAAAAGTCGTAACTTTGCATAAAAACAGTATAAAAACAATGGAATATAACTTCAGAGAAATAGAAAAGAGATGGCAGAGCCAGTGGGTGAAGGACAAGACTTACCACACCACCGAGGACTCTGCAAAGGAGAAGTTCTACGTACTCAACATGTTCCCCTACCCGTCGGGAGCCGGTCTGCACGTAGGCCATCCGCTTGGCTATATCGCATCGGACATCTACGCACGCTACAAGCGTTTGAAGGGCTTCAACGTGCTCAACCCTATGGGCTACGACGCATACGGACTGCCCGCTGAGCAGTATGCTATACAGACCGGTCAGCACCCTGAGGTGACTACCGTGGCTAACATCGCACGCTATCGTCAGCAGCTCGACAACATCGGCTTCTCGTTCGACTGGGACCGCGAGATACGCACCTGCGACCCGAAGTACTACCACTGGACTCAGTGGGCGTTCGAGAAGATGTTCGGCTCGTTCTTCTGCAACTCTTGCCAGAAGGCAGAGCCGATAGAGAAGCTCGTGGAGCACTTCAACGAGAAGGGCACCGAGGGTCTGGACGTTGCCGAGAGCGAGCATCTGGAGTTCACAGCCGAAGAGTGGCGTGCCATGAGCGACGTGGAGCAGCAGAAGACACTCATGAACTACCGCATAGCTTACCTCGGCGAGACGATGGTGAACTGGTGCGCCGGTCTGGGCACCGTGCTTGCCAACGACGAGGTGGTGAACGGCGTGAGCGAGCGTGGTGGCTTCCCCGTCGTGCAGAAGAAGATGCAGCAGTGGTGTCTGCGCACATCGGCTTACTCGCAGCGTCTGCTCGACGGTCTCGACACCGTCGACTGGAGCGACTCTATCAAGGAGACGCAGAAGAACTGGATAGGCAGAAGTGAGGGCACGGAGATGCAGTTCAAGGTGGCTGGTCAGGACTTTGACTTCACTATCTTCACCACTCGCGCCGACACTATCTTCGGCGTTACGTTCATGGTGCTGGCACCGGAGAGCGAACTCGTGGCGCAGCTCACCACCGAGGAGCATAAGGCTGAGGTGGACGAGTACTTAGCGTACGTGAAGAAGCGCACAGAGCTCGACCGCATGGCAAACCGCAACGTGACGGGCGTGTTCAGCGGCTCGTATGCCGTGAACCCGTTCACCGGCGAGAACATTCCTATCTGGATCTCAGAATACGTGCTTGCAGGCTACGGCACAGGAGCCATCATGGCTGTTCCGGCGCACGACTCGCGCGACTATGCCTTCGCCAAGCACTTCAACCTGCCTATCATTCCGCTCATCGAGGGTGCTGACGTGTCGGAGGAGAGCTTCGACGCAAAGGAGGGCATCGTGTGCAACTCGCCTGCAGCAGGCAAGGAGACACTCGACGGCTTCTCACTCAACGGACTTAGCGTTAAGGAGGCTATAGCTAAGACAAAGCAGTTCGTGACGGAGAAGGGCATGGGCCGCGTGAAGGTGAACTACCGTCTGCGCGACGCTATCTTCTCGCGCCAACGCTACTGGGGCGAGCCGTTCCCGGTTTACTACAAGGACGGTATGCCGCAGATGGTGCCGAAGAACTGCCTGCCGCTGCTGCTGCCCGAGATTGAGACATACAAGCCTACAGAGACCGGCGAGCCGCCATTGGGACGCGCCAAGATGTGGGCGTGGGACGTGGAGAAACGCCAGGTGGTGGACAAGGCACTCGTGGACAACAAGACCGTCTTCCCACTCGAGCTGAACACTATGCCGGGCTTCGCAGGCTCATCGGCTTACTATCTGCGCTATATGGATCCGCACAACGACACATGCCTCGTGGGCAAGGATGCCGACAGCTACTGGCAGAACGTAGACCTCTACGTAGGAGGTTGCGAGCACGCTACGGGCCACCTCATCTACTCGCGCTTCTGGAACAAGTTCCTCTTCGACCTCGGCGTGTCGTGCAAGGAGGAGCCGTATCAGAAACTCGTCAACCAGGGCATGATTCAGGGTCGCTCCAACTTCGTATATAGAATAAACCGCACAGCCCCCTCTAACTCCCCCCAGGGGGAGGACGGAGTTGCCTCAACAGCTAACGGCTCCCTCTCCTCGGAGAGGGCGGGGGGAGAGGCTGCCCCCGTCTTCGTATCGTACAACCTGCTCAAGGACTACGACGTCACACCGATACACGTAGACGTGAACATCGTAAGCGCCGACGTGCTCGACATCGAGGCGTTCAAGGCATGGCGACCGGAGTATGCCAACGCCGAGTTCGTGCTCGAGGACGGCAAGTACATCTGCGGCTGGGCTGTAGAGAAGATGTCGAAGTCGATGTTCAACGTCGTTAACCCCGACATGATTGTGGAGAAGTACGGCGCCGACACGCTGCGTCTGTACGAGATGTTCCTCGGTCCGGTAGAGGCAAGTAAGCCTTGGGACACCAACGGCATCGACGGCTGCTTCCGCTTCCTCAAGAAGTTCTGGGCACTGTTCTACGAGAACCGCACCGACGAGTTCCTGCCGACAGACGCAGAGCCGACAGCCGACAACCTCAAGAGCCTGCACAAGCTCATCAAGAAGGTGACGGAAGACATCGAACACTTCTCTTACAACACCTCTATCTCGGCATTTATGATTGCCGTGGGCGAGCTGGCACAGCAGAAGTGCCGCTCAAAGCAGGTGCTCGAGCAGCTCGTTGTGCTCATCGCGCCGTTCGCTCCGCACATCGCAGAGGAACTATGGCACGCCTTAGGCAACGCTACAACCGTATGCGATGCAGCATGGCCTGTGTTCAACCCGCAGTATCTCGTGGAGAGCGAGGTGCAGCTCACAGTGTCGTTCAACGGCAAGGCACGCTTCCAGAAGAAGTTCGCAGCCGACGCCACCAACGACGAGATTCAGGCTGCAGTGCTCGCCGACGAGCAAAGCGCGAAATACCTCGACGGAAAGACAGTCGTGAAGGTGATTGTCGTACCTAAGAAGATCGTGAATGTCGTTATAAAGTAATACGGACGACTCCTTTTTCTTATATGCATTAAAATAATAATGTAATAACTGTAACTCCTATGATGATCGACCGCAAAATTATCTGGCAAGAAGCGAAGGACTATTTTAACATCACTCTCGGGTTAATGTTGTACACCTTCGGGTTCACCGTATTCCTGCTGCCTTACGAAATCGTAACCGGAGGCATCGCAGGTATCGGAGCCATCGTATTCTATGCCACAAAATTTCCAGTTCAATGGACATTTTTCATAATTAATGCCGTGCTCATCGTGGCAGCACTGAAGGAACTTGGAATAAAATTCCTTGCCAAAACCATCTATGCCACGATAGTCATAACCGTGATGCTCGACCTGGCGCAGAAGATAGTGGAGATGCCCGACGGCACCTTCTATAAGCTTATGGGCGAAGGCAACGACTTCATGTCGCTCATCATAGGATGTATGCTCACCGGCACGTCACTGGCAATAGTGTTCTTGAACAACGGCAGCACGGGTGGAACAGACATCATCGCTGCCGTAGTGAACAAATACTATAATGTGTCGCTCGGCAAGGGTCTTATCATGGTCGACCTCGTCATCATAGGCAGCTGTCTCACCATCGACTCTTTCGGTCTGTTCCCACAACGCTGTCAGATGGTAGTGTTCGGTTTATGCACAATGTTTATCGAATGTACCATGCTCGACTACGTGATGAGCGTGCAACGGCAATCGGTGCAGTTCTTCATATTCTCGCACAAGTACAACGAGATAGCCAGTGCTATAACGAAGAAGACCGACCACACGCTGACCATTCTCGACGGTCACGGCTGGTACACGGGCAAGGAGATGAAGGTGATCTGTCTGCTCGCCAAGAAGAGCGAGTCGGTGCTTATCTTCCGCCTCATCAAGATGATTGACCCGCGCGCCTTCGTGTCGCAGAGCAGTGTCATCGGCGTGTACGGCGAGGGATTCGACCAGATAAAGGTTAAGGTAAAGAAAGAAAAGGCAAAAGAACATGAACAAATCACAACAAGCCCCGAAGAATAAGGCTATCGTCTTCGCCACCAACAACAAGCACAAGCTCTCGGAGATACGCGCCATACTCGGCGACCGCTTCGAGGTGCTCTCACTCGAAGACATCAACTGCCACGCCGACATACCCGAGACAGCCAACACGCTTGAGGGTAATGCCATACAGAAAGCACGCTACGTAGTGGACAACTACGGTTACGACTGCTTCGCCGACGACACCGGACTCGAAGTGCCGGAGCTTGGAGGCGAGCCGGGCGTGCGCTCCGCACGCTACGCCGAAGGCACCGACCACAACTCGGAAGCCAACATGCAGAAACTGCTCGCACGCTTGGGCGACAGCAACGACCGCCGTGCGCAGTTCCGCACCGTCATCGCTCTCGCACGCCGCAGCGACGTAGCCGACTACACGCTCTTCGAGGGCATCGTGCACGGCACCATATCGCGCGAGAAGCAGGGCACAGAGGGCTTCGGCTACGACCCCATCTTCGTGCCGGAGGGCTACAACGAGTCGTTCGCACAGCTCGGCATGGACATCAAGAACGGCATATCGCACCGCGCACGCGCCGTTGCAAAACTCGCAGAATACCTCAAGTAATTTCTACTGACACAACAGCTTGGTTGGTGAGCGGTCTCCGCTGCACAAACCAAGCTGTTATACTATACCCACGGTTGGTGCTATCCACAGAGAAGAGTCTCACACTGATAGCATAGAGCCTTTTTAGTGTTACATTTGTAACAAACAACACAAAAATACCATACTATTTGATATTTATATCGAAAAACAGCTTTACATATCTAAAAAAATAGTACATTTGCAAAAATTAATTTAAAATCAGATATACTATAATAAAAACACTAAACATTCAATGACATGAAACAGCTCTATTCTTTTAAGACAATGCATGCATTGATTTCAATGCTATTCGTAATGATGTGCTGCCTACCTGAAACGGTTGCAGCGCAAGTCAGTTTCAGTGACGACTTCAACTATCCGGCAGGCAACCTTCACGAGCAAGGAGGCTGGGTGCGCTACGGCAAGAATGCTGAAGACCCCATCCAGGTGCTCGACAAGCAACTCACATACGCCGGCTACAACGACAACGCACCGGCTAAGTGTGTGAAGATAGGATCTGCAAAGCAGGGCGAGGACCTCATGGTGAAGTTCACCGACAACGCCGACGGCGTGAAGAGTGGCAACCTCTACTTCTCTGCCCTCATCAATGTGGAGGCTCAACCGAAGGGCAACGTTTATGTTATGTCGTTCGTGCCCAGAACGAAGGCATCAGAGATAGCCGGAGGCATTGCGCCTACCGAGCTGGGACGACTGTACATTGGCGAAGGCGACAACGCCGACGAGGTGAAGGTGGGCATAGAGCGCGGAGCAAACAACCCTGTGTTCGCAACCTCTCCGCTGAAGCTCAACCAGACCTATCTCGTTGTGCTGCGATACGAGATAAACGCAGCCAACCCGAGACAGGACAACATCTATCTGTACGTGAACCCTACCGACTTCAAGCAGGAGCCTAAGCTGAACATGGCAAGTGCCGTCATCGACGGCGTGAACAAGACCGGCAGCGGACTGGGCAGCTATGGTCTGCAGGGCCTCGAACTGCGCCAGGGAACAACCTCCTCTGTCACTTCGCCGGAGATGTACGTGGCTTCGGTGCGCGTCTCAGACACATACGCCGGACTGTTCGGTGAGGCTGGCATTGACACTACGCCGAAGCTGGGCGTATCGAAGAAAACCTTCGTGCTGGGCGAGGTGTACAGTGGCGACACACACGAGGAGACGGTAAAGGTGACGGGCGAGAACCTCAAGGGCGACATCACCGTAGAGTCGTCTTCGGAGGCTGTGAGCGTAGAGCCTGCCACTATCGCGGCTGACGACGCGATGAGCGCCGGTGGTGCCGAACTGAAGATAAAGGTGACATATACCGACGGCGAGCAGCACGCCACTCTGATACTCAAGAGCGAGGGAGCGGAGGATGTGCAGATAAAACTCTCGTGGACGGGCTACTCTATTCCGGAGATAGCCTCTATCAAGGCACTTTACAGTGAAGACCCCGAGGCAGGAATGACGTACAAATATACGGGCGAGGCTACGGTTACGTTCGTAGACCGTGGCGGAAGCCGACCGGTGTTCTACCTGCAGGACGAGACGGCTGCTATAGCTCTGAGCGACGACTACGAGATGCTCACCAAGACCGACTACGAGGTGGGCGACAAGATAACGGGCACCATACTCGGTGTGCAGAGCGCATTCGGCACGACCAGCGCTATGGCTCTCGGTGCTGACCTCGGCACAGTAGTGTCAAAGGGCAACGCCGTGACCCCGGTAGAGGCAACACTCGCACAGCTGAAAGCCAACCCGACAAGTTACATACAGCAGCTCGTGAAGGTGAAGAACCTGAAGTTCAAGGACGTGGCAGAAGGTGCTGTCTTCGCTGAAGGCATGGCACAACCGGTAGTAACGGACGGTGCTGAGGAGGCGAAGGTGCGCATCTTCAAGGGCACAACGCTCATCGGCAAGAGCATTCCTGCAGCCGACATCACACTCACCGGTCTGTTCACATCGAGCAAGACACTCATCATCGGTCCGCGCGGCATAGAGGACATCGCCGAGCAGCAGCCGGTAGGAAAGCCAGCCATAACAATCAGCCCTGAGAAGATAGAGCAGACTGCAGGCAAGCTGGGACAGACCGTGGAGGTGGCTACACTGCACGTGTCGGCGAAGAACATGACCCAGCCTATCTTCTTCGAGTTGGCAGGTAAGAACGCTGACCAGTTCGCGCTCTCAAAGACAAAGATAGAGAAGGGATCGACAGAGACCGACATCGTCATCACGTACACGCCGACAGAGGTGGCTGTACACAGAGCATACGTACTCGTTACCTGCCCAAGCATAGAGGACTACGACAAGTCTATCGCCTTCAGCGCATACGCCATCGACGAGCAGAACCCGCCGACGATAACGCTCAACCCGCAGAAGCTGGAGAAGTTCGAAGCGAAGATTAACGAAAAGAGCGAGCAGACCATAGAGGTGACAACGGCAAACATGCCCGACTACACCTACGTAAAGGTGAAGGATGCAGGAGCGTTCGTGCTCAACAACACCATGCTCATACGCAACATGAAGAACACGCTGAAGGTGACGTTCCAGCCTAAGAAGGAAGGCACATACTCCACAGCACTCGTCTTCTCAGCACTCGGAATGGAGGATGTAGAGGTTGCCATAGAGGGCGTTGCGACCGGCGAAACGCCCGAAGAACAGAAGGAAGGCGTAGACCTCGTGCTCAGCGAGGAGAATGCGCTCAGCGTGCTCGACGAGAAGTTCGACAACATAGAGCGCAACAAGCCGCTCGACATCGAAGGCTGGACAAACTCGGCACTGAAGGGAACACGTGCATGGTGGGGATTCTCGTTCCTCAACTACGACTCGGAGTCGCCTAACGAGAAGGTGGCCAAGGTGACACCGTACGACTCGAAGATTGAGGCTGGCACGGGCACACCGGCACAGATGATGCTCGTAACACCGCCGCTCGACTTCAAGAACTCTACTACAAAGGTATTCACGTTCAAGGTGCGTGGCGACTATCTGAAGGACAACCAGCCCGACCTGCTCGAACTCTGCTACATCGACATCGCTGAAGGCTCTCTCTACGTGCAGCCGCTCGCAGAATGCAAGATGCCATGCACAAAGGACGAGAGCGGAAAGTGGTTCCCGTACAGCATCGACCTCACAGGACAGCAGATTGCAGACGTGTTCTTCATGGGATTCCGATTCACCAGCACACGCGGATGCGACAACACTGCCACATACTACATCGACGACGTGACATACGGTATCGAAACGACGGCTATACAAACCGTTACTACAGCAGAGAAGGCTCGTCTGATGGTGTACAACCTCGCAGGAAGCAAGGTTGCGGAGAAGAGCGGCTCGTCGGTTGAAGATGCTCTGCGCGGACTGCCTCACGGCATATACATCGTGAAAGCGGTGTCTGCCAACGGCGTGCACACAAGCAAAGTGCAAGTGCGGTAATCGCATTACATAAACCAAAAAGGAGGCTTTTTGAGCCTCCTTTTTAGTTGTCTTAGGCGGATTCGAACCACCACAATTTTTCCTTTATCGGGATTGCGCAAGCTATCTTGTAGCAATATAAACAAAAAAGGAGACCCTAAAAGAGTCTCCTTAAACGTTGTCCTAGGCGGATTCGAACCACCACAAACAGAACCAAAACCTGTTGTGCTACCATTACACCATAGGACAATGCGACTGCAAAGATACGCATTTTTGTAAAAACAGCCAAACGAATTGGCTGTTTTTTTAATAATGCTGTGTACTAAATAGCAAATGGTTATAGGTCAAGCAAAGGTGGTAGTAGTGTAAAGTCTGCTAAATTAAAGACTTCCTGAACCGTGGCAAGTTCCACATCTTCCTGTTCCTCTACAAATAGGACAGTCTATTAACTTTTCTGTTGAATGACCTGTGTATTGTCCGACTTCTTGCCAATATCGTTTCTTGCCACCACAGCCACTGCAATCACCCGTACCTCCGCAGCTTGAGCATTTCCTTGAGGAAGAACCGTAACTGCTACTGCTATTATTTCCCAAAGAACTGCCTCCGAATACGTTTGACACAGCAGCATTTGTTATAGATTGTACGTTGACAATGTGGTTGATAATAATATTTCTGAATCCTTGTCGATTGGTTGAATTAGCTTCCCAATATCCATATTTGGAGATTCTTTGAAGGGCTTGCTTGCAATTTTCTTCTCCCATACCAGATCCAACTTCATAAAGCCTCTTAGCATCTGCCTTATTGACATCAGTTCCCAGACCCAATTCTTCCATTGCAGCAATAAAGAATAAAGCCAATTTATTACTACCTATAATAAAGGATCTTCTCATCTTCTCATATGCTTTTGAATCATCCCCATCAGCAATTGCTTTCATTCCATCAGCCAAAAGCTGTACTGGATCATTATTAGCTCTTTCTTCTGCTTCTTTTCTCATTTTCTCTCCCATCTGGCGTCCACGTTCATAAGCTTGTTGATTAAGATAATTAGGATCTGTCATATAACCAGTACCACCACACATCATACATGGCATAAATCCTGCCATTGTATTCATTCCACCATAGCCTGCACATCCTGTACATGGAACTTTAGGGACACTTTGTGCCGCTAATGTAATTACATTAAACAGTGTTATAATTATAAATGCAATTTTCTTCATTTCTTGATATAAAAAAGAGCGTGTAACCGTTCGTTACTTGTTTACAACTTTGGTTACCGCCAAGTGACCTATACGCACAACAAGCACAGAACAGTCCACGCCCATGAGCGTGAACTTTCATTCTGCCTGTCCTCGTGCGTTGAAAATTGGCGGTATTCAGTTGTAGAGAACAAGAGCATAAAAGCTCAATATCCAAAAAGTATAGAACGGAAACGCTTAGTTAAAGATTTTGAGGCAAGCCTCAGTTTTAAGTCTCATTGTGGAAAGCAAGTTCTTTGAACTGCTTGTTCCTTAGCGTTTCATTCTTGTATTTCTATCTGTTTTTTTCGTAAAAATTTAAAAAGTTATACAATGTGTTCTTGTAATTAAACAATAGAGTTTGTCTGTTTGTTATGCATTACCTTGCAAAAATAATAAAATTTTGAGAAACAAAGAAACTATATAAAAAATTATTGCTGTCCGCTAAAACTTTTTAAGCATAAACAAAAGGGCTGATACCATATGAGTATCAGCCCTTTTATTTGTATCATTTCTATCGTTATAAGCAGTTCAACACAGTTACTTCACTGTGATGAGGTAATAGTTCTTCTTGCCACGCTGCACGAGCAGATACTTGCCGTCGATGAGGTCGTCGGCAGTAACCACCTGGTCGAACGCGCCGAGCTTCTCCTTATTGAGCGATACGCCGCCACCCTGCACGAGCTTGCGCATCTCGCCCTTAGAGTTGAAGATCTTCACGTCGTCGCGTGTGAAGAGGTCTACAGCCGGCTGTCCGAGCTGATCCTTCGGCAACTGGAAGTGGGGTACGCCTTCGAAGATAGAGAGCAATGTAGCCTCATCGAACTTCTGAAGAGTCTCCTTTGTTCCCTTGCCGAAGAGGATGTTAGAAGCCTCCTGAGCGGTCTCGAGGTCCTCACGTGAGTGAACCATTGTTGTCACCTCCTCAGCCAGGCGCTTCTGCAGCACGCGGCGACCCGGATCCTCATTGTGCTCGGCTACGAGCGCGTCGATGGTCTCCTTGTCGAGGTCGGTGAATATCTTGATGTACTTCTCAGCCTCTTCGTCGCTGACGTTGAGCCAGAACTGGTAGAACGCGTACGGAGTGGTGCGAGCCGGATCGAGCCAGATGTTTCCGCTCTCGGTCTTGCCGAACTTCTTGCCGTCGCTCTTCGTGATGAGCGGACAGGTGAGGCAGTAACATTCTGCGTCGTTGCCGAGTGTGCGGTGGATAAGCTCTGTACCGGTGGTCATGTTGCCCCACTGGTCGTTGCCGCCGAGCTGCAGGCGCACGCCGTACTTCTGATACTGGTAGAGGAAGTCGTAGCCCTGGAGCAGCTGGTATGTGAACTCTGTGAACGAAAGGCCGTCGCGAGCCTCGCCGTTGAGACGCTTCTGCACGCTGTCCTTAGCCATCATGTAGTTGACGGTGATGTGCTTGCCCACCTCGCGAGCGAAGTCGAGGAAGGTGAAGTCCTTCATCCAGTCGTAGTTGTTGACGAGCTCAGCCTTGTTAGGCTCTGTGCCGTCGAAGTCGAGGAACTTAGAAACCTGCTTCTTGATAGCCTCCTGGTTGTGGTAGAGGGTAGCCGCGTCGAGCAGGTTGCGCTCCTGGCTCTTGCCAGAGGGGTCGCCAATCATACCGGTAGCACCGCCCACAAGCAGATATGGCTTGTGACCGCAACGCTGCAGGTGGCGCAGCATCATGATACCACAGAGGTGACCGATGTGGAGAGAGTCGGCTGTAGGGTCGGTGCCCAGATACGCAGACACCATGTTGGCATTGAGATACTCCTCAGTGCCGGGCATAATCTGCGCGAGCATACCGCGCCAGCGCAGTTCTTCAACGAAATTCTTTGTCATTATTATTGTTGTTTTTTTGATGATTGCTATTTTTAGGGTGGCTTTAGGGTGGCGTTTAAGCCGCATTTAGGATGGCGTTTAAGCCGAACTAAGCCTCTTTAAGCCTTTCTAAGCCTTGGAGGATATTACTAAGCCTTGGGAAGGACTTGTTGCTAAGCCTTTCTAAGCCTTGGCTAACTAAGCCCTCCCCGACGGGGAGGGTTGGGAGGGGCTGTTGGTTGGAGGGGCTGTTGATTGGAGGGGCTGTTGGTGGCTTGTTAGGGTACGGGGTCGTAGCCGGAGCCTCCCCATGGGTTGCAGCGGAGGATGCGCCAGACGGCGAGTGCCAAGCCTTTGAAGAAGCCGTGCTTCTGCAGTGCCTGACGGGCGTACTCGGAGCAGGTGGGTGTGAAACGGCACGAAGGGGGTGTGTATGGCGTGATGCACACCTGATAGAACCGTATGGGCAGGATGGCAAGCCATACTAAAGCGCGTGAGACGTAGTGGGCGCAGCGGGAGATAAAGCGTGGAAGTTTCATTGTATCTACAACTTATCAGCGTTGTCGTTATGATTTTCTGCTCTATCGGCTGCTGCCTCCTTGCCAATCTTCTCGGCTATGCGCTGCAGCAGGTTTGCTATTTTGCGCTCCACTTCCTCGTAGCTGCGCAGGTTGCCGTCGGTCCATATAAAGCATAGCGAGAGTGCCTTGCGTTGCTCTTCGGCTTCGAGGGTGTCTATTAACACCTGCTTGTTGCGACGGTATGCTTCGCGTACGAGACGCTTCACGTGGTTGCGCTTCACGGCGCGCTTGAAGTAGCGTTTGGGCACGCTCACCATCATCTTTGCGAGCGGTTCGTGTGCGTCGGCATCCTCTGTCATAAACACCACACGCAGCGGGAAGGCAGACATCGACTTGGCTCCTCCTCCTTTGAAGAGGCGGTCGATGAGCTTCTTGCTGTTTATGCGCTCACTCTTTGAGAGCTGTTGTGATGATGTCATAAGGTGGTGTTATGTTGTTGTGGTGAGGTGGTGAGATTTGATGGTGAGATGGTGTTGTGGTGAGATGGTGAGATTTGATGTTGAGGTGTTGTTGTGATGAGATGGTGAGATTTGTCTATACCTCTAAAAGGTAATGTCAACATCTCAACACAACAACCTCCTATCACCATCTCACCATCTCAACCCAACAACCTACTTATTATTCTCAAGATAGTAGCGGAGTGCGCTTGTCATCGACGGGTGTTCCTTTGTAGGAGCCTCGAGGTCGAGTCGGTAGCCTGCGTCGGTTACAGCCTTGGCTGTAGCCGGTCCGAAGGTGGCGATGCGCACATCGTTCTGCTCGAAGCTTGGGAAGTTCTTTGTGAACGACTTGATGCCCGACGGACTGAAAAAGACGAGCATGTTGCAGTCGAACTGAGCTGCCTCCTCTTCGGTGAAGTCGTTGCTCACGGTGCGATACATTACGCACTCGGTGTGTATTAGCTTCTTCGAGTCGAGCAGTTCTTTAACGTCGCCGTTGTGTACGCTGCTCAGTGGCACAAGATACTTCTCGTTCTTGTGCTTCACCATTGTGGGGATGAGCGAGTCGAGCTTGCCGGTATTGCCGAAGAACACCTTGCGCTTGCGATACTGCACATACTTCTGTATGTAGAGCGCGATTGTCTCCGTAACGCAGAAGTACTTCATATCTTCGGGGATGGTGATGCGCATCTCCTTAGCGAGTGTGAAGTAGTTGTCGATAGCGTGACGCGATGTGAACACTACGGCTGTGAAGTCGAGAAGACCGATCTTCTGCTGTCTGAATTCTTTGGGGCTGAGTCCTTCTACTTTGATGAATGGGCGAAAGACGAGTTCTACACCGAAGTCCTTTGCGATGTCGAAATATGGCGACTTCTCGCTTGATGGTTCAGGCTGTGATATCAGAATCTTCTTTATCTTTTTCATATTGAAGCTTTATATGTATATTCTTTATTCAGAGGGGTGCCGTCGCTATTGTCTTAGAAATTCACTTTCAAGCAGTTGACTATCGTTGCCAGCGTACCTAAGAGAACTGCGAGAGGTGTCAGTTCAAGCGTGCAAAAGTACAAAAAATTTTGCAGAAAACCGCCCCTATGTCTAAAAAAGATGATGTAAGACTTGTAAAGGGAGAACAACTTGAAGAGCGTTATCACGAGGAATGTGCACACGAGTGTTGTACGCACCGGCATCTTGAAGTAGGCATTGAGCATTACGACGGGGAAGAGGCACACGCCTTCCATAGCGAGGAAGAAGAGGTACGACTTCATCCAGAACTCGTTGTTGCGCTTGTCGAAGAACACCCATCCCACGAGCCAGTAGAGCATTGTCTTGACGAGCATATAGCCAAGCATTGTGAGCGAGAGTATGCCTATCACCTGATACTGGTCGACGAGGAACGTGTCGGCAACATAGAGTTGTGTATAGAAGAAGTAGACCAATCCTAACAGCAAGCAGCTCTGCAACACGAGGAAGAACTGGAAGCGCAACTCCTCGGAGGTCTCTGTCACGGTGGTCATATTCTCGCTCACTGGCGGGCGGAAGAACTCCTTCGCCTGGCGCAGTATGAAGCGTCGCGACTTGGTGTAGGCTATCAGTGCGATGCAGAAGCAGAATAATAGCAGGAGCGTGATGAGGTTGTCGCGTGCGATGCTGTAGGGCACGGGGTCGCCTGCCACACCGGTGCGCCCGCCGAAGAGGTCGGGGTTGAAGTATGGCTTGCCGGTGAAGTACGACTCGCGGTAGTACTGTGGTAGGTTGATATCGCGCCAGGAGTGTCCGCGTGTGTGTCCGGGCAGATGCAGCGTGTCGGGCTGCTGACTCCATGTTATCTCCGATGGGCGTATGTGTGCCTGGATAGCGGAGTCCTGCTGGGCAGGCGTAGCGTTCTTGGGCAGCCAGCTGAGCACCTCTGCCGGCGTTGGCTGCCAGTGCTTGCGCACGGGCTGAGCGCCGACGGGCAGTCCGTCGGCGCCAAGAACTATCTCCTCTGTGTGTATGGAGTCGGTTGTTATCATGTTTTTTGTTGAGATGTTGTTGTGGTGAGATGGTGAGATTTCTATGGTGAGGTGGTGTTGTGGTGAGATGGTGAGAATTCTATGGTGAGGTGGTGTTATGGTGAGATGGTGAGAGTTGTCTATACCTATAAAAGGTAATGTCACCATCTCACCACAACACCATATCACTACTCTTTAGATTCCGAATTCCTTGCGGATATCATCCACGCGGTCGAGCTTCTCCCATGTGAAGAGTTCCACCTCCATCACCTTTGTCTCGTGATAGCGCGATGTGAATGTCTTCTCCACCACCTCGCACTTGCGGCCCATGTGTCCGTAGGCAGCTGTCTCGCGATAGATAGGCTGGCGGAGCTTGAGTGTGCGCTCGATGGCTTTCGGGCGAAGGTCGAAGAGTTTCTCTATCTTCTGTGCTATCTCGCCGTCGCTCATCTGCACGCGGCTGCGACCGTATGTGTTCACGTAGATGTTCACGGGTTTAGCAACACCGATGGCGTAGCTCACCTGCACGAGCATCTCGTCGGCAACACCTGCTGCCACCATGTTCTTGGCGATGTAGCGTGCTGCGTAGGCTGCCGAGCGGTCTACCTTAGACGGGTCCTTGCCAGAGAAGGCTCCACCGCCGTGTGCGCCCTTACCGCCGTATGTGTCGACGATAATCTTGCGGCCGGTGAGACCGGTGTCGCCGTGCGGTCCGCCGATTACGAACTTGCCAGTAGGGTTTACGAAGTACTTGATGTCGTCGCCGAAGAGTGCGAGCACCTTCTCGCTGTGTATCTCTGCCTTCACGCGCGGCATGAGGATGTTGAGCACGTCGTCCTTTATCTTTGCAAGCATACGCTCGTCGTCAGAGTCGAACTCGTCGTGCTGTGTAGACACTACGATGGTGTCGATGCGCTGTGGTATGCCTTCCTCCGAATACTCTACGGTTACCTGGCTCTTCGAGTCGGGGCGCAGGTATGTCATCTGCTTGCCCTCCTTGCGTATGTCAGCGAGCACGCGCATGATGAGCTGTGAGATGTCGAGCGTTACGGGCATATAGTTCTCGGTCTCGTTAGTGGCGTAGCCGAACATCATGCCCTGGTCGCCAGCACCCTGCTCCTCCTCGTCGGCACGCGACACACCGCGGTTGATATCGTCCGACTGCTCGTGGATGGCTGTGAGCACACCGCATGAGTTGCCGTCGAACTGATAATCCGACTTGTTATAGCCAATCTGGTTGATTGTCTTGCGTGCGATAGTCTGCAGGTCGATGTACACGTTAGAGCGCACCTCACCCATGATTACTACCTGACCGGTTGTCACGAACGACTCGATGGCGCAGTGAGCGCGGTCGTCGTAAGCGAGGAACTGATCTACTAAAGCGTCTGAAATCTGGTCAGCCACCTTGTCTGGATGGCCTTCTGAAACTGATTCTGAAGAAAAAAGATAATTCATTTTTCCAATTTTTAAATTTAAATAAGTGGAAAAACACCAAATTACCGCTGTCTAACCGTCGTTATCCTTTCTACGTTTCGCGTTCTTACATTCGCGGTTAGCGTTGCAGTTTTAGCATTTTTTTGTGTGGTTGCAAGCAGCCAAATTCTTCCACAGGGTTATACATGTTTATTTTCGGGTGCAAAGGTACTGCTATTTTTTGAGAGAGCGAAATAAAAACATGTAAAGTATTCAGTTTTTGTCTTTTTTTATTGCCACGCTACGACAACATTGTTGTCCTGCTACGGCAATAAAGTTTCGGTAGCGGGACAACAATGTTGCCGTAGCGTGGCAATATCAGGGGGGTAATTCCTTCGATTATTAAAGTATTCTGCCGCGGATAGAGAACTTCATAACTGGGTAGACTTTAAGCCAGTCCATAACCTTCGCAATGTCGTCCTTTGTTTCTTCGTCAACAGCGTCAGTAACCTGTTTGTTCTCAAGTACGTTGTCGATATCGCCAGCATATACCTTTGGTTTGCCCTGGAACTGAGCACCCAACTCGAAGCGGAAACCGATGCGACCCTTCGGGATAAGGCGACCAAAACCAAGTCCGAGGTACGGACGAACCTTCTTTACCTTTACACCGCCCTTGATATCACCATTATCGTCGAACGGGATGTTGTAATCGCCGATGTTGATACCATAGTCCTTAATTGTAGGGCCATATTCTTCTACCTTTTCACTATGACCCTTAATTGACATCAAATCAGAGCCACCGAACGACAGACCTGCCGTAACAAAGAAGTTGCCTCTATTGCCGAAAGGATACACATCGAACTTCAAGTCGGCATAGGTTCTGCCAAACTTAGCGTCAAGGCGCACTTTATCTTCAATAGTCTGCTCGCCAGCATGCGGAATCTCGCCAACGTACTCCACGTCAATATCTTCGTGGAACTTGATGTTCGGGAAGATGTTTAAGCCTGCGCGCACCTGCACGTATTGTGTCAATGGTATAGCTACATCGAAGCCGAGACCCTCTGTACCATATCCTACACCTACGCCTATGCGATTTGCCAAACCAAATTTATTCTTCTTCTTTGCTGGCTCTTCCTGTGCCGAAACAGTCGTAACAGCAAACAAAGCGAGAATACCTAATGCTAATGTTTTTAGAGATAAGTTCTTCATCAATACTCTGTTAATTCTTATGTAATCGATTGAAAATGAGAGAGTTAATTAACGT
>OOBT01000617.1_pt1 | contig 21906 bp, 18 predicted proteins | sample 1671551 | NCBI WGS metagenome assembly OOBT01 (sample SAMN06348168, study PRJEB24527) | human gut metagenome | reverse complement strand
GAATCGCGTAAGCTAAATCTTAGAATTATAATATATAAAAAAGGCTTGCTTCATTACGGAGCAAGCCTTTTTTATATGTTATTTCTTCAACCACTTGTCTAACCAGCCGAAGAAAGTGCGCTGCCAGAGCACGCCGTTCTGTGGCTTCAATACCCAGTGGTTCTCATCAGGATAGATGAGGAGTTCGGCTGGGATGCCACGCATGCGGGCTGCATTGAAGGCGCCCATGCCCTGGTTGGCATTGATACGGTAATCCTTTTCGCCGTGGATGCAGAGGATTGGAGTATCCCACTTGTCTACAAACTTATGAGGACTGTTCTCGTAAGTCTTCTTGGCGTTGGCACTCTGGTCCTTGTTCCAGTAAGCATCCTCGTATTCCCAGTTAGAGAACCAAGCCTCCTCGGTATCGGTGTACATGCTCTCCAGGTTGAAAGCACCATCGTGAGAGAGGAATGCCTTGAAACGCTTGTTGTGATGACCGGCGAGATAGTATACTGAGAAACCACCGAAGCTGGCACCTACACAACCCAAACGATCCTTGTCTACGTAAGGAAGATTGTTGGCAGCATCATCAATAGCTGAAAGATAATCGTTCATGCACTGGCCTGTCCAGTCGCCAGAAATCTCTTCGTTCCATGCGCTTCCGAAGCCAGGGAGACCGCGGCGGTTAGGCAATACGACTACATAACCGTTGGCTGCCATGATCTGGATGTTCCAGCGGTAGCTCCAGAACTGGCTTACCGGACTCTGAGGACCACCCTCGCAGAAGAGAAGGGTAGGGTACTTCTTGTTGGCATCGAAATTAGATGGCAACATAATCCATACCAGCATCTGCTTGCCGTCGGTAGTCTTTACCCAACGCTGCTCACACTTACCCAGATTCAACTGGTTCAGAATATGGTCGTTCTCGCGGGTAATCTGCTCTACCTTGGTACTCTTGGCATCCTTGCCTGGAGTTACGATGTAGATATCAGTAGGATGACTCATGCTAGCCTTGGTAGCAAGAAGCTTGTTGCCGTTGTTGGCAAGCGAGATGCTTCCGTAGTCTGCCCACTCGTTGGTAATCTGCTTCACTTCGCCCTTGAAGTTTGCCTGATAGAGGTTCAGGGTTCCGTGCCATACGCCGATGAAGCTGAGGCTCTTGTTGTCCTTGTTCCATACGAAGCCCTCTACGTTAGAGTCGAACTTCTCTGATACATAGTTCTTCTTACCGGTAGCGAGTTCGTAAACACAGAGGCGGTTGCGGTCGCTCTCGTAGCCATCGCGGGCCATGCTCTGCCAAGCGATGTACTTACCGTCAGCAGAGAACTGAGGGTTTACGTCGTAACCCGGATTGTTCTTTAGATTCTCAGGAGCGTTGACAGCCTGGTTCTTCATGCTCTTGGTAGCATCAATCTTAGGTTCTACATAGCCAGCCTCCTTGCAGAGGTTCTTTGTCTCGCGCGTACCTATATTATATAGGTAGATATCTGAGTCGGTAGAGATGGCATACTGAACGCCCTCCTTCTTACGGCAGGTATAGGCGATGGTCTTGGAATCCGGACTCCATGCCAGCTGCTCGATGCCTCCGAATGGTGCCATAGGGCACTCGAATGGTTCATCCTTCAGGATGTCTTCGCCGGCATTGATGGTACCGTCTTCAGCCACATCAGCCACGAAAGGATGGAGAAGGCTCTCTACGTAGTGGTCCCAGTGGCGATAGTTCATATCAGTTACGAGGCGGCCGGTAGCCAATGGAAGATCAGAAGGATTCTCCTTGATGGTTCCGTGGTAAGGGAGTTCCTTGATGAGGATCACCTTCTTGCCGTTAGGAGAGAAGCGGAAGCCCTGGATGCCCAACTTGTCGTTGGTGAGCTGTTTTCTGCCTGTACCGTCAGGGTTCATGCTCCAGAGCTGTCCGTCGCGGATGAAGGCAATCTTCTGTCCGCCCTGAATCCAGGCAGCATCTGTTTCGCTCTTTGCATCGGTGGTCAATGCCTTCTGGTTCTTGCCGTTGGCATCCATGATGAAGAGCATCTGATGACCCTTGTTTTCCTTTACACTGTAGTAACCCACCTGGTACACCACCTGCTTGCCGTTAGGCGAAGCTTCGGCGCCACCGATACGTCCCATTGCCCAGAGAGCCTCAGGAGTCATCAGGTGGTTTTCTACCTTGATGTCATTTTTCTGAATCATAGTCTGTGCATCAGCTGCTGTGCCCATCGTGAGAGCCGCAGCAGCTAAAATCATAGCTTTAATCATGTTTCTATTTTTACTGTTATAATGTTGCTTTGTTGTTATGTATCCTATTTGTCTTAAATCTGATCCAAAGCCTGCTTGATATCATCGAGGATGTCTTCTACATCTTCGATACCTACAGAGAGGCGAATCAGATCTGGCGCAACACCTGCTTCCTTTAGCTGCTCTTCGCTGAGCTGGCGATGGGTGTGACTGGCTGGATGGAGCACACAGGTGCGGGCATCGGCTACATGGGTTACGATGTTGATCATGTCGAGAGAATCCATAAACTTGATGGCTGTCTCGCGATCTCCCTTCAATCCGAAGGCAATAACACCGCAGGTGCCGTTTGGCATATACTTCTGGGCAAGCGCATGATACTCATCGCCCTCCAGACCGCTATAGTGAACCCAAGCCACGCGCTCATCGTTCTGCAGGAACTCTGCCACCTTCTGTGCATTTGCACAATGCTGGCGCATACGGAGGTGGAGACTCTGAAGACCGAGGTTGAGGATGAACGAATTCATTGGGGCAGGGATGCTGCCGAGATCGCGCATCAGCTGAGCTACGAGTTTGGTGGTGTAACCCATCTTGCCGAAAGCCTTCACATAGGTCAGACCATGGTAGCTGTCATCCGGTGTGCAGAGACCTGGGAACTTATCAGCATGAGCCATCCAGTCGAAGTTGCCGCTGTCTACTACAACGCCACCTACCTGTGAAGCGGTACCATCCATATACTTGGTGGTACTGTGGGTAACGATGTCGGCACCCCATTCGAATGGGCGGCAGTTGATAGGCGTAGCGAAGGTGTTGTCAACGATGAGAGGCACCCCATTCTTGTGAGCAATGCGTGCAAACTTCTCGATGTCGAGTACTGCGCAGCCCGGGTTGCTGATGGTCTCGCCGAAAACAACCTTGGTGTTAGGGCGGAAAGCCTTCTGGATTTCTTCTTCGCTGTCGTTCGGATTCACGAAAGTACACTCAATGCCGAGTTTCTTCAGGGTTACGCCGAAGAGATTGAAGGTACCACCATAAATCTCATTAGATGTAACGATATGGTCGCCCGCTTCGCAGATGTTGAACACAGCATAGAAGTTGGCAGCCTGACCGCTGCTGGTTAATACGGCTCCCACGCCACCTTCGAGTTCGGCAATCTTCTTAGCCACAACATCGTTGGTAGGGTTCTGGAGACGGGTATAGAAGTAGCCTTCCTTCTTCAGGTCGAAGAGCATAGCCATCTCCTCAGAGTTGTCATACTTGAAAGTAGTGCTTTGATAAATTGGCACTTCAATCGGTTCGCCGTTCTTTGGCTCATAGCCTCCCTGCACGCAGATAGAGGCTGTACGTAAATTCTTTTTCATTTGTCGGTTATGTTTTCTTTTAAACTTCATGTTTTTGCGATATGACATGTTATGCTGCCCATTGCAAGATGCAAAGATACGGCAAATCCTTGAGAATTAAGAATAATTTGCGTAAAACATTGTTCTATAGCCAGTTTTTTTTGTACTTTTGCAGTCAAATTTGCAAAATAATAGCGATATAGTTTTATTTAAAGTAGTATGAAGATAGGTTTTGATAACGAGAAGTATCTGAAGATTCAGTCAGAACACATCAAGGAGAGAATCTCACAGTTTGACGGAAAGCTTTACCTCGAATTGGGCGGTAAACTTTTTGACGATCATCATGCCAGCAGAGTTTTGCCGGGTTTCCAGCCTGACAGCAAACTGCGCATGTTCCAGAAAATCAGCGATAGCATTGAGATTGTTATCGTGATTAGTGCAGCCGATATAGAGAAGAACAAGAAGCGTGCCGACTTGGGTATTACATACGATGAGGACGTGTTGCGCCTTCGTGGTGAGTTCCAAAACCGTGGTTTCATGGTGGGTTCTGTTGTCATTACTCATTATAATGGCCAGCCTGCCGCCATCGCCTTCAAACAGCGTCTGGAGCGCGAGGGCATCAAGACTTACTGCCATTATCTCATCGAGGGCTATCCTCACAACGTGAGTCTGATTGCCTCTGACGAGGGCTTCGGTCAGAACGATTATGTTGAAACAGAGCGTCCGCTGGTTATTGTTACTGCGCCGGGTCCTGGCAGCGGTAAGATGGCGGTTTGCCTGAGTCAGCTTTATAATGAGAACAAGTGTGGTGTGCGTGCCGGTTATGCCAAGTTTGAGACATTCCCTGTATGGAATCTCCCATTGAAGCATCCTGTGAACATCGCATACGAGGCTGCTACTGCCGATCTGAACGATGTGAACATGATAGACCCGTTCCATCTGGAGGCATACAACAAGATAGCCATCAACTATAACCGTGATGTAGAGATTTATCCTGTGCTCAATGCGCTGTTCGAGGGTATCTATGGTAGCAATCCATACAAGTCGCCTACGGATATGGGTGTGAACATGGTAGGTTTCTGTATCTCTGATGATGAGGCTTGCTGCGAGGCATCCAAGAATGAGATTGTCCGCCGTTACTATGCGGCTACCAACAAGATGGCGGCTGGTGCTTGCAATGAAGATGAGATCAATAAGATTCAGATGCTCTTCAATCAGGCTAAGATTACTACTGATTACCGCAAGGTGACGGTAGCTGCCAAGAATCATAAGAAGGAGACGGGACATACCTCTTCTGCCATTGAGTTGGAGGATGGTACCATTATTTGCGGTCATAGCAGCGAGTTGCTGGGCTGTAGTGCAGCCTTGCTCCTGAATGTTACCAAGCAGTTGGCAGGCATCGACCATGAATTGAAGCTGATTCCTCAGTCGATGATTGAGCCTATCCAGCATACCAAGGTGAATTATCTCGGTGGTCACAATCCTCGTCTTCATACGGATGAGGTTCTCGTAGCCCTCTCTGTTCTTTCGGAGAATGATGAGAACTGTAGGAAGGCATTGGAGCAGTTGCCTAAGCTTCGCGGCTGCCAGGCTCATTGCACCGTGATGCTGAGTGATGTAGACCAGAAAATCTTCAAGAAGCTCGGTGTGGATATCACCTGCGAGCCGGTATTGAAGAAGTAAATTTGGGTTGGATACTATTGAAGAAGCAAATTTGCCTTAAACAATATACCCCCGAAAAGTTATAGTTAATCTCGTAGATTGATTAATTATACCTTTTCGGGGGTGTTTGTTTTTATTTTATACAGAAACATTATCTTAATGCCATAACTCTGCTGAGAATCAGTTTCTTGTATTCCTTCTTCATGCTGTCTGGCAGGAAGGAGGCTTCTATCAGGTCGAGCCATTTCACGATGGATCGGCGGAACTTTTTGGCGATGTTGTTGATTACCTTGTCGCTGAGGCCCGAGGCGGTCATTACCTTGACGAAATCAGATTTCTGAATCTTTCTCTTTCTTCCGTTGAGCGTCAGGGCGAGTTCCTCGGTATCTTCTGGCATAACTATCTTCGTGCAGAGGAGGTCGTAGGCTGGAGTTAAGCCATAACCCAACTTGCGGTTGTTGTAGAGCGAGAAGTTCTTGAGGTGCATGTCAGCGTTGCCCGTAATCCATGAGAAGATGACCACTTCCCAATAGTTCACGAGGTCGAGCTGCGAGAACGATGAATACTTCTTGATGAGTCTGGCTATCTGCTCGTAGGAACCTTTATATTTGTATTCGGTAAGGCGCTCTGACAGCTGACACATATCTTCCATCGGTACCTTTTGTCCATCATCCAGTCGGTCTATTCTTCGGGTGATATAACAGAGTTCACCATCGGCAAAGCGAATCAGTCCGTGGGGAACCACAGCTATCTTGGCGGCTTCGGCGAGATGCATCGTGAGGTCTTCTATTTCCGGTAGACAGCGGTAGCGGTCGGTTTGTGGCTTGAGGATATATTTTCCCCAAAGACCTACGATGGTGAAGCGGGATGGTTCGTTCTTTCCGCCCGGATTTACATCGAGCGAGAGCTTCGCCTGCACACCGGTGAGGGTGGTCTGGGCACGCACTACCTGTTTTGCCAGGTCGCCAATTTCCTTTCTAACGTAGGGTAGGACAGGGGCTTCCTTGGTGCCGAAGAGCTTGCGTGCGCAGGCGGGATGGTAATCTACCTGACCAGGCTTGAGCGGTTTATAACAATATAGACATTTCTCCATATCTTATTCTCCTTTCTGTTTATGGGGTGAACCATTCATTTCTTCTGCTGGAGATTCGTTTGTAGGAATCACGCTTACTGCTCCGATGCAATCCTTGCAGCAGGCAAGGAGGAGCGACATTCTGTCTCGCTGGTTGATTTTCCAACTGCTTTCTGCGATGTTCAGCAGCCATCCTTCGGGGATTAATCCATCGAAGAATGGGAACAGTACGGTATCGTGGTAGGGCTCATCGGATAAGGGAAGCGTCAGACTTACGGCTTCCGCACCATCCGATGCCAGATAATCTGAATCATAGGCGAAGGTAAAGCCTGTCTCGTCTTCCGTCAGCAGACCTACGTATTGGTCGTAGAGATATATTTTTCCTTGTTTCATGATATTTTATTTTTATTCTTTTTTGATAGGAACGGGGCCTATTTCCTGACCGAACAGGAGGAGGACCTGATTTACTTTATCGAGTCGCAAAGTTTCCTTTCCCTGTTCCAGTTCTCTTACGAATCTGAGTCCTACGCCCGATTTCGCTGCCAGATCTACTTGCGTCAATCCGAATTGCTTGCGCATTTCCTTGACGTATGATGCTAATGTATTGCTCATATTCTTGTTGTTTTATACCCTATCGGGTAATATTATATATGGGATTATATTATATTATACCCTTTCGGGGGCAAATATACGAATAAAAAATGAAAATACCCCCGAAAAGGTATAATTTATAATATCATTTAACAAATTATACCTTTTCGGGGACAAAAATAGCGTAATGAACCCCTTTTTCAGGTAATCCATTACGCTTTCATTTTTATCTGGTAATCTTTATTTTCCGAGATTATTTTTCTTCTCGTTCAGTTCTGCCTGCTTGCGCATCATCTCTTCCTGCTGCTTGCGCTGCATCTCCTGGAGAGCCTGCATTCTTGCCATCAGGCCGCTTGCCTTCTTAGGGTTGTTCTTGTTCTCCTGATAGCGCTTCTCAAGGATGGCGAGGAGTTTCTCGTCGTCGGTAGTCTTGCGCAGGGTCCACATGATAGCGGCACTGAAGAACAATGAGATGAAGTAGTAGAAGTTCAAACCGGCTGAGTAGTCATTGAACATGAAGAAGAACATCAATGGCATGAGATACATCATCCACTGCATCATCTTCATCTGCTCTGCCTGCTGACCTACCATCTGGTCGCGCTGCTGACGCATGGTCATCCAAGAGTACAACAGGTTGGCTACACAGAACAGGATACAGGTCAAACTCAAGTGGTCGCCAATGAGCCAGATATTGGTGTTCCATTCGATGATTGGGTCGAAGGTACTCAAGTCGTTCATCCACAAGAACTTCTCACCACGAAGCTGGATGGCATTAGGCACGAAGTTGAACATCGCAACCCAAACCGGCATCTGAATCAGCATAGGCAAGCAACCGGATAATGGGCTTACACCATACTTGGCATATTCCGCCATCATTGCCTGCTGCTTCTGCATCTGGTCCTCAGGCTTGTTATACTGAGCTGTAGCAGCTTCGAGTTTTGGTTTCAGCACGCGCATCTTGGCAGAACTCATGTAGCTCTTCTTTACCATAGGGTAGGTGATGAGCTTGAGGAGCAAGGTGATGAGAATCAATACGATACCCATTGGGAACACGTTGCTCAACCAGTCGAATACGTAGAGTGTGAAGAAACGGTTGATCCAGCGGATGATAGGCCATCCCAGGTATACGAGTTTCTGGAATTCCAAGTCCTTGCCGAAGGTACTTTCCTTCTCGGTATTCTTCAGAATCTGGAAGTCGTTAGGACCGAAGTAGAACTCAAACTCAGATGCCTTCTTACCGGTTGGGTCGAAAGCAGTCTTCATCTTAGCCTGGAACTGCTTCAGATAGCCCGAACCCTTCTCCTGAGGGATAGATGTCATGAAGGCATCCTTCTCGAAGTTATCCTTTGCTACGATAATGGCAGAGAAGAACTGGTTCTTGAAAGATACCCAGTCGATGGTTTCTTCTATCTTCTCGTCAATCTTCTCGCTACCCTCGTTGAGGTGGTCGGTACCGCCTTCTGCATTATGGTAGGTGAGGGTAGTGTAACGGTTTTCGAACATGAAACCACGTTCCTGCTGGCGTGCCTTGTCGCTCCAGTCAACATCCATCTTATTATAATTAGGTGAGAACAGCCCCGCCATGCCATTTGCCTGAAGGCTCATGTGCAGCATGTAGTCATTGCCCAATGTATAAGTCAGGGTGAGCGTCTTGCCTTCACCAGCCACAGCGGTCATGGTTACAGACTTGTCGGTCACGTTGGATGGAGTGAAGTAGAGATCGCTGGTGATGATGTTGGCTTCCTTAGCCTCGAGCATGAACTTGAGGCTCTGGTCGTTACCGTCGAAGAGGGTTACGTCCTTGGCATCAGCCGAACCGTCTTTCACCTGCAGGTTGTGTCCCACATAGCCCTTGATGACAGCCTTCTCTACAGTAGCACCCTTGGTGTTGAGTGTTAATTCTACCTTCTCGTTTTTCAATACAATCTTCTTAGCCTGGCCTTTGAGTGCCGAATAGAAGAGGGCGGTTGAGTCTGCCTCAACCTTTGCTTTGGCATCAGCCTGGCGCTTAACAGCGGCAGCCTTGCTGGCCTTTTCCATCTCGGCATGTTTAGCCTTGGCGATGGAGTCCTGAACGAATGCCGTTCTCTGTTCTTCGGCAGATGGCTGGTTATACCAGCTAAAGCCAATCAGCACTACGGCAATCAGGAGGAAACCGATAATGTTGTTCTTGTTCATTTTTAAAATTTGAAATTAAAGGAGTAAAGGGGATCACTCCTTTAACTCCTAATATTTACTTTTTGTTTTCTATTGCTGTCTTTACGAAATCCATGAAAAGTGGATGTGGTTTCAGCACCGTACTCTGGTATTCCGGATGATACTGTGTACCTACGTACCACTTCAAGCCTGGGATTTCTACGATTTCTACCAGGTCGCTCTCAGGGTTTCTGCCTACGCACATCATGCCGTTCTTCTCGAATTCCTGCTGGAACTCGTTGTTGAACTCATAGCGGTGGCGATGGCGTTCCTGAATATGCTCTTTCTTGTAGATATTGAACACGCGTGAACCCTGTTTCAGCACACACTCGTAAGCGCCGAGACGCATGGTTCCACCCATGTTTGATATGTTCTTCTGCTCCTCCATGATGTCGATGACATTGTGTGGAGTCTTCTCGTCCATCTCGCGTGAGTTGGCATCCTTGTAGCCCAATACGTTGCGGGCAAATTCGATGACCATCATCTGCATACCCAGGCAGATGCCGAAGGTAGGGATGTCGTGGGTGCGGGTATAGTGGGCGGCGATAATCTTGCCCTCGATGCCTCGCTGGCCGAAGCCTGGGCAGATGACGATACCGTCCTGTCCCTTCAGCTGTTCTGCCACGTTCTCTTCTGTGAGATATTCTGAGTTGATAAAGGTAATCTTCACCTTGTGGTCGTTGTAGGTGCCGGCATGCGAGAGACTCTCGCGGATACTCTTGTATGCATCCTGCAGGTCGTACTTGCCTACGAGACCGATGTTTACCACCTCTGTAGCCTTGTTTCTGCGGTCGAGGAATGTCTTCCAAGGACCCAGCGCAGGTGTCTCGCCGATAGGCTCGCCCATCTTGCGGAGGATGGCGGTGTCGAGGCCCTGGTTCTGCATGTTTACAGGCACCTCGTAGATGCTAGGAAGGTCTTCGCTCTGAATCACGCAGTCCAGGTCTACGTTACAGAAGCTTGCTACCTTCTTCATGATTCCCTCTTCGAGATGCTTCTCGGTGCGGAGAATCAGGATATCTGGCTGAATACCTACGCTCTGCAGTTCCTTCACGGAGTGCTGGGTAGGCTTTGTCTTCAACTCGCCTGCTGCCTTCAGATAAGGCACATAGGTAAGGTGAACGTTGATGGCGTTCTTGCCCAGCTCCCATTTCAGTTGTCGGATAGCTTCCATGTATGGGGCACTCTCGATGTCGCCGATGGTTCCGCCAATCTCGGTAATCACGAAGTCATAGTGATACTTCTTGCCGAGCAGCTTCACGTTGCGCTTGATCTCGTCGGTGATGTGAGGCACCACCTGGATGGTTCTTCCGAGATAATCGCCACGACGTTCCTTGTCAATGACTGCCTTGTAGATACGACCTGTGGTGAGAGAATTCGCTTTCGTAGTCTGAATGCCGGTGAATCGCTCGTAGTGTCCGAGGTCGAGGTCGGTCTCCATACCATCTACCGTTACGTAGCACTCACCATGCTCATACGGGTTCAGCGTACCCGGGTCGATGTTGATGTATGGGTCAAACTTTTGGATAGTAATGTTGTAACCTCTTGCTTGAAGAAGTTTACCGATGGATGAAGATATGATTCCTTTACCCAAAGAAGAAACCACACCACCAGTTACGAAGATGTACTTTGTTTCAGCCACGATATTTATAATTTAAATTAGAATAATTTGGCTGCAAAGTTACGACATTTTTGTGAAATGAGCAAAAATATTCCTAATAAAGGGCATAGATTTATGAATTATTTATTACCTTTGTGCCCAAATTTATAAAATTAAGGTATGAAAATAAAATTTGGATTACTCGTTCTTGCGTTCCTTTCGGCTCTGACGCCTGTTTCTGCCCAGCGCAAATTGAAGAAGGTGGCGCCCGGAGAGGCATCGAAGAACAGGTTGGCTGAAATCTATGCTGACTCGCTCTTGATGTGCCGTCAGCGCATCGATTCCATGAAGATGGATTCCGGGGACAGCAGATATGCCCAGCTCTTTACGCCGCTCACCTTCTATCATGGGCCGGCAGCCCGCATGTTGCGACTCAAGCCTCAGGATGGGGTGAAGGATTCGCTCGGAACGATGCTCGACCAGACGCTGATGGAGGTATATCTCAAGCGTCCCGACCTGGTGCGCAATACTGAGTCTCATCTCAAGGAGGTGGGAGCACCGCTGGCTGCGCAGAGCAAACCGAAGAAGAATCATCCTGATATCGTAGAGCAGGTGGCTCCGAAGGCGATTGAAGTGGATGCGGCTCCGATGGACATCGTCATCACCCGTCCTAACTTCTGGACCATAGGTGGCGATTATTATCTGCAGTTCCTGCAAAACTATGTTTCTGACAACTGGTATAAGGGTGGTGAGAGCAATTATTCGGTGCTCGGAAGAGTGACGATGTTTGCCAATTACAATAACAAGCAGAAGATAAAATGGGATAATAAGGTGGAGATGCGCCTGGGTTATCAGACTTCGAAGGGTGATACGGTTCATACGCTGAAAACGAGCGATGATATGATACGATACACCGGAAAACTCGGTCTGCAGGCTTCCAGGAAGTGGTATTATACCATCCAGCTGATTGGCCAGACTCAGTTTACGCATGGTTACAAGAGTAATGACAAGACGGTTTATTCCGATTTCTTCTCGCCATTCAATCTGAACCTCTCTGTCGGTATGGATTATAATGTAGACTGGTTCAATCACCGCCTGAAGGGTAGTGCCCATCTGGCTCCTCTGGCTTTCAACTGGAAGTATGTGGGCAGAGCGTCGCTGGCTACGCGGTACGGACTGGATGAGGGGAAGCATGGCATGACCGATTACGGTTCTGAGTGTACCTTCGACCTGTCGTGGCAGATAGCGGATAATATCAAGTGGAAGACCCGTCTCTGGGGATACACCACTTACAAGCGTGCTGAAATAGAGTGGGAAAACACCATTACCTTCCAGTTTAACCGCTATATTTCTACCAACATCTTCCTCTATCCGCGTTTCGACGATGGTGTGAAGCGCAAGGATGATGATAGCTATTGGCAGTTTAAGGAATTCATGTCAGTAGGTTTCTCTTATTCATTCTAGGATAAGGTGTTGGCAGTAAACACAATAAAGGCTCGTTCCTGTTGAGGAGCGAGCCTTTGTTGTATCTGTTAGAATCTGAAGCAAACCTCGGCATCTGCCATGGAGTAATTATGCTTCGCGAGTGTCTTGTCATTGATGAGCGCATACTCGGTAAAGATAGAGATTCGCTTGCCGATGTGGAAGTTCAAACCTGCCTCATACTGGGTTCTCTGCATGTTGCTCTTGCCGTTAGGCTGATACATGTCGTAACGCGCCTTCACGTCGATACGGCTGTTCTTTGGCAGCTGAGCCAATGGGGCGATAACCAATCCATATACACCCTGTGCCTTGTCGCCAATCTTCTCGTTCAGGTTGCAATTCTTGGCATCTGCATCATTGAAGTTGTTGATGCTCTTTGCGAATGCCTTTCCTGTGGAGTGGATATATTCGGAGCGAACGGTCCAGCCATCCTGCTTGTATTCGAATGAGAAGGCATAGCGGTTTTGGCTGAGCTTGCGAATGCCAGAGCGTTCCTGAATGTCGGCAGTATAGGAGGCATCATGCTCGTCGGTCCATGTTTCCTTTCTTGCATAAGAACCGGTCCATCCGAAGGCACCGATGCGCATGCCGCTTACTGGCATTACCCATACACCGCCAATCACATTCTTCTGCTGGTCAACGTCCTTGGTATTGGTTCCCTGTCCGTTGAACACACCAATCTGATAGTGCAGCAGGTTTCTGCCATTGGCATTCTTGAGGAAATCGCCCTGGAACTGAAGACCGATGTCACGGCCGTTGGATGCATGTTCTCCGGCACGGTCGCTGAAACCGGCCAGCTTGCTCACGTTCTGTGAATATCCCATGAAGCCCTGGTCGATAGGGTGCATCGGATTCTCAAAGGTGAACGGGTTCTTGAACTGACCGATCTTCACCTTGAAGTATTCATATTTCTGCCATTCAGCAAACAAATCCACCATTCTCGGACTGGAACCGAGGGTAGAGGTGTTGCCGTTGAACTGAATCTGAGTTTTCCAGTAGAAGTCGCCTGCTATGCGACCTTCGAGAGAGATACGCGCCATACGGATGTTGAATGAGTTGGATTCAGCATCTTTCTGTCCGCTGTACTGATACTGGGTCATTCCATACCCCGACAATTTCACGTTGCTCAACCATGATGGTATTTCGATGGTCTGCTTCTGCTGGGCGCTGGCTGAGACCGAAGCTGCAGCCATGAGCGCCATGATGATGGTTTTCTTCATCTTGTTTCTATTTTGATTTCTAGGTTTATCTCTTTTCGAGCAATACCACGTTCTCTACGTGAGGGGTATGAGGGAACATATCCACCGGCTGTACGGCAGCTACCTTATACTCCGCATCCATCAGCTGCAGGTCGCGAGCCTGGGTTGCCGGGTTGCAGCTTACGTATACGATGCGCTTTGGTGCTGCATTCAGAATGACGTTTATTACGTCTGGGTGCATTCCGGCACGTGGTGGGTCGGTGATGATGACGTCAGGTCGACCGTGCTGTGCGATGAAATCGTTGGTCAGGATATCCTTCATGTCGCCTGCATAGAAGAGGGTGTTCTCGATGTTGTTCACCTGAGAATTCACCTTGGCATCCTCTATGGCCTCTGGCACGTACTCGATACCGATTACCTTCTTTGCCTTGTGAGCCACGAAGTTGGCGATGGTTCCGGTGCCGGTATAGAGGTCGTAAACCAGCTCATCTCCGGTAAGGTTGGCAAACTCGCGGGCCACGCAGTAGAGGTGGTAAGCCTGCTCGGTATTGGTCTGGTAGAAACTCTTAGGACCCACCTTGAACTTCAGGTCTTCCATCAGTTCGTAGATATGGTCGTTGCCCTTGAAGAGGCTGAGTTCCAGGTCGTTGATGGTATCGTTTCCCTTCTGGTTATCCACGTACATGAGCGATGTAATCTGAGGGAACTTGTCAGCCACCTGCTGCATCAGCTCCAATGCTCTCTGCTCATCGCCCTCCTCATCGTAGTGGAACTGGAAGACGAGCATCCACTCTCCGGTGTTCGAATTACGGATCATCATGTTGCGGAGCAAACCGTGCTGCTCACGCAGGTCGTAGAAGGTATAGTCGTGAGAATCAGCATATTCGAATACGAAGTTGCGGATTTCGTTGCAGAGGTCATCCATCAGCCAGCACTTCTTGATAGGATAAATCTTGTCGAAGGCTCCGGTGATATGGAAACCGATGGCGTTCTGGGCGTGGCGCTCCTTGAGCGATGTTACGGTTTCATCCTCTTTCTGAGGGAGCTGAGCCAGTTCCTCGGCGGTGAACCATCGCTTGTTGCTGCATCCGAACTCTATCTTGTTGCGGTACTCCTGAGTCTTCACGCTGCCCATGATAGGGCGGAACTCAGGTAGTTCAATCTTTCCGATGCGGGTGAGCTGGTCTTCCACCTGCTTCTGCTTAGCCTTGATCTGCTCCTCGTAAGGCAGGTTCTGCCATTTGCATCCGCCGCAGATGCCGAAGTGCTCGCACATAGGCTCCTGACGCACCTCGCTCTTCTTGATGAAGCGAACCACCTTGGCTTCGCAATACTTATGTTTCTTCTTTACTACCTGCAAGTCGACAACATCTCCTGGCACACAGAAAGGTACGAAGATGACCTGTTCATCTACGCGTGTGATACACTTACCCTCGGCTGCTACAGCCTCGATGGTGATGTTCTCTAACAGAGGTAATGGTTTACGTTTTCTTGCCATAATAATGTTTTGTATTTTTTTATGGGTGCAAAGATACTGCAATTTTATGAGAAATGCAAGAGTTGTCCCAAATTATTTGCGAGTAAAGGTAAAAAGGCGTTTAAAGGTAAAAAAGTAAAAAGGTAAAAAAGTAAAAAAAATGTGGGGCGATAACAAAAGTAACAAAAGTAACAGGTAATATTCGGTGGTTGTAAAGGGATGAAATGTGAATGTGAATGTGAATTTGAAATGTAAGTGAAGAAAACGGACTGTCATGTGTATCCTTTTGTCAAGGCTGTTTATTGATGATTTTTGATAGTATATATTTTAATTGTACGTACGCGCGTACCTTATTATATTAGAATTAAATGATATTAATATCATTACATGCATTCTTTTTTCTTCATTTACATTTCAAATTCACATTCACATTCACATTTTTACATCAGAGGTCACCTGTTACTTTTGTTACTTTTGTTATCGCCTCACAATCCTTTTACCTTTAAATTGCGTCCCGACGTAGCCATCGCTACGTCGTGATGCAGTTTCAGATGCATCGGGAGGAGGTAAAAAACATCAGAATGCAGGCTGCAATCCCGAGAGACGCACTTTCAGATTCGTCAAATATCTTTCTATCGTATACGGGATTGTTAATTTTCTGCCCGTGTGTGCGTCAACAGTATAAAATGTAATCTCGGGATAGCAAAAAAGCGTATAAAAGTTTGGTAGTATCAAATAAAAATCGTATCTTTGCATTACAATTAATAATTAACAACGTTAAACGGAATAAAATATTATACCTATAACAATTATGAACGAAAAAAGAGTTTATACATTCGGAAACGGAAAAGCAGAAGGCAATGCCCAAATGCGAGAAGTACTTGGTGGTAAAGGCGCAAACCTTGCCGAAATGAACCTGATTGGTGTACCAGTTCCTCCAGGTTTCACCATTACTACAGACACTTGTAATGAATATTATGAAGTGGGTGAGGAAAAAATCAAAGAACTTCTTCAGGACGAAGTGAAGGCTGCTGTGGCTCATACTGAGGCATTGATGAACAGCAAGTTCGGTTCTGTAGAGAATCCACTCCTCGTATCAGTACGCTCAGGTGCACGCGCATCTATGCCTGGTATGATGGATACTATCCTCAACCTCGGTTTGAATGACGAAGTAGCTGAGGGATTGGTCAAGAAGACCGGTAACCCTCATTTCGTATACGATTCATATCGCCGTTTCGTACAGATGTACGGTGACGTCGTTATGGGATTGAAGCCTGTAAACAAGGAAGATATCGACCCATTTGAGGCTATCATCGAAAAGGTGAAGGAAGAGCAGGGCGTTACACTTGACAAGGACCTCTCTGTAGAGTCGCTCAAGAAGCTCGTTGAACTCTTCAAGGCTGCCATCAAGGAGCAGACCGGTCAGGATTTCCCTACCAACCCAATCGATCAGCTTTGGGGCGCTATCTGCGCTGTGTTCCGTTCTTGGATGAACGAGCGTGCTATCCTCTACCGCAAGATGGAAGGTATTCCTGATGAGTGGGGTACTGCCGTATCTGTCATGGCGATGGTATTCGGTAACATGGGCGATACATCTGCTACAGGTGTTTGCTTCTCACGTGACGCTGGTAATGGTGAGAATCTCTTCAATGGTGAGTATCTTATCAATGCACAGGGTGAGGACGTGGTAGCTGGTATCCGTACTCCGCAGCAGATTACAAAGATTGGTTCTCAGCGCTGGGCTGAGCGTGCCGGTATCTCTGAAGAGGAGCGTGCTGCCAAGTATCCTTCTATGGAAGAGGCTATGCCTGAACTCTATAAGGAACTCGACGCGCTGCAGGATAAGCTGGAGCACCACTATCACGATATGCAGGATATGGAGTTCACCGTACAGGAAGGCAAACTCTGGTTCCTCCAGACACGTAACGGTAAGCGTACAGGTACCGCTATGGTGAAGATTGCCATGGATCTCCTCCACGAGGGTATGATTGATGAGAAGACTGCTATCCTGCGCTGTGAGCCTCAGAAACTTGATGAGCTTTTGCATCCAGTATTCGATAAGCTGGCTCTCTCTAAGGCTAAGGTCATCACACAGGGTCTCCCTGCATCTCCAGGTGCTGCCTGCGGTCAGATTGTATTCCACGCTGACGATGCTCAGGAGTGGCATGAGGACGGCAAGAAGGTTATCATGGTTCGTATCGAGACTTCTCCTGAAGACCTCGCTGGTATGTCAGCTGCCGAGGGTATCCTTACCGCTCGTGGTGGTATGACTTCTCACGCTGCCGTTGTGGCTCGTGGTATGGGTAAGTGCTGTGTATCAGGCGCCGGCTCTATCAACGTTGACTACAAGACTAAGACTGTAGAGATTGAGGGCGTAGTTTACAAGGAGGGTGATTACATCTCTCTGAACGGTACTACAGGTCAGGTTTACGCAGGACAGATTGAGACAAAGGCTGCAGAACTTTCAGGCGACTTCAAGGAGCTGATGGACCTCTGCGACAAATATACAAAGATGGAAATCCGTACCAATGCGGATACTCCACACGATGCTGAGGTAGCCCGTGCATTCGGTGCCAAGGGTATCGGTCTGACACGTACAGAGCACATGTTCTTCGATGATCAGAAGATTGTAGCTATGCGTGAGATGATTCTGGCAGCCTCTGTTGAGGGTCGTGAGAAGGCACTTGCCAAGCTCCTCCCATATCAGAAGGCTGACTTCTATGGAATTCTCAAGGCAATGGATGGCTGCCACGTGAACATCCGCTTGCTCGATCCACCTCTCCACGAGTTCGTACCTCACGATTTGGCTGGTCAGCAGACCATGGCTAAGGAGATGGGCGTAAGCGTAGAGGAAATCCAGAAGCGTGTAAACTCTCTGGCAGAGAACAACCCAATGCTCGGTCATCGCGGTTGCCGTCTCGGTATCACATTCCCAGAGATTACAGCCATGCAGACCCGTGCCATCCTCGGTGCAGCCTGCGAGTTGAAGAAGGAAGGTTACAACCCATGTCCTGAAATCATGGTTCCGCTCATCGGTACCGTTCAGGAGCTTAAGCAGCAGAAGTCTATCATCCTCGCTACTTCTAAGGAGGTATTCGCTGAGTACGGCGTAGAGGTAGAATTTGAGATTGGTACCATGATTGAGATTCCTCGTGCTGCCCTTACAGCAGGTCAGATTGCAGAGGAGGCTCAGTACTTCTCATTCGGTACTAACGACTTGACACAGATGACCTTCGGTTACTCTCGTGACGACATTGCTTCCTTCCTCCCTGCATACATGGAGAAGAAGATTCTGAAGGTTGACCCATTCCAGGTTCTCGACCAGGAGGGTGTTGGTCAGCTCATCAAGATGGCAGTAGAGAATGGTCGTGCTACCCGTCCTAACCTCCGCACAGGTATCTGCGGTGAGCATGGTGGTGAGCCTTCATCAGTTAAGTTCTGCGCTAAGGTTGGCATGAACTATGCTTCATGCTCTCCATTCCGCGTGCCAATCGCCAGACTTGCTGCGGCGCAGGCTGCTGTAGAGGAATAACAACAGATAGTTGTAAATCAGTAGGTTAAGAGGAAAGTCCTTATTTTAAGGGCTTTCCTCTTAATTCGTTTGTGTCAATAGTATCGCTAAAATGATACAAATGATACTCTTTGTTTAGAAATGTTTTTGAGAAATTTATATTGATGTTTAGAACGTGTTTAGAAGAATATGGCAACTTTTAAAGTAGTAGTACAGAAGCAGAGAAATGACGGATTCTATGCCGTATATATAAGAGTTACGCACAACCGTGGCGTAAAGTATTTGAGAACAGATAAGATTGTTGACGCAAAAGGCATCAATAAGAAGAACAAAGAGGTTAAAGACCCTTTTGTCCTTCAAGCCTGTTCTAATAAAATTGCCCATTTTGCAGAAATGCTGAATAAGGTAGAGATAAGGAAATGGGATATCCATGATGTAGTGGCTTATCTGGAGAAAGGTACTGATGATGTATGCTTCTCTGACTATGCAAGAAAATATCACGATGATATGTATAACAGTGGTCACGAGCGAAATGCTCGTAACTATGAACTGGCATACCAACATCTTGAAAGATACACCGGAACCAACAAACTGATGTTCTCACAGCTCACTTCTCATCTTATAAATGGATGGATCAAGTCACTGGAAAAGACAGCCAGAGCTAAAGAGATGTACCCGGTTTGCATAAGACAGATATTCAAACAAGCATTGATTGACTTCAACGACTATGACAATGGTGTTATTCGTATAACAACCAATCCCTGGATGAAGATAAAAATACCGAAAGCAGATGTTCCGGAGAAGAAGGCTATCACCATGGAGGAAGCCAGAGAATTTTTCTCTGCCCCACTCCCGGAGAGCGACAGAAAAATTCCTCTTACTGAGTTGGGACGAGACGTAGCCATGATGGTCATGTGTCTTGCCGGAATGAATACGGTAGATATCTACCTACTCAAAAAGGAAGACTATAAGGATGGCATCATAGCTTATGAGCGTGCAAAAACAAAGAATGCTAGAAATGATAATGCTTACATCGAAATGAGAGTTCCTGGTATATTGTTTCCGATATTTGACAAGTATATGGATAAAACGTCTTCTCCATATCTTTTTGATTTTCATCAGCGCATGTCAACAAGTGACAGTTTCAACGCTAATGTTAATGTAGGAATACGTCAGATTTGCGAGAAATCGCTAGGATTGGCTCATGGCAAGACTTATTGTGTCTATACATTTCGCCATACATGGGCAACTGTTGCGCAAAATGAGTGTGGTGCTTCCTTATCTGATGTAGGTTTTGCAATGAACCATTCTGATAAAAATCGGGTTACACGTACTTATGTAAAGATAGATTTTTCTCCTGCCTGGAAATTAAACGAGAAGGTAATAAATAAGATATTCTTTACAGAAGATAAAACTACCCGACATAACCAAGAGGAGAAGGATTCAAGGCAGTTTACCAGATTTTCATATAAGCAACTCATTAAGGGTACTTTGTATTTTAGAGGCAAGGTACTTGCTCAGGTTGAAGATGTTGGATATAATAATGTGAATGAAATTATTAATGAATTGATGTCACGGATTCCAGAAACAATACCGTCAAAGACGTTAGTTCAGATTCGTATTGAAAATAAGGATAAAAACGAGACACAGGATTATACAAGAGAGGTTAAATAAAATAGGGATGGATTTTGGTCCACCCCTATCAGGATTATTTTTATAACCGACTACTCGGTAACAATGTTACAACCAGTGATGCCATCTGTTGCGAGTTGTGCTTTAATTTTATCGACGGTAGCCGAGCTGCAGCCTACCATTCTGATGGTTTTAAGGGAGCTGCAGCCGTAGAACATTACGCCCATGTCGGTGACGTTGCTCGTGTTGAAGTGGCTTAAGTCCAAGGTGGTGAGGGAACTGCAGCCACTGAACATGTGTTGCATGGTGGTGACGTTGCTCGTGTTGAAGTGGCTTAAGTCCAAGGACGTGAGCCTGCTGCAGCCACTGAACATGCTTTCCATATTGGTGACGTTGCTCGTGTTCCAGCCACTTAAGTCCAAAGACGTGAGGGAGCTACAGCCGCCGAACATGTTGTCCATGATGGTGACGTTGCTCGTGTTCCAGCCACTTAAGTCCAAAGACGTGAGGGAACTGCAGCTGCAGAACATATTCCACATGATGGTGACGTTGCTCGTATTGAAGTGACTTACATCCAAGGTCGTGAGGTTCTTGCAGTTGCCGAACATGCTGTTCATGTTGGTGACATTGCTCGTGTTCCAGCCACTTAAGTCCAAAGACGTGAGGGAACTGCAGGCGTAGAACATGTAGTTCATGTCGGTAACACCATCGAACTTAGAAACCGGTATACTCCAAATACCACTAGCATCAGGGGTTATTCTGTACTGAGTGCCGTTTCGCCCCCCCCACTTTATAGGTGAATGTTCCAGTGGCGGTGCCAGTGATGACCTTCTCTAAAGGGGCGATTCCCTTTTCATTCCAAGGAGAGACCTTTACATTCAACACCATCTCCTTACCGCTGATGAGCTGTTTGCCAGTCTCATCCTGTCCAGCTCCATCGGAGAAGTCTACGGTGTAGGTATAGTGTTTGCCCATCTCCCAGTTGGTGTTCAAACCGATGTATGCCCAGCCGTCACGGATAACTTTACCGCCCTGCATCGTGATATTCACCTTCAAGGCAAGGTATGCCTTTTCAGAAGCTTTCTCTGACTTCTCCAGCTGCTGTGGGAGAAGCATGAAGGCTACATTGGCTTCATCGAGGGTTGACACGCTACTGGTCAATGCTGTAGCGGTGCTCCAGGTGGTTTCGTAGCTGCCAACATCTGCTGTTGCATCTGAAAGGGTCCAGCTGGCGGCACTGTTTGCTATCGATGGGAACGTGAAGGTTCCCTTCGTCTTCACATTGCCCAACTTTACACCTGTTACCTTCACGGTATACGCTGTATTGCTATTCTTGGCGGCTACACTGATCTCGGTAAGGGCATGTTGGAAGTTCAGCTCTACCCCAGTGGTGCCATTGGTAGCGTTATTACCGGTGGATTTTGCATACACGAAGTCCTTCTGGGCGGCTGCGGTTTCAAATGGCACGAAGTCTGTCAGAGTTTGTGCGTCCTTGTCAATCTGGAAAGTGCCATTTTTCCCTGGTGCTGCCGGTGCGTAGCCGTAGAGGTGCAAATCACCTTCTACAGGCCAGAAGAACTTACCGGCTGCTGTGGTCCAGCTGCTGCCGTTGTCAGAGGTGGTATACAATACATTATTCATGTAGTTTGCCTCTCCTGTCTGGAAGGCATTCACCTTAAACTCACCAAGGTTGGTAATCTTGGTTTCGACTGCTCTAGTGTCTTTTACATCACCCACGATTATGGCGGTCAAGCCAATTTCGTTACCGGACAATGGACTACTACCAGCCAACTCGTCCTGGCTACAAGATGTGGCAGCAAGCAGACAGGCTGCTGCCATCATAAATAAACCTTTCTTTTTCATAAATGCTTTTTTCTGTTTATATTAATGTAATTATGATTTGCGAGTGCAAAAGTAAGGCTTTTTA
>OOBT01000608.1_pt1 | contig 22094 bp, 14 predicted proteins | sample 1671551 | NCBI WGS metagenome assembly OOBT01 (sample SAMN06348168, study PRJEB24527) | human gut metagenome | reverse complement strand
CTTAATATAAGTTATTGATTTACAGACGATTAAATATTAATTTAACGCAGTATTGTTATATTTTACACCTTATTATTATATATTTGAATATTCAGATAGAGTCTCGTTCATGCGCTGCTCCAGGTCACGCAAACCGTTGACCTCTACCATTGCCAGAAGGTGGCGGCTCTGGTTGCGTAGGCACAAAAAGCCCCCGATGCGTCACGCACCAGGGGCTCGAAAATCTTTTAACTATGTTTCCTATCATTATATGAAAGCTGTCGTGTTTTAAATCACGGCTCTCTGTAATTCTTTAGCAATTTGATGAAGGCATTCCAAAATCTGCTGCTTGCGCTTCTGGCTAGGCTCATGCTTACCCATGGCATACTGACGCATAAGTGATGCATTGATGCCTGCCTTTTTAGCCACTCCGCTCATATTGAGATATGAGTAGTAATCGAAGAACGAGCCGATGTCAAACCGGAACACGAACTCCAGCTCGGGCATCTGCTTGCCCTCTTCCTCAAGAAGCTCCTTGATTTCCTTCTGTGCCACATACATATCCTCAATAGCTTGCTTGGCGGTGTTGCCATACCCAGTAAGTCCAAAGTTTGGAAGCTTCTCAACCATGAAGCAAGAGAAGTTCTTCTCCTGCTTACCTTTCTCAACCTGTATCGTTACTTTTGTTGCCATACTTTTTAATCAATTAAAAAGAGACCTTAAAACTAACCACCCCATCCGTCTCAACGAACTTAGTCAACTAGAGAAAAATTGCCGGGCTTAAAGCCCGAGCAATCTTTCTAGAATACTGTCGTAAGTCTTTTGAGCGACTTCCCGACTGCCGTGTCGTGGAACCGGACATTTAAGTCCTGTAATAGGACTGTACCAAACATCGTGATTTCCACCATGCCGAACAACGAAGCATCCCGCTCGGTTCAGCTGTCTAACTAGTTGACTAGTTTTCATTTAATGAAAGGAGTTTAATTAATTAAAAGATCTCTTTGTCTGAAAGACGATGCAAAGATAACAAAAAAGTTATATGCTACCAAACAAAAAGATAACTTTTTTGTTATGTATAGTAAGATTTAACATTTGGGTACAAAAAAGCCCCCGATGCGTCACGCACCAGGGGCTTAAAGAGTTCATTTAATTACTTTATGAAACACAACCATCAAAAGACGGTTGCTTGTAAATCCGCTTTAATATTGCCCATACAGGCGTTGAGCCGTTGGTATGTTTTCTCTCCAGCGGTCTTGACTCCACTTACATACTGGCGCATGAGCGATGGGTTGATGCCTGCCCGTCATACTTATATGTAAACGTCAAGTCTTGCAAGTCCTTATTATCAGGATCATCATCCCTGCATTCCTGAAGAGCCTTCATAAAATCAGCCTTTGCCTCCTCAGCGGTAGCCCCATCGCCATCGATGACGGCATAGTTGCCCAGTGGCTCATTATTGTAACAAGAGTAACCGCCATCACCATATTCTAAAATCAGCACTACTTTCTTTGCCATATATCTTATTTATTTAAATTCCCTACAAAAAGAGTTCTCCACCTCTATCTCAAAGTTTGGCGATTTACAGATGTACACACAACATAGAATCAGTTCCGTGAACGCCAGCGTTTACTGCTTGCAAATATAGACATAATATCTGAAATTACCAAACTATTCATCATATTTTTTAAAAGCCTCGTTCATGCGCTGCTCCAGGTCTCGTAAGCCGGGGACCTCTACCATTGCCAGCAGATGGCGAGTTTGGTTGCGAACATAGACCATGCATTTAAAAAGCACACTAACCTGCCTTGTCAGTTTCTCGTTTTTACGCCTAACAGCCTCTAGCTGCATCGCCTTATCCTTTAAAGAAGGCATCTTTTTGAGTTTCTTCTTTGTTTTCTTCAACTCCGCTCCCTGCTTTTCCAGGGCAGCAGACAGTTCTTCCACTTCCTTGCGAAGCTCCATGTTCTCTTCAACCTTGCGGTCGTAGCCCTTAACGATGAACATCATCTGATGCTCAAAAGGTATATCATCATTTATTCTTTCCATAACTTTTCCTTTTGTTATGCAAAGGTAATCATAATTTTGCAGATGGCAAAACTATTGGGTTTTGAAAATGTTAATTTCAAAGGTATTTCGAAAAAACAACTTGTTTAACAGAAAAATGGGTAACTTTGCAGCGCAGTTTAATTGTATTAGTTTTTTGAAAATATCAATTTTATATTTGGTAAAGCAATGGGTTGTCTGGGAAGATGGCTCATTGCATAATATCGTTTTTTCTCGTTTTGAACACTAAGTAAACAGTTTTGTGGTTTTAGTCATAAGGTGAGGTCTCCCTCACCTTATTTTTTTTTACTCATCGTCTGCCATGCCTGACATGGTGGCTGACGATATCTTCAGCCTGCTGTTCCTGGCTTTCATTGTCGCCCTGTTTCTGATCGGCAACAAAATTTTCCTGACTATCCACTATTCCATTTCCATCGGAGTCGATGTTGATGGGGGTGGCTGAGCGCATATCGATATCTTTACTTAGCTGTGGTTTTATACCTGATATGCGTGATTCTACCAATATCTGTGAAACACTTGCTGAGACTAAAACATCTCTTGCATAATCCGGGTCATTGCGCAGTCTCTTCTTCCAGATAGCACTCTGCTGTGGAACGGTAACGTTAAAACGATTTTCCTGCCCGAGCATATTGGCTCCTACAAGGGAAATCAACTCTTCCTTAACCAAAGCATTGTATTTGGTATTTCGGGCTTCTTTCTGTCTTGTACTACGGATGAGTCCTTCAGCCAGATCTCTATAGAAATCATCTTCCTTATCATACTGGTCCTGGCTGCCAATATGGATGATATTCTCTTTACTGTTGTAGGATGCGAGGTTAGGCTTACCGTCTTTGACAATAGCAGAACTCCATCTATCAGGCTGCAACAGACGAGGAAGTCGGTTTTCCTTCTGATTCTCCTGTTCCTCAGAAAGCAGCTCATTCTTCAGGGATGCATATTCCAGCGGATAGCGGAAGGCATAGTTGGTCTGTTCTATATTATAGACGTTCACGATTCCACGCTTTTCGATGAGAGGGAAACTTTTGGCGTCCTTTTTGACAAGGAGCTTCTTACGTTTCAAGTCCTCTTCTGTCAGGTATACCGGCATAAAGAAACCATTCTTCTCCGTGTCGAGGGCAAGAACAAAGGCATGTATTCCCTGATACTCTTTTTTGTTGAGGCTGGTTGGCATACTTCTTCTGTTGTTGGTAAGAGGAAGCTTCTCGTAGGTTTGCTGCAAAGCCAGTTTCTCTGATAGCAACTTGCCATATTGGAGATAGACTTCTCTTTGCTTTATATCTGGAGTATGCCAGCGACCATATCCTTCTGTAGATGAAATAGAAGATTCTTCATTTACGTTCTTTTCTTCCTCATCGTTAAGTGCAGAAGCATGCATTTCAACCTCTTTCATGGATTTTTCTATATCCTTATCAACGATGTCTGCCTCGCCCTTTGAAACATTGGTGCCAACGTTTAAAGAATTATTCTGCTCCATACTTAATGGTTTTGGAACGGAATGAAGAAGCTTATTCAAACGGTCAAAGCGTGCCTTCTTCTCTAAATCTACCTTTCCAGGATTAATTCTATAGGCTTCCACCAGACGTTTCAGTTCAAGAGTATAGGCTAGAGAAGCAGCATTCCATTCAGCCTTATACTGGTTGGCAAAGTCTTCATCTGCCGGATGATTTGCATATTGATTATACGCCTGTTCTGACTGCCATTCTTGTCTGCAAAGGCTCTTGATTCTTGTATTTTCAGGAAGTTTATCGATGTTCCCGGAATGGATATCTTCTCCCATGGTCATGGAATCCACATAATCTTTCATCAAGGGAACAATAAGTTCCTTCTCTAATTCCTTTTGCTCAATGATACCATTGATAACAAGACTGTTCTTCATCTTCTGAAGATCATCCTGGCTGAGTTCTACATGATGATTGCTTGACAGGGCAAACAATTCCCCTTGCTTATCCACCAGTATGCTATCAATGTCAACACCCTTGTCTGTATGGAATAGAGAAATACTGCGAGGTGCCTTGTAAAAGGTTTCTCCATTAGGAAGTTTGTTTCCTAATGTCTCAACCAGAGCTGCAGACAGTTTGCTGTCACGCTGTCTGTACACGCCATCATATACGACATCCAATAATGCCTTATAGTTGCAGGCATTCATATAATCGATGGTTAGGGTTTTACCCTCATTAGTGTCAGATTGTCCCTTAACAACAATTTTGGTTCCACCATAATGAATTTCCCATGATTTAGGTATGAATATGCCATTTTCCAATCCATACGCTTTCTGCTGTTCAATAGGTATTTCCCCTTCTGTGATAGCTATCGGAGATTCAAAAACGGTACGTCCAATCATATCATACTGAATTTTAGCTTCTCCGGCAAGTGCAAGTCTATCATTAAAGGTAGCTTCTTCTCTACTGGATAAAGGATGAAAGACAGTCTGAATATCGTTTTTGAACTTTTCAAAGCCGATACTCTCTTTCTTCCCGGAGATATCAGTAGGGGTATATTTTATCAATGAGAGTGTTGGCTCTTCTTTATCGCCAGTCTCTAAACCTTCTACATGGTAGATTTCTCCATTGTTGGTTTTGAAGTATCTGTCAAGAATGTCTCTTGCCTCATACTTTCTGATAACATCCAACTGATTATCCGGCAGGATATAATTCTGTGCTTTCAACTCCTTCAATTTAGCTACCTGTTCGGTTTCATTGTCTGCTACCGGAAGCCCCTTGACATATCTGCTCAAGATACCGCCTTGCCATTGTACATGATTGAAGCCTGGTCTTGCAGTAGAGCCAAAGCTTTCTATAAATGCCTTTCTGCCAGCTTCTACCGCCCATTTTTCAATTTGGGAAAGAGGCTCGCTTGTCTGTGAAAGATATGCTAATTCCTCTGGGTAGAAGAAGCGGTCTCCAGGGAATGGCTTGGGTTGCGGCGTATTTTTAATGCCACCAAAAAGCTGTCCCCATCCCTGTAGGAAACGGCTTATCATATTTTGTTTTTCCTTTTCCATAATTTTTATAAGTAAAGAGAAATAGCCTGAAAGTTTCATGCTATCTCTCTTTGGATGATTACTTGTTACGTCTTAACAGCAGGTGCAAGATGCCTAAAGCACCAGTTGCCAGAACTGCAAACACATAAAACACACGGAGTAGGGAGAGTTTAAGATGGTTGCTGCTCTGCATTTGCTCCTGCCGTCTTATTCAGTTCCCAAGGTGCTACGCTATTCACCTTACATTCCAGCTGCAACTCTCCCTTGAACACGTCTAGCTGGAGGTCGCCATGTACCTCTACATATTTATCTGCTGCCAGATACTCTTCATGGATAGGGGAGAGATTGATGAAACTTACCCAGGTAAACTCATAGTTCTCGCCATTCTTATCAGAAGAGAAGGCTGAGAAAGACTGCATAGGCTTACCTTTCTTGCTGTTGAAATCCTTGACACCTTTCTTCGAAATCTTGCCTCTGAACTCCATGCTGCCCACAAGGCGGTCTGGAGTAGTGGAGTCGTTAATCTCGATGTTGGTGTCTGTACGGAGATTCAGATAAGTATTGTTGTCGTGCTTTCTGATATAAAGCACACCGGAAACGGTTACTCTTCTTCCGGCAGAATAGTTGGCTGCACTTTGGGCATTGCCTGGTGCAGAAACAGAAATATACTGCTCTTTTACTGTACCATCCTTACCTTCGAAAGGTACCATCATGGAAAAGGAAATAAACTTTTCTCCTTCCTTACTTGTTTTCTCTTCTGCGGAACTGGTAATCACTCCACAGGTTGTTACATTACACTTGATCATAATTTATCATTTTAAATATTATTGATTAATTTTTCTTTTAAGCAAGACGCTGGCTCTGCTGCTGGCTCTGCTCTGGACTTTCCGCATCGAACATCATACTGGCATTTGCCTGTATTTTCTGTACGTCGCTTCGGCTCATTTTCACTATATTGTTTTCTTCTGACTCTTCCACCTTTGGTGCTTCGCTGTGAGCCAGTTCTTCGGCTTCGGCTTGTTCTTCGCTTCTCATCTTCAAGCCCAGAGTGAGAGCAGCAGAGAATAGGGATGAAATCAGGCTGGAGATGATATCCTGACCACCACCTAGTGTTTCACCATTCTGCTGCATCATATAGCTCAACCATTTCGTAGGGTCGTTGGAATTAGTGATGGAAGCTAGCAGTGACATATTACTGTCTTGCAGCAGATTCGTCTGCTGTGACGGCTGATTATTCAATGCCATACTGCCTCGTGCTTCTGCAAGATAGTCTTTGCCGTTCCGGTTGAGTGGGGTCTGTAGATTTCCTCTGACTTCTATCTCTGCAAGATAGTTTTTCGGATCAAACTTTTCCCACGCTCCATTCTGATTCTGAACACTGGTTTCAAAATGCAGATGGGGACCGGTACTTCTTCCAGTATTTCCCGACATACCCAATTGCTGACCGGCATTCACGATATCGCCCTTTTTTACGTCTATCTGGCTCAGATGCATATAGGTGGCACGTATGTTGGTACCATCCTGTCGGTTATATTCCACCGTAATCATATTACCGGCTGCCCCATTATTGTGCTCCACATCGACAACCTTTCCGTTGTCTTCCGTTGCGGCTACAGGGAAATACTTACCCATGGTGGACAGATCCAGTCCACCATGGAAATGACCAGGACGTGATTCATGAAACTGCCCTGTTACCTTCACCTGGGCAAGGTCTATCGGCAAAGCCCAGTTTCCCTGAAGAGGATTCAGCAACTGCTTGGAAGAGGCAGAGGTTGGAGTGGAAGGGGCTTTGCCGTTTCTCATATATCCAATCTCTACGCCTCGCTGCCGGGCTTGCTCCAATGCCATCTGGTCATATTTATATAACTGGTTCTCACCGATAAGATTGATGAGCTTCTGGGCATAGGTCTTGTCTGAGGCATAACCGGCTGCCCTGATTTGGATAGCCCAGTTCTGATAGTCGGTAGAGGAGTAGTTGAAACAGTTTCTGTAACGTGAAGCCATCAGTACTTTTGAATGGTTCTCCACGCTTTCCTCTACACTGCCATAAACCCTGAATGCTTCCGGATAGTTGTGGTCATCCACCTTCATAACGGTGGGACCTTTCCAGCTGCTACCGGCTTTCACACCGAAATAATTATTGTAGTTGGCTGCCAGATCGGATTTTCCATGACCGCTTTCCAATGCCATCTGCTGCAGGGTGATAGAGGCAGGAATGCCGTATTTAATCTGTTGGTCTATTGCCAACTGGGCATATTTCTCATAAAAGTTCTGTTGTGACATTCTTCTTTAGTGTTTAAAGAGTGCGCCTTCCGGCACACTCTTATATATTATATTCCTCGCCCCTTATGGGAAGCTTGCTCTACCTTATTTTCCTTCTCCTGTTCAGGGGCAGGGGAGTCCGGCTTTACAGTTTCTTCTGTTTTCTCAGAGGCTTGTTGCTTGACATCATTCTTCACTTCTTTCTTGATGAAAGGCTCAAAGATGACAGCAGCCAGGCGTTGCTTGTAGTCACTCATATCTTCTGCAAGCCACATCTTATTCCACTGTGCCTTGGAAACCGAGGCATGCATACGTTCTCCATTCACGGTGGCAAAGATAATGTGTTGCTTCGGATCGTTGTGCTTTGCCGTAATACAAATACGATCAATCTTGGCATCGCCGATATTTACCTTTCTAGGGGTTATGACATCCACCCTGGCATCCGGATGCTTGGTTCCCAGCTCATAATACTTCTTTGCTAAAGCGTTGTGAACAACTGCACTGTTCTCACTCTTCAGGGAGGAATAGAACTGGTTGACATGCTCTTTGTTCGGATATACGGCAAATGCCGGCTCGTTTTCAGCCTTGATGAAGAACGCATAACGTCCCATATCGTCCGGCAGAGCCTCGAAAGTGGTAATCTTGACTTCCTTCTTTGGGGCAAACTTGTCCTTCAAGTCAACGGTTTGTTGGGTGAGCAATTCATATTGCTTCAGTTTACTGACAGTCACCTCTTTACCCTTGTAATAGTCGTTTAACTCATGAAGGCTCAATCCACCACCGGCATTATAGAAGCTCACTTCCTTTACTCCCATTTTACCAAGGGCAGTAAGGATTCTCTTCTTGCTCATTCCCGGTACTTCATTGTTTACCTGAAGGGAAGCTCCAGCTGGCAGGATGATATCTGCAGTCTTATGCTTCTTATCTAATACAACAACCATTTCCTTGGTTTCCATAGATGGAAGCTTTGCCAAAGAGGAACTGATGCTGAAACGCTCAGGATTCTCGGTGAGAATTTTTCCCGGCATCTGACCACGGATAGCCTTGTAGTCCACCTTACGCTTGGCGAGGATGCTATCGATGGTTTCTACTGCATTGTTCACATCACGCTCTAACACTCCCAACATCTTCGGATTCTCTGTCAGTTCTCGCTGCCAGTAAGGAACCAATTTTTCGCTTTCCTTGGAAAGGATGGCTGGAAGTCCCTGGCGTGTCATCAGCACTCCTGCAGCCAACTCCTGTACCAATTTCTCATGCTTGGCATCGTCTTCTGGAAGGAAACTGTTTCTGCCGGAACGGTCAAGACGGTTTTCTGAGCCTACAGCTGCAACTACAGCTCGGTAGATATCATTTGCCTTATACAGGGTGGCATGATTCTCATCGGCTGTTTTCTCACTCATACCACTGACAACGATTTTGTCATCTACCTTATCATATTTGGCATCCTGGACAACCATAATACGCTCATATTTCATGCCACTCTGATCGGCAACAGCCTTTGCGGTGGAGTAGGCTTTGTTGAGAATAGCAGTATTATCCTGCACAGGAATGCTTACCTTTTTTCCCTTCAGGTTGTCATTGATGCTAACGCGGTTACCAGCTCGGATAATTTTAGGAAGATACGTGTCAAGATGCTGGCTAGGGAAGGAAACTAAATCCACTTTCTTTCCATCCATCTTCTTTTTTTCAACTTCCAAGTTGAGAATTTTTGCCACATCTGAGGCTTTTTCCCCATAAATTTCATAGTAATCCCTAGTCTTGTTAAGAACTACTATATCAGGATGTTTTTTCTGATAGTCGTTATACTGCTGTAACACAGATATAGTTTTCTCTTCTGCCTTCACGAATGGTGCCCCCTTTGTCTTCACTAAATTGCCATAGGCTTCGTGATCCTTAGCATTCATAATGGTCTGGTCGACATTATAGATATGCTGCTCCACTCTTGATGCATGTTTGGCATAGAAACTCTTCTCTTCATCGGAGAGTGTGTCATATTTCTTCTGGGTGATGATATCATCATGGTTCATCATGTTCTGGTAGTCCCAGTTGACCCAGTTGAATCTCAAACTCTCCTCGTTTCTTTTTACCGGCAGATTATTTTCTGCTGCCGATTTATAAAAAGTATAGACGTTGGTCTTATACTTGTTGGCATCCGTGTTGAGAGTCATCATAATGTTGTTATAGGCTGTAACAGGAGTATGGGAATGGATAAACTCAGCCGGCTGACGCTGGGCACGATTCATCCAGACTCCATTTTTCTCGGAAGCAAGACCGAGGGCTGCAAAGAGCAGGGCAGCATGGCTTACTGGTTTTTTCTCCTCTTCTTTCTTTGCCTGTTCCTCTTGCTTCTTCTGCTGTTGCTTCTGCTCAGCATCCTTCTGTTTCTCCTCATCGTGATACTTCTGGTGCTGCTGTTCCTCGGCAATAGACTTAGCTTTCTGCTCTGCCTCTTCCATCGACATGCCTTCAGCTACAAACTGCTTTGCCATGCCAGCAACATCGGTCTCAATATTGCTGTCCTCACGAGGAACTTTTACCTGGTTGTCTTCGTCAAGAGACTCGGCTTCTTCCTCTTCTTCCATAGCCTGGTATTCTTCATTCTCCTGGAGGCTTTCATTGATGGCTTCCAGATTGGCATCAAGTGTCTGATTGACATCATAGTCGAATGTATACTGTAAGTCCATGCCTTCAGAGGTCATCTTGCCAACTTCTATCTGGTTGCTTTCTGCGTTATACTGAAAGTCTAGTACTTCTCTGTTTGGCATGGTGAAAGCAGGTATCTGAGCCTTGATACCGGAGAACTGCTTGGCAACACTCTCATAGGCTACTTTTTTCACATCCTCAGAGGCATCCTGGTCCAAGCCATAGCGGTCTATATTGTCAAGAACCTCTTCTTTTGTCACCTTACGCATGAGGTCATAGGTTCCACCTACACTGCCGTTATACACTACGGCGTAGTTGTCATCCTCATCGAGGATATCATCACCGCTATACTTTTTGGCATTTTTGAAGGTGTTACTCTGCTCCATCGCATCGCCCTGGTCATACATCTGGGCTTGCTGAAGAATCTGCTTGTAATCGCCCTTCTTTTGTAAATCGTCAAATTCCTGCGTATCATCTGTTGATTGCAGGTAAGCGAACGAATAATAATAAACTTCACCCTTCTTCTCCTGGGTGGCAGAAGCTTTCTCCTTGTTTTCTTTTTCTGGGGAAGCCTCTTTGGTTGATTGATATTGCTTCATGTTTGCGAAATTTTGCCAAAGGTCGCGCACGTTTTTCGTAGTGCCTCCTTCGTGATTATACTTTGTACTATATATTTCCGGCTTTCCGTCCTCGGTAGTATAGGCAACGTTGAGTATATCTTTCTCTTTGTCATACTCCACCGTGAGAACATCACCCGACGGCATCTCCAACTTATTGTCTGTGATTCGCCAACTGAGAGCTATCTTTTCTCTCTGTTCAATCTCTTCTACGCTCAGCATCCGAAATTCATCCAGACCAGCAAGGTCATCATGGGCAATGGATAGATTATGCTCCGGACTGCTCGACAAATCGTAGTCGAATGTATACTGTAAGTCCATGCCTTCAGAGGTCATCTTGCCAACTTCTATCTGGTTGCTTTCTGCGTTATACTGAAAGTCTAGTACTTCTCTGTTTGGCATGGTCATAAAACGTGGCTCTCTCTCTGCAAACTCTGCCATCTGCTGAGCTGCATCCTCGTAAGCCAACTTCTGTACGTCATCAGAAGATACTTTGATTTCATCGTTGTCGTTGATATCGCCAATCAGTTCCAGAACCTTTTCCTTTTCAATTTTGCGCAAAAGATCGTATGTACTATTCTGCTGATTATAGGTTACAGCGTAAGAACTGTTTTCAACAAGAACTTTGTCCTCAGAAGTTTTTGGGGCATCCTTTCGCACTTTATTCAATTCAATGAGGTTGTTCACATCCATAATTTCTGCCAGATGAAGCAGTGCTTCATGGTCACCGCTTTCACGGTAACTATCAAATGCCTTGGTACGCTCAGAAGACTCAAATCGGGCAAAAGAGTAATGGTAGCTCTCATCAATTGGTTTTTCCAAAGTTGCAGCTTGTCCCTGCGAGATACTGACAGTGTATTCTGCTCTAGGAATAATCTTATGTGCAGACTCTTCATCAAAGAGATAATTTTCGCCATGAGCATTCTCGATGTTGGTCTGATAAGCCGTGATGATACTCTTGGCTTGGTCTATACGATGGGCAATCTGCCTGGTTCTATCATCAGAAACATCCTCATACTTAGCATTGATGTTCGAGTAAGCTGCTGTCATGTCATAAAGGGTTCTGCCTTCCTTATGAGGATATCGAATGTTCGGAAGCTTGTCTGCTCCAGCTTCGATAAGTTCTCGATTGCTAGCACCTTCCATCCACTCGTTGACATGAGAATTATCTTTGAAGTAATCTCTCAGTTCTGAGATATTTTTGATGCCCAAAGCCGTATGATCGTCATGCTGACCATCGGTGATGCTGTCCATCAGGGTAGAGAAGTATTCTTTACCGGAAAGTGTGATATCTTCGGAAGAAACCTGCTCTGGTGCTGCATCTTCTTTAGCTGATTTAAGTGCAAATTCTTCCATGTTGCTTATACCTTCCATTCTTCTATCATACTTTCTTGATAAAACCACCTCGAAATTACCATCAACCTCACGTCCGGCTTCCAACATGTTATTATCAATATTGTAGCGAACCGGCAACACCTCTCCAGTCTTTAATTTAATAGCCTTCATATCATTTTCGAGACTGTCAAACTCTTTCTGATTTTGTTGGCGAGCTTCGAGAGGCAAAAGACCTTCTATATATGTATAACGAGGAATAGGACTTGATTCTATCTCATCTCCATCCTCAAAAATCTCTCCCATGGAGAAATCATCTGTCACATTGTGTTCATATCGATTGAATATTGACCTAGCCTGTTCTACACGCTTCTGAATCTGCTCATTGTCGGGATTTGCCTTTCCTATATTCTCAATACGCTCAAAACTCTTTCTGATATCATAGAGAGTTCTGCCTTCTTTATGAGAATAATGATAATATGGGAGCTTGTAAACACCCAGTTCAAGGAGTTCTTTCTGACTCACTTCTGCTACCTGGCGTTGCAGTAAAGCTAAATTTTCCCCATATTGAGGGGAGTTAGGATTATTAGACTCAATGCTTGCGAAAGCTTTCTTGAAATCCTGTAGATTTGAAGCGTTATGAAGAGGATGGTTCTCATCTGCTACGGCATACGTAATAATATCCTTTAAAAGCAGTTTATTACCACTTTCTTCCAATGAAGGTATTTTTTCTTCCTTCTCGTTGGAAAGTTTTTCCATCTCCTTTTCATTCTTTTTTCGCTCTTCCTCGCCATCCAAATTGCCGTCAAGCAATGCCTTTTCTCCCAGCTTCACACGCTCTTCATCAATGTGCTCGATAACCACAGCAGAAGCCTTATTGACATCGGACATGACTGACAGGAGAAACTTTGGCTCCTTTTTCAGAGCACTCATCCAACTCTTAAGGTAGGCTGTGTTGTTATCACGGATTCTGCTGTCAAAGCCCAGGGCACTGCCAACCATGGCTGCCGTAAGTTCGGCTACCAGCTCTTCCTTCGCATATTCATCGCCGCCAAACTTTCCGTCTGGACTTAAGCGGTTCAAACGGCTTTCATGTCCTGTGGAATGTGCCATTTCGTGAATAAGAGAAGAATAATACTCTTCGCCATCCTTATAGATTTCTTCTGGAGTATCACTGATGTTAAACTGGTCTTTGCGAGGTACAATAATCACATCCCTGGTCTTGTTGTAAAGAGCACTAGGGTTCTGTTGAGTATATTCTACAGGACAAACCCATGATTGAGAAGCCAGCATCTGGTCGATAGCGGCATTACTATACATACCATTATCATCTTTGATTTCTTTTGCCTCAAATTTGGAAAGGAGAGCATCGTATTTCTCCTTGTTCACCTCTTCCAGATTGGTCTGATCAATATTCCACTCATTAAAGATTTTGAGATAAGGAATAACCTTATATTTTTCATCCCTCTCTTCTTTTGGGAGACTGTCGTATTCCTTCAAAGTGGCTTTCTTGCCGGTTTCACGATTGTAAATACTAAGACCCCATTTGAAAATAGGTATACTCTTTTCGCCTTTTTTAGGAAATGCGCCTAAATCCTTAATCTGCTTAATTGTAAGATAAACAGGAACCTTATAGTTCTTCAATGTTGTATCAAGCTGACACAAAAAAGCATTACTGCCAGTATACACTCTTCCTGTAACATTCTGGGGAAGTCCTATCATCGCTTCCCCATCAGTCCAGCCTTTCTTCCAGCTGCTCGCTTCGATAGCCTCCATTCTTGCGATGATCATATCTGCAAATGTCTGGAGGGCAGAATTGATTCTGGCTTCAGCTCTTTCCTTTTTTTCAGCCATTTCAGCCTTAAACTCTTCTCTTGTCATAATATTTCGAATAATGATTAAAATTATAAGGCAAAGTAACAGATTTTTTTTCATTGAAGAGTTGTTTTTTCAATATACCTTTGAAATTAACAATTGCAAAAGCTATAGATGAAAAATAACCTTCATTCTACAGGCTAAAATCCTTCTGAAATGTTAAATTTTTATTTATATCGATTTTTGTATCTGTAATTCTTAACTTCTGGTTATCTTTGCAGCAAGTTATTACATTTATAAAGTTAAACGTTCTTTATATTAAAGTTTAAATTGGTTATAATTAATTAAGAGAAAAACCCTTGGTGCGTGATGTATCGAGGGCTTATTTTTTCTATCCATTAACAAAAAAAATCTCCCGATTCTCACGAACCGGGAGAAATAATCAACTCTCTAAGTTGGCATTTTACTACTATTTAATACCTATTTGTTGTGGAACGGAATTTTCCTGTCTGTTAATCTGTTCGTACTTGTGGGATGCCAAAGACTGATTCTCATCATATTTTTTCAGTACAGCATTTGCCAGGGTATTTAGTGGTATTACACCTTTTTGATAGGCATCTGCAGCACTGTTTGAAATATTGATGACGCAAGGGCTTCCATCAATGGTTGCTATCATGGAACCGCCTTTCATCGTGACATCTGTAATACGTGGGTTCAACTTCTCGTCTTCGTATTTTTTATATATTTTAGAAGCCGAACTGCTTCTACTTAAACCTTCCTTAAGGGATGCATGACCGGCATTATTAAGAATATTGACACCTCCAAATCCTATCAGCAGCATCTTTATCAGAGGGTTTCTGACAAACATACCGCCAACAATAGCAGCCAATGGCATCAGATTATCCTGCATCTGCATGTTAGGGTTTTTACCTGTAAACATACCGATAAGCATATCAGGAAGCATAGCAAGAACATAACCGAGATTCTTCGATACAATACTGAAATCGTTCAGCCCCATCTGTTCCAGGGTGTTTCCCCATCCTGCAAATTGCTGCCTATTATTACCTGTCTGCGAGATTTGCTGGGTGGATTGTGCCTGTTGCGTCTGAATAGTTTGTGACGAAGCTGGTGTGCTTTGTTGAGCATAAGGAAGCCGTGTACTATTTGATGAAGAACGAGAACGAGTAGGAGTAGGAGAGGATGAATGCCTGTGTTTCTTTTCCGGAACTGTACCATTGATGGAAGCATTCAACTTTTCCATTTCTACATCCCACTGGTCTTTCCCTTTTGCCGATGCTGCTTTTCGGGACCGATGAGGGGTATGCTTATCAAGATAGTCAGCAGCTCTGGCGTAGTCATAGGCTCGTTGGCTTACTTCTTTCAAAGACATCTTCTTGCCACCGCATTTGATCCAGTTCTTCTCCTGCTTTGACATTTCTATCGCAAGGGAATGGAACGTGGCTGCAAATGCTCTGTTCTGTTTAGCTGTTTTAGCCAACATCCATCGGGGAATTTCAGTGTTACCCTTGTAGGCGATGCATTGTTTGGAGAAATCGGTCTTGATGGTATTGAGCAGCTTTGCAGAATTACCCTTATGCTGAACCAGCAGGGCATTGCTGGCTTTCTTGGCGGAGTCACTTACCGAGAGTGGAGCCACCTTGATTTTTCTGCTTAAGACACTGTTGATGTTATCGATGAACTCAGTACCGCTCTTACGATACTTTGCAGAACCTGTCTGTATCTTCTGTAATGCATCAGCATCACCAAATACTTCTTTACTGCTCTCCTTGGCATATTCTTCTTTTGACCAGTCTTTGGATGACTTGTGCCCGATAAATTCTCTGATACCGAAATCTGAACCTAAACCAATTCCTGCTTTAGCTATAGCCTTCGTACTTCCGAAAGCAACGCCGCCGAAACCGCCCGTCATAGCTGTGTCTATAAGGCTTGCACCCAGAAAACCGGTAGCTTTAGATAATGCAGAAGGATTGTATATCGCCTCTGCCTTGTTTTCTACCTTTTCACCGTATTCGCCCTTCTTTAATCCCCACGTAGGCATGAACGTTGGCATGACAAAGGCTATCAGACTGTCAGAGAAAGTTTTTCTCGCTATGTAACTTGCGGTATTTCTTGGAACCTTTTCTCTAGCTAGCTGCTCTACCATAAGCATCTCAAAGCGGTGCATCACATAAGACTGGGCATATTCAAAAAGTTTCTTGGATTCCTTACCGCCATTCTGTACCACAAGATTTTCATAGAAAGCATAAACGAATGTACTGTAGTCATTCTGCAATCTCTTATCTTTGTTCCATCTCAGATTACATCTTTCAATGAGATCGTCTGTAGACATCTTATTCCATTTGCCATTGGCGTCTACTTGTTTTTTTGCACGATAAGCAGGGGTTACTCCGTGTCTGCTGTCAACAGCCTGTGCCCAAATGGAACGGTTGTCCTCCTTGCCTATGGCATCCATGAACTCCTTTGTCTGGTTCTTTTCTATTCTCTTTTTCTCTTGAACCAGAGTGGAAGCCATGTACTTACTGTAATACTGCTTGATGCAATAGTCAACCTGCGAGAAGGTTTGATAGTTATTTACTTTTGCCATAATTCTGTTTTTAAAAACCTAAAATCTGCTGACGAGCCTGTTCTATGGCTTTATAGTAAACAGACATCTGTTTCGGATAGTACCGGGAAAGCCATTCATTCAAACCTATCTGGTCTGAAATGAATTTTAAAGCTAGCTGGCGTGTAATCTCAATAGCCTTCTCTCCCTTTTCTCTACCATTAAACCAGGCTTTCGTCCAGCATCTCGTACCAGAATTGTCAAAATACACAGAAGCTTCCCTGTCTATATCATAACTCTGTACGTCTATCTGTAAATCAAGCAGAGGGTCTATGGTTTTTCCGTCGTCGGCAATTTCTTCAAAAAGTTTTTTTTTTGATTTTCATCCCAAGTAGGAAGATAGATGTTATGATTCAAAGCCATATAGCTGAGAAAATCATCTATCAAGACATCCTGCACCTTACCGGCAAGGATGCTACTTCTTCCGGAGAGTCCAAGGGGATTACCTATTGAAGGCATGCTTTCAAAAAAGTAATTCTTCTCGGCTGCCTGACGGAATATGTTGCGTAAAGACATATCTGCCCTTTGGGAAGAGGTATATGCTCCGCTCACGAGGTCATTCCAGTAGCTTGGAAGCCAACGGAGCATCATCATTAATAGGGCATCTTTGTCTTGTTCAAAACTGTTTTCTACTTTCTTGTCTCCCAGTGTTTCCATGGATGGCAATTGATTGATTCCCATGGCTGCCAGTTGTTCGATGTTCGCCCATATCATACTCAGAAACTCGGCAGGATCGATCTCTGCACCATCAAAGCGTACCCCTATATGCAGGAATCGTCCGCTCTTTGCGATTTCCTGACCAGCAACAACCTGGGTTCCGTAAGGGGTATAGGCTTCTGCTATGTGACCGTAGGTAACTTCATACTTGCCATATTTGGCTACAATATAGTTGTCGTAAACCGCATCCTGTCCGGCACCGGTGATGACACCTGTGGCAATGGCATAGAGAGGTTTATCACTAGCAGGAAAATCAATTCCTTTGTGGAAAAACTTTTCTCCTGTCAAGGGATGATTCTGTTCGCCAAAGGCTAGGGAAGCCTGTATGTTGTCTTTTTCTTCCAGAGGGAAAGGCATCATATAACCACTGGCACTTTCCAGAAGCATATCTTTATAATTTTGTTTCATACTTATTATTTTTAAGAGGTGAGGATAGCTCCTCACCTCATGGTTTTATGGAAATACATTAACGTCCACGATGAACGGTCATGGAATGTTCTTCTTCTGGGGCAGGTGTTGCTGCTACCTGAGGGGCGGCGGCAGCTTGCATTTGGCGATTCATCTGCTGTTCCTGGTTAAGAACAGAACGCTGATTTACATTTTTCATGGTCATACCACCTAAGGCTAGACCAGCTATCTTGCTAAGCCATCCGAAACGTCCGAACATCATATAGGATGCCAACAGCAAACTGGCAAGGTTCATCTTACTGATATTACCACCAGTAACATTAGAAAGGGCTGAGTTGATGTTATTCATCAAACCACCGCCCATTCCTGTCTGACCCTGTTCGCCCTGTACTGCTGACATACTAGGATATTGGGCTGTGGTTGGATCGTAATAGCCATTACCATGGTTGACCATACCATTGCCGTTGAATAAACCACCTACATATTCCTTTCCATTGTAATAGAGACTACCGGCTTCAGCACCTACGTTGCCTATCGTGTCCTTCAGACGATAATAGACATCTGCACCTTCAGCACCTACGTTGCCAACTCCGGTTTTAAGAGAGGAATATGTGCCGTCACCTAAAAGAGTGTCAACGGTTTTTTCGCTTACAGGTTTTTCATTACCATAAGCATCTTTATGACTCCCAAGAAGTGCGGTAGAAGCCGGCTCAATAAGTCCTTTACCTTCATTTCCTTTGCCAAACACTTTTTCTGCTGCAAAGTTAACAAGTCCTTTTTTATAGCCTACTATAGGAAGTGCAATTGCTAATCCTGCAACACCCGTTTTAGGGTGGGCTGCAGCAAATTTTACTCCACTTTTAGCTGTATGGGCTACAGCCGCACCTGCACTTTTTATGTGAGGTAATGCCATTTTTGAAAACGTCATAATATGAGGAGCTGCAGCTTTACCGCCTTCTACGGCATTTTTAAGAAGGGATTTACATAATACTGACCAAGTTGCCATAATTCTATATTTTTAAGTTTTTTACTCCGGATCATATATCTCTACGATAGCTCTGGCTTTATGTCGCTGCGTTTTTTGGGTAGCGAGAAACCTACCATTATCTGTGGTACAAAGCCAAGCTTGAATTCCTGGATTATCCTCTACTTCCGTTGATGTCCAATACCAACAATCTCCTTCCAAGGCTATAGGTGTGCCACCAAGTCTTTCCAGAACTGGATTGATGACTCTCGATGAGGATGCCAATAAACGCTGTTCGGCTACACTGGGAAGGTAGTCGCTCTGACCATTGGTATGAAAGTTAATCATTTCCATGGCTAAAGGAGAGCCCTTACCTGTTTCCGCGCTGTAGCTGTTATACATGGCTATGGTATTCTTAAAACCACAGAAAGAAGTTACGTCTGTACTGGTTCCATTGACCATACCCACGGAATCACAGAACACTTCATTGACTTCATCAAACATGACTGCCAGGGCAGGGTGTTCATCTGTCTTTTCAGCAAAGACAACGCCTACTGCCTTTCTTTTTGTCTGGTTGAAATAGGAAGCCGTGTCCATACAGCTATGGTCATTACAGAGGACATAGCCTACATGTATGTCTCTGTCTATGGGTTCGTGATTGTCACACGAGGTGCTGAATATTGTGATGGCTATCATCAGCATCATGCTCAGAACCGGATGAGTGATACCTTTTATTACTGATTTCATAATGATTATTTTTTATAATGGGATTTTTACACCGAAGGCTGCACCTGTTCTGAAGGTATCTTCGCCTCTTATGACAATATCTTCCTTCACCTGGAAGAACACACTCCAACCATTATAGAGGTTATAGGTGTGCTCATAGCCGATATGACCGGCGGTAATTACCTTGTCGAGGTCACTACCACAGCTGACACCTATTCTTACGTTTCCATGATGGTTCCTGCCTCTGTTCACGCATGGCTTGTAAGCAAAGCCCACTGTCCACGCACGGTAGTTGCGCCAGAAGGAATCACTGGTAATATGACCGGCTTCCTCGTCTTTCTTATATTTCAGATACATGGTTCCGAAATACTCCCAGGCATTGTGATAGTCGGTTTCATGTTCGTAGGAGAGGGTGGTTTCTACCCCCTGGGGGTAGCTGCCACCGACACCTAACATCAAATGGTTGCCGTGACTCTGGGCATACATTGCTGTTGCCAAGAACAGGGCGAACATAACAGATAGTATCTTTTTCATATATTCTTTGCTTTATTGTTCTCTGAGGAGAAGTGTATCGAAGGCATCTGCTGCCAACACATCCTCGTAATCGAGGTTCATGGAAATGGTTCGTCCGGAAATCTGCTTTTCCGACAACTCAATGGTGAGCACCTTATCGTTTGGGAAGGTCATCTTCTTCAGAACGATGATGTTCCGATAGCCACTCTTGAACCTTACAGAACGGTCCAGTACCAGAGCAGGTTTCAGCTCGATGGTCTGTACGTTGGTTGCCTTCTGCTGTTTCTTGTCCTGAAGCTTCACTCTTAACTCATCTATATCGAAAGGAAGATTGGTCTTGTTTGATACCGAGAAGTCGATGAAGAAATATTCTCCTACCACATAAATGTTGTTCAGTCGCATGGTCATCTTGTTGTGGGTGGTGAAGGTACTTCTGTACTTGGCAGGACTTTGCCATACCTTCATGGCATAGCTTACCATATCTACCGTTGACATACTTACATCGGGATTATGGAAGGCATTGCGCTCAATAAGCTCCACTTCCTTATCGGTAACCGCCTCTTCTATCCTGCTGGTATAGAGTAGGGCATACTGTACTCTGTAACGCTCCGTGATAATGGTAACGATACCCAACACTTCGCCATCCTTATGATTACCTGTAATCGGTTTGAGACGGATGACATTATCCAAAGGCTTATCGCCCACAATACTGTCGGTTGAGATATCCACCAGACGGATGGGTTCTGATGCTGTGATAACAGTGGAAACATGCTCATTGATGGTGAGCTGTTCCATATTGTTAAAGCCCTTTTGGGCAAATGTTCCTAAAGCTACACCCAAACACATGAAAAACAGTGTAAAGGCTCTCTTTTTAATATTCTTCATATTGTTACTTTCTTTTTGTTTTACTTTCTTTTCTGTTTGTCTTTCTGGCTTTCATCAACAAGATAAACCTTAGTGCCATACTTCAAACGTACCTTATTCTTCTTCACGGCTGTACCGAAGGCGTTCATAACCTTCTGGGTGGCATTCTGGGCAGCCTGGCTAGCCCAGCTGCGAATACCGGAAGATGCCGTGGTTGAGTTGTCAAGCATGGAACCGCCTTGCATGGCTGAACTGGCTACATCCTTTGTGGTTTCCCTGAAACTGCTCAGAGGAACATACAAGCCCTGCATACCATCGGTATCATAGATACTGAGACTTACCTTGATGATGTCTTCATCATAGAAGATGCTTTCTACCTTGCCCTGTACACGTTGTTTGCCGAAGCCGCTCATGGTGGCATACAGATAGGTTCCCTTTCTGATGGTTTCGTCTCCAATCTCTATATCGTCCAACAAGCGGAGTCTCACCCTGCTACCATCTACAGCTTTCACCTCTTCATCAATGATGGCTGAAATGAGTTTGTTCTTGCTGTCGGCTGCGCCTAAAGTATTGAAGTAATCTGATACCTGTTTGGTCTTCTTCACTACCTTTTCCGGCTCGTCTTCACTGTCAGCGGTTCTGCTGTTACCATAAGAAGCGTTATCTGAATGGCTGTTATTAGAGGCTGTACTTCCTGTAGAAGGAGTTCCACTGGCAGTATTGCCATTTTCATGGGATCCACCTTCTGAGACAGTTTCGTCATTGCTTGCCATATAGCTGTCGCTTCCAGAGAGGGTCTTATTCATCTCTTCCCAACTTCTCTGTCTTCTCCGGCGTTGGGCAGAAGCAATCTCAGAATCTTTCAGAGGGTCTACGAAATCGTCCTTGTTGGTATTGCTGCGGTTGGCTCTAACACGTTCCTGCATTTCTGCAAGCTTTCGCTTTTCCTCGGCTTGCTGTATGCGAACCTTCCTGGCTTCATCCTCGCTGTACTTTGACTCAAAATCCTTTTTCTGATTGACAGAGTCATTATCGTTCTCCACATTCTGCACTCCGGAAAGGTCTGAGATTTTACCAAACTCTTCTTCGGTATTGTCCATCTTGTCTCCCAGGACGCTGTCGGTATATGCCTCCGGCAATTCACTCGACAGATAATCCGTTGTCTTCAACTTCTTGTTGGTAGTATCTGAGACTTCAACGTTGAACATGTCAATGATGAAGTAACCAACAAACAGAAGTGGCAGATAGATGATTGCCGGCAACAGATACTTGGGCTGTTTGAAGTTAATTTTCTTTATATCCATAATTATCTCGCTTTTTTAAGTTCACGCTGTTGGCGCAAAGCCTGGTCCACCTGCTCTACAGCTGTACGGTGTGGTACGTTCTGGCTTGCCTTATAATATCTGATCATGTTGATGATGTTAAGGGCAAAAAGACTGATGACAAATCCGAAGACAATCACCAGAAATCCTACCCGATGGACATTTGCCCAGGATTGTATTTTCATTACCAGGAGCGTGAGCTTGGTCTTGTTGGCAAATTTCCTGCCGGCTTCCACCTCTCGCTCATATTGCTCCTTATAACGAG
>OOBT01000595.1_pt1 | contig 22304 bp, 9 predicted proteins | sample 1671551 | NCBI WGS metagenome assembly OOBT01 (sample SAMN06348168, study PRJEB24527) | human gut metagenome | reverse complement strand
TTGAATCATACAGGTTTGTGATTTTATTTTTTGTCATTAAGAAACAGCAATCTGGTCTTGTAAGACGATTTTGCATCAGATAGGTGTTGTGTGTGGTAAGCACGGACTGAAAACCGGACTGCCCATTCAGTAACTGAACAATCAGCTCCGCAGATTCATAGTGGAAAAAAGCATCAAACTCATCAATGAACAAAAAAGAGATCTTAGGAAAAGCTGCGACGCTCCAGGCAAAGTAGAGGAGCAATGCCTGCGTTCCAGTTGATGCCAGAGATAAAAAAGGCGCTTTTTCAGTGCGTTCTCCGTTGCGATAATAAGCATATAAGATGTATCCATCATTTTCCTTCTCAAATCCCAGCTGGTAGTCAAGACCGTTTTGTTTTAAGAAGTATTGAAACTCCTCCAGCTTATTATTTTCACGAATCATTTCTGTCAATTCAAAATTTCTTGTTGTAAAGCCCATGTGAGAATTTCCTTCGGACAGACTGCGATACCACAACATGTTTTCACAAAAATGGATCAATTTCGTTACTGGGGAAGAAGAATTCGTAGGCGTGTTGCGATAGATATACTTCAGTACAGATAGTTTATTATCCGGCAGGTCAATATTCAAACTTCCTTTGAGCGTACTGTCCACAAATCGTTCCGTTTCCGACTGGCTAAAGTAATCGAATCGCACCAGTTCCTTTCCGTTTAACTTCAATGTCTCTTTTCGCAAGTCGTATTGATCCAGCTTTATATATTCGTAGACAATATCATCGTTTCCAAATTTGAAAAAGTAGCGAAAAACCACTGGCTGATCCAGATGCTCCAAGTTTCTGTAATTCTTTTTTTGCAGGCATTTGTTGTCTGTAAGGTGACTGATAATATCAAAAAGTGCAAAGCCAAGCACACTTTTTCCAATGCCATTTTTTCCGTATATGATTGCCTTGTTAACGATTCCATTATAAACCAGGTTTTGATTAAAGCTATAGTCACGGGAAGTCAGATCAAATACCAACTTTTCCGAAAAACAACGGTAGTTTTCAACCTCAAATCGCCTTAACATCGAAAATTCACTCCCAAAATGCAAACTCTTTATTATGATTATATCAGCTTTCTTCCTCAAAGTCAATAACTGTCCGTAAGAAAATTACGGATACGAATTTTTTATACGGTTATAGTATGCTGAAAAAAGGCTGGTTTATTCGTTGCAGATGCTTTTGGGCATCGTTTTGTTTTAGCACAGGTCATTCGACACCTGCTCTAAGATACAAAAATCCCGCCACTTACCCTACTCCTGCAAAAGCAAGACGAAACGTGGCGGGAACTTTTTGATCCAGGTTTATTCCAGCAAGCCATACGCCCCAAACCAACAAACAGCATCAAGGGGGAACATCACACAAGCCATCCACAGAACCGCACTTCATTTCTCATTTCCAAAATATGCCCAGTGCTGCCTCCCAGGAGAAGTCCAGCATATACCGAACGGCATAGCCGCTTTCCCAGACAGACGCAATGATGATGATCGGCATCAGAACACAGGGAAGTCCGATGTAAGCCAGAGACTGCGGCTTTCAGTCCGTTTTTTATCAGTGCAGCACAAAATGGTATATAAAACCGCTCATGCTATCCCGTGCGAGTAGTTGCAGAATCCCTTGCGTCATTCGAAGTGCTTAATAGCTTTTCCCTGATTGTGCTGTTACTTGACTTGACAGTCTAATTTTTCAAAAGGAAATCGATCACATTTATGATCTTGATCCCATCTTCATCCATCGGCATTTCATCCATTGTGATGATATACTTCGGATAGTTATCACGAATCCGCTTTAACGGCGTAATTTCTCTGTCGAATGTATCTTCGCTCATAACAGTAGCAGAAACCTGATAGTATGCTGTCTCTCCGCTGCGTTCTGCAACAAAGTCTACTTCCAGTTCACCCACCTTACCAATGCTGACATGGTATCCTCTGCGAATCAGTTCCAGATATACAATGTTCTCAAGGATATGTCCGATGTCACGTCTGCGATTTCCAAGCAGCAGTTGACGAAGTCCCATATCGACGGCATAATATTTTTCCAGAGATTTTAAATGCTGTTTTCCCTGTATATCATAGCGTTCAGCTTTGTAAAGAATAAATGCTTCTGTTAAAGCGGTTACATAGTTTTCAGCCGTTAAAGATGTGGTTTTTCGTCCAAATGAAGTCAGACTGTCTGCGATCTTCTTGGAGGATACAATATTGCCGATATTGTCGAACATAAACTTGATCACACTTTCCAATAAACTGATGTCATTGATTCGTTTACGGGAAGCCACATCCTTGATTAAAACTGTGTGATAAATGCCGTCCAGATAATCATGCCGAATGGCATCATCATCAATTTGTACGGCATATGGAAACCCGCCGTTCTGAAAATACTTCTGCCATGCAGAATGCTTTTCAAGACCGGATAATTCCAGATATTCCGCAAAAGATAAAGGCAGCATAGGAATCTCAATATATCTTCCAGAGAGAAGTGTTGCAAGCTCACCAGAAAGTAAGTATGCGTTAGACCCGGTAATATAAATATCCGTATTTTCACGAAGAAACAGCGAATCTACCGCTTTCTGAAAGTTCGGAACCGCCTGAACTTCATCCAGAAATATATAAGTCATCTTACCGGGAACCAGTCGCTCTGTCACATAAGAATGCAACGCATGATAATCCAGCAAACCCTCATTTTCAACATCTTCAAAATTGATTGCAATGATCTGTTCTTGTTCGACTCCAGTGTTCAGAAGATACGACTGAAACTGTCTTAGCAACGTTGATTTTCCGCATCTTCGGACACCTGTCACAACTTTAATGATCTGTTGGTCCTGCAGTTTTTTGATTTTATCCATATAGATCTTACGTTCTACCATACAATCACCTCTTTTTATAGTATACCATAAAATGATAGAAAAAATCAAGAGTTTTTCAAGTGCACTATAAAAACTTTTGACTGTAAATAAAGAGGTGGTATGCTTAATGCTATATTACATAATATCTCTCTTAATTTCTGTTGTAGCAGATGAGATTTTATATCTCTTCTACAAGTGGCTGAGCAGGAAGTAGCCCGACAACAGCACAACATTTTGCCTGATTCTTGTATGGGATAAGGCGAAAGCCCCCAGAGGTCGCAACTCTGGGGGCTTTCTTATTGCGTGACTGTATTGCCACTACATTATTTCTTTCCGTTCTCATTTTAGCACAATTGCAGTACCTTGTCAAGACCTTTTTCCGATAGAAAAGTTGCTTGCAGTCGGAACAAAGTGCAACTGCGAATAAAGAAGTTAGCCGATTTTGAGGATCATTTTTCAAAGTTCTACCTTTTCCGCATTCTGTGCCAGCGTCAATTGCAGCAGCTTGTCGGAACGATGGATGGCATTGTTGACGTTCTGAAATTCTTGTCCCTGGATGGAATTGAGAAATTCCTGCCGCCCTTCCTTGTTGGGAATCCAGGCGGTTTTTGTATCGAAGTCGCATGTCAGATAGCCCAGATGCACCAGTAAGGTCAAAATATCATCTGCGGTTTCAAAAGTACACATATCGTTCTGAAATGTTTTCGTATTGATGGAAATATGCTCTCCGGCAATCATCCGAATGATCTTATCCCGCAAGCCGTTCTCATTGCGGACGATATACATTTTCAAAGCCTCATAGGTTTCAGTCTGTGTCCAGTAACTGTCAAAGATGCCGTTCATCATCGCTGATGTTACAGATCTTGGATTATAAATGGATATACCATTGACAGTATAGCCATCGTACCAATCTTTCGTTTGTTCAAAAGACATATGATAACGTTCACAGAGCTGACGAACTTCCCTCTCTGTAAAACCAGTGAATTTTGCGAGTGCATATTGATTGGTCATAGCTTATTCCTTGAACATATTCAGTGCAGAATGTTGACCGTATTTCTTGATTGGGAGAATGCCTGTCATATAGGCAAGTGCCACATAGGGCTGCCCTTTCAGAAGATCCCGCAGAAAATCCAGATATTCCTTTGGAGCAGTTGCATTATCCCGATGTACCCGGAAAATGGAATCCCATTCGTCAATGATAAAGATAAACTTTTCCCGTTTCTGCGAAAAAATATCTTTTGATGTCCTTACCAAGTCTGTTTCATCAAACAATGTAACATCCGGCATTTCCATTTTCACATCAAACAACAATTCCTTTGTTAAGCGTGCCACCATGTCTTTTATCACAGGATATTTGCTGACAAACTGCTGGATATCGATATGAATCACATTGTACTGATTCAGGGCAATACCGCACAAAGTCGTCAGACGCTCTTTGTACGGTATTGCCTTATAGTCATACTCTTTCATTCCTGCCTGTTTTTATTGACATTTTTGGAAATCACAAAAGTCAGAATAACAAGCACAAGTGGAAAAATACAGCCTGCAAGCACGCCCTTGCGAATATCATCTCCTGCACTTTGTGAAATGTTTCCTACGATACCCGGACCTATTGCACCGCCAAGGTCGCCTGCCATGGCAAGAAGGGCAAACATTGCTGTGCCGCCTGAAGGCATTTTCCCCGAACAGATGCTTATGGTTCCAGGCCACATAATTCCAACGGAAAAGCCGCATATTATACAGCCTGCAAGCCCAAGCATGGGAATATCCGACAGGGAAGCAACAAGATAGCATATCAGGCAAAGCATGCCTGAGCCTATCATAAATTTTATTAGGTCAAGCCTGTCGCCGTATTTTCCGTACAGTGAGCGACTTATTCCCATAGTCACCGCAAACAGGCAAGGCCCGGCAATATCTCCCATAGCCTTTGAAAGATCCAAAGCAGATTCCGCAAATGCAGATGCCCACTGTGCCATTGAAAGCTCCGACGCTCCTGCACATATCATCAGCAGTATGGAAATAATGAACACGGGGGTTTTTAAAAGATTTCCGATACTCATACCTTGCCCGTCCTCGGCAGGGTGTTCAATGGGACAGGTGATGAAATTAAACATATTATACAGCGGAATTATTGCCCAGATACAAGCAAGCCATTTCCAATTGCCTATACCGAACACCGAGAAAAATACTGTGGAAAGCAGGATAACTCCTACCGAGCCCCAACAGTAAAAGGAATGGAGCAAACTCATTGCCGCCTCTTTATGCTCAAAGGGACAGGATTCAACGATAGGGCTGACAAGCACCTCCGTAAGACCGCTGCCCACCGCATATACAATTGTGCTGATAATTATTCCCATAAACGGGTCGGGCATTATCTGAGGAAGAAACGCAAGTCCCAGAAGTCCTGCTGCCGAAAACAGCTGAGAACCCACAACGCATCTGCGGTAGCCTATTCTGTCCGCAAACTTTGCACAGAGAATATCCACAATAAGCTGGGTGATAAAGAAAACGGATGATATGAGCGCAATTTTTCCGAGAGGGATATTGTAAACATTGTGGAATGTGAGAAATAGCAGCGGTGCAAAATTTGCTGTAATAGCTTGTGTAACAAATCCAAGATAACAGGCAATAAGAGTTTTTCTGTAATTCATCTTGACGTTCCTTTCGCTTTTTGATATAATTGTATCATATCATAACAAACGGCATATTTCAATGTACAATATCGCATTTTTATTACACTATATCGCAAAAATGGAGGATAAATTTGAAAAACCTAAACGACGGCTACGCAAAGATCATCACTGACGAAACTCTTCGTGAAACCATAAGTCACGGCAGTGAGGAATATCCCTTTCGATATTATTATGAGGATATATGGCTCTTTGACCTGCACTGTATTGACTGGCACTGGCACCCCGAGGTTGAGTTTGTGCTTGTAGAAAATGGGACGGCAGATTTTTTTGTTGGCAGCAGCAGATATGTGCTTAACACAGGGGAAGCAATTTTCATCAACACACAGGTGATACATCGGTTTGAGAGCAGCGAAAGTACAATTATTCCCAATATGGTCTTTTCTCCGCTTCTGATAGCCGCAGAAAACAGTTTGATATACCGCAAATATATAAAGCCTGTGCTTATGTCCTCGGTTGAATGCCTGATAATATCGCCGACAGATGAAAAGCAATGTGAGATGCTTGATACAATACGAAATGTGTTTGCCATACAGGAATCGAAAAGCATATCCGAACTGAAAACAACCGAACTTATTATGAAGCTATGGGGGCAGATTTACGAAAGCATAAGTTGGAACGACACTCAAAACATAAACAAAACCTCCGCACAGGCACAAGCACAGCTGCAGATAATGATGCAGCATATCCACAAAAACTATTATCGTCGGATAACCTTGGAAGACCTTGCAAGATCTGTTTCTATAAGCAAAAGCAGTGTGCTGAATATTTTTAAAAGCTATCTGCATACATCGCCCATTAATTATGCTCTGGAATATCGTTTGAAGCGTGCTGCCAAGTTTCTTACGGAAACTGAAAACAGCGTTTTCGTTATAGCTCAGACAGCAGGCTTTGAAAATGTGGGATATTTTTGCCGCAAATTTAAGGCACTCTATGGAATGACGCCTAAGGAGTACAGAAATCACAGGCGGTCGGAACGGAAATAATAAAAAGCAAAGGACTTGCTGCGATTGGCAGTGACAAATCCTTTGCCTATTTTATTTTAAGGCAATACCGCACAAAGAGCGTCTGGTGACTTTGCACGGTATTGCCTTTGATTCGGATAGACTGGAAGTGTAATGACGGGGTCTATAGGCTGTACACTTTTCGTGTTTTTGTTCAAATCCATTCGCCTTCTTTCTTTATTGGACAACGCTGCCAGTTCCAAGAATTCCAACAACTGGCACAAACTGACCGTTTTCCACTTGCCATTTTACTTGCCATTTGCCCGTATTTACTTGCCATTTTTGGAAAAAACCTGTTTTTCGCAAAACACCCCAGGTAACGAAAAAAGGCTGAATTACGAGCTTTTTTCGTAATTCAGCCTTCTATAATTGGTCGAGGTGACAAGATTCGAACTTGCGGCCCCTACGTCCCGAACGTAGTGCTCTACCAAACTGAGCCACACCTCGATTGGCGACTTCATTAGTATATCACATTTTCGGGCACTTGTAAAGCTTTTTTCACCACTTTCGAAAAAAGAAAAGTTTCGAACAGCAAAACCAGCAATTTTAAAACTAAACTATAGAAAATTTGTCGAATCAGAACGCGTAAAAAGGCAAAAGCAAAAGGCAGCCTTTCGGCTGCCCTCGCGGTGATTGTCTAGGGAAACACTGTGTTTGTTATCGTGCATTCGGCACATTGGTGCGGACGGCACTGATTACGGCATAGCTGTTCTTCGGCAGGATCACGGCATCACCGTCGCAGATGCCGCTGATGACCGTGCTGAATGCATAGCGGCCGAATGCCTTGTCGCGGAGCGAAACCATTGTGGTATCCCCGCCGCGGTTCAGCAGGATCACAGCACTGGAGCCATTTTCCGGAATATAGCGGGCAAATCCCACAACATTGTCCTCCAGCACCAGAAATTCCATAGCACCCTCTGCAAATGCAGGGTGTTCCCGCCGGATCTTTGCCAGCTGGCGGGTGTAGTCGATGAGTTCGGTGTCCTCCTGTCCCCACGGATAGCAGCGGCGGTTGAACGGATCCTTCCAGCCCTGCAAGCCGGCTTCGTCGCCGTAGTAGATGCTGGGTACACCGGGGAGGAAGAACTGCAATACCATAGCCCCTTTCAGGAGCGTCTTGCCGCGTTCGTATTCCTCCGGCGACAGTTCATTCGATGCCATCCAGTCCTTGCTCTTGTCGTCGCAGGGCTGCCCGCCGAACCGGTTGATCGCCCGTTCGATGTCGTGGGTGGAAACGAAGTTCATCAGCACATCGACAGTGCACTTGGGATAGTTCTCCAGAATGCCCATGATGCGGTCGCGGAATGTGGTGGCAGCTTCGCCCTTCATGTAAGCAATAATTGCCTCGCGGAACGGGTAGTTCATCACGCTGTCCAGCTGGTCGCCCAGCAGATACCGCCGCTTGACACCATACGCCTCCTTGTTGGAAGCATCTTCCCAGACCTCGCCGATGACGATCTTTTCCTCGTCAAACTTCTTGACGCAGGCACGCAGGTTGTCCAGAAATTCGTCTGGTAGTTCGTCGGCAACGTCCAGACGGTATCCGGCAGCCCCCAGACTGAGCCAGTAGTCCAGTACACCGTCATCGCCGCAGATGTACTTGGTATAGCTGGGGTTGTTCTCGTCCACGTTGGGGAGGGTGTTAATGCCCCACCACGACTCATATTCCTTGTTGCCCCAGAAGTGATACCAGGAGTAATAGGGGCTCTTTTCGGACTGATACGCACCGGGGGTGGGATAGCGGCCGAACTTGTTGAAATAGATGCTGTCTGCACCGGTGTGGGAGAATACGCCGTCCAGAATTACCGAAATGCCGTAGGTTTTGGCAGCCTTACACAGTTCCCGAAAGTCCTCGTTGGTGCCCAGCAGCGGGTCTACATTCCGGTAATTGGCGGTGTTGTAGCGGTGGTTCTCGTGGGATTCGAAGATCGGGTTCAGATAGATGCAGGTCACGCCCAGATCTTTCAGATAGTCCAGCTTGCTGCGGATACCGTCCAGATCGCCGCCGAAGTAGTCGTTGTTCCAGACGTGTCCGTTCTGGTCGGGCTTGTAGTAGGGGAGTTCTCCCCATTCCCGCATCACGCGGTCAGAGGGCACATTGTCGTGCATCTTGCCGCTGCTGCAAAAGCGGTCGGGGAAGATCTGATACATCACGCCGCCCTTGAGGAACTGGGGTGTCTGATAGTCCTCGTTGTAGACTGTCAGCTGGAACATTTCTCCCTGATCCAGTGTGCCGTGGCAGGCATCGCCCCGCTTGATATAGTGCCGTACACCATTGGAGGTGTAGGAGAAATAGTAGTAGTGTACGCCGGAGTACTTGGGAATGAGATCTGTGGTGTATGTGACATAGCCGTTTTCGTGTTCTTTCACGTTCATCGGCAGAAAACGTTCCTTGAAGCCGGTGCGGAAAACCACCAGCACCGGAGAAAAGTCCAGCGGCGTTTCTTCCGGCAGGCGAATGGTGAACTGACAGCTCTGGTTTCTGGCAATGGCACCGAAGTGCGACTTATACGCCGAATCCCAGCTGTTGTAAAAATAACGCATACAGAGATGCTCCTTTCTTTGTGAAGTGAGAATATGCAAATTGTAGGCAATACCGCACAATTCGTTCATTCAAGAAAACGGAGCAGGGTTTGTGCTGCTCCGTTTTCGTCAGATTATATCAGTTCCGGGAGAGATTCCCCAGTCCTCAGATATTCCAAATATCCTTTGCGTACTCGTTTACAGCACGGTCTGCGGAGAAGATGCCTGCGTTGGCAATGTTGTGCAGGGACATCTTGGTCCATGTGTCCTTGTCGGTGTACAGCTTGGAACTGTGTTCCTGTACCTGACAATAGCTGTCGAAGTCTGCCAGAACCATGTACGGATCCAGTGTCCGCAGAGAGTCTGCCACTTCAGTGAACTTGCAGCCGTTGATGCCGGCATACATGCGGTCGATACAGCTCTTGATGACCGGATTGTTGTTGTAATAGTCCTCCGGACGATAGCCGCGGGCCTTGAGGGTGTTGACTTCCTCGGTCTTCATGCCGAAGATGAGGATATTTTCCGGACCAACTGCATCGCCGATCTCGATGTTTGCACCGTCCAGTGTACCCAGTGTAATGGCACCGTTCAGCATCAGCTTCATGTTGCCGGTACCGGAAGCCTCTGTGCCTGCCAGAGAGATCTGCTCGGAGATGTCGCAGGCCGGCATCAGCAGTTCAGACATGGTAACACAGTAGTTTTCGAGGAAGTATACAGACAGCTTGTCGGAAATGCGGGGGTTCTTGCGGATCTCCTCAGACAGAGCCCAGATCATCTTAATGATCTGCTTTGCCAGATAGTAGCCCGGAGCAGCCTTTGCGGCGAAGATGTAGGTCTTGGGAGTAAAGTCCATATCCGGATTTTCCAGCAGGGCGTTGTACTGTGCCAGAATGTGCAGAGCATTCAGGTGCTGCCGCTTGTATTCGTGCAGACGCTTTACCTGAGCATCGAAAATGCTGTCGGTGTCCAGAACCAGACCACTCTTTTTCTTGACATACTTGGCGAAACGCTGCTTGTTTTCCTTCTTGATCTTCCGCAGCTGTTCCAGAACGGCCTTGTCGTCTGCGAAAACGTCCAGCTTTTTCAGCTCGCTGCCGTCTTTCAGGAAGCCGTCGCCGATCTTGTCACGCAGCAGCTGGGTCAGACCAGGATTGGACTGATACAGCCATCTCCGGTATGCGATACCGTTGGTGACATTCTTGAACTTGTTCGGCGTATCCAGATATTCTTCGTGGAATACGCTGTCCTTGATGATCTCCGAGTGCAGCTTGGAAACGCCGTTGACACTGTGAGAAGCCATGACGCACAGGGTAGCCATGTGGATCTGGTTGTCCTTGATGATAGACATGCGGGTGGTCTTTGCACTGTCGCCGCCGTTGCGTTCCATCAGACCGGCACAGTAGCGGTTGTTGATCTCCACGATGATCTGGAAGATACGCGGCACGATCTGCTTGACCAGATTCACGTCCCACTTTTCCAGAGCCTCTGCCATAACGGTGTGGTTGGTGTAGGCAAAGGTGTTGGTGACGATGTGCCATGCACGATCCCATGTATAGCCGCAGTCGTCCAGCAGCACACGCATCAGTTCCGGAATTGCCAGTGTCGGGTGTGTGTCGTTGATGTGGATCGCTACCTTTTCATGCAGGTTTTCCAGTGTGCCGTATACGTTCATGTGGTGGTTGACGATGTCGCCGATAGCTGCGGCACACAGGAAGTACTGCTGACGCAGACGCAGGGACTTGCCCTCCAGATGGTTGTCGTTAGGGTACAGTACCTTGGAGATCGCATTTGCCATGGAGTTGCGGGACAGAGCCTGTTCATAGTTGCCCTCGTTGAATTCCTTCATGTCAAAGCTGGGTGCCTGTGCCTTCCACAGACGCAGGGTAGAAACGCCGGCACTGCCGTAACCGGAAACGTACATGTCATACGGGATCGCGATAACGGTGTTGTAGTTGACATGGGAAATATAGTGATAGGAATCCTGCCAGTATTCCTGTACGTTGCCCTCGAAGTGGACTTCAATGGCTTCGTCCGGCTTCGGGTCCAGCCATACGCTGCCGCCCGGCAGCCAGTTGTCCGGTTCTTCGGTCTGCCAGCCGTCTTCCAGAATCTGCTTGAAGATACCATACTCATAGCAGATCGAGTGACCGGTTGCAGGGATTTCCTGTGTTGCCATTGCGTCCAGATAACATGCTGCCAGACGGCCCAGACCGCCGTTGCCCAGACCAGCGTCCGGTTCGCATTCGAAAATGCTGTCCAGGTTGATGTGATAATCCTGCAAGATCGCACGGACATCATCTGCCAGTTCCAGATTGTACAGGGTGGTCTTCAGGGAACGACCCATCAGGAATTCCATGGACAGATAGTAAACGTTCTTTCCGCCGACGGAATTGGTTTTATTGATAAAATGCTGCCGCTTGTGCTTCAGCTTTTCGACCATCAGGGCAGACAGCACCTGATAGATCTGCTTGTCAGAAGCTTCGTCCGGAGAAACGCTGCACTCCAGCTGAAGTCGGTCTACGAATTTTTGTTTTAATTCTTCTCTCTGGGGATTTTCTGTTGTTTTTGCTACCATAATATCCTCCTCAATGCATTTGGCATAGGCGTGCCATTTATCAGTGCTGGCTTCGATTTGCCATACTGCGGACTGTTCCGTTTCCTCTGGAACATCCCCTACTATTTATTATACCGGATTTTGGGCAAGGTTGCAATAGCTTTTTTCACGAAATATTTGAAAAAACAATGGCGTGATTCGTCATATGTGATTGAAAGAAGTTGCACGCGGGTAAATTCGGACAGCCATTCGCCGGAGATGCCGCTGCAAAATTTGGAGAATCAGAAAGCAGTTTGAACAGACTTCCTGATCCTTCCCTTTACTTTTCGAATATTACATAAAAAGTGATATAAAACTTCACAGATAATCAGTATAATAAAGTTGTATCAGAGCAATTTCCGTGATTTACACCAAAATATTCTTTTGATTGTGGAAACAATTGAACGGTTAAAAGCGGTGGAGTTAGTGGAAATTGCTGTAAAAATGTGGTATGTATATCGTTTTTGTCGATGTTGCTGCCACGGTGCAAATCTGCACAGGGAATCGGTTTTCCCGTGCAAAAAATCTGAGGAAACGCCGCATAAAGTTTGCACGAAAGAATGCAAAACAGACTGCGTGCAGCGTTCCCGCAATGAGAGGAGTTTTTTTATGCAGACAGAAAAGACAAGACACCTGCGTACAAGAGTCATCAGTGTCTTGCTGGCAGTCCTGATGATCGTGACCTGCCTGCCGTCGATGCTGTTTCCGGTATCGGCAGACAATAACGGACGATCCGGCGGACCGCTGGTACTGACAAACGCCAGTGTCGAATTTCGGGACAGCAAGTATAATCCGATTGATGAAGTGAATACGGGAGATGTGTTCTATCTGATGTCGACGATCTCCGGAAACAACGTCAATGAAGGAGAGATGGATTCTTATCGGATCGAGATCACCGACAAGAATCTGCTGCTGCCGAACTTCGCCGGAAACGGCTTTAAGGACGGTGCCGTTTATAACGGCTATACCCTGCATGTCAACAGCGACGGCAGCCGGTATATCGCCTTTGATATTGACAACGGTCAGACCAAACAGGTCCGGCTACAGGCGAAGTTCCAAAACGGCAAGACCCCGGGCGGAACGACCTCGACCGTAAAGATCGTACAGGACAGCACAGGCAAGAATGCCAGCAGTACAATTACTGCCAAGGCAAAACGGCAGTGGAGTGCGTCCAAGTCGGAGGACAGAAACGCCCTGACAGCGGCACAGCTGGCTGCCGGCACCACGGTAAATTATACCCTGAGTGCTTCGGCGAACAACGTCACCAAGAAAAGCGGCGTGGAATGGGTACAGTCCCTGAAATTCGAGGACACCATTTCACTGTCGGAAATGACCTTTATCGGTGATGCACAGACCGCGGTGGAAAACGCCGTCAAGTCTGCCGTTGCGACAAAAGGCTACACTGCCGGCAACCTGAGCGTAGATGTCAGCGGCAGCACTGCCAAGATCAGCTTCACCGTGGACAGCAAGAACACCAATGCCGAGATGCCGGCGGTTAATCTGAACGTGGCACTGCCTCTGAACAGCAGCACCGTGAAGATGAACGGCACCGCGGACGGCAAGGTCACCAACAGCCTGACCGTTTCCGGCAAGCCCTACGGTGACGATGCCAGCTACTCGACCATCGGCGGAAACAGCGTGGAACTGAAGGTTTCTGCTCCGCAGGGGCCGAAGTTCAGTATTGGAAAAACCGTACAAAATGGAAAAGCATACTACGTGAACGGGGATACTGTAGAATTTGAGATCTCCGCTTCGAATACCGGTGATGCTGCCGGAAATATCACCCTGAAAGATAACGTTCCGGACGGCATGACACTGGAGAGCATCACAGCCGCAGACGGTACTGTTTCCGGAAACAGCGTGACATTCCAGAATGTCGCTGCCGGTGCAACGGTGACAGCAAAGGTGGTCTGCAAGGTTTCCAAAGACCAGACTACAAACCTGACCAACGAAGTGACCGACGGTAACAATACAGCCAAGGCAACGATCTCTGTCAAGGAAGACAAGGCAGTGATCGAAACGCCGGTAAAAAGCGGTTATGTAACTTATAATGATAAGAATCTGGGACAGAAGTACTACCCCCACATTGCCGGACAGACTGCGACCTATACCATTTCTGTTACCAACTCCGGTGCAAAGGACGCGAAAGGTGTTCTTGTTGCAGATCCTAGCCTGTCGAAAAATCTAGAGAATATGACCTGTACCGTAGACGGTGTTACAAAAACACCCTTTCCGGATAAAATTGACGTTCCGGCTGAAAAAACGGTGCAGATCACGGTAACTGGTACAATCAAAAACGGCGTGGACGGAGAAATTTCCAACATAGCAACGGTAGACGGCAAGTCTTCCAATGAAGTGAAGTTTACACCGGATACACCGAAAGCACAGCTGGGGATTACGAAGACGGCAGATGTCGGCAATTACACATTTGGCACGGCAAAAGATGTTGTTTACACAATTACAGTAACGAATAATGGTGAAGCAGATGCTGAAAATGTGAAAATAGAGGACATCTTGCCGGACGGCATGACATTCCGTGAAAATAGTGGTGCATATGGCATTTTGACCTTATCAGACGGCACCACAAAAAATATTACTTCCGTTGATACAAAAACATTGACTGCCGGCGGAACGATTACTGTTCCAAAAGGAAAGTCAATTACTTTGACAGTATATGCAAATGTGGAAGATTCTGCAACAGCCGCAGCACTGACAAATACCGCAAAAGTATATGAAGGTGCGGAAGAAAAGGGTACTGCGACGCATACTATTTACGGCGGTGAAGATTTAAGCAAATATAGCTTGCAAAAGAAAATCATTGCAGTAAATGGTATGCCAGCAGATGATACAACAGAAATTGCAAATGGTAATAAGCTGAAATATCAGGTAACTTTTACCAACCACGGAACCACGACCATGGAAAACCTGTACTTATATGATTATGGTACAACGTTGAAGTGGGAAGATTCTGATGTTCCGAAAATCGTTGCAATTAACGGCAATGCGTCTGACTCCAGAATTCAGACTGTTACTGTAGAGCAAGATCATGCTGCTGATGGAGGCTATGCGGCTAAAACCTTTAATATTATGGGAATCAAGCTGGCGGCTGACGAATCAGTGACAGTGGAATACGTGGTACTTGGAAACGATGTCATTAATAATAATGACTACAATCATGAAAAAAATGGAATTCAGGGGTTCGGTGGTACTTATGATCTGAAAAATAGTGCATTGATGCAGACATTAAGTGCATTTGAAACAAAGTTCGGAACACAGAAAGGTGTCTATAACTATACCGCAGTAGGCGGTCTGACTGTAAACGAATACGGAAGCAAAACTGTAACTTGGTATGCACATGACATGATTTTGAATCCAGTAAGCAATACTGTTTTTGAGGCGAAAAAGTCACTGACAAATAGTGCGGACAAAACGACCAATATCGTTGATATGACAGCGGCAGATCTGGAGCAGAAAACATTTAGTTACAGCTTGGCACTTTCTGGTTCAAATAATGACTATGCTGGGAAAACGATCGTTGTAGAAGATACGCTGCCGGACGGCATGGAATATGTGCCAAATAGTGTAGAGGGAACTGCAAATTATATAGCTTTGAGTGGCATTCAGGCGACTCAAGTTGGACAGACGCTGACCTTTACATTTGTTTCCACAGAAAAATTTGAAAATCAGTATGGCAATGGCGTAAGTTTGACTTACAAAACCAAACTGACCGCCGACAAGGCACAGGAACTGGCAAACAGCACAGCGAAAAAAGTCACACTGACCAACACCCTTTCCAAGGTGACAGTGGTGGAGGGCAGAGATGACGGCAGTGACCGTGTGATTTTGCCCAATAGCAAGGTGGACATTAGCTTCACCAAAACCACTCCCGCCCCCGGCTTCGCCAAACTGGCAGTAGCCTCCTATGCCGGAAAGGACTATCAAAACGCAGATCTCCAGAAGGTAGAAAACGGCTATATCACTGCCGGCGATACCCTGATCTGGCAGGCAGTCCTCTATAACGGCAAGGGTGAAACAGATGCCACTGGCAAGGCTACCCTGAACGGGGAAGAACTGGGCAGGCTGGATCTCACTGACGTGACGCTGACAGATAATCTTCCCAGCTGCTATGAATTTGACAACACCAGCTACCCTACAAAATGTTTTGTAGTGCCGCTGAAGGCAGACGGCAGCTTTGCTGTGGACAAATATGGTATGGTTAGCGGAAATGGTGCAACAATCAAAACCACTGCCAACGGTGATTCTGTCAGCTGGGATGTTTCCAGTGTGACAGGAACAGGCGTTACAGAAGGAAAACTGGAGCCGAACTATGCCATCGTCGTACAATTCGCCACCACTGTAAAAGACGGACAGGAAAAAGAAGGCGTTATCACCAACACCGGTTACGCCACCATTGACCAGCCGTTCACCGCAGAAGATACGGTTGCCGGCGAAAAGCGCGACACGCAGATCTGGAACTATGCAAACTACAATATCGTTGGTCTGACCACCGAATCGTGGAAGACCATTACGTATACCAATAACGGACATGACGGCACACCCCATACGGATCCGGCTACCGATACCGGTTACAGCCGCCAGCCTACCCATAACTATGTGCAGGGCATGCAGGGCGAAGATGTGACCTATGAACTCCACATCAAGAACAACTCGCCGGTAGCTCTGGAAAACATGACCATTATTGACCGTCTGCCCTATGTGGGTGACTTAGGTCTGGTTTCCGGCTATGAGCGTTTCTCCGCATTCGGCGTGAAACTCAAGAGCATTGATTCTGTTATGGTAGGCGGAACAGATGTAATTGATAAAACAGTACGTAGCTATTCCACCGACAAGACCTCTGTCCTGAATGAGTACTCCAAGGACTGGCTGGGGCAGAACGATGTCATGAACTGGACAAACATCAAGTCTGACGATACCGTAGACTTCCGGATCCAGCTGCAAGATACGACCGTCGAGGTTGGCGACGAAGTTGTTGTCAAAGTTACCGCAACCGTTCCCAGCTATGTGGCAAAGACCGGCGAGGAAAACATCGCATGGAACAGCTTTGCGTACTCCTATCAGAATCCTGACATTCTGGGCGATACTGTCATGGTAGCAGAGCCGGCAAAGGTCGGCGTCTGGGTACAGACACCGGACACCACCGTTGATGTGACGGTCAACAAGACCTTGACAGCAGCGGAAACCAAGGACGCAACGTTCTACTTTGCACTGTTTACCGATGAAAATTACACCACACGGTTGAGTGATGTGATTTCCGTCACCATTCCGGCAGGAAAGACCGCGGCTTCTGTCACCATGAAGGACGTAGACCTGTCCTCAATCAAGACACAGACAAACAACGCCAACAACATCTACCTGCTGGAAACAGATGCCAAGGGCAATCCGATTCACAACTACACACCGGCATATACCGGCAATAAGATCTCCACTGATGCCACAACGAACCAGACTGTCGGCGTGACCAATACCAAAAATACAGGTGAGATCACACTGACCAAGACACTGGCAGGCGTGGAAGGCGGAGACGTCACCGGCGACACCTTCTATTTTGCCCTGTTCACCAAGAATGCGGCAGGCGATTATGTTCGCTATGAGGAAGCACCGGTGCAGTCCCTGACCTTTACCGAGGCAGGCTCGCAGGACGTGACATTTGAAGATGTGCCCAAGGGCGTGGATTTCTACGTGCTGGAAACCAATGCCAACGGCGTTCCGACTTATACAGGAGATTCTGGTACTTACACTGCGGATAGTGGTATCCGCTACTCTTTCTTACCGGTAACACGGTCGGCAGTACAGGCAGGCGGTACTACTACAATCACTAACTTTGAACAAACCCAATACAGCATCACCGTCAGCAAGGTGCTGATCGCAGATGATGTCAAGAGCACACCCGTATTCTCCGTGGGACTGTTCACCAAGAGCGGGAACGATTACACACAGGTCGGCACAACAAAGAATGTTACTGCAGGTTCTGATGTGACCTTTGACGGTCTGAAAGCAGATACCCCGTACTACATCTTTGAAATGGACGGTGACAAGCGTGTCGAAAACGGTGCTTCTTTCCAGATGCCTGTTGTTCTCGATCCCAAGAATTCCACTACAAAAACAGATACGACATTCTACGTTTCTTATGACTGCTGTGATGATGACAGTAAGGTTGCGGCACTTACCCTGACCAAGGATGCCCCCAACGCAAGCACCATTATCACAAACACCACCAAGAATCCGGCTCAGATCAAGGTAACGAAGATCGCTACCATTGACGACAATCCGGCAGACAGCCATGAAGCGACCGTTGCCCTGTTCACCATGGACGCAGACGGCAACTATCAGGCAGTTTCCGGACAGAAGAAAACCATTACCATTGCAGCCGGCGACAAGGGCAAGAATTCCGTTACATTTGACGGACTGGACAGCAGCAAGACTTACTACGTCTTTGAGCTGGACGCAGACGGCAAACGCGTGGAAAATGAGAGCACGATCTCAGTAGGCGGCAAGACATTCCTCGCTACCTACTCCGGCAACAGCAGTCGGGTAGACCTGCTGCCGGGTATTCCGGGCGAAAAGACCATTACTGATGCCAATACCACACAAGTGGAATTGTCCTTTGCAAAAACAGATGTCAAGGGCAACGCTATGGCAGGCTGTGAAATGACACTGACTAGTCCTAACGGCTACAGCAAGACATGGACATCTGGTGCAGATCCGGAGAAACTCACAGGACTGGCAGAGGGCGATTACACCCTGACAGAAAAGCCCATGACAGGCTATGCACCGGTAAGCATTTCCTTTGCAGTCAATGCAAACGGTTATATTGTCACCACAGATGCACAGGGCAACCCGATCAACGGCAGCAATTTTGACCTGGCGGAAAACGGACTGACTGTCATCAACCGGTCGCAGATCAGCGTCAGCAAGAAAGACATCACCTCTCTGAAGGAACTGGCTGGTGCAAAGATTACCATTGCCAAGACAGACGGCAGCTGGAACGAAGCTCTGGTAGAACTCTCCAGAACGGGAACCACCTTCACCAAGTCGGACAGCGTGGACGACGAATCTCAGTACCAGCTGACCAGCAAGGAACTGACCTTTATTTCTGACGGCAAAAACAAGACCGACATCATCGGTCTGCCGGACGGCACCTACACCATGACGGAGGTCGTTGCACCGGACGGCTACAACAAGGTAAGCACAGACTTCACCTTTACCATTAAAAACGGTGTAGTTGATGCAACGGGAACCACAGAATATGACGTTTCCGGCAATGACATTACCATGAAGGACGGTCAGAAGCCCAGCGTGACGATCAGCAAGCAGGCAGTCGGCGGCGGAGAAGAACTCACCGGAGCCGTACTGAAACTGACTGCACCGGCAGGAACAGACCTGAGCAAGGTCAAGGGCTCCTACAGTGACGGCAGCACTGCTGGAATCGAAACCAGCGGCAACACCATTACATGGACTTCGGACAACGCCAAGGGCGGTGTGACACTGGCAAATCTGCCGGCAGGCGTGTACACGCTGGAAGAAACCACCGCACCGGACGGCTTCACCAAAAAGACTGAGGCGATGAACTTCGAGGTCGGAGCTGACGGCAAGGTCGGAACGGTAAACGGACTGACCAAGGACGACAACAAGATCGTAATGGAAGATGACACTTCCAAGCTTACCATTGCCAAGAAGGACATCACCGGAAAGCAGGAAGTCACCGGAGCAAAGCTGACCCTGAAACTGACAAAGCCGGACGAAAGCGGAGCAACGCTGGACGGTGTGGCAGCAAATATCCGTGTGGACAGCAGAACCGCAGATTCCATTACATGGACTTCCGGCAAGACAGATGCTATTTTGAGCAAGCTGCCGGACGGCAAATACACACTGAAAGAAACCGGCGATGCCTTTACAGACGCAGAAACCAAAAAAACCTACACGGTAATCGAATCAACAATGACCTTTACTGTGGAAAACGGTGTTGTCACAGACACCACCGGTGACGCAGACAACCTGAATGACAAGGCGACCAAGGGCTATTATTACTACGATAAGACCAAGGAAGAAATTCTGGTCTGCGATGCGGAAGCTGTCAACGTCGTACCGATCAGCAAGCAGGACGCAGGAAGCGGTGCGGAAGTAGCCGGTGCAACACTGGAGATCACCGCAGAAAACGTGCTGGATACCACGAAACTGGAACTGTCCAGAACCGATAAGAACGGGAACAAGACAGTACTGGTCAAGGGAACGGATTACAGCATCAGTGCAGACGGCAAGACCATTCAGTTTGTTTCCGGAGAAGATGCAACGATCATCACCGGACTGCCGGCAGGCAGCTATCAGCTGAAGGAAACCAATGCACCGGACGGCTATCAGCTGTACACCGCAGAAGAAACCTTCACCATTGGAACAGACGGCAAGGTGACTGGAACCACAACCATTCAGGACGAGGTTTCCAAGCTTACCATTGCCAAGAAGGACATCACCGGAAAGCAGGAAGTCACCGGAGCAAAGCTGACCCTGAAACTGACAAAGCCGGACGAAAGCGGAGCAACGCTGGACGGTGTGGCAGCAAATATCCGTGTGGACAGCAGAACCGCAGATTCCATTACATGGACTTCCGGCAAGACAGATGCTATTTTGAGCAAGCTGCCGGACGGTGAATACACACTGAAAGAAACCGGCGGTGCCTTTACAGACACAGAAACCAAAAAAACCTACACGGTAATCGAATCGACAATGACCTTTACTGTGGAAAACGGTGTTGTCACAGACACCAATGCCGCAGACAGTCTGAAGGACAAGGCGACCGAGGGCTATTACTACTACGACAAGACCGCAGGACAGATTCTGGTCTGCGATGCGGAACAGCCTGCGATTACTACAACATCGACTTCGGAAACGACGACTACGACAACAACCACAACAACAACTGCAACCAGCGAAAGCAGCACAACATCTGACACAGAAACCACTACGGGAACCGGTACAGTTACCACAGTTTCAACTGTAGCAACTACATCGAAAACCAGTGGAACCACCACCGAAGTGACAACAGACACCACACTGGCAACCAGTGGAAACACCACGGAAACCAGTGCAGGCCCGACTACCACTTCTACCAGTGAAACCACTACCGAAGTGACAACAGGCACCACACTGGCAACCAGCGGAAACACCACGGAAACCAGTGCAGGCCCGACTACTACTTCTACCAACGGAACTACCACCGAAGTGACAACAGACACCACACTGGCAACCAGTGGAAGCACCACAGAAACCAGTGCAGGTCCGACTACCACTTCTACCAACGGAACTGCCACAGATACCACAACCGCCAAAACCACTGTTACAACAGCAAGTGCTTCTACGGAAACCAGTGCAGCATCGACCACCACAACTGCCGCAGGAACGACTGCGGAAACGGTGACCGAAACCAGCACTACCGCGGCAAGCACAGTGACTACCGCAGAAACAACTGTCACAACAGCAGCTACGACAACCATCGAAGCAACGACTACCACGACAGAAAAAACCACTGTTGAAACTACCACAGAGGAAACCACAGAAGCCACCACGACAACGGAGGAAACGACAACTACAATTGTCACCACCACCGAACAGCCGGACGGCTATGTGATCCGCAAGTGTGACGTGGGCGGCAATGAGATCGGCGGAGCATCTCTGAACATTACCGATCAGAGCGGCAATGTGATCGATCAGTGGGTATCCGAAGAAGGCGTATCGCATGTCTTTGCCGGAATCCAGCCGAACACGCCGTACTGCTTGACCGAAACACTGGCTCCGGCAGATTACCTCGTTGCAGAACCGATCTACTTCCAGCTGAACGAAGACGGTACACTGGTACTGTTTGTTGGTGTCAGCCTGAATGAAGACGGCAGCTGGAGCGTGGAAAATGCTGTGGTAACGGCAAATCCGGACGGCAGAGCCATTGTGATGATCGATGAGTACGTTGGTACTGAAACCACCACAACGGAAACTACCGAAGAAACCACAACGACTACGGAAGTCACAACGACTACTGCGAAGAATACCACCGCCGGCAACGGCGAGCATACCCCGTCCGTTTCCACCACGACCACGGCTTCTACGGAAACCACGACCGTGACTGGAGAAAGCGGCACCGGTACGACCGCAGGCAGTGGCGGCTCCGGCACAACAACAGCAGCTGGCGGAAGCCAGACGACCACGGTGATCAGAAGCAGCTCCGGTTCGTCTTCTTCCAGCAGCAGAAGCAACACAAAAATCTCCTCCACGCCAAAGACAGGCGAAGCATTGCCGGTAGTGATCATTCCGGCAGGCGTTGCACTGGCAGCGGCAATCGTGGCAGGCTGCAAGCGTAAGAAAAAGTAAACCGGCTGTAATGGAACATGTGAAACTGTTCTGATGCCGCAAAACCCGCCCCGACAGGTACTTCTGTCGGGGCGGGTTTGTTTTTGTCAATGGCAAGTTGCACCGTATTTCCTATTAAGGAATCCGGTAGACAAAAAAGAAAAAGTAGGGAGCGATGCCCACATCGCCCCGCGGACCTGCCTGAGGATAGCAATTTTCTAGGTCAGCCATGTCGAAACCGTCCGGCGGAATTCGCTCGTTGCACTCGCTGTCCGCCTG